>Ga0255334_1000198_pt1 | contig 63219 bp, 56 predicted proteins | sample EtOH5_35cm_T3_12_FD_202080 | JGI IMG/M metagenome (GOLD analysis project Ga0255334, IMG submission 202080) | Sandy soil microbial communities from University of British Columbia, Vancouver, Canada - EtOH5_35cm_T3_129 | ecosystem: Engineered > Artificial ecosystem > Sand microcosm > Unclassified ...
CTGGCCTACGCCACCGATACCGAATCCGCGTTCGGCGGCATCATCGCCTTCAACCGCGAGCTGGATGCCGAGACCGCCAAGGCCATCGTCGAGCGTCAGTTCGTCGAAGTGATCATCGCCCCAAGTGTCAGCGCAGAAGCCCGCGCGATCGTCGCGGCAAAAGCCAACGTACGCCTGCTGGCCTGCGGCGAGTGGTCGGCTGACCGCGCCGCTGCCTGGGACTACAAACGCGTCAACGGTGGCCTGCTGGTGCAGAGCCGCGACATCGGCATGATCAGCGCCGACGACCTGAAAGTCGTGACCAAGCGTGCACCGACCGAACAGGAAATCAACGACCTGATCTTCGCCTGGAAAGTCGCCAAGTACGTCAAGTCCAACGCCATCGTCTACGCCAAGAACCGTCAGACCATCGGTGTCGGCGCCGGTCAGATGAGCCGCGTGAACTCTGCGCGTATCGCTGCGATCAAGGCTGAGCATGCCGGTCTGCAAGTGGCTGGTTCGGTGATGGCGTCGGACGCGTTCTTCCCGTTCCGCGACGGTCTGGACAATGCGGCCAAGGTCGGTATTACGGCGGTTATCCAGCCAGGTGGCTCGATGCGTGATGCCGAGGTGATTGCTGCTGCCGACGAAGCCGGTATCGCTATGGTCTTTACAGGCATGCGTCATTTCCGTCACTGATAAACCGATTCAAATGTGGGAGCGGGCTTGCTCGCGAATGCAATCTGTCAGCGACATTTGTTTCGACTGACGCTCCGCTTTCGCGAGCAAGCCCGCTCCCACAGAAAAGCAGTCTTAGTGCTGCCTCCAGAATTAGCGTCATCCGAGGTTTTTGAAATGAATGTTTTGATCATTGGCAGCGGTGGCCGTGAACACGCCCTGGCCTGGAAAGTGGCTCAGGATCCGCGCGTGCAGAAAGTTTTCGTTGCCCCGGGCAACGCCGGCACCGCCATTGAAGCCAAGTGCGAGAACGTCGCCATCGACGTGCTGGCCCTTGAGCAACTGGCTGACTTCGCCGAGAAGAACGTTTCCCTGACCATCGTCGGCCCGGAAGTGCCACTGGTGGCTGGCGTCGTTGATCTGTTCCGCTCCCGCGGCCTGGATTGCTTCGGTCCGACCGCGGGCGCTGCCCAGCTGGAAGGCTCGAAAGCGTTCACCAAGGACTTCCTGGCACGCCACAAGATCCCGACCGCCGACTATCAGAACTTCACCGAGATCGAGCCAGCCCTGGCTTATCTGCGCGAGAAAGGCGCACCGATCGTGATCAAGGCCGACGGCCTGGCCGCCGGTAAAGGCGTGATCGTTGCCATGACCCTGGCCGAAGCGGAAGATGCCGTACGCGACATGCTCGCCGGCAATGCGTTCGGCGACGCCGGTTCGCGCGTGGTCATCGAAGAGTTCCTGGACGGCGAAGAAGCCAGCTTCATCGTCATGGTCGACGGCAAGAACGTATTGCCAATGGCCACCAGCCAGGACCACAAACGCGTCGGCGACGGCGACACCGGTCCGAACACCGGCGGCATGGGTGCTTACTCCCCGGCACCGGTTGTGACCAGCGAAGTGCACAAGCGCGTCATGGACCTGGTGATCTGGCCAACCGTGCGCGGCATGGCCGAAGAAGGCAACGTTTACACCGGCTTCCTCTATGCTGGCTTGATGATCGACAAGGCTGGTAACCCAAAAGTCATCGAATTCAACTGCCGTTTCGGCGACCCTGAGACCCAACCGGTTATGCTGCGTTTGCAGTCGAGCCTGGTGTTGCTGGTCGAGGCCGCCCTGGCGCAAGCTCTGGACAAGGTCGAAGCCCAGTGGGATCCGCGTCCGAGCGTCGGCATCGTGCTGGCGGCAGGCGGCTATCCTGGCGACTACGCTAAAGGCGTGGCCATCAACGGTCTGGATGCAGCCGCCGCGCTGGAAGGCAAAGTCTTCCACGCCGGTACGGCACTGAAAGACGGTCAAGTGGTGACGGCCGGTGGTCGTGTGCTTTGCGCTACCGCCATGGGCGCCAGCGTTGATGCTGCTCAGCAGCAGGCTTACAAGCTGGCGGCGAAGATTGACTGGGAAGGCTGTTTCTATCGCAAGGACATTGGCTACCGCGCCATTGCCCGCGAGCGTGGCGAAAATCAGGAATAATCGATCCATTCGGTCGGGCAAGGGTTTCAGCCCCTTGCCGGACTATTCCGGCGCCGCGCATAGTTATATTCTGGCATCAACCTACGAAGGGATTTCGCCGTGCGCTGGCTCAGGATTGCCATAGGTTTCACTGTCACGTTGCTGACTTTGCTCTGCATGCTCCCGGCCCAGGCCGCGCAAGGCAGTGGTTGGGCGGTATTGCTCGACGAACAGGGCGACCTGCAACTGAGCGACATCCGCTCCGCGCGCTACACCAACCAATTCAGCCCCACCGAACTCGAACGCCTCACCGCGGCCGAGCCCGGCGGTGCGCTCTGGCTGCGCTTCAGGCTTTCACCTGGCAAGCACGAGCAATTACTGCGGGTATTTGCGCCCGACCTGTCGCACCTCAATCTGTATGTGCTCGACGGCGACAAGCTGATTGATCAGTTGAACACCGGCACCGAACAGCCTCAGGGTGAACGGCCATTACCCAACAGCGACTTCATGTTTCCGTTGCCGCAAAGCGACAAACCCCTCGATGTTTACCTGCGCCTGGTTTCCGAACACCAGATGCGCCCCTACATCACCCTGCAATCAGCAATCATGACCGCCGCCAATCAGAGTCAGACGTTGATTTATGGCCTGCTGTTCGGCTGCATCGGCATGCTGGTCCTGCACAACCTGATTCGGTACGCCTACACCCGATCACGCAGCAGCCTGTGGCTGGCAGGTTGTGAAGCATTGTTGATGCTCAGCCTGGCGCTGCTGCTGAACCTCGCGGGGCCATGGTTACCGGACTGGCATTCAGTGCAGACACCCGGCGCCTACCTCGCCTTGCTGCTCACCGCACCGTGCGGGCTGATGCTTGCCTACCGCTTCTTCGCCCCGCTCGGCCCGCATCCGTTGAACAAACTGCTGCTCGGCGAAATCCTGCTCATCACCGTCTGCGGCCTGCTGTTACTGTTCGTCAATACGCTGCCGCTGAACATCATCACCTATACGCTGGTCGCCCTGGCGGGCCTGACGATGTTGTTCGTCAGCGCCTGGCACTGGCAAAAAGGCTATCGCCCGGCGCGGCTATTCGTGGCAGCCATGGTGGTGTTCAACGCCGGCACGCTGATTATCCTGCCGGCCCTGCTGGGGCTGACGCTGATTGAACCGCAAGGCTTGATCATCGCCCTCCTGGTTTTCATCTGCATCAGCGGCCTGTTGATGAGTATTGCCCTGAGTGAACGCCAGCGCAGCATCACCGAAGACCGTTTCAGCATCAGCCGCGATCTCGCCGCCAGCAACGCAGAGATCAACGCCAAGGCCGAATTCCTGGCGAAGATCAGCCACGAAATCCGCACCCCGATGAATGGCGTGCTGGGCATGACCGAACTGTTGCTGGGTACACCACTGTCGGTCAAGCAGCGCGACTACGTGCAAACCATCCACAGTGCCGGCAACGAACTGCTGACCCTGATCAACGAGATTCTCGACATATCCAAACTCGAATCCGGGCAGATCGAGCTGGACGATGTGCAGTTCGATCTCAATGCGCTGATCGAAGATTGCCTGAGCATCTTCCGCGCCAAGGCCGAACAGCAGAACGTCGAACTGATCAGCTTTATCCAGCCGCAAGTACCGCGGGTCATCAGCGGTGACCCTACGCGCCTGCGACAGACCTTGCTGAGCCTGCTGGAAAATGCCCTGAAGAAAACCGACGAAGGCGAGATCCTGATCGTTGTCGCCCTCGACGAGCGCAGCGCCAAACCACGCCTGCGCATTGCCGTGCAGGACAGCGGCGAGCCGATGGACGCCGAAGAGCGCGACGCGTTGATGCACGCCGAACTGCACAGCAAGAACTTCCTCTCGACCACCCGACTGGGCGGCAACCTCGGACTGGTGATTGCCCGCCAGTTGATTCGTTTGATGCAAGGCGAATTCGGCGTCAAGAGCGGCGCCAGCCAGGGCAGCACCTTGTGGCTGACCCTGCCCCTGGACCCTGACCGCCTCGAACACCCGACCAACGACCTCGACGGCCCGCTGCAGGGCGCTCGGGTACTGGTGGTGGACGACAACGACACCTGTCGCAAAGTGCTGGTACAACAATGCAGCGCCTGGGGGCTGAATGTCAGTGCAGTCCCGTCCGGCAAGGAAGCGTTGGCACTGCTGCGTACCAAGGCGCACCTGCGCGATTATTTCGACGTGGTCCTGCTCGACCAGAACATGCCCGGCATGACCGGCATGCAGCTGGCGGCCAAGATCAAGGAAGACCCGAGCCTCAACCACGACATCCTGCTGATCATGCTCACCGGCATCAGCAATGCGCCGAGCAAGATCATCGCGCGCAACTCCGGGATCAAGCGCATCCTCGCCAAACCAGTGGCCGGCTATACCCTCAAGACCACGCTGGCGGATGAACTGAACCAGCGCAACAAGGGCCTCGCCGTTTCGCCGCACCTGCCCGCGGGCCCGACCCTGCCGGTCAAAGTGCCCAGCGACTTCCGCATTCTGGTTGCCGAAGACAACAGCATTTCGACCAAGGTCATTCGCGGCATGCTGGGCAAACTCAACCTGCAACCGGACACCGCCAGCAATGGCGAAGAAGCCTTGCAGGCAATGAAGGCCCAGCGTTACGACCTGGTACTGATGGATTGCGAAATGCCGATTCTCGACGGTTTCTCGGCCACCCAGCAATTGCGTGCCTGGGAAGTCGGCAACCAGCGGATTCGCACCCCTGTCGTGGCGTTGACCGCGCACATCCTTGCCGAACATAAAGAGCGTGCGCGCCAGGCTGGCATGGACGGGCACATGGCAAAGCCGGTCGAACTGTCGCAGTTGCGCGAACTGATCGAGCATTGGGTAGCCCAGCGCGATCAGCAGAACCGGGCAACGGCTCAAACGTCCTGAGCCGACAGACCCGACCACGCCTGATAGACTCCCCCACGACTTCCCTCGCCAGTGAGCTTGCCCCATGCTCCATGTGTTGTTCAGCGTTTACCTGAAGATGCTGGTGCTCTATAGCCCGTTCTTCGTGTTGTCCTGCTTCATCAGCCTGACCCGCGGTTATTCACGCAAGGAACAACGTCGGCTGGCGTGGAAAGTGGCGACGGCCACGCTGGTGTCCAGCGTCTTGCTGTACCTGTTCGGGCGAGTGATTTTCAGTGTCTTCGGCATCACCGTGGACGCGTTCCGCATCGGTGCCGGCAGCGTGCTGTTCATCTCGGCGCTGGGCATGGCCCAGGGCAAGTCGGCAGTGCAGACCGACAACGTGCAGCAGGACGTCACCATCGTACCGCTGACCATCCCTCTGACCGTCGGCCCCGGCACCATCGGCGCATTGCTGGTCATGGGTGTGAGCCAGCCGCACTGGGACGACAAACTCACCGCCATCCTCAGCATCGCCCTGGCCAGTTTCACCGTCGGCGTGGTGCTCTATCTGTCGAACCGTATCGAGCGGATTCTTGGTGACCAGGGTTTGCAGATTGTCAGCCGGTTGATGGGCCTGTTCGTGTGTGCGTTGGCGGCGCAGATTATTTTTACCGGCGTGAAGGGTTATCTGGTGCCTTAGGGAATTGGCCTGCGCAAGGTGCATTCAAGAACGCCAGAGACATTGCGCCTCTGGCGATAGCCAACCTTATGGACGTCTGCTGAACCGCTTGGACAGCAGCGTTTTTCGATGGCCGGCAAGATACTCTTCAACCAGGTCCTTCACTTCCGCATAGCGAGCAGGATTGAAGGTCAAACACGCTTTGCCCTGGAATACATCGAGCGCCGAGGTCTTCCAGTCAACAAAAAGAACACCGCCATTGTCACTGCCGCCCCGATGATCCACCGCCGCCAATGCAACGACAATCAGGCCGTTAGGCAGCTGCTCACAGGGGATTGTGGATAAACGTACGCCCTCGGCATCTTTCGATTCGAGGTTCAACAGATTGATCGCTTCAGGGTCTTTTTTCAGCGCAGTCAGCGTGGAGTTCGTGACAGCGCTAAGCACCGTAGCGCCTGGAATTGCAGCTTTTGCTGCTTCCACTGCCGCCTGGATAATATCAACCATCACATTATCCATAGTGACGCTTAGCGAACTTGAGCGGTATTTGGAATAACCCGAATCCGGCACAAAGCAACCCAAGGCCTCCATGCAATTAATAAACTCGATATAACGACCCTTCGCATCCTTATGATCAGGAACCTGATACTTGGCCTCAATTTTCGACATAGTAATAATGTCTTCGATAACCCTCATATTACCCAGACTGATATTGCCGCCATAGCCGATAAGGCTATCCCCCAACACCAACGCATCCAGCTCCTTTGTCGGGCTCGAAGTAATCGTGGGGGCACTCGAGCGTGCGCGAATCATGCCAGCCAGTTGGCGCTTCTTAATACACGCGCGTACAAAATCAACACTTTCAGCGACGGTAACGCGACTTTTTTCAATACTCATATGTACATTCCATTGTTAGTTATTACCCTCATGGGCGCCAACCAAACTAACCAAAGAACATCGACCCTACAAATTCAATTGGATACTACATATGTAAACAAGAAAATCACCTCGATCATCTTTAGCCTAAGGCGCGGATGATCGGGCAATTAAAAGAGGCGAAAAAGAAACCTGTTATTGAACAGGCACAAGCTTATCGCCGTAACTACGCGGCGTGTACACCCAGACCCGACCGTCCGGACGCGGAATAACGCGCGTCGTGGAAGAGCCGACAAGTACCATCGTGCGCATGTCCACCTGATCAGGCGTCAGCAGACCGAGTGTTGTCACTCGCAATGTCTGGCCCGGACGGCCGATATCGCGCCCCAGCACCACAGGCGTGTCGGGCGTACGATGCCGAGCGACGATCTCCAGCGCCTGGCCCAGTTGCCATGGACGCGAACGTGAAATCGGGTTGTAGAAAGCCAGTGCCAGATCGGCTTGAGCCGCCAGGTCCAGGCGCTTCTCGATAATGCCCCAAGGCTTGAGGTTATCCGACAGCGACAGCACGCAGAAGTCATGCCCCAGCGGCGCGCCCGCCTGTGCAGCCGTCGCCAGCGATGCAGAAACTCCAGGCAGAATTTCCAGATCAACGTTGTGCCACGCAGCATCGGAGGACTCATGCAGCGCTTCCAGCACTGCCGCAGCCATGGCGAAAACACCCGGATCACCGGATGAAACCACCACCACCGAACGCCCCTGCGCCGCGAGCTCGAACGCGTGACGCGCGCGCTGCATTTCTTCGCGATTGTCGGTGCAATGCATCACTTGGTCGGCCCGGAATGGCCCGGCCATGCGCACATATGTTTCGTAACCAAGCACGTCATTGGCGCGCGCCAGCTCAGCCTTGACCGCCGGCACCATCAGTTCGGCAGCGCCAGGGCCGAGACCGATCACCGCCAGACGACCGCGAGAGCGGCCAATCGACATAGGGTCCAGAGGTTGCGCGGCAACCACGACGGCCACCTGCTCATCACCAAAGTTCGAAACCGGCTGGTCGATGGCGGTGCGCGCCAGCTCACTGACTGAGCCGACGTCGTTGGCAAAACGTAGCGGCACACCCAGTTCAAGCGCCGCTTCACGCAGCGCCGCGCTCGCCATGTCGCCGTCGGCTGCCAGCAGACAAGCCACCGATTGCACCGCGATTTTTGCCTGATGCAGCACCTCACGAACGGCACTCGGCAAATTGCCCACGTCAGCACTGACCGCCACCAACACGTTGCGCGGATAGATCAACAGCTCATTGGCCGCGGGCGTTCGCTCGGCATGACCGACATGAACGGCCAGCCGCGCTTGCGGGTTCTCCGGCAGTTGAGCCTGCCCCAACCACGGCGCCGAGCCTTCGATACGCAGCGTTTCACCGGCAAGCAAATCGGAGACGAAACGCTTGCCCAGCTCCAGATCACCCAGGACATAACCGCTGGGTGGATTGAGCAGGCAGGTGCCAAAGCGCAGTTCACCGCTGGTGGTGATCGCCGGCGCCACATCCAGAGCAACGGCAATTTCCCGCGCCAGCACGTTCACCCCGCCCAACCCGCCTAGCAACGGCACCACCGCACTGCCGTCCTCGGCCACGGCCAGTACCGGCGGCTCGGCGCCTTTCTCCAGCAGCAACGGCGCCAGCGTGCGGATCACGATGCCGGCGGCGCACAGGGCAATGATCGGTGTGTCCTGCTGATAGAGTTCGCGCAGGGTAGCGCCGAATTCGTGATAGACGCGGTCCGCGCCATCGACCCGTTCGGCCAGGCCGTGGATCAGGGCGCCGGGGTATACCTGCTGAATCTTGCGCGCGGTCGCGAGGCTGCCATTGCCGAGAATGACAATCGCCGGAGCTGGACGAGTCATCAGCCTTGCCACCTTTCACCTGGAACGATGATCAACGAGAAGTACGGCGAGGACATCGGTTCGACCTGATCCAGCGGCACGATTTTCTGATTGGCCATGGTTGCGCGTTCGACGTACAGCGCACGTTCGGCGAGGCCGAGCTCTTCCAGTACCTGACGAACCTTCGGGAAGTTACGCCCCAGTTTCATGATCACCGCCGCATCGGCGTCGGCCAGGCGGCGCTTGAGATCATCGTGAGGCAGCACGCCGGACAGAACCGACAGGCTCTGATTGCGATACACCAGCGGCGCACCGAGCACCGAAGCACCGCCGAGCATCGAACAGACACCCGGCACGACTTCAGCCTCGTAACGCTCGGACAGACGATCGTGCAGGTACATGTAGGAACCGTAGAAGAACGGATCGCCCTCGCAGATCACCGCGACATCACGTCCGGCATCGAGATGAGCGGCAAGTTCTTCGCCGGCCGCATCGTAGAAATCGCTGATCACTTGCTCATAGGAAAGCGGCGCCGGCAACGCTTCAGTCGTCACGGGATACACCAGCGGCAGCAAGGTTTGTGCGTCCTGCAAATGCGCTTCGATGATGCCGAACGCATTGCCCTTTTTCCCCTTGGCGACGAAGTACGCCACCACCGGTGATTCGCGCAGCAGGCGCAGGGCCTTGACGGTAATCAGTTCCGGATCACCGGGGCCGACGCCCAGGCCGATCAAGCGTCCAGGTTGCTGCATCATTCGATCTCCGTGGCGAGGGCATTGACGGCGGCGGCGGCCATGGCGCTACCGCCCAGCCGGCCTTGCATGATGACAAACGGCACGCCACGGCTGTCCGCCGCGAGCGCTGCCTTGGATTCGGCGGCGCCGACGAAACCCACCGGGAAGCCGAGGATCAGCGCCGGTTTCGGGGCGCCGGCGTCGAGCATTTCCAGTAGATAAAACAGTGCGGTCGGCGCGTTGCCGATCACCACCACGCTGCCTTCCAGGTGCGGGCGCCACAACTCGAGCGCGGCGGCGGAGCGGGTGTTGCCCAATTCGCGGGCCAGTTCAGGAACGCTATCATCGCGCAGGGTGCAAATGACCTCGTTGTTCGCCGGCAAACGCGTGCGGGTCACGCCCTCGGAGACCATCCGCGCATCACACAGAATCGGCGCACCGGCGGCCAGCGCATCGCGCCCGGCCTTGCCCGCACCTTTGGAAAATTGCAGACCGTCAATCGCATCGACCATGCCGCAGGCGTGGATCACCCGCACCGCGAGTTTTTCCAGATCGGCCGGGATTCGTTCGAGGTTGGCCTCCGCGCGAATGATCGCGAAGGAGTTGCGATAGATCTCCTGACCGTCGCGGATGTAATCAAGCATCAAGGGGGCTCCGTGAGCGGGCGTCGAGCAAGGCTGCGACCGCTTCAATAGTAAGGTTGCGTGCGTGCAGGGCGCCGAAACCCGGCTGCCCCGCATCGCGAAAATAGAGGTCGTAGTGACCTGGGGAGATCGCCAGCAGCGTGACCGGCGCAACATGCGCAGCCGCACAGGAGCGCGAACAACCGCTCAGATGAACGCTCAAGCGCTGACCATGGTGTGGCAACAGCGCTGCCAGTTGCAGGGCATCGTCCTTGGTGTCGGCCAGGCCTTTGGCGCACCCCGTGGAACCGGTACAGGCAATTACGTGAGCCAGCGACTGATCGGCTGAGCATATAAAACCGAGCCGGTTCAATGCGTCAGTCACCGCCGGCGCATCCTTGAACTGAACGCCGGGAACAAGCAGGCTTTGCCACGGCGTGAAACGCAAGCTGCCATCACCGTAGGCACCGGCCAGCTGCGAAACGCCTCTGAGCATGGCCGAATCCAGTCGCCCCAATGGCACGCCCGCGCCAATGTAGACGAGCCCGTTTTGGCGTTGTGGATAAGTGCCAATGTGCAGCGCAATTGAAGATTCAGATCGGTCCCAACCTGTGACGTCGACCGGTGGCTGACTCAAGCGCTGGACCAATTGCGCCATGAAATCCGAGACCGGCAATTCGGCCAGCAAATGACGCATTCGAGTCTGGTCGGGACGAGCGAGATCCAGAAACAGCTCCAGCACCTTGATCACCAACTCGTGCCCCAATGCCTCTGGCACCGCGCCCAAAGGCTCATCGACCGGACATCCCGCCAGACCGAAAGCCAGTAACGATTCGCCGTTCTGTTCGACAGCCGATAACCACACATCGTGAGGATGCTCGAGCATCGCCAGCGCTTCGCCGCCATCCAGCTGCACGGCGAACTTGGCCGACAAGTCGTGGAAGCGCGCACGGGTTTGCAAGCTGTCGAGAATCTGCCCGGCCAAGGGCTGACTGTCGATCAGCATGTGTCGATCAATGCCGGCACTGGGGCTCAACATCAGATTGCGCACATCGTCGCCTGCGGCGGTGGTGGGTCCCAGGCCGGCGGCCAACAGACTCTCGATCAATGCTGCTGCCTGCTCACCAATACCGCGAATCTGCAGATTTGCCCGGTTGGTCGCCTCTATCACGCCACCGGCATATCGCGCTGCCGCATCAGCCACGGCGACGGCCTGATCCGCGCGGATAGAACCGCCGCCAAGCTTGATCCGGCAAATGCCGCCATCCAGCGCCTGGACGACACGTAACAATCCGGGACAAGCCGAAGGTCGCAGAGGACTGAATGTCTGACGTGGATTCACGGAATGGCCGGTTACAGGACGAAGGGCAGCATTATGCCTGCTTTGCCCGGCCGGATGAAAAAGCTCAAAGGGATTGACGACGAAACGTGCTCCACAGGGGGGGCACCCGTTGTTTCGCATGAAGTCCAAAAGGTCGTTTTAAATTCAACTTTCAAACATGACTAAACAGTAAGAATCAATTCTGCATGCCATCGCTATTTTCAACTATGCACCCACCCTCGTACCTTGCATAAACAAACCATTAACCACGTTCATCAACGCCGCGCTTATATAAGGAGCCCCCCATGAACAATGAAAAGCCCTCCGGCATATTGACCGGACCAAACTTGCTCTCCTGTATTGACGAACTTTCATTGCAGGATCACGACGACTTGACTCACTGCACACAGATCGCCACACACTCCGCCGACATGGCCTGTAGCCGCTTTGTCGACTCCACAAAGTGGCTGGATGAGTATGTAACCACCCTGAATTTCTTAGGCTGGTCGGTGTTCCAGGACACCATTTTTACCCGCACCCGTCACGACGTCTCGAAAAGCGTCGCTGATTTCCTGATCCAGCGTGCCCAAGCCATGCCGGACCACAGGCAAGGGAACGCGATGATCGACACGCTCGACGCACTGAAACCCGACAAGCCGGCAGTCGTGTCTCTGGATGAAGAAAGCCTGCTGGGGAATCGCTTTCAGGTCATTCCGGCACGGTACGACTCAAAGGGCGTTCTTCAGATCGCTGTCTTTAATCTTGAACTGGTGGCTGACACTAAGAAAAGTAACTTCCTGTTCTTGGGGCGGGAGGGCCACGCCGCCAAAATCATCCAGCAAGGTGCGTACCTCAAACTGGATAAAAACATACTCGAGACTAAAAGAGCGCTCATTGAGAAAAAGCGCAGCGAGATCAAAGCAAAGCGGTTCGACCTGTGGAAGAACAAACGATAGGTAAACAGGTTGAATTCCCTTCGCTTAAAAAAGCTCGAGTGCATTCAACAGCAATTTCACCGACTGCCAGCAGGCGAATGCAATCGACACCGCGCTATGATGCGCAGCGGCGCAGGTCAAGACAGACCTGAACGCTGCGATGATTTGGCATCGGTTGATCGAAGAGGAACAGCATGACCCCGTGGCTGACAGTGGTAGGTATTGGAGAAGACGGCTTCAAGGGCCTGGGTAAAAACGCCCGTCACGCCTTGCTCCGCGCCTCCAGGATCGTCGGCGCCCAACGCCAGCTGGATCTGCTGTCGCCCTGCATTCGCGGCGAACGCGAACTCTGGCCCAGTCCGTTCTCCCTCGATGCGGTGCTGGCCCGACGTGGCGAACCGGTTTGCGTGCTGGCCAGCGGTGACCCGATGTTCTTCGGCGTCGGCGCCAGCCTTGCCCGGCTATTGCCCAGCGATGAAATGCAGATTCTGCCGGCGCCCTCTTCCTGCTCTCTGGCTGCCGCGCGCATGGGCTGGCCGTTGCAGGACGTGGTGACGTTGTCCATGGTTGCCCGCCCGATCGCGGCGCTCAACGCGCAGTTGTTCAGCGGCATCCGTTTGCTGGTGCTGTGCAACGATGGCCAAAGCCCCGCCGCGATTGCCGCGTTGTTGCGCGAGCGTGGCTTCGGGCCGAGCCGCCTCAGTGTGCTGGAACATATGGGCGGTGAAGCCGAACGGCGCGTCGATGGCGTCGCCCGCGATTGGGCCGATCCGGTGATCGCCGATCTGAATCTGGTCGCCATCGAATGCATCGCTGAACCCGGTGCGCCGCGCCTGTCACGATTGGCTGGCTTGCCGGATTCTGCGTTCAAGCACGACGGCCAATTGACCAAGCGCGACGTTCGCGCAATCACCCTAGCGCGCCTGGCCCCGGTGCCCGGTGAACTGCTGTGGGACGTCGGTGCCGGCAGCGGCTCGATCGGCATCGAATGGATGCGTGCCCACCCGAGTTGCCGGGCTCTGGCCATCGAGGCCGATGAAGGACGGCAACTGCTGATCGAGCAAAACCGCGACGCGCTGGGCGTACCCGGCCTGCAACTGATACGCGGCAAGGCGCCACAAGCCCTCGCCGGACTCGAGCGCCCGGATGCGATCTTCATCGGTGGCGGAGTCACTCGCGAGGGTGTGCTGGACACTTGCTGGGCTCAGCTGAAACCCGGTGGTCGACTGATCGCCAACGCCGTCACGCTGCAAAGTGAAATGGCCCTGATGGCCTGGCGCGAGCAGCACGGCGGCGAGCTGACGCGCATCCACATCGCCCAGGCGCAACCGTTGGGCGACTTCGACACCTGGCGCCAGGCGCTGCCGATTACCTTGCTGGACGTGGTCAAACCTTTCGATGCGTGACGAAACCGCCGAACAACCCGCACCGCTGCGCAGCGGCCTCACGACGGGCAGTTGCGCCACCGCGACCAGCCTCGCGGCTGCTCGCCTGCTACTCGGCGGCGAGTGCGCGGACGCCGTGAACATCATCTTGCCCAAAGGCAAGCAGGTGCAAATGCGTCTGGAGTTCTGTCGACTCCTGGATGACGGCGCCGAGGCCGGCACGATCAAGGATGCCGGCGACGATCCGGACGTGACCCACGGCGCACTGCTGTTCTCCCAAGTGCGATTGAACGCCGAACCGGGCATTCGTTTCAGTGCCGGCCTTGGTGTGGGCACGGTCACCCGGCCAGGCCTGGTGTTGGCGGTCGGCGAACCGGCGATCAACCCGGTCCCGCGCAAGATGATCACCGACCACCTGACCTTGCTCGCTGAGGAACTCGGTTATCGCGGCGGTTTCGAGGTTACGGTGAACGTCGAGGGCGGCGAGGCGCTGGCGTTGAAAACCATGAATCCACGGCTGGGCATTCTCGGCGGCTTGTCGATCCTGGGCACCAGCGGCATCGTCCGGCCGTTTTCCTGCGCGGCTTACATTGCCTCGATCCATCAGGGCATCGATGTGGCGAAAACCAATGGTTACCTGCACATCGCCGCGTGCACCGGCAACGCCAGCGAAGAGACCATGCGCCGCGTCTACGACTTGCCGGAAATCGCCTTGATCGAAATGGGCGATTTCGTCGGCGCCGTACTCAAGCATCTGCGCAAAGTGCCTGTGGATAAACTCAGCCTGTGCGGCGGCTTCGGCAAGATCAGCAAACTGGCAGCCGGGCACATGGACCTGCACAGTCGGCATTCGAGCATCGACCTGCCGCAACTGGCTGAATGGGCGGCAGCGGTCGGGGCAGATCAAGCGTTGCAGCAAGCGATCCGCGAGGCCAATACCAGTCAGCAAGCGCTGGCGATGGCCAACGCGGCCGGCATCGCACTCGGCGATGCGGTGTGCCGGCACGCGCTGGCGTTTGCGCGCAGCGTGGTGCCGGCGCAGGTTCAGGTTGAAGTATTTGCCATCGATCGCCAGGGCGGGATTGTTGGCCATGCGGGAGTTTTCCAATGAAGCGCATTTTGCTGCTCGGTGGCGTGACGGAAGCGCTGGCGATCGCCCGTACGCTTGGACCGGAGCACCTCTACAGCCTGGCCGGCGTCGGTCGAGTGCCAACCGATCTGAATTGCCAGGTGCGCGTCGGCGGCTATGGCGGTGCAGAGGGACTGGCGCAGTTCATCCGCGACGAAGGGATTGATCTGCTGCTGGACGCGACGCATCCGTACGCAGCACAAATCAGCCAGAACGCTGCGACCGCCGCACAGCTGACCGGCATTCCCTGCTGGGCATTCAGGCGTCCGGCCTGGCAGCCGCAAGCAGGGGACGACTGGCGCGAAGTCAGCGACTGGGCCGGGTTGATCGACGCGCTCAAACCGTTCCGGCGACCGCTGTTCACCCTCGGCCGTGAACCCTTGCAGCATCTGCAGGAAATCCCGCCAGAGCAATTCTGGACGTTGCGCGCACTGGATGTTTATCCGGGCAACGAGCGCTGCGAAGTGATAGGCGCACGCGGACCGTTCCTGATCGACGATGAACGTGAGCTGTTTGAACGTCGGCAGATTGATGTGCTGATCAGCAAGAACAGCGGCAGCACCGCCACCGAGCCGAAACTGGAAGTGGCGCGAGAACGGGGGGTGCCGGTGTTGGTGTTGAAGCGGCCGGTGTTGCCGGGGATGGATCGGGAGTTTGGAAGCGTGGATGACCTGCTAATTGCCTTATCTGTGTCGGACGTTTCCTGAGACCTGTAGCTCCTTGTGACTTTGCCCGCAACACTTCAGGAAAGAGCCGACTGTATCTCCAATAGCTTCAATCCTATATTCCCATTCTTTTGATTCTACCAAGCACAACGACTCGATTCTTGAGGAACGACCCACCACGACTCGAGAAAGGGCTGCTTGCCAATATGTATCCCAAGGAATACGATCCAGCATGATCGACTTCAAACGATCCAGCGCATTTGCCGATTGGCTCGACTCACTCAGAGACACCATTGGATAAGCCCGGATCATCGCCAGGCTCCGAGCTGCCGAACATTGAAATTTTGGCGATTGCGAACCTGTAGGCGAATCTGTCTATGAAATGCGTGTTCATCATGGTCCGGGCTACAGGATGTACTTCACTCGTCGAGGCGAAGTGGTTTACCTGCTTTTGGTGGGGGGCGACAAGTCGACTCAAAAACGCGATATCAATCGCGCCATTCAAATGGCGCAAAACATCGGTAATGAGGAGTAGATCATGGCCGAGCAATTCACCCGCTTCGATGCCGCCGAATTTCTCAAATCGCCAGAAGAAATGGCGGCTTATCTGGATGCATGCTTTGAAGAAGATACCGGCGATGGAGTACTGATACGCGCGGCACTCAACGATATAGCCAGAGCACAGGGCATGACACAGGTTGCACGTGATGCAGGCCTTGGTCGTGAAAGCTTGTACAAAGCATTGAGCAGCACTGGCAATCCGGAGTTCGCGACTATCATGAAGGTTATGAAAGCTTTGGGTCTGCGTCTGCATGCCACTGTGATCTGACTGCGCTGCGACACCAAACCGCACGCCGCTTTTTTACTTATCGGCACTGATCAGGCTAAATAGCCGCGCCTGATCGCCCACCCAACCGGATCTGTCCCCATGTCCCGACAACGGCTCGCATTTGCCTGGATAGCCTGCTTCGCAGTGCTGTTCAACATGCTCGCCATGCCGATGACCGGAGCGATGACGCAGACGGCGAAATCGCCCGCCGAGCAGGTGTTGTGGGGTAGTTTCTGTTCGTCCACTGGCACGAAGATGGTGGCGATTTCCCTGGGGACGCTTGAGCAGAAAGCGCCGCAGAACGACGATCATTCCAACATGCAGCATTGCTGGTGCTGCTCCGGCTCAGCGCCGCTGGTGGCGTTGCCCGGGCATGTACCGCCGTTGTACTTCGCGCGTTTCGATGCCAATCGAAGCCTGCCCGCCGACTCTCTCGATACACCTACACCACGCCAGCAATGGCCGAGTCTCAACCCCCGCGCCTCCCCTCCGGTGTGATTCCTTCTCGCAATTGACCTGCGTCTTGAATCGCTCTGGAGAACTGCCATGTTGAACAAACTCATCGTTCTGGCTGCGTTGCTGCTGCCTGCCTGCTTTGCCAATGCCCATGAATACAAGACTGGAGAACTGGAGATCGCTCATCCGTGGTCTCAGGAATTGCCACCGAATGCGCCGACCGTTGCGGCTTATTTCGTGATTCAGAACCACGGTAAAACCGCGGACAAATTGCTCAGCGTCGACTCGCCGATTGCAGGGATCGCCCAGTTGCACGAGCACGTGATGCAGAACGATCTGATGAAAATGCAGCAGGTGCCGAGCGTCGAGATTCCAGGCGGTGGCGACGTCACGTTTGCACCGATGGCGTATCACGTCATGCTGCTGGAACTGAAAGACCGCAGCCTGCTGAGCGACGGCAAGCGTTTCCCGCTGACGATGCATTTCGAGAAATCCGGTGATGTGACCGTCGAGGTCACGGTGCAGAAAAAAGCGCCGGACGGCATGCAAGTGCACGCGCACAACCCGTAATCGCCAGAGCTGAATACGCCCATGCGCGCGCTTAGCGCCAGGTCATCCGCTTCCCGCCGTCAGCCCCTGAGCCTGACCCACGGCAGCTGGATCAGCCTGTTCGCCATGTTGATGATCTTCATCGGCCCGCTGATTTCTCAGTCGATGCCGATGAATCAGCGCGCCTCCGCTCTGATGGAAGCATCCATGAACATGTCGATAGACATGCCCATGGACATGCCGGCAATGGAACACGGCGACCACGGCGCGCAAGCCGCCGCCGAGCATTGCCTGCCCAAGACGTCTCATCACGCTGTCTGGGAAAAGTGCGGCTATTGCAGCCTGCTGTTCAATTGCCCGGCACTGACGGGTGGCCAGTCCTTCATTGCATTCGAGACACCCACAGCCACTACCTTCACCACACCTGCCACTCGCCTGGGCCACGCCCGGCAAACCTTCTTCCCCGGCGCCCGCACCCGCGCACCGCCCATCGTCGCGTAAACACCTCCCCAATTTCACACGGTCCGCAAGACAGGTTCGCTCCCACAGGGAATTGCGAAGGCTGCCGGCCGTGTCGTTTACGACTGTTCGATGGAAATTGTCATGTCCAGGTTTTCTGCTGACACACGCTTGAGCGCCGCCCAAGCTTCTTTTGCCCTGAACGAAACACGCGTTCGTTTCAGGCACGCCACCGCCGTTCTTTGCGGCGCACTGCTGACACCGATGGTGCTGGCCGATGATCACGCCGGCCACAATGAAGAACTGAGCCCGACGGTGATCACCGCCATCGCACCGAGTTCACCGCTGACCATCGTCACCAACCCCAAAGACCCACGCCAACCGGTTCCGGCCAGCGACGGTGGTGACTACTTGAAGACCATCCCCGGCTTCGCCCTGGTGCGCAATGGCGGCACCAACGGTGACCCGGTGCTGCGCGGCATGTTCGGCTCGCGCCTGAACATCCTCACCAATGGCGGCCAGATGCTCGGCGCCTGCCCCGGCCGGATGGACGCGCCAACCTCCTACATCTCACCGGAAACCTACGACAAACTCACCGTCATCAAAGGCCCGCAAACCGTACTGTGGGGGCCGGGCGCGTCGGCTGGCACCATCCTGTTCGACCGGGAGCCGGAAAGCTTCGGCGAACTCGGTACCCGAGTGAATGCCAGCGTATTGGCCGGTTCCAACGGCCGCTTCGACAAAGTGGTGGATGCTGCCGCCGGCGGCCCGCTGGGTTACGTGCGAGTGATCGGCAACACCGCGCATTCCGACGACTACCGCGACGGCAACAACGACACCGTGGCATCGCGCTACGACAAGTGGAACGGTGACGTCGCCGTTGGCTGGACCCCGGACGCCGACACGCTTCTGGAACTCACCGCCGGCAAGGGCGATGGCGAAGCCCGTTACGCCGGACGTGGTATGGATGGCGCGCAATTCAAGCGCGAAAGCCTCGGCTTGCGTTTCGAGAAATCCGATATCGGCGACGTGCTCGACAAGGTCGAAGCACAGATCTACTACAACTACGCCGACCACGTGATGGACAACTACACCCTGCGTACCCCGTCCGGCACCGGGATGATGGCTGGGCCGATGGCCTCCAGTGTCGATAGGCGAACCCTCGGTGCGCGGATCAAGGGCACCTGGCGCTGGGCCGATGTGCAATTGATCAGCGGCATCGACGCGCAGACCAGCGAACACCGCAAGCGCAGCGCCATGGGCATCGATACCTACAAGGATCTGCCACGCAACAAGGACGCCGACTTCCACAACTACGGCGTTTTCAGCGAACTGACCTGGTACGCCGCCGACCGCGACCGACTGATTACCGGTGCGCGACTGGACCGCGCTTCGGCTAAAGACTTCCGCCAGACCACGGGGTCCGCAATGATGACCCGGCGCAACCCGACTGCCGACGACACTCGCGCCGACACCCTGCCAAGCGGCTTCATCCGTTACGAGCATGATCTGGCCGACAGCCCGACCACGCTGTACGCCGGTCTCGGTCACACCCAGCGTTTTCCGGATTACTGGGAGTTGTTTTCGCCCAACTCCGGGCCCGCCGGTTCGGTGAATGCCTTCGATTCGATCAAGCCCGAGAAAACCACTCAGCTCGACTTCGGCCTGCAGTACAAGACCGAAGACCTCGAAGCCTGGGCCTCGGGTTATGTCGGGCAGGTGCGCGATTACATCCTGTTCAACTACACGCCGGGAATGATGGGCATGACCTCGCAAGCCGAGAACATCGACGCGCGGATCATGGGCGGTGAACTCGGTGCGGCCTACAAGCTGACGTCGAACTGGAAGGCCGATGCGACCCTCGCCTACGCCTGGGGCAAAAACAGCAGCGACGGCAACGCGTTGCCGCAAATGCCGCCGCTGGATGCGCGTTTCGGCCTGACCTACAGCGAAGACAACTGGAGCGCCGGTGCACTGTGGAGAGTGGTCGCCGCGCAAAATCGTATCGATCAGAACAAGGGCAACGTGGTCGGCAAGGACTTCGACAAGACTTCGGGTTTCGGCGTGTTTTCGCTCAACGGTGCGTACCGGATCAACAAGAACTGGAAGGTCAGCAGCGGCGTCGACAACCTGTTCGGCAAGGCGTACGCCGAGCATTTGAACCTGGCCGGCAACGCCGGTTTCGGCTACCCGGCCAATGACCCGCAGGCCATCAAAGAACCGGGGCGCACGCTCTGGACCAAGGTGGACATGAGTTTCTAACAAAAAGTCAAAAGATCGAAGGCTTCGCCAGCTCCTACATTGGCACGCGTAGACCCGTAGGAGCTGTCGAGTAAAACGAGGCTGCGATCTTTTCCAAGACAATTGATTCGCCAAGCGGAGCACAACTGATGAAACAGCCCAAACCGAATTTCTACAACCTGGCCTGGCGCTGGCATTTCTATGCCGGTCTGTTCGTCGCGCCTTTCATGGTGATGCTGGCCCTGACCGGCGTCATTTACCTGTTCAAACCGCAACTCGATCCGCTGATGTACGGCAGCCTGATGAACGTCCCGGCCGGCCACCACAGCGTCCCGGCCGACGACCTGCTCACACGGGTAAAAGAGGCTTATCCACACGCGACGATCAAACAGTATCTGCCGCCGATCAACGCCGAACGCAGCGCGCAGTTTGTCCTGCTCAATGCGGGTAGTGAGTTGAATGTTTTTGTCGATCCGTATCACGGCGACATCCTCGGCGAGCAAGACGCGAAGAAGAATCTGCAAGCCGTTGCCCGCGCGATCCACGGTGAATTGATGATCGGCACGGTCGGTGATCGGCTGGTCGAACTCGCCGCTGGCTGGGGCATTGTGCTCGTGGTTTCCGGGGTGTTCCTGTGGTGGCCGCGAGGTCAGGCCGCCGGCATCTTGTGGCCGCGTTTGAGCAGTCGCGGTCGCGTGCTGTGGCGCGACCTGCACGCCGTCACCGGTTTCTGGGGCGCCGCGTTTCTGTTGGTGATGCTGCTGAGCGGCATGACCTGGACCGGGTTCTGGGGCAAGCAATACGCCGGCGTCTGGAACGTGTTCCCGGACGCCATGTGGAATGACATGCCCAAGTCCGACGTCGAGGCCCGCAGCCTCAACACCGCCACCCGCCAGACCGTGCCTTGGGCGATGGAAAACACACCGATGCCGATGTCCGGCGACCACGCCGAACACATGGCCCACAGTGGTGCGCAAGCCGGCCCTGCGGCGCCGACCATCAGCCTGCAGGACGTGCAGAACATCGCCGAACAGCGCAAGGTCGAGCCGGGTTACAGCATCACGTTCCCGACCACCGCCACCGGCGTATTCACCATCGCAGTATTCGCCGACGACCCGCGCAACGACGCCACCCTGCATGTCGATCAATACACCGGCAACGTCCTCGCCGATGTGCGCTTCGAGCACTACGGCACCGTCGCCCGCGCCACGGAAATCGGCGTGATGCTCCACGAAGGCAAGATGTTCGGCGTGTTCAACCAGATCATCGTGCTACTGATCTGCCTGATGATTCTGCTCAGCGCCGTCAGCGGCGTGGTGATCTGGTGGAAACGTCGGCCACGAGGCAAGTTCGGTGTTCCGCCGTTGCGCCATGACCTGCCGAAATGGAAAACCGGAGTGGCGATCATGCTGGTGCTGGCAGTGGCGTTTCCGTTGGTGGGGGCTTCGTTGGTGGTGGTCTGGTTGCTGGACCGCGTGCTGCTGACACGCCTGAACCGGCAAGCCGAGCCTGATTCAGCGGCTTGAATGAGGACCTGTCTCAGGGTCAGCGTTCCCGCTGGCCCTGTTCAGTTTGATCGATTTAACAGGGCCCAACCTGCAACTCGCCATTGCAGTTGTGGACGTTTGCCAACTCGGCTTTTTCGATATCCCGGGAAAGATTAGGGATGCCTCCGCCGTACCAGTTTTCGCAGGTAAGCGTGATTCGACACTGGCCGTTCTCAAGGTCGACCAGCATCGGTGTAATCTGATCCGGCGCGGCTGCACGGACATAGGCCTTGCAGCTTTTGCTGACCGGATTCTGCTGCCACATGCTGAGGCAGTCTTGCTCTGCCAATAGCGCTGCACCGTTCAAAAAAAGCAAAAAACCGATCGCTCTGGTGACACCTGACACCCGCATGATCAGTCCCCCTTTTACTGTCGACAAGGTTTGAAACTAAAGCTGCCGGGGTTTTCGGTCTACTGTCAGAAGTGATAGTCCACTAGATCGTCTAGCGATTAAAAACCCGTCGACTAGACCAAGCTGAATCCCCCTCATCTTCATCATGAAGCAGGCGAGATGCGCGATTTAGAAGGGTCTGTAGACTTCGGGCGCTTATCGCACGCTCATCTTTAGTGTTACTGTATAACGCAAGCGCGCCGCCCAACCCGCAGTCCCGACCACGGCGGGCTCACGCCGAACTTCACCGCCCTGGAAACGCCCGCCAGTGTCGAAAGCCTGACTGGCGAGCGACATGGCCAAGCGGAACGAGCTGGCGGTTTACATGCGCATAGCCAATACAATGAGGGGCAGCAGTGGATTCTGGGGGAGCTGCGGTCGTTTTTCGTCACGGCTGATTACACCTTTTTATTCAAGGCATCACCGCACATTTCAGAGTTAACGCATGACCTCGCTGAACCTCACAAACCTCGCCTGGACACCCCTGGGCCACGGCCACTGTCATCACCAGTTCCAGCTGCGTGATGCCTCGTTGCACGTGGCCGTCGGTGAATTCGTCGGGTTGATCGGCCCCAACGGCAGCGGCAAGACCAGCCTGCTGCGGTGTACTTACCGCTTCAGCAAACCGGAGAGCGGTGAGGTAAAACTCGATCACCAAAACGTCTGGAAGCAGTCCTCCCGTTGGTGCGCGCAACGCATTGCCGTGGTGTTGCAGGAATTCCCCGACGCCTTCGGCCTGACCGTCGATGAAGTGGTCGCCATGGGTCGCACACCGCACAAAGGCCTGTTCGACGGCGACACGCAGGAGGACCGGACCCTTGCGACTCGAGCATTGGAATCGGTTGGATTGAAAGGCTTCGAAGACCACGCGTTCGCCACCCTCTCCGGCGGTGAAAAACAGCGGGTTATCCTCGCTCGCGCCCTGGCCCAGCAACCGCAAGTGCTGATCCTCGACGAGCCGACCAACCACCTCGACCCACGCTATCAACTGGAGCTGTTGCAGCTGGTCAAGCGCCTGAAGATCGGCACACTGGCCAGCATCCACGACCTCAATCTCGCCGCCGCTTTCTGCGACCGGCTGTACGTGATCAATCACGGCCGCATCGTTGCCAGCGGCACACCGAAAGAAGTCCTGACCGCCCCGCTGCTGCGTGATGTGTTCGGCGTCGAAGCGCTGATCGATGAACACCCTCTGCACGGCTACCCACGAATCACCTGGATAACCCAACCATGACTTTGCGTTCCCTGCTGTGCGTTGCTCTGATGCTGGGCAGTGCCCAAGCGTTTGCCGAGGCGACGAAATATCCGCTGACGATCCAGAGCTGCAACCGCGATGTAACCTTCGCGCAAGCACCAAAACACGCGGTCAGTCACGACATCAACATGACCCAGATGATGCTCGCCCTCGGCCTCAAGCCGAGCATGGCCGGCTACAGCGGCGTCACCGGCTGGAAATCGGTCACGCCCCAGATGCAGACCATCCTCGACGGCCTGCCGGAGCTGGCAGCGAAGTACCCGTCGGTGGAAACCCTGCTCAACGCCAACGTCGATTTCTTCTTTGCCGGTTGGGACTACGGCATGCGCGTGGGCGGTGATCTCACGCCGCAGACGCTGCAGCCGCTGGGCATCAACGTCTACGAGCTGACCGAGTCTTGCGCCTTCGTGATGAAGCGCCCGGCCGCCACGCTGGAGGACACTTACAACGACCTGCGCAACCTCGGCAAAATCTTCGACGTGCAGGATCGTGCCAATGCCTTGATCGCCCGAATGCAGGCGCAAGTTGCAGACGTGCGCAAGGATCTGCCGGCCAACAAACCGCGGGTATTCCTGTATGACAGTGGCGAAGACCGCGCCATGACCTCCGGCCGTCTCGGCATGCCGCAAGCACTGATCGACGCGGCGGGCGGGCGCAATATTCTGGATGACACCGAAGCGAGCTGGACCCGCGTGAATTGGGAAAACGTGGTCGAGCGCAATCCGCAGGTGATCGTGATCGTCGACTACGGCGAGGTCACCGCCGAACAGAAGGAGCAATTCCTGCTCAGCAACAAGGCGCTGCAATCAGTGGACGCGATCAAGAACCAGCGCTTCATTGTGATCCCGTATGTGCAGGCCACACCGGGCATCGATAACGTGCTGGCGGTCGAAACCCTGGCCAAGGGTTTCCACGGCGAATGATCAGTCGTCGCTACGCTTTGTTGCTGATTGCCCTCGGCGCACTGTTGCTGGTGTCGTGCGTGGTGTCGCTGGGCTTTGGTCCGGCGCGAGTGCCGGTGGAGGTGGTGTGGAAGATTGTGCTGCACAAGGCGTTCGATTTCGGTGACGTGAGCTGGACGGCCGGGCAGGAACATATCGTGTGGTTGATCCGCGTGCCGCGCATGTTGCTCGGCGCGTTGGTGGGCGCTGGCCTGGCGTTGATCGGCGCGGTGCTGCAAGCGGTAACGCGCAATCCGCTGGCCGATCCGCATCTGCTCGGGGTGACGTCCGGCGCGACACTTGGCGCTGTAATCGTGGTGCTGCATATCGGTGAAATCGTCGGCCTGCTGACCTTGCCGATCGCTGCGTTTATCGGCGCGCTGCTGAGCATGCTGATCGTGCTGGTGATCGCCAACCGCAACGGTCGGCTGGACAGTGATCGACTGCTGTTGTGCGGCGTGGCGGTGTCATTCGTGATGATGGCGATCGCTAACCTGTTGCTGTTTCTCGGCGATCACCGTGCCAGTTCGGCGGTGATGTTCTGGATGCTTGGCGGGCTCGGACTGGCACGCTGGGAATTGCTCGCGGTGCCGGCAGCGAGCGTGTTGCTTGGGTTGGTTTTGTTGCTGGGCATGGCGCGACCGTTGAATGCGTTGATGGCGGGTGAACAGACAGCCGTGACCCTCGGGCTCAACGCCCGCACCGTGCGCTTGCGGGTGTTTTTGATTGCGTCGTTGATGACGGGAGTGCTGGTGTCGATCAGTGGGTCGATCGGGTTTGTCGGGTTGATGGTGCCGCACATTGCACGCCGATTGGTCGGGGCGGAGCACCGGCGATTACTGCCGGTGTGCGTGTTGCTCGGCAGTATCTTCCTGGTCTGGGTCGATGTCGCCGCTCGCACGCTCATTGCTCCCGAAGACCTGCCCATCGGCGTCGCCACCGCTGCCATCGGCGGCTTGTTCTTCATCGGCCTCATGCGCCGCCGCTGACACACAGATCAAAACGGTGGGAGCGGGCTTGCTCGCGAAGAGGGTGTGTCAGACAGCATAAATGGCGACTGACACGCGCTCTTCGCGAGCAAGCCCGCTCCCACCGTTGATCTGTGTTGCCCGCAAGACCTGCGCCCCAATGTGGCGCACCCCTTCGCACCAATTCGCCAGACACGATCCTTCATGGTGCGCCACCCGAACTTCGCGGCCGCTCTAATACGACATTTCCCTGCCTTTTTCCGACTGGGCACAGCCCTTGCAAAACAGCCTTCAGTAGTCCGCATCTGCCAACCAAGAAAACTCATAAGTTCATGGAGATCGCACAATGAAGCGTCGCAGCTTGATCAAGGCTTTCACACTTTCGGCAAGCATTGCCGCGATGGGCTTGACCTGGACCGTCCAGGCCGCCGAGACCATCAAGGTCGGTATTCTGCATTCGTTGTCCGGCACCATGGCGATCTCTGAAACGTCGCTCAAGGACATGGCGTTGATGACCATCGACGAGATCAACGCCAAGGGCGGTGTGAACGGCAAGCTGCTGGAACCGGTGGTGGTCGACCCGGCGTCGAACTGGCCGTTGTTCGCGGAAAAAGGCCGGCAGTTGCTGACCCAGGACAAGGTCGCCGTGGTATTCGGCTGCTGGACTTCCGTGTCGCGTAAATCGGTATTGCCGGTGTTCGAAGAACTCAACGGCCTGCTGTTCTACCCGGTGCAATATGAAGGCGAAGAGATGTCGCCAAACGTGTTCTACACCGGCGCCGCGCCGAACCAGCAGGCGATCCCGGCCGTGGAATACCTCATGAGCGAAGAAGGCGGCAGCGCCAAGCGCTACTTCCTGCTCGGCACCGACTACGTCTACCCGCGCACCACCAACAAGATCCTGCGTTCGTTCCTGCACTCCAAAGGCGTGGCAGACAAGGACATCGAAGAGGTCTACACCCCGTTCGGCCACAGCGACTATCAAACCATCGTGGCCAACATCAAAAAATTCTCGGCCGGTGGCAAGACAGCGGTCATCTCCACCGTCAACGGCGACTCCAACGTGCCGTTTTATAAAGAGCTGGCCAACCAGGGCCTGAAAGCCACCGATGTGCCGGTCGTGGCGTTCTCGGTCGGCGAAGAAGAATTGCGCGGTATCGACACCAAACCGCTGGTGGGCAACCTCGCGGCGTGGAACTACTTCGAGTCGGTGGAGAACCCGACGAACAAGAAATTCGTCGCCGACTGGAAAGCCTACGCGAAGAAACACAACCTGCCGGGCGCCGACAAAGCGGTGACCAACGACCCGATGGAGGCCACCTACGTCGGCATTCACATGTGGGCGCAAGCGGCCGAAAAAGCCAAATCCACCGACGTCGACAAAGTCCGCGAGGCCCTCGCCGGCCAGACCTTTGCCGCGCCGTCCGGTTACACCTTGACCATGGACAAGACCAACCACCACTTGCACAAGCCGGTGATGATCGGCGAGATCCAGGCGGACGGTCAGTTCAACGTGGTATGGCAGACCGAAGGGCCGATCCGTGCCCAGCCGTGGAGCCCGTTCATTCCGGGTAACGACAAGAAGCCGGAGTATGCGGTGAAGAGCAACTAAGCCACTGGCACAACTCCTTTGTAGGAGCCGGCTTGCTGGCGATTGGCATCACGCGGTCTGCCTGATGGACCGCCATCGCCAGCAAGCCGGCTCCTACAGGGTCCGCGCATGACCAGGACATTTAACATGCCCACCGCCCTTTACCGAGTCATCCTCGCCATCGCATTTTTATTGCCGATGGCCGCGCATTCTGGCGACGCCGAAGACTTCGTCGCCGCCAATCCCGTGCAGCAAGCCAAACTTCTGGAAGCCTGGGCCGCGCAACCCGATCCGGCCCGTATCGAACTGATCAACGCCCTGCAACAAGGCGAGTTGATCGTCGACGGCCAACCCAAAACCCTGCGCCTGAATAATCGCCTGCGGGGTCTGATCGACACCGCACTGGCCAGCCACCAGTTACTCGCCGCCGACGCCAAAACCCGTCTGGATGCCGCGCAGCAATTGCAGAAAAGCGCCAAACCGGCGCAGCTGAAATTCCTCGACCGGCAACTGGCGGGCGAACAGGACGAAAGCGTTCATGCAGCGCTGAGCCTGGCCCTGGCCAATCTGCAACTGGTAGACACCGACCCGGCCGTGCGCCTCGCCGCGGTGCGTCTGCTCGGTGAAACCGGCGACCCACTGGCCCGCACCCGCCTCGAAAGCCTGTTGCAACCAGGTGTCGAAGCGGACGCCACCGTGCGCACCGCCGCCGAAACCAGCCTGGCGCAAGTCAAACGCAAACTGTTGATCGGCGAAATGCTCGGCCAGGCCTTCAGCGGCATGTCCCTCGGTTCGATCCTGCTGCTCGCGGCGCTCGGCCTGGCGATCACGTTCGGCCTGCTCGGCGTGATCAACATGGCCCACGGCGAGATGCTGATGCTCGGCGCCTACTCGACGTACGTGGTGCAACTGATGTTCCAGCGCTTCGCCCCGCAGGCCATCGAGTTCTATCCGCTGATCGCATTGCCGGTGGCGTTTTTCGTCACCGCCGCGATCGGCATGGCCCTGGAACGCACGGTGATTCGCCACCTCTACGGCCGTCCACTGGAAACCCTGCTCGCGACGTGGGGCATCAGCCTGATGCTGATTCAGCTTGTCCGATTGGTGTTCGGCGCGCAGAACGTTGAAGTGGCCAACCCGGCGTGGTTGTCCGGCGGGATTCAAGTGTTGCCAAACCTGGTGCTGCCGTACAACCGCATCGTGATCATCGCCTTCGCTCTGTTTGTGGTGGTGCTGACCTGGCTGCTGCTGAACAAGACACGCCTGGGCCTGAACGTGCGCGCCGTCACTCAGAATCGCAACATGGCCGCCTGCTGCGGCGTGCCGACCGGGCGTGTCGACATGCTTGCCTTCGGTCTCGGCTCGGGCATTGCCGGCCTTGGTGGCGTGGCCCTCAGCCAGATCGGCAACGTCGGCCCCGACCTCGGCCAGAGCTACATCATCGACTCGTTCCTGGTGGTGGTGCTCGGCGGTGTCGGCCAGTTGGCCGGCAGCGTGCTCGCCGCGTTCGGGCTGGGCATCGCCAACAAGATTCTCGAACCGCAGATCGGCGCCGTACTCGGCAAGATCCTGATCCTCGCGCTGATCATTCTGTTCATCCAGAAACGTCCGCAAGGCCTCTTCGCACTGAAAGGACGGGTGATCGACTGATGAACCAGCCCCTGATGCTCACGGCCACGCAAAAGGCCGGCCCCAAAGTCACGATCGCCGTCGGTGCGGTGATCCTTGTTCTGTTGCTGGCGTTGCCGTTGCTGTCACTGTTGTCGCCAGACAGTGCGTTGCACGTGTCGGCCTACACGTTGACGCTGGTGGGCAAGATTCTTTGTTACGCCATCGTCGCCCTGGCGCTGGATCTGGTCTGGGGTTACGCCGGCCTGCTGTCGCTTGGTCACGGATTATTCTTCGCCCTGGGCGGCTACGCCATGGGCATGTACCTGATGCGCCAGGCCTCGGGAGATGGTTTGCCAGCATTCATGACGTTCCTGTCGTGGACCGAATTGCCGTGGTACTGGACCGGCACCAGCAGTTTCCTCTGGTCGATGTGTCTGGTGGTATTGGCGCCAGGTTTGCTGGCGCTGGTGTTCGGGTTCTTTGCCTTCCGCTCGCGGATCAAAGGCGTGTATTTCTCGATCATGACCCAGGCCCTGACGTTCGCTGGAATGCTGTTGTTCTTCCGCAACGAAACCGGGTTCGGTGGCAACAACGGCTTCACCAATTTCCGCACCATTCTCGGCTTTGGCATCACCGAACCGGGCACCCGCGCGGTGCTGTTTTTCGCCACGGTGGTGTTGCTGGTGGCGAGCCTGTTCATCGGCTGGCGACTGGCGCAAAGCAAATTCGGTCGGGTGCTGACCGCCCTGCGCGATGCGGAAAACCGCCTGATGTTCTGCGGTTACGACCCTCGCGGTTTCAAGCTGTTTGTCTGGGTGTTGAGCGCGGTGTTGTGCGGTCTGGCCGGCGCGCTCTATGTGCCGCAGGTCGGCATCATCAACCCGAGTGAAATGTCGCCGACCAACTCCATCGAGGCCGCGGTGTGGGTTGCGCTCGGCGGACGCGGAACGCTGATCGGGCCGCTGCTGGGCGCCGGCGTGGTCAACGGCATGAAGAGCTGGTTCACCGTGGCGTTCCCGGAATACTGGCTGTTCTTCCTTGGCGCGCTGTTCATCGTCGTGACCTTGTACCTGCCCAAAGGTGTGATCGGCCTGCTGAAAAAAAGGGGTGAATCATGAGAGTGACTGCGACGGCTGAATTCATGCTCGAACCGGCGTTTTATCCACCGAATCCGAACAAGGACGCCGGCAGCAGCCGCGACGCCATCGGCCTCGGCCAACGCGTCGGCCCCGGCCTGGATACCCGCCACGGCACCATCCTGACCCTGGAAGACATCAGCGTCAGCTTCGATGGCTTCAAGGCGCTGAACGCGCTGAACCTGTATATCGGCGTCGGCGAATTGCGCTGCATCATTGGCCCCAACGGCGCGGGCAAGACCACGTTGATGGACGTGATCACCGGCAAGACCCGGCCCAGTCACGGCAAGGCCTGGTTCGGCGAAACCCTCGATCTGACGCAGATGAGCGAAGTGCAGATTGCCCAGGCCGGCATCGGCCGCAAGTTCCAGAAGCCGACGGTGTTCGAAGCGCTGAGCGTGTTCGAGAACCTGGAGCTGGCGCAGAAAACCGACAAGTCGGTGTGGGCCAGCCTGCGGGCTCGCTTGAGTGGCGAACAGAAGGATCGCATCAGCGAAGTGCTGGAGACCATCCGTCTGACCACCTCGGTCAATCGCCCGGCCGGCTTGTTGTCCCACGGTCAGAAGCAGTTTCTGGAGATCGGCATGTTGCTGGTGCAAGACCCGCAATTGCTGCTGCTCGACGAGCCGGTGGCGGGCATGACCGACGCCGAAACCGAGTTCACCGCCGAGCTGTTCAAAAGCCTGGCGGGCAAGCATTCGTTGATGGTGGTAGAGCACGACATGGGGTTTGTGGGCTCCATCGCCGACCATGTCACGGTGTTGCACCAGGGCAGCGTGCTGGCCGAAGGATCGCTGGAGCAGGTGCAGGAAAACGAGCGGGTGATCGAGGTGTATCTCGGTCGGTAGGATTGCGAACACAGCCCCCCCCTGTGGGAGCCGGCTTGCTGGCGATAGCGGTGGGTCAGCGATATTTATGCTGGCTGATAGACCGCCATCGCCAGCAAGCCGGCTCCTACAGGGGATTAAGAGGAATTTGAGAATGCTGCAAGTCGACAAGCTGCACCAGTACTACGGCGGTAGCCACATCCTGCGGGGCCTGTCGTTTGACGTGAAGGTCGGTGAAGTCACCTGCCTGCTCGGGCGCAACGGCGTGGGCAAGACCACCCTGCTCAAATGCCTGATGGGTTTGCTGCCGGCCAAAGAAGGCGCGGTGAACTGGGAAGGCAAACCGATCACCACGTTCAAGCCACACCAGCGGGTACACGCCGGAATCGCTTACGTGCCTCAGGGCCGGGAGATCTTCGGCCGGTTGACCGTGGAAGAAAACCTGCTGATGGGCCTGTCGCGGTTTCCTGGCAGCGAAGCGAAGGAAGTTCCGGCCTTCATCTACGAGCTGTTCCCGGTGCTGCTGCAAATGAAGCAACGGCGTGGCGGTGACTTGTCCGGCGGCCAACAGCAGCAGTTGGCGATTGGCCGGGCATTGGCCAGCCGACCACGGCTGCTGATCCTCGACGAACCCACCGAAGGCATCCAGCCATCGGTGATCAAGGAGATCGGCGCGGTGATCAAGAAGCTCGCGGCACGGGGCGACATGGCGATTCTGCTGGTGGAGCAGTTCTACGATTTCGCCGCCGAACTGGCCGATCAATACCTGGTGATGTCACGCGGAGAGATCGTGCAGCAGGGTCGCGGAGAAAACATGGAAGCCGAGGGTGTACGCGGTCTGGTTACGATTTAATCTGCAGCGTCCTGACGATAACTGAAAACCATGAATTTACCTGCCCACACCACGCTGTTCACGCCTAGCTGGCATGCCGAGCTGGAGCTGGGCTATGCCCGATTCGGCGACAGCACGCGCCCGGTTCTGCGCCGGCACAAAGGTCCGTTGCGGGTGCAAAAGCATCTGTATGCCGAAGGGCCCGAAGTGTGCCAGCACATCATCGTGCATCCGCCCGGCGGGATTGCCGGCGGCGACCGGCTCGATATCAGCGCCAGCGTCGGCCGCGGGGCATGGGCGCAAATTACCAGCCCCGGCGCGGCCAAGTGGTACCGCGCGGCCGGGCCGGCTTATCAGAAACTTGATCTGAAAGTAGCCAGCGGCGCGACACTGGAGTGGCTGCCGCAAGAGACGATTATCTTCAGCGCCGCCCAGGCCGAGCTCAGTACGTCCATTGATCTTGAAGGCGATGCGCGGTTGTTCTACTGGGACGTCGTCGCACTGGGCCGCCCGGCCAGTGGCGAGCGTTTTGACCTCGGGCATTTTCAGGCGCAGCTGGATATCCGTCGCAACGGCCAGTTGCTCTGGCACGAACGCCAGCGCATTGTCGGGGATGACGGTTTGCTCGATTCGCCGATTGGCCTGGATGGGCAGCCGGTGTTTGCGACGTTGCTGGTAACGGGGGAGATTGATAGTGAGTTGCTGGAGAAATGCCGCTCGCTGCCCCACGATGTGCGCGGGGATTTGACGCAGTTGCCGGGGTTGATCATTGCCCGATGTCTGGCCAGTGAAGCGCTGTTGGCGCGCGCCTGGATGATCGACATGTGGAGATTGCTCCGGCCTGCGTTGCTTGGCCGAGAAGCAGCCCCCCCCAGAATATGGAGCACCTGAACACCACAACCTGTAGGAGCCGGCTTGCTGGCGATAGCGTCGGCACATTCGACAGATCAGGCGCCTGACAGACCGCTATCGCCAGCAAGCCGGCTCCTACAAGTACGTGTTTACAGTTCCGAATTTTTTTACTGCCCGGATGGATTGCAAACGATGGACCTGACCCCACGCGAAAAAGACAAGCTGCTGATTTTCACCGCCGGCCTCGTCGCCGAACGGCGTTTGGCGCGCGGCGTGAAACTCAATTACCCGGAAGCGATGGCCTACATCTCCGCGGCGCTGCTCGAGGGCGCCCGTGACGGCCAGACCGTGGCCGAGCTGATGCATTTCGGCACCACCCTGCTCAGCCGCGAACAAGTGATGGAAGGCATCCCGGAGATGATCCCGGAGATCCAGGTCGAGGCCACCTTCCCCGATGGCACCAAACTGGTCACCGTCCACCAACCCATCGCCTGAGGCCGCGCCATGACTTATCACATCCGCGATGCGGTGCACGCCGACCTGCCGGCGATACGCGACATCTACAACGACGCCGTGCTCAACACCACGGCGATCTGGAACGAACAGGCCGTCGACCTCGGCAACCGTCAAGCCTGGTTCAGCGCCCGACAAGCCCAGAACTATCCGATCCTGGTGATCGTCGACGGCGATAACAGCGTACTCGGCTACGCTTCATTTGGTGACTGGCGACCGTTCGATGGTTTTCGCCACACCGTCGAGCACTCGGTCTATGTGCGCAGCGATCAGTGCGGCAATGGCCTCGGCCCGCAATTGATGGACGTGCTGATCGAACGTGCCAAAGGCTGCGACAAGCATGTGATGGTCGCTGCCATCGAAAGCGGCAATGCCGCTTCCATCCGCCTGCATGAACGCGTCGGTTTCGTGACCACCGGGCAAATGCCTCAGGTGGGCACCAAGTTCGGCCGCTGGCTGGACCTGACCTTCATGCAACTGACCCTCAACCCTGGCGCCGAACCGCCGCCCGTCAGCAAGGAGTAACGCCCGATGAACGCCGCTCAACTGCGACGCGTCAATGTTGAAAGCTTCGCGCACTATCGCCAGGGTTTGATTGATCTGCTGCTCGACGCCGTGGGCTATGGCGCCAGTGTCGGCTTCATGGCCGATCTGGATGCCACTCAAGCCCGCGCCTATTTCGATGAAGTCCAGGACAACCTGAACAAGGGCAACGTACTGCTGTGGGTGGTGGTCAAGGACGAACAGGTGCAGGCCAGCGTGCAACTGACCCTGTGTCAGAAAGCCAACGGGCTGAACCGTGCCGAAGTGCAGAAACTGCTGGTGCGTGAACACGCGCGCCGTCGCGGATTGGGCCAACAGTTGATGAGCGCTTTGGAACAGGCCGCGCTCCAGCACAAGCGCGGCATGCTCTACCTCGACACCGAAGCCGGCTCCCCCGCCGAGGATTTCTACAAGGCACTGGGTTACACCCGCGCCGGCGAAATTCCCGACTACGCCTGCGACCCGAGCGGCCGCTACAAGCCGACCGCCCTCTATTACAAGATTCTCCAGAGAGCCCATTGATGATTCCAGGTGAATTCCAGATCCAGCCCGGCGACATTGAGCTAAACGTCGGCCGTCGCACCGTCAGCCTGAAAGTGGCCAACAGCGGCGACCGGCCGATCCAGGTCGGCTCGCACTACCACTTTTTCGAAACCAACGACGCCCTCACTTTCGACCGCGCCGCCAGCCGCGGCATGCGCCTGAACATCCCCGCCGGCACCGCCGTGCGTTTCGAACCGGGGCAGAGCCGAGAGGTCGAGTTGGTTGACCTGGCCGGGCATCGCCGGGTGTTCGGGTTTGCCGGGCGGATCATGGGTGACCTTTAAGTCATTCAGCGCCAGTACCGGCCCCATCGCCAGCAAGCCGGCTCCTGCAGGATCGAACTCCAACGCGGAAAAACCGGTGAAATGCGTCCCCTGCAGGAGCCGGCTTGCTGGCGATTAGCGAGCAACGCGAGCGGTCTCAAAATCAATTGAATCCCAAGGCATGCCCATGAAAATCTCAAGACAAGCCTACGCCGACATGTTCGGCCCCACCGTCGGTGACAAGGTCCGCCTGGCCGACACCGAACTGTGGATCGAGGTCGAAAAAGACTTCACCACCTATGGCGAAGAAGTGAAATTCGGCGGCGGCAAAGTCATCCGCGACGGCCAGGGCCAGAGCCAGCTATTGGCGGCCGAAGTCGTCGACACCGTGATCACCAACGCGCTGATCATCGATCACTGGGGCATCGTCAAAGCCGACGTCGGCCTCAAGGACGGGCGCATCGCCGGCATCGGCAAGGCGGGCAATCCGGATGTGCAGCCCAACGTCACCATTGCCATCGGCGCCAGCACTGAAGTCATCGCCGGCGAAGGCATGATCCTCACCGCCGGCGGCATCGACACGCACATCCACTTCATCTGCCCGCAGCAGATCGAAGAAGCCCTGATGAGCGGTGTCACCACAATGATCGGCGGCGGCACCGGCCCGGCCACCGGGACCAACGCCACCACGTGCACCTCCGGCCCATGGCACCTGGCGCGGATGCTTCAAGCGGCAGACGCCTTCCCGATGAACATCGGCCTGACGGGCAAGGGCAACGCCAGCCTGCCGGAGCCGTTGATCGAACAGGTCAAGGCCGGTGCCATCGGTCTCAAGTTGCACGAAGACTGGGGCACCACACCCGCGAGTATCGACAATTGCCTCAGCGTTGCCGATCAGTACGACGTGCAGGTGGCGATCCACACCGACACCCTCAACGAGTCGGGTTTCGTCGAAACCACCCTCGCCGCTTTCAAGGGTCGCACCATCCACACCTATCACACCGAAGGCGCGGGCGGCGGCCACGCCCCGGACATCATCAAGGCCTGCGGGTTTGCCAACGTGCTGCCGAGCTCGACCAATCCGACCCGGCCGTTCACCCGCAACACAATCGACGAACACCTCGACATGCTGATGGTCTGCCACCACCTGGACCCGAGCATTGCCGAAGACGTGGCCTTCGCCGAAAGCCGCATTCGTCGTGAAACCATCGCCGCCGAAGACATCCTCCACGACCTCGGCGCGTTCTCGATGATCAGCTCCGACAGCCAGGCCATGGGCCGCGTCGGTGAAGTCATCACGCGCACCTGGCAGACCGCCGACAAGATGAAAAAGCAACGCGGCCCACTGCCGGGAGATGGCGAAAACAACGACAATTTCCGCGCCAAACGCTACATCGCCAAGTACACGATCAACCCTGCGATCACCCACGGCATCAGTCATGAGGTGGGTTCGATCGAAGTTGGAAAGTGGGCGGATCTGGTGCTCTGGCGCCCGGCGTTCTTCGGGGTCAAACCAACGCTGATCCTCAAGGGCGGCGCCATTGCCGCCAGCCTGATGGGCGATGCCAATGCCTCGATTCCGACACCGCAGCCGGTGCATTACCGTCCGATGTTCGCCAGCTACGGCGGCTCGCTGCATGCCACCAGTCTGACGTTTATCAGCCAGGCTGCGCAGGAGGCCGGTCTGCCTGAAGCCCTGGGTTTGAAGAAGAAAATCGCGGTGGTCAAAGGGTGCCGCGAGGTGCAGAAAACCGATCTGATCCACAACGACTACCTGCCGGACATTGATGTCGATCCGCAGACCTATCAGGTCAAGGCCGACGGCGTATTGCTGTGGTGCGAGCCGGCGGACGTGCTGCCGATGGCCCAGCGTTATTTTCTGTTTTGAGATTCGCCAAGGCATAAAAAACCGGCACGAAGGGCATCATTCTTCGTGCCGGGATTGCTGTTTGTCTATGTACTCAGTTGCCAGGTTCGACCGTAGAGGGAATCTCCAGCCTTTGCAGCTTCGCCCGATCCATCGCCTGTTGGGTCAGGGTTTTAAGCAGTGTCTTCATCTCGTTATAGATCAAGTCCATCTCGGCGGAATAGGCCTCGTGAGTCATGATCTGTCCTGGGGCAATCTCGCTTTCCGGTTTACCCAGCTCTGCGGCGAGTACCCTCAGCTCCTCTTTCAGGCCGGCCTTTGCCTCAAGCGAAAGATCCTGTTCGGTCGCGCGCTTGTCAAGCGCCATGAAAAACTCCGTCGTCGCATCGATTCGACGCCTGAACACCTTGAACGCGCGACGATTCGAGCCCTGGACGTAAGACTCCCAGAATGGCTGTTCAACGATGGAATCACGCAGCAAATCGCCGGCCTCCAGATCCAGTACCCGCCGATAGGCATCTTCGATCATCTCAGACGTGACGCCCGTGTACGTGCGGAACTGCAGATCACGGGATTGCCAGGGCAGATCCAGTCGCTCAGCCAGGTCCGTCATGTAGCCCAGATGTACCTGGACCTCATCGATGGTCCCCGTAACATGGCCATTGGCATCGACCACCATGTAATCCTCACCGTTCGCCAGTCGACCGGCGATCACTTGGTGGGCAATCCGGCTCAACTCATCCAGACGGGATTTGCCTCTGGCAAGCTGCACCAGTTCAGCCTCCACCAGGCCTGGACTCCCCAGCGCATAGGCTTCGTGGATCAGCACTTCCACACCCATTGAATTGAACAACTGGGCCCCGGCATCCACACAGTTGGTAGCCTCGTCCCTGCCCATGACAAAAAGGTTGCGCCGCAACTCACTGTCCTTGGACATCGCTTCCAGCATTCGCCAGACCTTGCTCGTCATGTCCACTCTGAATGCGTTGTCGTTTTGGAAATGGCTGGACTCAGTGAGCTTCCTGATCTTATTGAAAAAAGACACCGAACCGAATTCGTCCTCGACACTGTTCCATATCGCCTGTTTGGCGACCCAATCCGATCGCGTCAGGCCTTCCTCCCAATCAAGGCTGTCGCGCACACCACGAGGCGGATACGGACGATCGGGGTCCAGGCCCACGGACCTGATGTAGTTTCTGAGCGTGTTCAGAGTATCGGCCGACATCCACTGCCGTTCCCGGCTCACTACCGTCCGAGCCAACATCTCCGCCCCGACAGAGCCGGGCGTAGCCCGAGGGATGACCGTCAGTTCATTGCGTTGAAGATTCAAGTAAAAATGCCGGAATCGGGGTTGAGAAAACAATCCGTCCGGCCAGGTATCAATACCCGTCTCACCCAGCAATACCGTATGCAGCAGGTGCATGCCGCCGATATCCGGCACTCGACCCAGCGGGTTTCCCTGAAGATCCAGACTTTGAAGCCGGGTAAGCCATCTCAAATACGTAGCGCCCTGCGCATCCAGCACAATCCGGTTATCGCCGAGGAACAACTCCGTCAGCCCTACCATTCGTCCCACCGAAGGAGGAAATTGCGTGAGCCGGTTGCGGGTGAGATTCAGCGAACGCAGGCGCGGAAAATGATCAAGAAAGGTGATGTGTGCGTCGGTCATCTCAGTGCCCAGCAAGTTCAGGCTGGTCACGTGCTGAAAATCGGCTTCCAGAGGGGGCATGGTTCCCAAGTGTCGTCCCATGGGCATATTTCTGAGGTCAAGCACTGTTCCCTGCAGAGTCTCGAAAGAGTCCACATGCCTGGGCCCGGTTTGCTGCCAGCACTGACGAATGGCCTTGTAAAGTGAGTTTCTGGACTGCCATTCGGCAACGCCGGCAGGGCTGAACCTGTACGCTTCGGTCGGCGAATTCAGCCAGCGCTGGAAGTTGGTATTGAGGCGGTTGAATTCCGCTTCCAGCGCACTGGCCCGCAGCTCCGGGTCATCCTCGTTGCCGCCACCGTCCAGATAAGCCTGGGCTTGCTCTTCCGTCCAGCCCGGCCGCACGCTCCTGACGCGTTCCTGCAACGTCAGGCGACCGGTGAGCCGTCGAATGCCTTGAGGAAGAGGCATTCCACCGAACAGCTTCATCGTCTCGGGATCATAGGCAGGCTTGCGCAGGGGGCTGTCCGCCAGCATCGGGCGAAGCTGGTCACGCGCCAAGGGTGCATTTTGAACGGTGTGCTTGAGTGTCGCGCCTTGATTGATTTCAAAACCCAGTGCTTTGCGTTCAGCGTCAGGCAGGGCATGCAATACCGAAGAAAACAGGTCATCGGCGCCGTGCAGATGGTTGTCCTCGGCATCCCGCGCTTCATAACCGTTTTCCGTGCTGACCAGGACTTTGCGCACATCCGCTTCTTCTGGGCCAATACTGTCGCGCACACGGCCAGTGAAAGAATGCTCGCGAATCTCGATGCGCACCTCCTGCGGCCAGTTCGGCAAGCTTTCCAGGCTATGCAATGCCAGCCTTTCCGTATCCAGCGCCTGCAGAGAATCAAGGAACAACCCTTCATAGGCACGCGACAGACGCACCTCCAGCGAGGCGGCGCGCGCCTGTTGCCTGAGGTGCAAGCCAATACGCTTTTGCTCGGCCAGCACTCGCAAGTCAGCCGGATCAGCGGCGCTCAGTAACTCCTCTGCCATGTTGGCGGGCAATTGTGCAAAGGCGTCCTGAAGCGTCCTGGCGTCGGCAATGTTCGACTGGGCGTTCTCAGGCAGTTTCCCCGTTTCCGCCCACACCTTGAACCGGTTGATAGTGTCGACCAGCAACGCGGGCGGCGCTTCGTTTTCGACATGCAGCCGACGCAACACATCTTCTTCGATACCACTGGCGATACGGATGCGTTCAAGCATTGCATCATCGAACGCTTCTGACTTCGTCCCCAGCCCACGCATGAGCTCGGCCGAGGTCCACTCGACAGGGCGGTCGAGTTCGGTGTGCCAGGTTCCGGCGCCATCGTGGTCAAGCTTTGGCTGGTAAGCTGTTGGCCGGTCCGGATGCTGCATCCTTGGCTCGCCGGTCAGTGGATCGTCCTGCACCGCGAAATATTTGCCGTCGCGCGGCAGCAACGCCTTATCGCCGTGCACGTGAAGGCCTCGCTCGTTGGGCGTCGAGTCGGCACTCAAACTGACTTGATGCTCGTACGGGCTCAAGTCCGGGTTCCAGAGGCGGGTCTTGCCGTCAGCGAGTACGACCGGTTTCAACTGATCGACAAAAGGCGAGGGCTTGACCGCAGCTGCCACTCCCGTCGGTAAAACATGGCCTGCAAACATGATCGCCAGCTGTGCTGCATTGATTAAGACGCCGGTGAGGTGTGCGGCCGCTTCCTCCTTGTCGCCCTTGCTCCAGTCCTCGATGCCCTCCATGGTTTCAAGCAGCATTTGCCCGACCATGATGCTCAACACGGCCTCCCCCAGCCCCGGCACCAGCATCGCGCCGAAGTTAAACACGTTCCAGCCGGTATTCAGGTAGCTCGTCAGTCGCTTCCAGCGAGCGTCAGCATCTTCATCACCCGTGGGAACGGCAATGTGCCGCGCATCGGCGATAGCCTTGTCACAGCGCCATCGACTGAGCAGAGGCCAGAGTTCGCCGTCAATCACGTTGGTGATCGGTTCCGCATCAGGGTTTTCCACTGCGGTTTCCCGCCACCACGGGCTCATGCTCAACGGTTCACGCTGGTGCCAGGTAAACGTGGTGAAGCGCTCCCTGACGCGAGCGAAAAACCTGCCCTTGTCTTTTTGCGGCACGAAGCGGCTGAAAAACTGTTGATAGTCCGAAGAGCGCAGCTGGCTCGTCAGCTCCTTCATGAAATCGGTGAAGGATTTATATTCCTTGAGAGGGTGTTCGGGATCGTCGGGCACATAAGCGATCAAGGCACCGTCGAGCCGACTTTGATTATCGATATCTTCGCGGCGCAGCATCTCATCGACGGCACCGCTGGGACCGTTGGCAAAAAAGGCTTTGAGGAACTTGAACTGGTCAAATTCCTGCCCGGGCAAAATGACCAGTTTGCGTGCCCAATCCATCATTACTCGTTGATGTGCCGGCTCCAGGGCGTCGTAAATCTTTTTGATTTTCGTCGGATCTGCCACAGCACTGAACAACACGATACCCGACAGTTTCACGCCCATAAGGGACAGTCGATGAGACTGTAACGGGCGTTTGCCCATCGTGATGTTTGTCTGGTTGTCTCGCAGTTGCTGCAACTTGCCGTACGCATAAGAAGTGATATCGCCCTTCAAATATGCAATCAGCGCCGACTCATTGAACGCAGCTTTTTCGGTCCCGATGAAGTGTTGCTCGAGTGAGGCCTTTGCACCTGCCGCCGCAGGGGCCAGCAACCCTGTGAGGTGTCGCTGATATTGCGCACCGAGATCCAGATCCCGGCAAAGGCTCGCAAAACGCTCGATGGTCAGCGGATGGCGCTTCGGGGCTCCTTCGGTGTCAGTGATGAAAATGCCGGAGCCATCCCGAAAGGCGCCGGCGCGGGTTTCAGAGTCCTCGAAGTTATGGAGCGCAGCTTCCAGCAGAGATGACTGCCTGAGCCGGCTGGCATTGTTATCGATGCCAAACCCCAGGAGGGCTGGAATATAAAGCCGTACCGACGTCGCATGAACATCCAGCTCCAGATTCAGCTTTTCTTTCAGCGCCTGAACCAGCAAGGGTTCAGCGAACCGGGAGATGTCCTTTTGTAAATCGCCCAGAGTTCGATCCAGACGGTCTTGCAATCGCCAGCGCTCACTCATGAGTTCGTTGAGGTATTGACGATCGATTGCGCTCGCCTTGATGTACCACTCGGGGAATTCGGGCTTCAGACCCGGCGTTGACACACGCTTTGATATGGACGGATTTTTTATGGATGCAGGAACTTTGGTTGCAAAGTAATTCAAATAAACATTGGTACTTGCAGTTACCTCTTGAGCAACATCGGAAACAGGTCCTTCTGACAATTCATTCATTGCGCATGTATCCCTATGCGTTTGAGAAGAACGTCTAGCTTATTCACTACCTGAAAAAACAAAAGGTTAAATAACTGTTGGAAAACAGCGATAAAACAATCAACTCCTCCAAACTTGCGAATCTAAAAAACAATTAAATACCGCCCGCAACATTCGCAAGCCTGATCCGGCTTGTCAGGGGTGGTTTTTACCCGTCTGCAAAGGAGCTAAGATGCCAAGACTTTCCAGCCAGGTAACAGCCATGCGCTTATCCGAATTCATCAGGCAACACGTGGACCGTATCGTCGATGAATGGGAACAGTTCGCCAGAACGATCACCCCGGCCGCCGAGCACATGGACCGAGTGGCGTTACGCGACCATGCCACGGAGATTCTGTTGGCGGCAGCGCGGGACATGACCACCGCGCAAACCGCCAGCGAACAACAGGCCAAGGCCAAGGGCGAAGGCCCGGAGAAAACCCCGAGCCTGGACGAGGCCGGTGCCAGCCATGGCGAATTGAGGCACACCGTGGGCTTTGACCTGGTGCAGATGACCAGCGAATTTCGCCATTTGCGCGCCTGTGTGATTCGGTTGTGGGTCGATAGCCTGAAGTCGCCGGACCTGGCTTATTTTCAGGACATGATTCGTTTCAACGAGGCGATTGACGAAGCCCTCGCCGAGTCCACCGCGGCTTATGCCGAACAGGTCAGCCACTCAAGGGATCTGTTTCTGGCGATCCTCGGGCATGACCTGCGCGCGCCTTTGCAGGCCGTGACCATGTCCACCGAACTGCTGCTGCGCAAAACAACGCTTGAAGGCGATGCGCTGGCCTGCGCGAACAACATCAAGCGTGGCGCGCGGCACATGGCGGTGATGGTCAGTGATTTGCTGGAGCTGGTGCGCAGTCGCCTGGGCAAGAACCTGCCGATCGAACCGGCACCGATGGACCTGGCCGATGCGGTGCACAGGGCGATAGCCGAAGCCTGTGCCGGCAACCCGGAGTGCGATCCAACCCTGAAAATAGAGGGTGATACGCGAGGTGTCTGGGATGGCGGACGCCTGAGTCAGTTGCTGCAAAACCTGATCGGCAACGCGTTGCAGCATGGCTCGAACAAACAGGATGTCACGGTCACCCTGAGCGGCGAACCCGATGCCGTTCGCCTCTCGGTGCATAACTACGGCATACCGATTCCAGAGGACGCGATTGGCACGATTTTCGATCCCCTGGTGCGCAGCGCCGACGAAGAACTCGGCGCCCCCTCCACCAGCCTTGGCCTGGGATTGTTTATCGTCAAGGAAGTGGTGAATGCACACGGTGGAACGATTGAAGTCAGCTCGAATGAAGCTGACGGGACGTTGTTTACGGTGGTGTTGCCCAGATAGACCGCCGTGCACGGTGATGAACTGTAGGAGCCGGCTTGCTGGCGATGGGGGCAACGCGGTCTGTCTGACTCACCGCATCATCGTTCATCGCCAGCAAGCCGGCTCCTACAGGATTCGAATTGGCTTCAGCTATTCGACCACCAACCGCGCCAACCGCTGCTTGAGCATCCGGTTCTCGGCCCGCAGTTGCTGCACCTCTTCAAGCAGGTCCAGCGCCAGGGCGACGCCTTCCCACTCCAGCTCCAGATCGTGCCGCAACTTGGCGGCACGCTTGGCCAATACCAGCTCGTAATCGGTGAAGCGCCAATCCTTGGGCTGCTTGCCCTGAGGTTCGAGGATGCCGTGCTCGACGATTTCGATCACGTAGACGTCCGACAATTCGGTCGCCTCACAGAATTCTGCCATGTCCAGTTGAACGATCAGGGGGTTGCTCATGATGGGCTACTCCTTCTCTTGGATCAGAAGTTTTCTCTTGGGTTGAAAGCCGCTTTTTTGGCCAGCTCCTGCCACAACGCCTTCACTTCATCGTCCGAGGCTTTAGGCATGACAGCCTTGAGTTGTACGAACAGATAACCCCGATGGCCGGCCTTGTTCAGCAAACCGTGGCCCTTGGCGCGCATGCGCTGGCCGTTCTGGCTGCCGGCCGGGACCTTGAGGTTGATCTTGCCTGTCAGTGTAGGCACAGCCACTTCGGCGCCCAGCGCCAATTCCCATGGCGCCAGCGGCAGAGTGATGATCAGGTTCTCGCCTTCGACATCGAATTTCGGGTGCGGCGCAAACCGGATGGTCAGGTACAGATCGCCATTGGCCCCGCCGCCGACGCCCGGCGCGCCCTGCCCCTTGAGGCGGATGCGTTCGCCGTCGGTGACGCCGGCCGGGATCTTCACATTCAGGCTTTTGCTGGTGTTGCTGACGTGCTGGCCCGCCGCGTTGTACTGCGGCACCTGAAAGGTGACCTTCTTCGATTCGTTCGAGAGGGTTTCTTCCAGAAAAATCCCTAATTCCATTTCCACGTCTTGCCCTCGACGTCCGGCACTGCGACGCGACTCTCCCGCACCAAAACCAGGGCCACGGTTACCGAAGATCGAACTGAAAAAGTCCGAAAAATCGCCCGAGTCCTGACCACCGCCAAATCCACCGGCACCACGGCCCTGCCAACCCGGCGGGCCCTGGAACGGTTGGCCGTGCTGACCGTATTTGCGCAAGTCGTCGTATTCGGCGCGCTTGTCGGCGCTTTTCAGCGCTTCATAGGCTTCCGAGGCGTCCTTGAACTTGGACTCGGCGTCCTTTTCCTTGCTGACGTCCGGGTGGTATTTGCGCGCCAGCTTGCGATAAGCCGCTTTAATCGTCTTATCGTCCGCGGTCGGTTCCACACCGAGAATCTTGTAATAGTCTTTGAAGTCCATCGTGGGAATCACCATCCATTATCAAAATCGCGCCACCTGCCTCAGCATGCTCTTTTTTGCCGCACGAGGGTTGACCGATCTCAAGTGTTGACCGGGCAGCGCACCAGAAGTTTATCGGCAGCAGAAGACAGTTCTTGCGACCGTCCGATGGCTGCCAGGCTCAATGCAGACAAGTTTGGGGCATCTTTCCAGCTTATCAAGGCGCTATTGGCTGAGATTTAGCGGATAGTCGGCCTTCGAATCTGCGCCGCACTGACATACACTGCGCGGCCGTTTTTTAACCGGAACCTGAAAGACATGAAAAACGCATCTCCAGCCCGTGCCTGTGGTATCGACTTCGGCACGTCCAACTCCACCGTCGGCTGGCAGCGCCCCGGCATGGAAACGCTGATTGCGCTGGAGGACGACAAGATCACCCTGCCCTCGGTGGTTTTCTTCAACATGGAAGAACGCCGCCCGGTGTACGGCCGGCTGGCGCTGCACGAGTACCTGGAAGGCTACGAAGGCCGGTTGATGCGCTCGCTCAAGAGCCTGCTGGGCTCCAAGCTGATCAAGCACGACACCAGCGTGCTCGGCACGGCGATGCCGTTCAAGGACCTGCTCGGGCTGTTCATCGGCCAATTGAAGAAACGCGCCGAAACAGCCGCCGGTCGCGAATTCGACGAAGTGGTGCTGGGTCGTCCTGTGTTTTTCGTCGATGACGACGAAATGGCTGACCAGGAAGCGGAAAACACCTTGGTGGACGTGGCCCGCGCCATCGGCTTCAAGGATGTGTCGTTCCAGTACGAGCCGATTGCGGCGGCGTTCGACTATGAGTCGACCATCGAAAAGGAAGAGCTGGTACTGATCGTCGACATCGGCGGTGGTACGTCGGACTTCTCGCTGGTGCGCCTGTCGCCCGAGCGCCGCAACCACGACAACCGTCACGATGACATCCTCGCCACCGGCGGCGTGCACATCGGCGGGACCGATTTCGACAAGCAGCTGAGCCTGCAAGGCCTGATGCCGCTGTTCGGCTACGGCAGCCGCATGAAGAGTGGCGCCTACATGCCGACCAGCCACCACATGAACCTGGCGACCTGGCACACGATCAACTCGGTGTACTCGCAGAAGTCGACCCTGGCCCTGGGCAGCATGCGCTACGACATCGAAGACACCGGCGGTATCGACCGTCTGTTCAAGCTGATCGAGCAACGCGCCGGGCACTGGCTGGCGATGGAAGTGGAAGAAACCAAGATCCAGCTGACCCACGCCGACAGCCGTCATGTGCCGCTGGACCGCATCGAGCCGGGCCTGAGCGTGGAGCTGAGCCGGGCGCTGTTCGAATCGGCCATCGACAACCTGCTGGAGCGCGTGCGCAACAGCGTGACCCAACTGCTGAACGACGCCAACGTGCGGGTCGATCAGGTGGATACGGTGTTCTTCACTGGCGGCTCGAGCGGGATTCCGGCGTTGCGCAACAGCGTGTCGGCGATGTTGCCGAATGCGCGGCATGTGGAAGGGAACATCTTCGGCAGCATCGGCAGCGGCCTGGCGATCGAAGCGGCCAAGCGTTACGGCCCGATGGACTGATCCAGAACCGGGTCGCGTCCATCGCTGGCAAGCCAGCTCCTACAGGGTATGCGTTGCTCTTGTAGGAGCTGGCTTGCCAGCGATGGCGTCAGAACAGGCGACACATTCCCTGGATCAAACCATCCCCACCTGCTTCAACTCACTCTTCAGATACGCGTAATAAATCGGCCCCGCCACCACTCCCGGCAGGCCGAACGCGGCCTCGAACACCAGCATTGCCAGCAGCAACTCCCACGACTTGGCACTGATCTGCCCGCCGACAATGCGCGCGTTGAGGAAGTATTCGAGCTTGTGGATAACGATCAGATAACCCAGGGCCGCCACCGCGACCCAGATCGACAGCGACAAACCGACGATGGTGATCAGCGTATTCGACATCAGGTTGCCGATCACCGGCAGCAGGCCGAGCAGGAAGGTCAGCACGATCAGGGTCTTGGTCAGCGGCAGCTTGATGCCGAACATCGGCAGGACCACCGCCAGGAAAATCCCGGTGAAGAAGGTGTTGAGCAGGGAAATCTTGATCTGGGCGAACACGATGTTGCGGAAGGCCTGCACCAGCAGGTGCAAACGATCGAACAGTGCGGCGGCCAGCGGCTTGCGCTTGGTCACGTCCGGCACACGTTGCAGGGCAATGATCGCCCCCAGCACCATACCGATCAGCAGCGTCACGAACATGTGCGCCGCGTCTTTGCCGACCAGCTGCAAGTCGCTGAGGTGTTTGCTCACCCACTCGCCGATGGCCACGCGGAACTCGGCGGCGCTGGCGGGCAGGTAGGCGTCGATGAACGGCGGCAGTTGCCCGCGCGCACGGTCGACCACGCCCATGAATTTATCGAGGGAAGCCCCGGGGTTTTCCGCTTCATGCAGCAGGAAGCTGATGGCCCCGGCAAAGACCAGCGCCAGCACACTCACCACCAGCGTCCCCAGCAACGCCACCGCCAGCCAGCGCGCACGCCGACCTTCGATCAGCCGCTGCAATTGCGGGGTAAGCATGTTGACCAGTTCGAACACCAGCAAACCGGCGAGCAGGCTCGGCAGCAAGCGCAGCGGAATCACCAGCAGCAAACCACCAAAGATGATGACCCAACTGATCAGCAGCAAAACTTGGCGTTGAGAAAACGTTGGCATACAGCCTCAAAACGAGCGGCGTAAAAGGATTGGCAGTCTGCCAGCGTTCGGGTGTCAGCACTAGGGATTGTGTGGGGCGACCTTGGTCGGGGGCTCGGGCGGTTTTTTGCAGTGCCCTTGCCGACCTCTTCGCGAGCAAGCCCGCTCCCACATTTGTCCAGCGTGCACAGTTCCATTGTGGGAGCGGGCTTGCTCGCGAAGAGGCCCTGACAGCCGCCACCTATCCCCAATGTTTATTTCTTCTTCAGGCAATCACTCATGAACGCCTTGCGCTCATCACCCTTGAGGGCTTTGGTCGCCGCATCGGCATTACAGGTTTTCATCTTCTCTTGTTGAGGGGTCAAGGCTTTCGCGTCATTGGCGGCTGGCGCGGCTTTAAGGCAGGTGCTCATGAAGGCTTTGCGCTCATCGCCCTTGAGACTCTTCGCGGTAGCGTCGGCATTGCAGGTGGTCATCTTGTTCTGTTGGGCTGTGGCGGCGAAACCTTGGGAACAGAGCAGCAAACCGATCATCAACAAAGGGACACGCAACATCTTCATGGAGTTTTCTCCTTGTTGCCGCACCGAGGGGCACGGCCTCGCTCTGGAGTGTAGACAAAGCCTGTTACACCTTCCTGTTCTCGAGATGGCTGCGTCGATACTGTTCCGGCGTGCACCCGGCCTGACGTTGAAACATCGCGATGAACGCCGAACCGGTGCTGTAACCCATGTCGAAAGCGATCTCCTGAATGCTGCGGTGACTGTCGAGTGCCTCGATCGCAGCCAGAAAGCGCAAGCGCTGCCGCCACTCGCCGAAACTCATGCCCAATTCGCGCACAAACTGCCGCGCCAGCGTGCGCTCGCTGACGTGGATCTGCGTAGCCCACGCCGACAGCGGCCGGTTATCCCCGGGCTCGGCCTGCAAGTCTTCCAGTATTCCGAGCAGCCCGGGGCTGCTGGCGTAGGGCAAGTAGCACTGGTGAACGGGCGCCTGTTGCAGCTGATCCACCAGCACCTCGGCCAGGCGCTTGTCCGCAGCCTGTTCGGGAATTTTCACATCACGGGCGGCGAAGTCCTTGAGGATCGCTTTGAGAATGTCGCTGATTGCCAACGTGCAGGCCTGCGGTGGCAGTTCCTGGCAGAGCGACGGCGCGAGGCAGACCGCGCGATAGTTGATCGGCTGATTGCTGTAAAAACTGTGCTCGATCTGCGGCGGCACCCACACGGCATATTGCGGTGGCGACATGAACCGGCTGCTGCCGATTTCCATGTGCAGGACACCGTTGGCCGAATACTCCAGCGTGCCCCAGGGGTGACGGTGGGCCGAGGCATATTCGTGGGTATCGAAGTCGGCATAACGGAAGTAGACCGGCGAAGGCAATTCGCTGAAGTCCAGCAGATCGATGTGTTTACTGGTCATGCTGTCCGTCATCCGGGGCGGGTTGTCTGGATCGAAGTATAGGCTTTCATCCAGACAGGCGATAATCACCCCTCATTAACGTTTCTGGTTTTTTCCGATGCAATACGCTTTTCCCCTGCTGGCCATTTTCATTTGGGCCGGCAACACCGTGATCACCAAAATGTCGGCCGGAGCGATCTTCCCCGCCGAGATCGGTTTCTACCGCTGGCTGCTGGCCGGCTTGTTATTCACGCCCTTCATGCTCAAACCCGTCATCGCCCATTGGTCGAAGATCCGCCCGAACCTGGGGAAGATTTTCACCCTCGGTGTGCTCGGAATGGCGGTTTATCAGAGCCTGGCGTATTTCGCGGCGTCGCTGACATCCGCCACCAACATGGGGATCATTCTGTCGCTGATGCCGTTAATGTCGCTGGCCATGGCGATCGTCAGCCTCGGCCAGCGCCTGACGGCGGGAGCCCTGGCCGGTGCCGTGCTGTCGTTTGCAGGGGTGTTGGTGGTGGTGTCGTCCGGCAGCCTCGGTGCTTTGCTGGAACACGGGGTGAATCTGGGCGATGCGATGATGCTGATCGCCACGCTGGCCTACGCGATCTACAGCACGCTGCTGAAAAAGTGGCAGCTGCGTTTGCCGCCGCTGGTGTTGTTGTACCTGCAGGTGTGGGTGGCGGTGGTGGTGCTGTTTCCGCTGTTCGCCGTGTCGCCGAAAATAGGCCCGACGCTGCAGAACATTCCGCTGGTGCTGTACGCCTGCCTGCTCGCTTCCATGGTTGCGCCGCTGGCGTGGATGCAGGCCGTGGTGCGCCTGGGGCCGAGTCGGACCACGCAGTTTTTCAATCTGCTGCCGTTGCTGACGGCGCTGATCGCAGCGTTGGTGCTGCATGAGCAGTTGGCGATGTATCACCTGGTGGGCGGGGTGTTGACGTTGGGTGGGGTGATTCTTTCGGAGCGCTGGACCACGGTGTTGGGCCGCAAGGTTGGCGCCGCCTGAATAGACGCCATCGCCAGCAAGCCGGCTCCTACAAGTCTGGTGTCGGGCGCAGGTAATGGTCACGACGCCCAGACCTGTAGGAGACGGCTTGCTGGCGAAGAACGATAACGCGGACTGACGCCTAAACCCCTGCCGCTTTCAACCGCGCCGCATGCTCGACAAACAACCGAATCGGCTCGGCCCCCTTCCCCACCAACCCCAGCGACTGATTGACGATGTCGAAGTGATCCAACGGATAATCATCGCCAATCACCGTCCCCAGATGCGAGCTGTAACGCCCGACCATCCCGTCGCAATGCCCGACTTCGCGCACGAAGGTTTTGGCAAACAACCGACAACTGCGGTTGGTCCCGTCGAACAGATTGCGCCCGCGATCGGTCTTGCCCGGCTGCAAGGTGCCGGACCACGAGTAATAGCGCACGCCGTTGACCTCTTCCGGCCCGTGCCCACCCCAGGTTTGCGGCAAGCCCTGTGGATAACGCTGATTGAACAGCGTCACCCCGGCCGTCGTCAGCGATTCATGGGAGGCGTGAATATCCACCGGCAGCTTCGGCCCGCGATAGCCGGTTTCCAGCAGGCTCATCAACGCGCCGATGACCCAGAGAAAAAAGGCGAGCAGCCGTCCCTTAACGCTGTCCGCCGGGTAATGCTTGTGCAGGTAATCCGCCAGTTCCGAGCCGTGATTGGGCCCCGCCACCGACGTGACGGACGCCACGAGATCCGGGCGTTTCGCGGCGGCGTAACGGGCGGTCAGCGAGCCCTGGCTATGGCCGATCAGGTTGACCTTCTCGGCGCCGGTTTCCCGCAGGATCTCGTCGATCCGCGCCAGCAATTGTTCGCCGCGCACCTCGGTCGAGTGCAGCGGCGAAACCTGCACCGCAATCACCGTCGCCCCCCCTTGGCGCAACGCCGCGACAATCCCGTACCAGTACGGATACAGCACCAGACGGATAAACCCGAGCATTCCCGGGACCAGCACCAACGGATAACGCGTGGCAGAACCTTGCGACATGGGCGGACATCCTTGTGATCGGTGAGGTGACGCAAGGCTGAATGCAAGACATCAGCCAAGCATCGTCATCAAAAATGACAACTCGACGACCAGTCTATGACATCCGCTCTACTTCAGCCCCGCCACACCGGCCACGATCAGCCCGACCGACACCAGTTTGACCGCCGTCAGGCTTTCGCCGAGCAACGCAAACCCGAGAAACACTGTGCCCAGCGAACCGATGGCGGTCCAGATCGGGTAGGCGATGCTCACCGGCAATTCGCGCATGGCCAGGGTCAGGAAGTAGATCCCGCCCACCGCCGCAACAACCGTGATCAGCGACGGCCAGAGCCGGGTGAAACCTGCGGCATACTTCATGCCCATGGCGAACGTGACTTCGAACCCGGCGGCGATCAGCAAAAACACCCAGGCCATCTAGAACTCCCTGGCCAGCGTCAGCAAACGCTGTTCGGCCTCGGCGACGGAGATTTCAAAGGTGCGCTCGGCGGACTCTTCGCCTTCGGCGGCGACCACGGTGACGTCGGTAATGCCGATGAAACCCAGTGCCGTGCGCAGCAACGTATCGGCATGGTTCAGGGCTTCGAGTTCCCCTCCGGGACCGAAGCCGAATCCGCCACGGCTGGTGACGATCAGCGCTTTCTTGCCCCGTACCAGCGGCTCGTATTGGGCGACGCCATTGTCCAGCGTGTGATTGAAAGTCAGGCCGAGCCGCACGATCTGATCGATCCACGCCTTGAGGCCGCTGGGCACGCTGAAGTTGTGCATGGGCGTGGAGATCACCAGCAAATCGTGGCCCAGCAATTCACCCACCAGTTGATCGCTGAACGCGAGATCGGCCTGCATCGACAGCGGCCGTGCATCGGGTTCGGGGTAGAACGCGGCAGCCACAAACGCCTCGTTGACCGGTGGAATCAGCGCCCGACCGACTTCGCGTCGGGTCAGTTGCGATTGCGGATGGCGCGCCTGCCAGGCGCTGAGAAACACTTCGGCCAAGCGACGGGAGTGGGAACGTTCGCCCCGTGGGCTGGCGTGAATGGCAAGAACTCTGTTCATCTGAATCTCCTGAGGACTAAACTCAAACGGCGTGTGGCGTGCAGGTTGAGCTCGCCACCGTCTCGCCTCAAATGAGTAAAAATCAGTCTGGATGAGTTAATTTCATCCATGGAGTCCTCAATGTTTGCCTCGCTGCCGCTGACCGCCCTGCGCGCCTTTGAATCGGCCTCGCGCCTGTTGAGCTTCAAGGCCGCCGCCGAAGAACTGTCCGTCACGCCAACGGCGGTTTCCCATCAGATTCGTTCGCTGGAGAGCTGGCTCGGTGTGCCGCTGTTTCAGCGCCTGCCACGGCAGGTTCGCCTGACCGAGTGCGGTGAGCGTCTGTTCCACAGCCTGCACGGTGCTTTTCTGGAAGTGGCCCAGAGCGTCGACACCTTGCGCCCGCAACGCAGCGGCACGAGCCTGACGATCTCCACCACCGCCGCGTTTGCCGCGCTGTGGCTGGTGCCACGACTCGGGCGCTTTTACGCCCGGCATCCGAACATCAGCCTGCGCCTGGACACCCATTGCGAAGTGATCGATTTGCATCAGGACGCCAGCGTCGATCTGGTGGTGCGCTACAGCCTCGATGACTACCCAAACCTTTATGGCCAGTGCCTGTTCGATGAATCGTTCGGCGTTTATGGCTCACCCGAACAGATTGCGCTCGCGGCCAAGCGCACGCCGACGCTGATCAGCGTGCGCTGGCATAACTCGAAGCTGTACGCCCATGGCTGGGAAGCGTGGTGCGCGCAGTCCGGCGAAACCTGGCTGGCGGGGCAACCGGCCGTCCGGGAATACGATGAAGAACATTACGCCCTGCAAGCCGCCATCGCCGGGCAAGGCCTGGTGCTGGCGAGCAACATTCTGGTGTCGGAAAGTGTGGCCAGCGGTTTGCTGGTGGCTTACCGGAGTGACATTCAGGTGGAAGGCGCCGGCTATAGCGCGCTTTGCGTTCCGGGGCGCGAGCGCCACCCGCCGGTCCGAGCCTTTTTTTCGTGGTTGCAAGAAGAAGCACGATTGTCTGGCCTATTGCCAAGATCGCAGGCTGCGCCAGCTCCTACAGGAGAACGCCTCCCCCTGTAGGAGCTGGCGTAGCCTGCGATCTTTTTCGATGGAAAATTACATCAAACTTTTCGCGAAATTCATCACTCACACCTAAGGAGTGATCACTTCCCCAGAAAGTGACGCAATCCCCGGATTAGCCTCCAAGGAGAACGAGATGAGTGACATGCATTTGTCTGATGTAACGACCCTTCGCGCACGTGCCCGCCAGAACGTCGAGAATGGCGCAGTGACCGAAAGCTACAGCGCCGACCTCGACGAAGTGCTGCGTCTGCTCAACGAATCGCTGGCCACCGAACTGGTCTGCGTGTTGCGCTACAAGCGTCACTATTTCATGGCCAACGGCCTGAAAGCCCACGTCGCCGCCGAGGAGTTCCTTGAGCACGCGAACCAGGAAGCCGCGCACGCCGACCGATTGGCCGAGCGCATCGTGCAACTGGGCGGCGAGCCTGAATTCAATCCAGACCTTTTGTCGAAAAACTCCCACGCGCAGTACGTGGCCGGCAACTCACTTAAAGAGATGGTCTACGAAGACCTGGTCGCCGAGCGCATTGCCATCGACAGCTATCGCGAGATCATTCAGTACATCGGCGAGAAAGACCCGACCACCCGGCGCATCTTCGAAGACATCCTGGCTCAGGAAGAAGAGCATGCGGATGATATGGCGGACATTCTGAAGGATCTGTAGCGCCTGACACATCGTCATCGCGAGCAAGCCCGCTCCCACATTCGACCGAGTTCCTCCAGAGGGAATACGGCCGAATGTGGGAGCGGACTTGCTCGCGATGGCGTCTTGGTAGACACCGAAGATTTATTTGGTGGGCTTAACGGTCACCGGCGCCTTGCCCGCCTTCATCTGCTGCAACAACGGCGCACACTGATTCGGCTCGCCACCACTCGGCGCCACCAGCGCCAGCAATCCCGCCGCCGGCGCCGCGATCACACCCAACGCCACCATCCCCGCACCGCGCAATATCAACGGCACCGCCTTGACGCCGGCATCCGGCTTGATGAACTTGCCCCGCACATACAGTGGCGAACGCAGCGAAATCAAACGCCAGCCCTTGGATTCCGGGGTAATCGTAAGGTCCAGTTGCTCAGTCGCCATGTTCGCCGTGCCATCGATATAGATGATCGCGTTCTCCGTATCGAAGACGAACAGCCGCGTGGTGGCCAGGCCGGTCTTGATGTCGAAGTCGGCTGCCGCGCAATTGATCTTCACTTCCTTGTCACCAAAGATCTTGCCGACCACATAGTTGCCGACATTGAGTCCAGCCAGCTCCATCAACTCACGGCTGATTGCGCCATCGTTGATCAGCATCTTCAGGTGGCCATTGGCAGTGCCCAGCAGTTTCGCTACCGAGTTGCCACGACCGCTGATGTCGGCGTCGCCATTGAGTTCGCCGAAACTGGTTTTCATCGGTTCAAAGGTCGGGAACAACTCCTTGAGCTTGAACCCGCGCGCGGTGAGTTTCGCACTGCCTTCCAACGGTTCGGTGCGACCGTTCAAGCGAATCTGCGCATCCAGCTTACCGCCGGCCACACCGAATCGCAGGGGCTCGAGGCTGAGCACGCCGTCGGTCAATACCAAGTGGGTATAAAGGTCGTTGAACGGCAGTTTTGCACTGTGGACGATGCGTTTGCCGGTGAATTCGACATCGGCGTCCATGTCACGCCAGCGCTCGGTCTTGAACTCTTCGACCGGCAGCGCCTTGTCCGCCGGTTGCTTGCTTTCGCCACCACGGGCCTTTTGTTTGGCGTTGGAGTCAGCGCCGATCAAGGGCGCAAGGTCGGCAAACAACAGCTGATTGGAGAGCAGTGAACCGCTGAGTTTCGGCCGTGGCTCGCTGGCGACATAGGCCAGGCTGCCATGAATGTCGCTCTCGCCGATCTTGCCGTTGAACTCTTCATAACGGAACACCGCCCCGCCCGCCTCGTGCAGTTTGGCGATCAAGTGGCCGTCGGTGGCGTAGGGCGGTGTATCCGGCAGGGTCACGCCGGTCAGCGGATAGAGGTTGCCCAGGCTGCTGCCGGCCAGTTTCAGGCGCAGGTCCAACGCGCCAAGGTTGAGTGGATCGGTCAGCGTGCCCGCGAGTTCGACACTGGTATCGGCGATTTTTACCTGAGCCTGGAGCGGGAACGGTCGGGCCGAATCCTGCAGGGCCAGCAAACCGCCGACCTTGCCGTCACCCGCGAGTTTCTGCCCGTGGTATTGGCCTTTGACCTTCAACGCAAACGCGTAGTCCTGGGGTGCAGCGCCTTTCTCTTGTGCGGTTTTCGCCACTTTTTCGCCGACGATTTCGCTGAACGGAATCGGTTTGCCCAACGGGTCGATGATCAGGTCGAGCTGCGTTTTCAGGCTCTGGTCGTCAAGGGTGACGTGGCCCTTGTCGAAGCCAATGGCGCCGATGTCGAGCACCCAGCTGGAAGGCTCGGCGTTCGGGTCTTTGGGGTCGAGCCTGAACGTCCAGTTTGCACGGCCATCGGCCAGACGCTGGAGGTCTGCGTTCGGTTCGGTCAAGTCAATGCGCGGGATCGTTACCCGTTGAGCCAGCAAGGCCAGCGGCGACAGGCGCAGCTCGACGCGTTTGAGCGTGACCATCTGCGGCTGCTTCGACCAGTCCGGGTTGCCCAGGCTCAGGTCCTGCGCCACCACATGCGGCCACGGCACCCACGCCCGCCAGCCGCCCTCGTCGAGCTCGCGCCGCCAGACCACCGTGAGGTTGCCATTGATGGCGAACGGTCGATGCAGTTCTTCGGAAACTTTGTTGTTGATGGTCGGTTTGATCCGGTTCCAATCGAAGAACGCGATGATCAGAACCAGTATCGCCAGCAGAACAACGAGGCTGGCAAAGGTCCAGGCAAAAATCTTGGGGGTGCGCGTCATTGCACAGGGCTCCTGAATACGACTGAGCGCCCTGACTGCGACGCACGTGTGAAACGTTAGGCCCGAACCGGCCTGCCATGAAGCTAGGACTGGGAAACGGCGCGCAGGTTTAACCGAAAAATGCGCTTAACGCTCAAATAATCGGTCGGGGACACCCTGCTCTCGCAATCCGGCGTTACCGCCCCGCACTTTTGCGTGGCGCAAGTGAGTCGAAAATACCCACTTCTGTGCAAAAACAACCGCCGGAAAGGCCCGTTCTAGAGCCTTCGCACGGAACAATCAATTCCGTTGATTATTACCATTGCGTTTATGAACTTTTATATCGACTTATCGAGAGTAGCATTGCCCTCGTACCCACTTTATTGCCTTCCTACGGAGCACCCGATCATGAAACGCCAATTACTGCTTAGCCTTTCCCTCTCACTGCTGGCCAGCACCGCTTTCGCTCTGCCAGCTGCAGATCAGGCAACCCCACAAGTCAAATCGAGCCACTCGGTGTTCAGCCAGACTGTTGCCGAAGGTGGTAACGATCGTCTGAAAGAAAAAGGCCTGATCACTCAAGATGGCTCGGACCGCACCCCACAAGGTCAAACTCTGGCAGCTGACGGTTCCGATCGCACTCCACAAGGCCAAACCCTGGCTGCTGACGGTTCCGATCGCACCCCACAAGGCCAAACCCTGGCTGCTGACGGTTCCGATCGCACCCCACAAGGTCAAACCCTCGCTGCTGACGGCTCCGATCGCACTCCACAAGGTCAAACCCTGGCTGCTGACGGTTCCGATCGCACTCCACAAGGTCAAACCCTCGCTGCTGACGGCTCCGATCGCACTCCACAAGGTCAAACCCTCGCTGAAGGTGGTGGTGACCGCGTGATCGAACGCAACAGCGCTTTGAGCTAAGCCCATGGCGGCCCTGAAAAAAAGCCCAATCCCCGGATTGGGCTTTTGATTTTATAGACCCCCCTTCCCCGCCTGCCCGCTTTTAGTTGCCCCCCGATAGTCGTTCGACGCCAGCAAAGCCGATTTGCTAGAGTGCGCCGCTGTCCTGTCCAGAAAAACACCCTTGCGATGCTGCCCCGCGCCGAACAGAAACAACAAACCCGTAACGCCCTGATGGACGCTGCCCGCCATTTGATGGAATGCGGCCGAGGATTCGGCAGCCTGAGCCTGCGCGAAGTGGCGAAAACCGCCGGCATCGTCCCCACCGGTTTTTACCGGCATTTTGCCGATATGGATGAACTGGGCCTGGTGCTGGTGAGCGAAGTCGGTCAGACCTTCCGCGAAACCATCCGCCTGGTGCGCCACAACGAATTCGTGATGGGCGGCATCATCGATGCCTCCGTGCGGATCTTTCTCGACGTGGTGGCGGCCAATCGTTCGCAATTCCTGTTTCTCGCCCGCGAGCAGTACGGCGGTTCGCTGCCGGTGCGTCTGGCCATTGGACGGTTGCGCGAAGACATCAGCTCGGACCTGGCGGCCGACTTGTCGCTGATGCCCAAGCTGCAACATCTCGACATCGCCGGCCTGAGCGTCATGGCAGACCTGATTGTTAAAAGTGTGTTCGCGACCTTGCCGGACATTATTGATCCGCCGGCAGAAGCATTGCCCGAGCATTTGACGCCACAGGCGAAGATTACCCAACAGTTGCGGTTTATCTTTATCGGTCTGAAACACTGGCAAGGCCTCGGTAGCACCGAATAACGCCTGAAAAGATCGCAGCCTGCGGCAGCTCTTACACGGATCGCAATTCTCTGTAGGAGCTGCCGCAGGCTGCGATCTTTTTTGTGCGCGGCAAATACACCTATCTCCTGTAGGAGCCGGCTTGCTGGCGATAGCGGCGGGCCAGGCAACATTTGGGTCGACTGAGAGGGCGCTATCACCAGCAAGCCGGGTCCTGCAAAGTTGTGCAACTCGCGACTAATCTGGAGCACACCTCGCGCCATCATTTGGTGCGCCCCACAATGCCGCGCACCAAATTACCGCAACAATTTGAAACGCGACCGTCGCTCCGACAGGCATTTCCTACACATCCCCCGATTGGCAAGCCCCTTGCTCTAGCCTGACTATCGTTCATTGCTGGAAGCTTTCCGATGCTGGTGATTCATCGCAGAATCGACCCTCAACCCGTCTGGGCCGCTGAACTGCACCTGACCTTCGAAGCCCGGAGCAAAAGCCGCTTGCGCTGTTTCAGTGCCGAAGGTGAAGACGTCGGGTTGTTTTTGGAGCGCGGTCAGCCGCCGCTGTATGACGGCGAATGCCTAAAGGCTGAAGACGGTCGCATCGTCCGCGTCTGTGCCCGCCCCGAACAATTGCTGCATGTCACCTGCGCCAACGCTTTCGAGCTGACCCGCGCGGCTTATCACCTGGGCAATCGCCACGTCGCCCTGCAAGTCGGCGATGGCTGGTTGCGCCTGCTCGATGATTACGTGCTCAAGGCGATGCTCGAACAACTTGATGCCAAGGTCGAAAACATCGAGGCGCCGTTCCAGCCGGAGCACGGCGCCTATGGCGGTGGGCATCACCATTCGCGGCATGGCGACGAGGACTTCAACTACCCGCCGAAACTGCACCAGTTCGGCGTACGTCCATGAACCCGGCCTGGGCGCTGCTGCGCCTGGCCAGTCCGCAACTGCCGATTGGCGGCTACAGCTATTCCCAAGGCCTGGAAATGGCGGTGGATAACGGTCGGGTGAACGACGCCGACAGTGCCCGGCGCTGGATCAGCGATCAGTTGTTGCTGAACCTGGCGCGCTTCGAGGCGCCTCTGTTGCTCGCCCATTGCACAGCAGCCGCCGAAGAAAACTGGGGCGAATTGCTGCAACGCTGCGAAGAACACCGCGCCAGCCGGGAAACCCGCGAGTTGCATCAGGAAAGCCGGCAGATGGGTTATTCCTTGCAGCAACTGCTCAACGGTTTGCCGGAACTCGATGCGCCGGCCCGCGCCTTTCTCGATCAGCGTCCCGAACCGCACCTGGCCCTCGGCTGGGCGCTGGCTGCGCGCGCCTGGCGTATCAGCCCGCAGGACGCATTGGCGGCCTGGCTGTGGAGCTGGCTGGAAAACCAGCTGGCGGTGCTGATGAAAACCTTGCCGCTGGGCCAGCAAGCCGCGCAACGCCTGACCAGCGAATTGCTGCCGCTATTGCAGGAAGCCCAACAGAACGCCACCCGCATCAACCCCGAACACTATGGCAGCGCCGCTTTCGGCCTGTCCCTGGCGTGCATGGCCCATGAGCGCCAGTACAGCCGTCTGTTCCGTTCCTAGGGCCTTTTATTTTGGAGAAACACATGAACACACAACCCCTGCGCGTCGGCATCGGCGGCCCGGTCGGTTCCGGAAAAACCGCATTGACGCTGGCCCTGTGTCTGGCGTTGCGCGATCGCTACAACCTGGCCGTCGTGACCAATGACATCTACACCCGCGAAGACGCTGATTTTCTGGTGCGCAACGAAGCCTTGGCGCCGGAGCGGATCATCGGCGTGGAAACCGGCGGCTGCCCACATACGGCGATCCGCGAAGACGCCTCGATCAACCTCGAAGCCGTGGATCAACTGAACCGCCGCTTTCCGGGGCTGGACCTGATCCTGGTGGAGTCCGGTGGCGACAATCTGTCGGCCACGTTCAGCCCGGAACTGTCTGACCTGACCATCTATGTGATCGACGTCTCGGCCGGCGACAAGCTGCCGCGCAAGGGCGGGCCGGGGATCTGCAAATCCGATCTGCTGGTGATCAACAAGATCGACCTCGCCCCCTTGGTGGGTGCTTCGCTGGAGATGATGGACAGCGATACCAAACGCATGCGCAACGGCAAACCGTTTGTCTTCAGCAACCAGAAAACCGGACTGGGCTTGGAAGACATCATCGCGTTCATCGAACGCCAGGGCCTGCTGACCGCAGCCTGATCACGACCCCACTTATCAACAAGGAAGCTTATCCATGTCACTTAAACGCATTCTCGGCGCCATGGCCTTGCTGCTGACCCCGGCCATCGCCTTTGCCCACCCCGGTCACGGCGACAATGGATTGATCGCCGGCATCAGCCACCCGATCGGCGGCCTCGACCACTTGCTGGCGATGGTTGCGGTCGGATTGTGGGCGGCACAGCAGAAAGGCGCTGCGCGTTGGGCGCTGCCGTTCACGTTTGTCGGCACCATGCTGATCGGCGGACTGCTTGGGTTTGAGGGGCTGAACCTGCCGGCACTGGAAAGCGGGATTGCCGCATCGGTGCTGGCGCTGGGTCTGGCGGTGGCATTGGCAGTGCGTCCGCCGTTGGGTTTGGCGGTGGGTGCGACGGCATTGTTTGCACTGTTCCATGGTGTGGCGCATGGGCTGGAATTGCCGGACATGTCGAGTCCATGGGCGTATGCCGCAGGATTTGTGGCGGCGACGGCGGCCTTGCACGCGGCCGGTTATGCGGTGGTTAGAGCGTTGCCGCAGGTGGCGGCGCCGCTGGTTCGTCTGGCGGGCGCGGCTTCGGCGGCGGCAGGGGTTTGGTTGTTGGCGGGTTGATTTTGTAGTGCCGGTGATGGCCTCTTCGCGAGCAAGCTCGCTCCCAGATTGGTTCGGTGTACTCCGTTCCAGTGTGGGAGCGGGCTTGCTCGCGAAGGCGGACTGACAGACACCACATCTCTCAGGCCTGATAACATGTCGCGCAATCAACCCTGCCGTGACGACGCCAGCCAATGCCGCCTGTTTCCCGCTCCGCTCTCCAGCCTGAATTGACCGCTCTGTTTGCCACTGTGCAAGCGCATTTCCAGGACGTGATCGTGCCCCTCTGGCAAGGCCCCGGCTGGAATGCCGAGCTGGCACTGCCCTACGAGGCGCTGGACGCCGGGCATCAACCTTTGCCACCTCAACGCTACCGGGCCATGGCCTGCGCGCGACAGCTGTATCTGTTCTCCAGCCTGATCGGCCAGGTGCCGGGCGCCGAAGAGCGTGCCGCGGCGTTGTTCCGCTCGTTGCAGCAACATTTCCATGACGCCGAACACGGTGGCTGGTTCTACAGCATTGACCCGCAGGGCGCGCCGCTGGATCAGCGCAAGGATCTCTACACCCACGCCTTCATTCTCTTCGCCTGCGCCCATTACTGGGACAAGGTTCGCGAGCCGTTGGTGGAATCGGTGCTCAACGCCGTGCTGGAAGTGGTTGCGCAGCGTTTTGCCACGGGCGACGGCCTGTACGAAGCGTGCCTTGAACGTGACTGGTCGTCGCTGAATACCGGGCCGCTGCAAAACCCGCTGATGCACCTGGCCGAAGCATTCCTCGCCACGCTGTCGGTGCGCGAAGACCTCGCCGTGCAGCGCGCGCTCGTTGAGTTATGCACAGCCATGCAGAAGCGCTTTATCGATCCGCACCACGGTGTGCTGATGGAAAAACCGCTCGGCGCTGTGGATAACTGGTTTGAACCGGGGCATCAGTTCGAGTGGTATTTCCTGCTGGAATCTTCACCTTTGTTGCGTGGCTCCAGACTGCACGCATCCCTGGAACGCGCCTTTGCGTACACCGAGCAGCTGGGTGTCGATCAATCGAGTGGGGCGGTGCGGGCAATGCTCACGCTGGACGGGCAATCGAAGGATGGCACCCAACGCATCTGGGCTCAGGCTGAATACTTGCGTGCGCTGACCTTGCGCCCGGACAGCGGGGCATCGGTATTGCGCCAATTGCAGGCGCTGCAACAGCGTTCGCTGCATGCAGAGGGCTGGTATGAATGCCGCGATGAGAACGGTGAAGTGAGCCGTCAGGACATGCCTTCGACCACGCCTTATCACTTGGCGACCTGCTATCGCGGACTGGCTGATTATCTCGGCTGACTGTCCCACCGCTTTCGCGAGCAAGCCCGCTCCCACATTCGATATCTTGTGACCGACACAATTCAAATGTGGGAGCGTGCTTGCTCGCGAAGAACGATAACGCGGTCTTACGCCTTGCCACCATTACGCTCAATCGCAAACCCGCTCCACGTCTGGCTCACCGGCATCAGCTCGAGGCTGTTGATGTTGATGTGGGCCGGCGCATTGAGCACCCAGAAAATGGTGTCGGCGATGTCTTGCGGCTGGATCGGCTCGGCACCGGCGTAGGTCGCGTTGTACCGCTCCTGATCACCGGCAAAGCGCACCAGCGAGAATTCGCTCTCGCACAGGCCCGGCTCAATGTTGCTGACACGCACGCCTGTGCCCTGCAGGTCACAGCGCAGGTTCAGGGAGAACTGTTTGACGAACGCCTTGCTCGCGCCATACACGTGACTGCCCGGATACGGGTAGTTGCCGGCGATGGAACCGAGGTTGACGATGCTGGCGCCACGACCATGGGCGATCAGGCGCGGCAGCAGCAGACGAGTGCTGTACATCAGGCCCTTGATGTTGGTGTCGACCATGGTGTCCCAATCATCAAGGTTGCACTTCGGCGCCGGGTCCACGCCGAGCGCGAGGCCGGCGTTGTTGATCAGCCCGCGCAGCTTGGCGAAGGACGGCGGCAGATTGGCAATCGCCTCCTCCATGGCTTTGCGATCACGCACGTCGAGCACCAGGCCATGGACCTCGGTCTGCTTTGACAACTCGGCGCACAGGGCATTGAGGCGTTCTTCACGACGACCTGTCAGCACCAGTTTCCAGCCAGCCTCGGCAAAACGACGGGCACAGGCTTCACCAAAACCGGACGTCGCGCCGGTAATAAACAGGGTGTTGGACATCGTGTTCTCCTTGCTTCGGCCGACGGGCAGCCATTGGAATAGAAAATCAGCTGGCAGCATGCCCGGCCTTGCCGACAGCGGCAACCACCACAAAAGCTGTACGAAAAACGATCAATGCCGGCGACACCATATCCCCCGCGGCCTGCAGCCATATACGCGCACGTTATCCACAGGCCGGTCCACAGTTTCCGGGGGCAAGTGAAAAAGCTGAAAGCCGCTGTGCACAAGGCTTTGCGGGCAGATCACAAAGTTTTTTGCTTGACCCTGGAGCGCTCACTGTGTAGCCCATGGCATTTTGCACGATTGACCCGGTCAACCGGCGATGGCGCCGAGCCAGTAACTACGGCCCTCAGCCGAGTCTTTCCAGAGTTTAACCACAGACTTATCCACAGGCTGCCCTCAACCCTTTCAGACCATTTTCGGCACTGATAAAAAGGTTGACAAAGTAGACCGCAGGTTCGGCAAAAGGGCCTGATCAAAAAACAACCACATCTCTGCAAGCCACGTTTCTAAAGGCCTTCAGCCAGCTACTCCCATGTTATTCACAGCCAGCTCCACAGCAAACGGGGACAAGTCAAAACCGTGACAAAACAACTATTTGCAGCGGCTTTATGTCGCGCTTTGAGAGCTTGGCAAATTTGTTTTCCACAATTCCCCGACAACCTTGCGGGAGCGGGCGTGCTCGCGAAAGCGGTGGCACATCTGGCATCAACGTGACTGAAACATCGCCTTCACGAGCACGCCCGCTCCCACAAGGGATTTGCGGCGTATTGGAGGCGTAAAAAAGCCCCGACGATTGCTCGTCGGGGCTTTGGGTATTTCAACAGGATTCAATGCCCGCCGAGATAAGCGTTACGCACCTCTTCGTTCACCAGCAACTCCTTGCCGGTGCCCGTCAGACGGATCTCGCCGTTGACCATGACATACGCCCGGTCCGACAGCTTGAGCGCGTGGTTGGCGTTCTGCTCGACCAGGAAGATGGTCATACCGGTCTTGGCCAGTTCCCGCAGGGTGGCAAAGATCTGTTTCACCACGATCGGCGCCAGACCCAGGCTCGGCTCGTCGAGCAATAGCAGCTTGGGTCGGCTCATCAGCGCACGGGCGATGGCGAGCATTTGCTGTTCGCCGCCGGACATGGTCATGGCCCGCTGGGTCCGCCGCTCTTCGAGACGCGGAAACAGCTCGAACATGCGTTGCATGTCCTCCTTGGCGTACTTGTCACCAATCGGGATGGTGCCCATCTGCAGGTTTTCCTCGACGGTCATGTCGGGGAACACGCGCCGGCCTTCCGGTGATTGCGCAATGCCGTTGGACGCAATGTAGTGCGACGACTTATGGGTGATGTCCACGCCCTGATAGAGGATCTGCCCGTCTGCCGCGCGCGGCTGGCCGAAGATCGACATCAGCAGGGTCGACTTGCCCGCGCCGTTGGAGCCGATGAGGCTGACGGTTTCCCCTTCATTGATGTGCATCGAGACTTTTTTCAGGGCCTGGATCGGACCGTAAAATACGTCCAGGTCTTTGAGTTCGAGGATAGGTTTGCTCATAGCGCCACCTCCTCTTCATCGGCACCCAGATAGGCTGCAATCACTTTCGGATCGTTGCGAATCGCCTCAGGGCCACCTTCGGCGATGACGACGCCGTGGTCCAGCACCACGATGTGGTCGGAAATGCTCATAACCATGCCCATGTCGTGTTCGATCAGCACCACGGTCAGATCGTGCTCGTCGCGCAGCAGCCGGATCATCGCGCTCAGCGCTTCGGTTTCCTGAGGGTTGAGGCCGGCGGCCGGTTCGTCGAGGCAGATGATCTGCGGCCGGGTGCACATGGCCCGCGCAATCTCCAGACGACGCTGCTGGCCGTAGGACAACTCACCGGCCAGACGGTTGGCGCAATCCACCAGGTCCACCACTTCCAGCCAGTAGAAGGCGTGGTCCAGCGCATCGCTTTCAGCCTTGCGATAGCCCTTGGTGTTGAGGATGCCCGCAAGCATGCTGCGGTTGACCCACATGTGTTGGGCCACCAGCAGGTTTTCCAGCACCGACATTTCCTTGAACAGGCGAATGTTCTGGAAGGTCCGCGCCAGGCCGGCACGGTTCACCAGGTGAGTGCCGCCGAACATCTTGTAGTGGAGCCGGCTGATGAAGCTTTTCGGCGATACAAAATCAGTCGCCTTGAACGGTTCACCGAGCATTTTGATGACATCGGTCCGTTCGCCACGCACGTTGAGTTCGATCTTGCCGCCCGAGGCCTTGTAGAAACCGGTC
>Ga0255334_1000199_pt1 | contig 63164 bp, 51 predicted proteins | sample EtOH5_35cm_T3_12_FD_202080 | JGI IMG/M metagenome (GOLD analysis project Ga0255334, IMG submission 202080) | Sandy soil microbial communities from University of British Columbia, Vancouver, Canada - EtOH5_35cm_T3_129 | ecosystem: Engineered > Artificial ecosystem > Sand microcosm > Unclassified ...
GCAGCGGCTCGATCACCGCCCACTCGAAATCCGTAAGATCAAATCGCGCCATTCAAACCTCCCGTCTCAGAAGGTTTGAATCAGCCCCGCCACTTTTTGGGAATCCCGTTTATGGGTCTGTGGCCTAAGGTGCATAACTCTGGCGCAAAATTCAGGCTTCCAAGAGTTTCTGCATCCAAGGATGTTTTTCCGAACGCTGACCCCGCAAAAGATACTTCATCTCACCGCTGTAGGGAGCGTCATAACTTATGACCCTTTTAATGCGTTTCGCCACGCGAAGGAATTCTGGCTTTCTGGCGACATCGGCCTGAGAAGCATCAAACAGTCTTTGGGCATCCATTATATCGGAGATAAGACCTACAGCGATCGAGTGTCGCCTTTTACAAGTCGCATCACGATCTAGATGATATATCTCAATAGAGATATTGACACGATCCTTCTGAACCAAATCCTCGGTAGCCGCGCACGGCCTTCCATTTTCTTGCTGGCAGCCCAAGAGCTCGCAATCATCGAATTCACAGGGATCCAATAGCTTTGGCTCTTCGCCGTCCAGATCTCCTTGCTGGTAGACCCGTTTAGCCTCATCGATTAATGGGAACCTGTCAGCCTTACCGCCGGCGGTGCCAAATTCCACGTCTATGCGGCGGCTATTACAGAAAGTACACGCTAGCCTATAATTGTCCTTCTCGAAGGCCAACCAGCGATAACCAAGGTGCTCCTCCAACGCGTCACTGACCCTCTTCTTCGGGCGAAAGTGGTCTACCGCATTATCATCACGGTCCGCAGGAGATTCACAATACCAGCATTTGAACTCTGAGAGTTCAGACATACCAGACTTTAACTCTCGCCACACATCTCCATGGCCATTGGGATCTTCACCGCCGCTGACGGCCAGCCGGGCCACTTGAGCGCGCGCAAGCCAGCCGTCGGGCATCCTCAATTTATCCAAGTCAATGTACCGCACCAGTTCTCCTCACCCGTCCGCCAGGAGTTGGTCGATCAATTCTTTCGCAAGATCTTCCCTCTCTTCGCGGGTTAGACTTACAACTGAGTTAGCAACATTCGAAGCATCGCTAGCCGGGAATTTCCGCGACAAGGCTTCATTTCTGATCCTAAGGTAGCGCGAGTACTCATCGTCAGGATGGAAGAATCTAAATCCCAATTTATTGAGCGTCGTGTTTATTTCCTCCAGATCACGGCGCTCAACCGGGTCTAGCTCCTTCTTTGCGCCCAATATTCTTTGCTTTTCTAAAAGAATCTGGGTCGGCTGATCAAGGGTTGACGCAATGCCAAACATGTCGCTCGCAACGATTGCGGCATAACCCATGCCCCGAGGATCAGTTTCCGGGTAAAAAGCAACAACCTTTCTCCCCTCATCACTTTCAGCCAAATGCAGTATCTGGACCTGCTCTTTGACTAACTCGGCTATTGCAAGCGGGTTATGCGTCGTTAGGAGGATGTGACTTGTCTCACTATTTTGCGCAGACTCCGAAATTGTCTTTGTGAGGTAGCTTAGATAATCGACGCTCCATCGCGGGTTTAGATGCGTAGCCACGAGATATCCAGATTTTCCGCACGGCCGGCGATCATCTCCCTGCTAAAAGAGCGCCACCGACTTCCTTCGCCATGATCTATCCGGGAAGATAGCCAGTCGGCACCGGTGCCATATGCCTGCTCGAAAGCTTCAAAATCCGCCCGCCGTAGAGGTCTCTTCTTACCATATTTTGGTGCGGCGGATCGCATGTCATAGATCCAAACTGATTTGGTGTTTCCAGTGTCGGTTTTCCCGCGAGTAAAAAACAGAACATTGGTCTTCACACCCGCACTATAGAATATTCCCGGCGGCAATCTTAAGATTGTATGGAGCTCACATCGCTCCATAAGCTCCTGCCTCACTCGCTTTCCGACACCATCTTCGAACAACACATTGTCCGGGAGGACTACCGCCGCCCTACCGCCACTGCGCAAGCCAAGATATATGTGTTGAAGAAATGCGATCTGCTTATTAGCAGTCGCAGAGATGTCTGATCTTTTCTTGCGGGCGCTTCCAGCTTTTGTTCCAAACGGAGGATTAGCTAGGATCAGATCAGCCTGAGCGAGACCATCTGCATCAGTTGTTAAAGCGTCTCCCAGTATCAGTTTTGAGTTGAGCTGGTGAAGAAACGAATTCATCAAGCAAATCCGATAGGTGCCCTTCTCAATCTCAACGCCTTCATATTTTGGCGGATCGGCTCTATATTCATCTACAGAGCTGTTTTGGCGTACGAAATGATCAGCCGATATGAGAAACCCGCCACTGCCCGTCGCGGGATCTTGGATCGTCTCACCAAGCAAGGGGCGCGCGACCCTAACAATGCAGTCAACTAGGGCGCGCGGCGTGAAATACTGCCCCGCACCAGATCTTGCATCTTGAGAGCTTTTCGCAAGGAGCCCTTCATAGATATCACCCATGCTGTCGAGAGTGATCGAATGCCAATCTATCTTGGCAAGCCCATCGATGACCGCACGCAAGTTCTCCGAATGTGAGAACACTGTGGTAGGAAATGTGTATATCTGACGCACGACAGGATCCGGCGCGTGCCCTCCTAAACGCGTTAGCATATCACGATACTCAGTTAGGAGATCTTCTCCTGAGTATTCTACTAACCTCGACCACCTGCAATCTTCTGGTAGAAGATATTCAGTGTCATTTTCCTCTGAAATTTTCAGAAATAGCAAGTAGGTTAGTTCTGAGATGTACTCATGGTAGCTGATGCCATCGCCGCGCAATATATTGCAAAGAGACCAGATTTTTTGGACAATATTTTCGCTATTCATGACACCCTCTACCGAGGAAACTCTTTCTCTAATTAGTGGGCAACGTGATCTTCTGAGTTCACTCACGCTTGCCCCCGGCCGATCCCCGAGCCAACACGTCTCGATTCTGGCCAACAATCGTCTTCGCGACCTGGACCTCCCGCCACCGATTCAGATCGGCGGTCGCCAACATTCGCTCGCCAGCCGACCACATATCGCGGTGAAGCATGCGTGCCGCCCTCTTCTCGGGCCAAGCCCACGGTTCTGGAGCCGCCTGAGCAACGATGACTGGAAAGCTCGCGCCAAGAACCGCCCCGCCGATCACACCGGCCAACGTCGCTTGCAAAAGCCGCCAGTTCTGCACGCTGGACAAACGCGCCGTATCGACCCAGCCGCGAAGGTCGCCGGCCGCTCGTTGAAGCATCTCCTGGGCCTGATGCAACGTCGCGCGGTCCTGCCGCCGGGCCTCATCACCCGCCGCCGTGATTTGCTGCGCCAGCTCGGCTGGGGTTAAGGCCAGCGCCGCACTGGACGCCAGCTTGCCCATTCTGGCGACCGCAACCCTCACGCCTTGAGCGATTTCGCCCAATGTCTCGCTGTAGTCTGGCGCCGACGCGCGTTCGGCGGCTAAGCCTGCCAGAGCGACGTTCAGCAAGGCGACCTCTCGCCGCAACGCCTCGAACGCCACTGCCGCCGGATCTACCGGCGCCTCTGATCCGATGTCCTGATCCATCCCATCCTCCTACAAGCCAAGCCCCCGGCCGCGACCGATGCCGAGGTAGTCAGAAAGGCCCTGGCCCACGCTCCGCCCAATCTCTGCGGGGAGGCCAAGCTCGGGCCGGCGAGAGCGCAGCAGCGACTCCACCTGTGGGTCGCGCTCCAGGCTCTTGGCCATCGCGCCCATGCGGTCCTTGACCTGGCCGGCCCCTGTCATGTCGCCCGCGCGATTCAGAGCTGAGCGCTGGCGCTCCAGACCCTGCCAGCGTTCGACGAAGCGATCGGCGCGCAGACGCGGATCGGCGCGAACCTCGGCCTCAAGCTGAAGGACTCGGATCGCCCGCTGGGCGCGGCCCGAAGCTGTCTCGCCGGCCAAGGCTGGATCGCGGACATAGGCCCGCTCCAGATCCTTGGCGGCGTGCGGGCCGATCTTGCCCATCGCCTCGCGCGCATGCTCCAGCGCCTGCCGCTGATGGGCGAGCACCGGCAAGCCGCGGTCGTTCATACGCATGACGTCGGCCGCGGCGCGGGCATGGCGCTCGATCGCTTGGCGCTGCGCGAGCTGGTCGTCATCGCGCGCCGGCGCCGTCGGCTGACGCACCTGGCTGGTCGGCCGGAACCCGGCGAACATGCCGCGTTCGCGCTGCGGCGATTTCTGAGGCGCGGGCGACGGCGACACGCGGATGTCGCGACGTTCGGCGAAGTCGCTGGCCATGTCCTTGGCCCGGTCGCGCGACAGCACGCGGGTCAGCTTGCCCAGATCCTCGAACTCGTCACGGCCGTAGTGGACCTGCACGCTGTCGCGGTGTCGCGACAGGGCGACATAGGCGCCGTGACGATCCATGCCCGGCGTCGCCAGCACATGAGTTCGATCGACGGTGACGCCCTGGCTCTTGTGGATGGTGGCCGCATAGCCGTGATCGACCTGGGCGTAGTCCTTCAGGTCGAAGGCGACCGAGCGCCCCGCGTCGAGCCGCACGGTCATCTGGGTGGGCGAGACCTGCTCGATCTCGCCGAGCATGCCGTTCTTCACCCCGAGCCCACGATCGTTCTTCAGAAACATCAGCCGATCACCGGCGGCGAACTGACGCTCGCCGCGCTCGGCTATGACCGTCACGTCCTGCCCCAAGGCACCGGTCTGACGCAGCCGCTCGCGGGCGGTCAGATTGAGATCGCGAACCTCGTCATTGGTGTGGGTGAGGATGATCCGGCTCTTGCCCGGCTCCGCCAGGCGGTCGCGATCCCACCGCTCGATCAAATCCTCGCGCGCTTGGTCGCGGGTCTCAGCGGCATGGACCATGCCGCGCGCCTCGTAAGACACCAGCGCCTCGCCGGTCCGACCGGTGGCCAACTGGCGGGTGGCGTCGCGCTGCCACTCCTCATTCTGCCGGCGAACCTGGGTGATCTCGACGTGCGAATGGCGCTCGGCGATCGACCGAAAGGCCGCGCCGGCTTCGATCGCCTGAAGCTGCTCGGGGTCGCCGACCAGCACCACCTTGGCCCCGGCCTTCTCGGCGGCCGACAGCAGCCGCTCCATTTGCCGCGAGCCGATCATCCCGGCCTCGTCGATGACCAGCACGTCGCGCGCGTCCAGCAGCTCGCGCCCCTGCGCCCACTGATGCTCCAGGCTGGCGATGGTGCGAGACGCGATGCCGGAACCGCCCTCAAGGTTCTCGGCGGCGATGCCCGACAGCGCCAAGCCCTGAACGCAATAGCCGGCGTCCTCCCAGGCCTCCCGCGCCACGCCAAGAAGCGCCGACTTGCCCGTGCCGGCATAGCCGACCACGACGCCTAGATCGCGGGTCGCGGTGACATGCTCGAACGCCGCCTTCTGCTCGCCGGACAGGACAAGGCCGCGCTGGGCGGCGCGCGCCAAAGCGCGCCGCTGCTCCAGCTCGCTGACCCGATGCGCCCGGCGCTCCGCCATCACAGCGGAGGCTCGATGCAGGCGCCCCTCGACCGCGATCATCTCGCGGCTGGTGAACCGGTCCTGGCCGCGTCCGTCCTGACCCAAGGCGACAAGTTCGGGCGAGGCCTGCACCGCGCTCATGGCGCGGTCGAACTGCTCCTTGCCGTCCGAATGGCGGTGAATGAACATCGCTAGATCGCGGTGGGTGAAGGTCGCCTGCTGCTTGGTGATGGCGTCCAAGGCGATGCGCGGATCGGCGATGATCCGCTCGCCATTAGCGCGCGCGATCTCGTGGTGTTCGTCGAGCCGATCAGCCTCAAGACCTTCGTCGGCTCTACGCCCGGCGGCCGGTCCGATTTTGTGTTGCGGCTCAAGGTCGATGCCTTGGTCTTCCAGGCTGCGATGATCGATCCGCGCGTCGATGTCGAGTTGCGCCAGCCGCTCGTTGACGTGATCGGCCCAGGCCTCGCGCCAGTGCTCGACCAGCTCGGTGCGGTTCCAATCGCGCACCTTTGTACCGAACCCGTCCTCGGCGACTTCCCGCATCGACAACATGACGTGGGCGTGGGGCTTGGCCAGGCCGTCGGGGCCGATATCCCAATGCACATTGAGATCGGCGACCATGCCGCGATCGACCATCTCGCGCTGGACGAAGTCGCGGGCCAGGTCGATGCCCTGCGTCTGGTCCATCTCGCGCGGGATGGCGAACTCGACCTCGCGGGAGAGCTGCGCGTCCTTGCGCTTTTCGCCGGCCTCGACCGCGTTCCACAGCGTCGCGCGGTCGGAAAGGTGTTCGAGCGCGCCGTCCGGCAGCAGGACCTCGGAATGGACGACGCCGCTCTTGTTGGTGAAGTCGTGATCGCGATCCAGCCGCTCGTCGTGCAGCCGGGAAGCGGAGCGATAGGCGGCCGAGGCCACGGCGCTGGCCCCGGTGGCGCGGCTGATGACTTTGACGGAGAAGTGGTAGATCGCCATGGCGACAGACCAACTACTACTCTGAGCGCACGTCGGCACGACGTATAAGCGCGCCCTCCAAGATTAAAATCTCGGGAGGGACCGGGCCGTCCCAGTGTGTTCCACCGACCTTAGAGCATTCCGAGACCCGCTGTTTTATCCTCAGCGCATCCCGCAATTATGGAGACTGCAATGCGCAAACCTCGGGACTTTGATGCTGAGCTGAAGACGCTGGAGGACAGGGCCAGGACGCTGAAGGACCGGAAGATCAAACAGCTCGGCGAACTGGTGATCGCCACCGGAGCCGACGCGCTGGATGTCGAGACCTTGGCGGGCGGACTGCTGGTTCTGGTCGAGACGAAGGACGCGGCCCGCAAGGCGGAGTGGCACAAACGCGGCGTGGGGTTCTTTCGCAGCGGGAAGGCAGAGCCTGCGCGCGCTGCTGGCGGCGACCAATGACGCGATCCGGCGAAGCATGGCGGCGCGACATCGGCTTGAGGCGCGACGGGCCAGGACGGACACGCGGGCCTGGGTGATGCAGCGGCGGGAGCGGACCCATCACCTGATCGAGTTGGGCGGCCTAGTGCGGAAGGCCGGCCTCGTCGAGCTGACCGGTGACGATCGCGCCGCGCTCTACGGCGCGTTCCTGACCCTGGCGATGATGCTCCAAGGCGAAGAGCGCGAACACACGCTCGCCCTCTGGCGTCGCGGTGGGAAGCGGGCGTTCGAGAACGACAACACCCCTGACTGACCGCCAAGTCTCGGCGTCTCACAGAGCTGCCGAGAGCCGCGATAAGGGCTGCGCAGAGCGATTTTCGATCCCAACTTGGCGGGCCTGGGGGGCATTCACCCAACAGGAGAATACCATGAGTTCCACGACCATAAGCCCTCTGCGTCAGCGTATGCTTGAGGACATGAAAATCCGTGGCTACACCGCCCATACCCAGCGCGATTATGTGCGGGCGGTCGCCGATTTCGCTCAGTTTATCAACTGCTCGCCCGACTGGGCCGAGCCGGAGGACTTGCGGCGCTACCAGCTGCATCTGGCCAACCAAGGGGTGTCGCCAGCCACTATGAACAGCCGCGTCTCGGGACTGCGCTTCTTCTTCAGGGTCACCCTTGCGCGGCCAAGTTTTGGAAGTCAGCTAGCGACGGTTCGCGGGGAAAATCGCCTGCCAGAAGTGCTTAGTCCCGAGGAGGTGGCGCTCCTGCTGCACTGTGCCGGCAAGCTCAAATACAAAGCCATCCTCAGCATCGCCTATGGCTGCGGCCTTCGCATTTCGGAGATCGCCAACCTCAAGGTCGCCGACATCGACGCTGCCCGGATGCTGATCCGTGTCGAGCAAGGTAGGGGCCGCGTACTTGGTCAAGGTCATCTTCCACTGCGCGGCGTGCTTCTCGTTTCGCCATGACGGTCGCATCGCCTCGACATAGGCGTCGGCACAGGCGCCGAAGGTCTGTGCCTGGTCGTCCTTCGCGCGCTCGACCTTGGGATCGAGGCCCTCCGCGAGCATGGCCCGGAACGCTGCCGCCTCGACGCGGGCGTTGGCGAGCGACAGATCGCGTCCGCCGCCCAGGCCCAATTCCGTGCGTCTGCCCCCGCGCGTGTAGATGAACACCCAGCGTCGCCGGCCGCTGTCATCGATCGAAAGGTACAGGCCGCCGCCGTCAGAATGCCGACCGGGCACCTTCAGCTTCGCCGCTTGGATCGCGGTCAGTTTGTGGAGTGATCGTCCCATACCAAACCTCCAACTTAGGCCGGCCCCACTTTCAAACAGTCCCTCGGCCCCACTTCGGGCAACCCCGGTCTGTCGTCCTGACGAAATCGGCCGCACTCCATTTTCGGCCCCACTTTGGGCCCCACTTTCGGTCCTGTTTTGTACCTGAAATTTGATGGGACGTCGAGAGACAACGCGGGAGCGTCGTTCTTGATTTCCCTATGGAATCAAATGGATAATGGGACGAGGCGGGCACGTACGATGCGGTATGGGACTACTGGTTTGGCGGACTCTCTCACCGCCACCGACTCCAACTACAATATTGAATTTATTTAGCTATTTTAGTGCTGGGAATCGCGCCGTTCAATCTGCCGCGAACGCAGGGTCGTAGCCAGCGTCGGCGTGTTGCGCCGGCGGCTCTGCACTCCTCATCCAATCGTGCCAAATCTTCGCGATTAAGATGAATCGCACAGGCCCAATTCATCCACACGCGCCAGACCGCGTGAAGCGGCGGGGGGCGTGGAGGATTCGATCGCCTGTTCGACAAAAGCTCTAAGCATAGCCGAGCGCCCGCACCGCTGGGCGCCGTTCTTGATCTTGGACTCGCCCAGGTCCAGAGGCGCCGCCCCGATCGCGCTGTGGCCTGCCTGAGCGGCAACGATGGATCACGACCCTCCTGCCGGTCTCGCCTTCGGCTGGCGAACAGGCGAGCGGCTGGCTGGACCAGCCACTGGCGGACCCGATTTGAAAAAGTGTCACAGTCGCCGCCTAGTAAGGTTTCCAAGGCGCGGGCGGCAGTGTTCGCGGCGACATGGAAATCAAGGGGACTCCCGTGAAGCTGTACAAGAACCTCTTTATCGTGAGCTGCAGCGCGCTCGCGCTCGCCGGCTGCGGTTCGGATGATATCTCTTCGCCCGGCACTGGCGGCAACGTCACGATCAACAACCCGTCCACCCCGACGACGCCGACCACTCCGACCGATCCGAACGCCGGCAAGGTGACCGCCGCGTCGGGCTGCCCGACCATCAACGATCCGCAGGGCCTCAAGGACGACGGCACCATCACGGGCCCGACGGGCACCTGGCGCGTGTGCACGCTGCCGGCGCGCATCAACAAGTCGGTCACCCTGCCGAAGATCTCGGGTCTGCTCTACCAGCTGGGCGGTCGCGTCAACGTCGGCACCGACGGCGGCTTCACCAAGACCTCGGCGGACACCAACGTCACCCTGACGATCGAGCCGGGCGTCATCCTGTTCGGTGGTACGGGCGTGTCCTGGCTGGCCGTCAACCGCGGCAACAAGATCAATGCCGTCGGCACCGCCACCAAGCCGATCATCTTCACCAGCCGCGACAACGTGCTGGGCCTGAACACCGAGACCTCGCAAGGCCAGTGGGGCGGCGTCGTGCTGATGGGTCGCGCCAAGGTCACCGACTGCACCACCGGCTCGACCGCCGCCAACACCTGCGAACGCCAAACCGAAGGCGCGGCCGACCCGGCCCTGTTCGGCGGCAACGACAACGCCGACAACAGCGGTCAGATGTCTTACGTGCAGATCCGCTACTCGGGCTATGTCCTGGGCTCGGACAAGGAACTGCAATCCCTGACCACCGAAGGCGTCGGCAGCGGCACCGTGCTCGACCACATCATGAGCTACAACAGCTCGGATGACGGCGCTGAATTCTTCGGCGGCAACGTCAACATGAAGTACTATGTCGCCGTCGGCGCCGACGACGACAGCCTGGACGCCGACACCGGCATCACGGGCAACTTCCAGTACGGCCTGCTGATCCAGCGCGACGGCGCCGGCGACGCCCTGATGGAAATCGACAGCAACGGCTTCGAGTCCGATCTGCCGCGCCAGACGCTGAAGATCTCGAACTTCACCATGATCCAGCGCCAGGTTAGCAGCAACAGCGAAGCCAACGATCTGGCCTCGATCCTGATCCGCGGCAACTCGGACGTGACCCTGGCCAACAGCGTCATCTACACGCCGAACAACGAGTGCATCCGCCTGAACGGTTCGGGCGCGACGCCGACCACGCTGACCGCTCGCTCGGTCGTCATGAGCTGTAACGCGGCCAAGTACCTCGGCTCGGGCAGCTACAACGCCGCGGCCACCTCGACCCAGTTCGGCTCGGGCGCCAACAACAACAACGACGCCTTCACCTCGACGTTGAGCGGCTTCATCAACGGCGCCAGCGAGCTGGCCGTCGCGGCCTTCGACGCCACGGGCCTGGGCGCCTTCTTCGCCAAGCCGAGCAACATCGGCGCGGTGAAGGACAGCAACGACACCTGGTACACCGGGTGGACCTGCAACAGCAGTGCGGCGAACCTCGGTTCGTCGAACACGAGCTGCACCTCGCTGCCGACGACCTGATCGCGGTCTGATCGTGACGGAGGGGGCGGCCGGAAAGCGGCTGCCCCCTCTTTTCATAAACGAATTTCCGAGGGGATCGGATAATGATGACGCGGCGGCTTACGTCTCTGTTGCTGCTTTCGACTGCGCTCTCGATACCGTCGATGGTTCTGGCCCAAGCCGCGCCTTCGACGACTCCAAGCGAGACCCAGCAAGAGCAGCCTGAAGTATCCATCCCGGGGATGGTCGACTCGGTGGTGATCACCGCCAGCCGCACGGGCAACGTCGTGCGAACCGGTTCGCAGGTCGTCTCGGTCCTGTCGGCGGCTGAAATCGCCCGCACGGGCGAAGGCAACATCGCCGGCGCCCTGAGTCGCGTGACCGGTCTCAGCCTGGTCGGCAACGGCTATGTCTATGTCCGCGGTCTGGGCGACCGCTATTCGCTGGCGCTGCTGAACGGTTCGCAGCTGCCCAGCCCGGAGCCCCTGAAGCGGGTGATTCCGATGGACCTGTTCCCGAGCCGGATCATCGCCTCGTCGATGGTCCAGAAGAGCTATTCGGTCAATTTCCCCGGTGAGTTCGGCGGCGGCGTGATCAACCTCACGACCAAGTCGATCCCGACGGAAGCCTTCATCAGCGTCGGCGGTTCGGTTTCGGCCGATACCGAAACCACCAATCAGCTCGGCTATTCGTACTACGGCAGCAAGACCGACTGGACGGGCTACGACAACGGCAATCGCGACACTCCGTCGGCTCTGGCGGCGTTCTTCAAGAGCGGCGAGCGCATCAGCTCCGGCAAGGTCGACACCAAGCCGATCGCCGGCCAGCTGGTGAACGGCCGCAATGCGGTGCTCCAGACCTGGAACCACCTGCCGGCCAACTTCACGGCCGACATCACGGCGGCCAAGCCGTTCGACCTGAATTCAATGGACCTGGGGCTGATCGCCACCGTCGGCTACAGCAACAAGTGGTCGTCACGCGACGCCATCAACCAGAACTCGCTGCAAGCCAATCTGCAGGACAAGGAAAGCGATTTCCGCCGGGTCACGACGGACAACCGCATCGTCGTCAACGGCCTGGTTGGCGTGGCCGCCAGCTTCGGCGACAACAAGGTTCGCTGGACCAATCTCTACGTCCACGACACCATAAAGAACGCCAGCCTGGGCGTCGGCAATCGTCACGGCACGACCGCCGACTTCATGCAGCAGAGGACCGCGTGGTTCGAACGCGAGCTGTTCAACACGCAGTTCGTCGGCGAATTCAAGGTGACGCCGAAGCTCGATGTTGACACGCGCCTGAGCTATGCGAACACCAAGCGCAAGGCGCCGAGCGAGCTGACCTTCGAATACGTGCGGACCAACGCCGCGGCCGATCCCTTCGGCCAGTACTATATCAACCGCCTGAACAACGGTAACGGCGGCGACGCCACGGTCGCCTATTCCGACCTCAACGAAAACCTGTGGTCGGGCGGCGTCGACGCCTCCTACAAGTTCGCTCCGGGTTTCAGCGGCACCGTCGGCTACGCCTATCTGCACACCGACCGTGACAGCTCGCGACGCGACTTCCAGTTCCAGGCGCCGAACGACCTGCCACGCGGCGTGGACATGCTGCGTCCTGACCTGCTGCTGGCGCCGGGCGTGATCAACGCCTTCAACATCAACCTCATCGAAAGCAACGAAGGCAACCCCGCCTTCCGCGCCCTGCTGCAGAACCACGCATTCTACGGCAAGCTGAACGGCACGCTGTTCAACGACTGGGAATTCGACGCCGGCGTTCGCTACGAAAAGGCTCGCGAAAAGGTCGCGCCGAGCCAGGTGTTCAATACGCCGGGCGCCTCGCTGGCGGCGACGAGCCTCGACGAAAACTACTGGCTGCCGGCGGCGACGGTCACCTGGCACGTCAAGTCGGACACCCAGATCCGCGCCAGCGCGTCGAAGACGATCGCCCGTCCGCAGTTCCGCGAGCTGATCTACCAGTTCTATTTCGACCCCGAGAACAACCGCACCTATCGCGGCAATCCGCTGCTGGTCGACAGTGAACTGACCAACTTCGAAGGCCGCTACGAGTGGTACTTCGCGGCTGACCAGCGCATTTCGGCCGCGGGCTTCTACAAGAAGATCAAGAAGCCGATCGAGACCTACGTCTCGGGCGACGACTTCACGACCAGCTTCGCGAACGCTCCGGAAGCCAGCCTCTACGGCGCCGAATTCGAGGCTCAGAAGTACTTCGACCTTTCGGAGTGGAAGGGTGGCTTCTGGGCCAGCCGCCGTCTCGTGACGATCGCCAACTACACCTACACCAAGTCCGAACTGAAGGTGGGCGCCAACGACGCCGTCGCGGCCTTCGCCTCGAGCTCGACCAAGGCCACGGACTTCTTCCGTGACGGCGCGCCGCTCACCGGTCAGTCCGACCACGTCGCCAACCTCCAGTTCGGGCTCGAGGACACCGGTCGCCTGTCGCAGCAGACCCTGCTGATCAACTACGCCAGCAAGCGGGTTGTCAGCCGCGGTCTCGTCAACAGCGGTCAACCGGACATCATCGAGTATCCCGGCGTGCGCGTCGATTTCATCGCGCGCCAGGGGCTGGAGCTGTTGGGCCGCGAGGTCGAACTGAAGTTCGAAGCGCGCAACCTGACCGGCGAAAAGCATGAAGAGTCGCAGAAGGCCGGCGGCAATCGCCTGGACGTGAACACCTACGACCTGGGTCGCACGTTCACGATCAGCGCCTCGGCCAAGTTCTAGTACGCTTAGGGGGAGAGGCCAGCCTCTCCCCCGTTTGCGACAGGTCTTTCACCTCCTCGAATAGTCCGCACGAGGAGCGTTTGTCACGAGACTGTCATTCAACTGTCGCAGATCTGCGGCGCAGCAGCGTTACTCCGCCTTGCTATAGAAGACCAGTTGGCGGGCTCCATTGAATCTCACTGAACTTGTCCGTTCGTCGGGACCCAGGATCATCCTGGCGCTGGAGATCGCGATGGTTCTTGGGCTGGCGGTCCAGTCCGCGCGGCTGGTGTGGACAGTGGCTGTCCCCAGCGGCGCCTTGAAGGCTCGTCCTGTCGTGTCGCGTCCGGCCACCGACCTCGGCGTCCTGGCCAGCTTCGACGCGTTCGGCGTGCAAGGCGCGCCCGGCGCTTCGCCGGCCCAGGCGAGCTTCCGCCTTTTCGGCGTGCGCGCAGGCGGCGTCGGCGGCGGCTCCGCCATCATCGCCGGACCCGACGGCGTCCAGAAATCGTATGCCGTGGGCGACCCCGTGGCCGACGGACTGACCCTGGCCGCGGTCGCCGCCGACCATATCGAACTGTCCCGTGGCGGGGCGCGCATCACCCTTTCGTTCCCGGGAAGCCCATGACCAAGGTCCATCGCCAGCGAACCTCGCTTCTGGCCATCGCCGCCGCCTTGGCCCTGGGCTGCGCCGTCGCGCCGGCGACGCCCGTCCGCGCCCAGACCCAGGTGCTGAATGTCCAGGACGCCGACATCCGGGTGTTCATCCAGGACATCGCCAAGTCGACGGGGACGACGCTGCTGATCGATCCGCGCGTCAAGGGCACGGTGTCGGTCTCCAGCAACGGCGCCCTGAGCCGCCGCGAACTGTTCGAGGTGTTCCTGGCGACCTTGCGCGCCAACGGTCTGGTGGCGACGCCGGCCGGCGCGGGGACCTATCGGGTCGAGCCCGCCGAGAACGCCGCGCGCCAGCCCGCCGCCGCCGGCGGCCAGTTCGCGACCGAAGTCTTTCGTCTACGGACGATAGACGCGGCCAGCGCGGTCGAGATGCTCAAGCCTCTGGTCGGTCCGCAGGGACAGGTGGTGGCCAATCCGCGCGGCCAGGCCGTCGTGGTCGCCGACTATGCCGACAACGTCCGCCGGATTCGCGGGCTGCTGGCCCAGGTCGACCAGGACCGCGCGGCGGTCCACACCGTCACCCTGACCAACAGCTCGGCGCGCGAGATCGCCCAGGTGATCAACGAGGTGCTGGCGACGCCCGGCGCGGACGGCAAGGGCGGTCGCGGCGCGGTATCCGTGGTCCCGGTCGAGAGCAGCAACTCGGTGCTGCTGCGCGGCGACGCCGACGCGGTCCAGCGCCTGCTGCCGATCATCGCCGATCTGGACCGACGCGCGGAGTCCAGCGACGATGTACGCGTCGTCTTCCTGCGCCACGCCAACGCCGAACAGATGCTACCAGTGCTGCAGCAGTTGGTGGGCCAGACCAGCGGTGTCTCCCCCGGCATTTCCTCGCGCACCCTGGGCGCGTCGCGCGCCTCCGGATCGACCGGCGCGACGGGGAGTTCCAGCGCCTCCGCGCCCATCGTCGGCGCCGTCCCGGCGGCCAGCAGCGCGACCGGCAAGCAGGTCAGCGTCGCGCGCTATCCGGGCGCCAACGCCCTGATCATCAACGCCCCGCCCGAGACCCAGCGCACCCTGGCCGAGGTCATCCGCCAGCTCGACATCCGTCGCGAGCAGGTCCTGGTCGAGGCCATCGTCGTCGAGGTGTCGGACAACACCGCCAAGCAGCTGGGCGTCCAGTTCCTGCTGGGCGGAGCCAACGGCACCGTGCCCTTCGTGGCCACCAACTACACCAACGCCTCGCCCAGCCTGCTGCCGCTCGTGGCCGCCGGGGCGGGGGCAGGTTCCAAGGAGGGCGACTCGCAAGGCCTGACCTCGCTGCGCGATGCGGCGGTCAGCTCGCTGCTGACGGCCTCGGGCGTCACCTCGGGGATCTATGGCCGCAGCGGCGACCTGCTGTTCGCGGGGATCATCAACGCCGTGAAGAAGGACTCCGGCTCCAACGTCCTGTCGACGCCGTCGATCATGACGCTGGACAATGAGGAGGCCCGGATCCTGGTGGGTCAGGAAGTGCCGATCACTACCGGCGAGGTGCTGGGCGCCAACAACTCCAATCCCTTCCGCACGATCCAGCGCCAGAACGTCGGCGTTCAGCTGGAGGTCAAGCCGCAGATCAACGCGGGCGGCGGCATCACCCTGTTCCTGCGCCAGGAGGTCTCCAGTGTCGCGGGTCCCGTGTCCGTCGGCTCGACCGAGCTGGTGATCAACAAGCGCGAGATCGAGACCACGGCCCTGGTCGATGACGGTGATATCGTCGTCCTGGGCGGCCTGCTGGACCAGAAGGACACCTCATCGGTCCAGCGCACGCCGATCCTGGGCGACATCCCGGGTGTCGGCGCGCTGTTCCGCAGCACCGCCCGCGAGCGGGGCAAGACCAACCTGATGGTCTTCATCCGGCCGCGCATCATCCGCACCATCGACGACGCTCGCAACGTCACCGCGCCGCGCTACGACTACATGCGTTCCCTGCCGCCGATGACCGCGCCGGATGGCGACAATTCGCTGGACGCGGTCATGCGCGACTACCTCAACGCCGCGCGTCCGGTCGCGACGCCGCCGGCCTCGCCCGCGACGCCGCCGCGATGACGCCGATGCTCGCCTACGGCTTCGCCAAGCGCAATGGCGTGGTCTTGCTGTCGCTGGGCGAGCGGGCGCTCGTCGGCGTTCGGGCGGGCTATGACCCGACGGCGCTGATCGAGGTGCGCCGGTCGGTCGGCGTGCCGCTGTCCGTCGAGGTGATGGCGCCGCCCGCTTTCGACCGGAAATTCTCGGAGGTCTATGCCGGCGCGGGTCTGGCCTCGGCGTCCAGCGCCGACAGCCTGAACCTCGAGGGCGGGCTGAACTCGCTGCTCGAGGATATCCCGGCGGCGGCGGACCTTCTGGATCCGCAGGACGACGCGCCGATCATTCGGCTGATCAACGGCTTGATCGCCGAGGCGGTCCGACTGGGGGCCTCGGACATCCACATCGAGCCCTTCGAGCACGCCCTGATCGTGCGGCTGCGCATCGACGGCGTGCTGCGCGAGGTGCTCAGCCTGTCGCCGCGGATCGCCGCCATGCTGGTGTCGCGGGTCAAGGTCATGGCCAAGCTGGATATCGCCGAGAAGCGCCTGCCGCAGGACGGGCGGATTTCGCTCGCCTTGGGCGGCAAGAGCCTGGACGTCCGCGTCTCGACCCTGCCGGCCCGCATGGGTGAGCGGGTGGTCATGCGGATCCTGGACAAGGATCAGGCCGGCCTGCGTCTGACGGACCTGGGCATGTCGCCGGGGGTGCTCAGTGCGCTGAACGGCGCCGTGCGCGAGCCTCATGGCATCATCCTGGTCACGGGCCCGACGGGCTCGGGCAAGACCACCACGCTATATGCGGCCCTGGCGGTGCTGAACGACAACAGCCGCAACATCCTGACCATCGAGGACCCGGTCGAATATGCCGTGCACGGCATTGGCCAGACCCAGGTCAACACCAAGGTCGGCATGACCTTCGCCGCCGGCCTGCGCGCTATTCTCCGCCAGGACCCTGACGTGATCATGGTCGGCGAAATCCGCGATTCCGAGACCGCCCAAATCGCGGTCCAGGCCAGCCTCACCGGCCACCTGGTGCTGTCGACGGTCCACACCAACGACGCCGCCGGCGCGGTCGTTCGCTTGCGGGACATGGGCGTCGAACCGTTCCTGCTGGCCTCGACTCTGCGCCTGATCATCGCCCAGCGCCTGGTGCGCCGCCTCTGCGAGCATTGCCGCGCGCCGGAGCCCGCGGACCCGTCCGCCGCCGCCCTGGCCGGGATCGCGCCGGGCCAGATTCACTATCGAGCGGTCGGCTGCGCCCATTGCGGCCACACCGGCTATCAGGGGCGGCTCGGCCTCTACGAGGCCATCCGCGTCGATGATCGATTGCGCCGCCTGATCGGCCAGAACGCCAGCGAGCAGGAGATCACCGCCGCCGGGCTGGGCGCGACCCTGGGCGAGGAAGCCCGCCGCTACATTCTGGACGGCTTGACCACCGTCGAGGAGGCCTTGCGGATCACGGGGGCGGGGGCGCGCGATGGCGACGTTTGACTATGTCGCGATGGACCTGGCCGGACGCACCCGCGAAGGGCGGGTTCGCGCCGGCGACGAGGCCGAGGCGGTCGTCCAGCTGGAGCGGCGCCGTCTGGCGCTGGTCCGGATCGCGCGCGTCACCGCCAAGCCCGCCGATCGCCTGGCCGTGGGGTTCGGCGCGGGCCTGAGCGCCAAGGACCGCTCGATGTTCACGCGCCAGCTGGCGACGCTGACCACGGTCTCGACCCTGGAAGAGGCGCTACGGACCCTGGCCGCCCAGGCCGACAAGCCGAAGCTGCGGCAGATCATCGGCCAGGTGCATGGCGGCGTCCTGGAGGGCCACCGCCTGTCCGACGCCCTGTCGCGTCCCCCCAAGGCGTTCCCGCCGCTCTATCGGGCCATGGTCGCGGCCGGCGAGACTTCCGGCTCCCTGCCGACGATCCTGGAGCGTCTGGCCGACCTGCTCGAACAGCAACAGAAAGTTCAGTCCAAGGTCACGACGGCCCTGGTCTATCCCATCGTCCTGGCCGTGGTGGCCTGTCTGGTGGTCGCCGCCTTGATGATCTTCGTGATCCCCAAGGTGGTCGAGCAGTTCGACTCCATGGGGCAAACGCTGCCGCTGCTGACCCGCATCGTCATCGCCGTGTCGAACGGACTAGCACATTTCGGCTGGCTGATCGCGCTGCTCGCGATCGCCGCCGTGGCGGCCTTCCTGCGCGGCCTGCGTCATCGCCCCTTCAAGCTGGCGGTGGACCGGACCCTTCTGGCGACGCCGCTGCTGGGCAAGCTGATCCGCGACGTGCACGCCGCGCGCCTGGCCCGCACTCTGGCCACCATGATCGCCAGCGGTCTGCCGCTGTTGGAAGGGCTGATGCTCACGGCCGGCACGGTGCGCAACGCCGTCCTGCGGGAAGCCATGGACGGCATGGTCGCGGCGATCCGTGAGGGTGGGGCCCTGTCGACGTCCATGCGCCGCGCCGAGGTCTTTCCGCCGGTGCTCGTCTACATGACCGCCAGCGGCGAGGCCAGCGGACGGGTGGAGGCCATGCTGATGCGGGCCGCCGACTATCTGGAGCGGGAGTTTGACACCTTCACCTCCACGCTCCTGAGCTTGCTGGAGCCGGCGATCATCGTCGTCCTGGGGGGCGTGGTGGCCACGATCGTGCTGTCGATCTTGCTCCCCATCCTCCAGATCAACACCCTGGCCTTGAAGTAGGAGGCGCAGCCATGCCGAACCCCGATCAACAGAAGAACCGTCGCCGGGCGCGACAAGCCGGCTTCACCCTGGTGGAGATGATGGTCGTCATCGTCATCCTGGGCATCCTCGCCACCGTGGTCGCGATCAATGTGCTGCCCAGCCAGGACAAGGCCATGAAGGGCAAGGCGCGCGCCGACGTGGCGGTGCTGGAACAGGCGATGGAGGCCTATCGCCTCGACAACTTCGCCTTCCCGACCAACGAGCAGGGTCTGGAGTCGCTGGTCACGCCGCCGCCCGGCCTGAACCAGGTCGACCGCTATCGCGAGGGCGGCTACATCCGCCGCCTGCCCAAGGACCCGTGGGGCAACCCCTACCAGTACCGCGCGCCGGGCGCGCACGGGGCGATCGATGTGTTCTCGTTCGGCGCGGATGGCCGCGAGGGCGGGGAAGGCAAGGACGCCGACATTGGCAATTGGAGCTAGCCCCGCGCGAGCCCTGACGCCGCGCGCCGCGCGGTCCGGCTTCACCCTGGTCGAGATGATGGTCGTCCTGGTCATCGTGGGGCTGCTGGCCACCGCGGTGATCCTGACCCTTCCGAACGGCCAGCTGTCGCTGGCGCGGGAGAGCGAACGCTTCGCCGCCCGTCTGCTGCGGGCGCGCGAGGAGTCGCTGCTGGTCAATCGTCAGGTCCGCGTGAGCGTATCCTCCACCGAGTACCGCTTCGACATCCGCGACGGGCGCGACTGGCGCGCGCTGGACAAGGCGCCGTTCTCGCCGATGGTCTGGGAGCCCGACACCCATGTGGCGGCAAGCGCTGGCGAACCCGTCGTGGTTTTCGAACCGACCGGTCAGGCCAGCGGCGCGGAATTCACCCTGGGGCGCGGCGGCGCGGACGACTATGTGGTCAGCGTCGACATCGCCGGAAATGTTGCCGTCAATGCCGCGCGCGCGCTCTGAGGCGGGGTTCACCCTGATCGAGCTGCTGGTCGCCCTGGCGATCTTCGGCATCGCCGTATTGGCCCTGCTGAACCTGGCGGGGGAGAACACTCGCGCCGGTCAGCAACTGGAGGACCGGATCGTGGCCGAGGTCGTGCTGGACAACCGGGCGATCGAGGCGGTGACCAGCGCCACGCCCCCGGCGCTGGGCCGCACGGCCGGGGCCGAGCAGGCCGCCGGACGGACCTGGCTGTGGACGCGCGGCGTCAGCCGCACGGCCGATCCCAAGATCCTGAGGGTCGACATCCTGGTCACCACGCCGCGCTCGCGCCGGCCAGCGGCGGCCGCGACCGTGTTCAGGGCCCTGCCATGAAGGCCAATGGCTTCACCCTGATCGAGATGATGGTGGCGCTGTTCATCTTCGCGCTGATCACGGCCGCGGGCGTGGCCGTGATGAGTTCGACCCTGACGAACCAGACGCGGGTGCGAAACCACGTCGAACGCTACGCCGAACTGCAGCGGACACGGGCCATCCTCAAGGCCGATCTGTCCCAGGCCGCCACGCGCCGGACGCGCGGCGAGGACGGGCAGCCGGCCCTGACCGCCTTCGCCGGCGTCAACCCCTATGTCGTGGACGGGCCCCTGCTGGCGCTCACGCGCCGCGGCTACGAGAACCCCGATCTCGCGCCGCGCGCGTCGATGCAATATGTCGAATATCGGCTGGTCGAAGGGCGGCTGGAGCGCCGCGCGCGGCCGGCCCTGGACGGCGCCCGCCTGGGCCCGGCGCAGGTGATGCTGACGGGCGTCGAGAGCATCCGCTCGTCTTACCTCCTGGATGGCGTCTGGCGTGACGGCTGGCGCGGCGATCCCACCGGCGACATCCCGGTCGCCGTGCGTCTGGACATGAAGCTGGAGGACCTGGGCGAGATCGACCAGCTGTTCCTGACCTCGGGGGAAGGGCGATGAAGCGCGCGCACGAAGAGGGCGCGGCGCTCCTGACCGTGTTGCTGCTGGTGGCGGTCATCGCGGTCATCGCCGTCGGCGTGCTCGACGATATCCGGTTCGGGACGCGACGCGCCTTCAACGCCCGTATCTCCGACCAGGCCCACTGGTACGCCATCGGGTCCGAGCAACTGGCGCGGGCGCGTATTCGTCAACTGCTGGACCGCGACCAGAACAAGACCACGCTGGAAGGCGGCTGGAACGGGCGAGCGATCTCGTTCCCGATCGAGCAGGGCCAGATGCAGGCCCGGCTCACCGACGCCACGGGGTGCTTCAACCTCAACAGCGTGGTGGTGGCCAACCAGGGCGAGCCGTTCCGCCGCCGCGAGCTGGGCGTGCGACAATTCTCGACCCTGCTGACCCAGCTGGGGGTCGGCGGCGGTCAGCAACTGGCCGAGGGCCTGGCCGAGTGGATGGATAGCAACGACGTCGGCGACGCCGACGCCGAGGATCCCGGCTACGCCAGGCTGCCCCAGCCCTATCGGACCGCTGGCGGACCTCTGGCCGAGGTCAGCGAGCTGCGCGCCATCCGTGGCTTCACCCCGGCGGTCTACGCCGCCATCCGGCCCTATGTCTGCGCGCTGCCGACGACCGACCTTTCGCCGATCAACCTCAACACCCTGTCGCCCGAGCGCGCGGTGCTGCTGACGGCCCTCACCGAGGGGCGCATCGACCGTGGCGCGGCGCGTCAGGTGCTGGATGCGCGCCCCTCGAACGGCTGGTCCGACGCCCAGGCCTTCTGGGGGCAGCAGGCCCTGCTGGCCAATCCGCCCGGTGACGAGGTGCGCAACCAGGTGCGCTTCCGCACCCTCTTCTTCGCCTTGGACAGCCAGGTGGTCTTCGCGGACATGCCGGTGTTCATGACCTCCCTCTTCGAAGCCCGCGCCACCAAGGATGTCGTCCTGGTCGCGCGACGTTGGACCGCCGACGAATGACCTCAACGCGACTTCTGTTCATGCCGCCCGAGCCGGACGCGCCGCTCGAAGTGCTAGACGTCACCGGCGGCGGCGTCAGCCGGTGGACGCTGGCGCCCGACGAAGGGCTCGACGGGCCGGTCACGCTGGTCGTGCCCGGCGCGGAGACGACGGCGCGGTGGATGGACCTGCCGACCGGAAGCCCCGCGCAGGCGCGGTCCGCCGTCGCCTTCCGCCTCGAGGACGAGGTGGCGCTGGGCGGCGGCGACCTGCACATCGCCGTCGGCGACGTCGATGCGGACGGCCGCACGCTAGTGGTTTGGACGGCGCGCGAGAAACTGCAGGCCTGGCTCGAGCTGGCGGCGGCGCGGGGCGCCACGGCGGTGGCGGCCCTCCCCGACTATCTGCTGCTGCCCGACGGTCAGGACGGCGAGCTGGTGGTGGCCGAGCTGGGCGCGCGAACGGCGCTTCGCGAGCCGGGCGGCGCCATGACGGTGGAGCCCGACCTCGCCGCGCTGTTGATCGAGAACCGACCGCACCGGCTGATCCCGGCCGCCGACCTGGACCGGTGGCTGGCGGCCGGGGCCCGAGCGCCGCGGATCAACTTGTTGCAAGGCCGGTTCGGTCGCCGCGACCAGACCACGGCGCGGGGGCCGCGTCGTCTGGCGATCCTGGCGGCGGCGCTGGTCATCTCGCCGTTGATCGTGCTGGCCACCCAGATCATCCATGACGTACTGACCGCCCAGGCGATGGAAAAGCGGGCCACGGCCCTGGCTGTGTCGCTAGTCCCGCAGGCGGCGCGCTACGAGAACGCGGCGGGTTATGCGCTGTCGCGCCTGGCGGCGGCGCGGGGCGGCGGTGGGTTCAGCGATCTCGTCGCGGTCTACTTCACCATGATCCAGTCGACGCCGGGCGTACGGTTGGACAGCCTGGTCTACGGCGAGGAGGGCGTGATCCGGTCGACGATCGACTACGTCAACGCCTCGGACATGGACCAGCTGCGCGCTGCGGCCAAGCGCCTGCGCCTGGAGTTGACCGAGCAGAGCACCGTCGCCGAGGGCGGGCGGATCACCAGCGATCTGGTCATCAGGAGACAGCCATGAACGGTCGCATGGAAGCCGCTGTTCAGTGGTGGCTGTCGCGCTCGCCTCGCGAACGGGTGATGCTCGGCCTCATGAGCGTCGTGCTGCTGGCCGTGATCGGTTGGTACGGCGTGGCCATGCCTCTCAAGAGCTTGTCGAAGTCGTCGCGCGAGCGGGTCGAACTGGCCTCGACCCGGCTGGGGGAGCTTCGCTCCTGGGCGTCGGCGCGTCCCGCCGCGGCGGCGACGTCTCGCGAGGGCACGGCGCAAAGCCTGGTCGAGGCCGCCGCCGGCAAGGTTGGGGTGTCGATCGCCCGCCGACGTCAGGACGCCAATGGCCGCTTCACCATCTGGGTCTCCACGATCGACGCCCGGGCGCTGCTGCCGTGGTTGGCGTCGCTGGAGCGCGACGGCGGCGTGGCGGTGACCGACTTCACCGCGTCGCGCCTCGACAACGGCGCGGTGGAAGCTGAAATCACCTTCGCGAAGGCGTCCCGATGAGCAACCGCGCCCTGATCGCCCTTCTGGTCGTTCTCACCCTGGTGATGACGGCGGTGCTGACGCCGATGCGGCTGCTGGTCTCCGATCTGGTCGGTTCGAGCCTGGCCGGTGTCTCGGCGGTCAGTGGCACGGTCTGGAGCGGACGGCTCCGGGACCTGACCGTGGTCGGCGCGCCGCTGGGCAACTGGCGCGCGGGGCTGGACCCGCTGGCGTTGCTGGGCGGCGGTGTCAAGCTGGGCCTAAGGCAGGACAAGGCCGGGTCGGACCAGAAGGCCAAGCTCTTGTTGGCCGGACGCGACAGGGGCGTCGACCACTTGACCCTGCTGACGCCGATCGACCTGACCGCGATCGGCTTGCCGGTCGCCGGCGACATCGCCTTCCAGGACGCCGCCGCCGTGTTCCGCGAGGGACGCTGCGCCAAGGCCGGCGGCGAGGTCCGCGTGAGGCTGACAAGCGAGGGGCCATTGCGGGGAAGCGCGCTCAAAGGAACGCCCGTATGCCGGGGAGAAGCGTGGACGGCGGCCCTCGTCGGCCAGGCGCCGGGCTCGACGCTGAATCTGACCTCGCGCGTCAACGGCGCGGGCGGGTTTCAGCTGGAACTGGCGGTCGCCACCACCGATCCCGACATTCTCCAGGGATTGATGGCCACCGGCTTCACCCGCGACGCCTCGGGTGTCCGGCGCACGATCGACGGGTGGCTGTTTGGACCGCCCAAGAGCTCAGCGAAGCAAGGTGTGAAGCGGGCCCCATAACCAGGTCAACCAGGCGCCGATCGCCAGGAAGGTCCCGAACGGCAGCTTCTTGTCCTCCGCCAGTCGGCGTCGGGTGATCAGCATCGCCGCCGCCACGCTCAGTCCCGCCAGACTGGCCCAGACGAGGACAGAAGCCAGGCCCTGCCAGCCGACCCAGGCGCCGATCGCGCCCAGCAGGCGCGGATCGCCGCCGCCCAGGCCTTCACGCCCGCGCGTCCGCTTGTAGAGCCAGGCGATCAGACCGAGCACGCCATAGCCGACCGCCGCGCCCGCCAGCGGCGCCCAGTAGGGGGCGTCGGTCAGCCCGATCGTCACCGCGGCGCCGACCAGACCAAGCGGCAGGGTCAGGAGGTCCGGCAGCCAGAGGTGTTCGGCGTCGATCACCGCGATCAGCAGCAGCTGCCAGCCCAGCAGGGCCGTGGCGGGAATGAGCCAGCCGGTCTGGGTCGCGAAGCTCCAGGCCGCGATCAGCAGGCAGCCGACCTCGAACAACGGATAACGCACCGGTATGGCGGCTCCGCAGGTTCGACAACGGCCCCGGAGAGCAAGGTAGCTGAAGAGCGGCGCGAGGTCGGTTATTCCCAGGGGCCGATGGCAAGCGGAGCAGGCGGACCGCGAGGCGACCCAGGCTCGCCCCGCCGGAAGACGAAGGCTCAGCAGGCCGATGAAGCTGCCGAAGAAGGGGCCAAGAACCAAGGTCGCAACGCCCGGAAAGTCTTTTATGGTCAAGAGGTAAAAACTCGCGTTGGCCGCTAGACGCAGAGCATGAACTCAATGATCTAGCTTGCCTTGTACCTCATTTCGAGGGAGCGCCCGCAGCATTGCAAAATCTAAGAATTTTCTGAAAGGGGGCGTCTACTCTCTACCGGTGGCGCCTGATCGGCTTCGCGACCCCCGGACAAGGTAGTGTTCCATATCACCTCCAGAGCGCGGAGGTGACAGTAATCGCTCCACCGAGCGCTCCACAAAACGCTCCACGGTGCTCCCCCCCGAAAGCCCGGAACCGTCAATAAAATCAAGCTCGGACGCCTTCTCGGAGGCCACGGGAACCCCGCGTCGGCCCTCGAGTCAAACATCCAGAGGACTCTAGGCCTTGACCTCGTGCTTCACGGCCCCGCCGAGGAACATGTAGGCGATGCCCGTACTGATGAAGTTGAAGCCGATGATCACGCCCAGCGAGATCAGCGAGGTTCCAGGCAGGCCCGAGACGATGGCGAGCGACAGAAGGATGCTCGTCAGGGCCGACACCAGCATCCAGACCCAGCCCTTCGCGGGGCGCAGCTGGACCGCCAGCATCATCTCGAACGCGCCCTGGACCATGAACAGCGCGCCAAGGCAGATGGTGAGGCCAAGCGCGCCGACATCCGGGCGCATCAGGATGAAGACGCCGCCCGCGATCGACAGGAGCGAACTCAGGAGCGCGCCGAAGAACGGGCCGGCCGCGCGGATCGAGAAGGACGCGAACAGCGTCGTCAGGCCGAAGATCATGACCAGCCAGCCCACGAAGACGGTGGCCACCAGGGTCGAAAGGACGGGGAACACCAGCGCCGCGACGCCAACCGCCAGCAGCGCGCCGCCGAGCCACATCAGGTGGTTGGCCCCTTTTCGGATTTGAACACCGAAGGGACTCTCGAAATGCGGGGTCGTCATGACTTTGCTCCTCTTGATCATCCACTGCGGCCGCGGCGCCTAAAGCTTCCGAGCCGACGGAAGGGCCTACCCCGACCGGGATCCATCCGAGACCCCAGAGTGCGCGCCGCACGCGACCGTACATTGATCGCCGTCAAGCCTCCCCGCGGTGACTGGCATGCCGCGGGCGCCAAGGCGTGCGAGCCGCGCGGCGGGCGGCTTCATGGTTCAGCCCCGCCTTCCGGACGCGGCCTGTGCGCCAACCCTCGCGCCCCGCCGCTCGTCAGGAGCGCCACATCGGTGAGAAGAGCCAGCGGACGCAGGCCCGGCGGCGCGGCCAGGAAGATGGGCCGCCACTCGGGACCGAACTTGTCCTTGTAGGCCCGCAGGCCCTCGAAGCCATAGAGCCCCTCGCCGGCATGATAGATCCACCGCTCGACGCGCCGGGACCAGGAGTCCACGCCGCTCATCTCAAGCCCGGCCAGCGGCGCCATCCCGAGCTCAAAGCGTCCATAGCCCTGGTCGCGGCCCCAGGCGATCAGCTCTATGAACAGGGCGTCCATGGCGCTCGATGGCCCGTCCCGGCGCGCCCGCATCAGGTCCACGCCGAACTTCGAGCGATCCGGGGACGCCACGATATTGGCGAAAGCCACCACCTCGGCTCCCTGCCGCAGCACCGCGATCGGGAAGTTGTTGAGGTAGCCGAGATCGAAGGCCCCCAGGCTGAAGCCCTTTTCCGCGCCCGCGTGCGTCGAAAGCCACTCGTGCGAAACGTTCGCCAGCGCCGCCCACGGCGTCGCCGGATCGCCCAGCGCGAAGACCTCGAACACCAAGCCGTGGCGCAGGGCGCGGTTGCGAGCCAGGCGCAGGTCCTGCTTGTCATGACCCTTCAGGTCAAAGCGCGTGACATCGACGGAAGCGCTCTCACCAATTTTGACGGGCAGGAAGCCCGCGGCCACGAGGTCCGCCAGGCTCTCTTCCTCCACGGCGTAGAACACGGGATGCGCATCGTCTTCATCGGCCGCCGTGGCGAAGGCCTCGATCGCCGCGGGGCGGTCCTGGGCCGGTCCGACCGGGTCGCCCATGGCGATCCAACGCCCCGCGCGCGGCCGGTACATCACAAAGCTGCGGCCCGAAGGCGAGAAAGTCAGCGCCTTGTCGCCCATCAGGACCAGAAAGGCGTCACAGGAGACATGGCCCGCGTCAAGGATGATGGACTTGGCGCGCTCAAGCGCCTGGGGCTCCGGACGCGTGAAACCGGGCCGAGCCGCGCGGAGCAGACTCCAGACCGCCGCGATCAGCGCCATCGCCGCCAGGGCCGCGGCCAGGGCCAGCGCGCCGGAGCGCCCCGTCGTCACGGCCAGCGACCACCACGGACGACCCAGGGCCTGCGCGTCCGCCGCGACGATGCGGGCCAGGATCCAGGCCGCCGCGCCCGAAAGCGCGATCGCCGCCAACCACTCCGGCGAGGCCAGGTCGCGGGTCAAGACCGAGCGGCGATCGAAGGCGAAGCGACAGGGCGCCAGCAAGAGCGCCAGGGCCAGCAGGGGACCGGCCGAGATCCAGCCAAACCCCCGCCAGAGTTCGCCGACGGCGCCGGCCAGCAGCAAGGCCAGGCTCGCGTAATAGGCCGCCTCCCGTCGGCGCCAGAGCGCCTGGGCCAGAACCAGCAACAGCGCGCCGGTGACGCTCGACATCAGGGCCGAGCGCGGGAGCTCGGCGCCCATCTGCAGCGACGCCAGCCGAATGGGCGCGTTGGCGGCGGCGAGCAGCAGGGCCGCGCCGAGATAGAACGTCAGGGCGGCGAAGACCGTCGGCGCGGAGATCGCCGCGACAACCTTCAGCTCGGCGCGCCGGGCGCCGCGCAACCCGTGGACCAACTGAGCCGCGCACAGCCCCGCGGCGGTGATCATCAAGGGCCCGACCGCGTAGACCAGTCGGTAGACGATCAAGGCCGCGGCCGTCTCGTGGGCGACGGCGAAGCGGTGGCTCAAGCCCAGCACGATGGCGTCGAATACGCCCACCCCTCCGGGCACGCCCGAGACCGCGCTGACGACCGAGCCGAACACGAAGATCGCCAGAAAGGGCAGGAAATCGGAGGCGGCGGCGCCGGGCAGCAGGACGAACAGCGCCAGGCCCGAGAACACCCAGTCGGCGACGCCCCCGCCGAGCGCCAGCACGCCCAGCCTGCGCGGCGGGGTGAGCGGTCTCAAGCCCGGCAGAAACCATAGCCTGTCCGGCAGCCGCACGAACCACAGGGCGCCCAGCGAAACGAGCAAGACGCCCAGCGCGCGGTAAGCGAGCGGAAGGTCGCCGACAACCAGCAGGGCGATCCCGGCGGTCACCAGGCCGCTGAGCGTCACGGCAAGCCCAGCCAACACGCTCACCGCCGCCGCCTCAGCGGTGTTCAGTCCCCACGGGCGGTAGAAGCGGAGCCGGGCCGCCGCGCCTGTCGCCATGCTGAAGCCTAGGCCGTTGGACAGGGCGTACGCGACGAAGGTCACCAGCCCGATACGAGGCGCGGAAAGACGGCGCCCGACAGTGCGCAGCGCCCACCATTCCGAAACGGCCAGGCAGCCATAGCTCATCACCGTGGCGACGATGGCCCAAAAGAACGCCGACGGTCTCGTCGCGCGGGCCGCGTCGACGACCGCCGTGAGCGACGATCCCCGAAGCTCCCGCCCGAGCAGCCATAGGGCCGCCAGGAACACGGACGCGGCGAACGCAATCTTGAAAATTCGGCCGCCGAGCATCGTCCGCGCGGCGCGGGCGACGATGGAAACCGCCGACCGACTTTTCGCCCTGGCGGCGCTCGCGCTTGCAGTCATGCGTCCATTTCCCTTGCCGATCGACTACGATCGCCCGACCTCCGCGCATTGACACACAACAACATGAACGGCGAAAGCGGCAGGCCGACGCCGTGACGGACGAGGTGGAACTCCGCGCCAATCGCCGCCTTTGGCGGATGCGCGAGGCGAGGAATTGGGAGGACTCTAAGGCTGGTGTTCTCCGCCCGCCCGCGTTAGCAGACCGCCCATGATCCGCCTCGACAACATCTCCAAGCAGAACGGCCACCAACTCCTGTTCATCGAAGCCTCGATGGGCGTCCAGAAGGGCGAGAAGGTCGGGCTTGTCGGCCCGAACGGCGCCGGCAAGACGACTCTGTTCCGCATGATCACCGGTCAGGAGCAGCCCGACGACGGCTTGGTCGTGATCGATCCCGGCATGAAGATCGGCTATTTCAGCCAGGACGTCGGCGAGATGTCGGGCCAGAGCGCGGTCGCCGCGGTGATGGATGGCGTCGGCCCCGTCAGCGCCCTGGCCGCCGAGATGGCGACGCTGGAAGCGGCCATGGTCGATCCCGATCAGGCCGACAAGCTGGACGCCATCATGGAACGCTATGGCGAGGTGCTGGAGCGCTTCCAGGAACTGGACGGCTATGCGCTGGAGGCGCGGGCGCGCGAGGTGCTGGCCGGCCTGAGCTTCAGCCAGGAACGCATGGACGGCGATGTCGGAATGCTGTCCGGCGGCTGGAAGATGCGTGTGGCGCTGGCTCGCATCCTCCTGATGCGGCCCGATGGCATGTTGCTGGACGAACCCAGCAACCACCTGGATTTGGAAAGCCTGATCTGGCTTGAGGCCTTCCTCAAGAACTATGAGGGCGCCCTGCTGATGACCTCGCACGACCGCGCCTTCATGAACCGCATCATCGGCAAGGTGGTGGAGATCGACGCGGGAACGTTGACGAGCTACTCCGGCGACCTTGATTTCTACGACCAGCAGCGCGCGCTGGGCGAGGCGCAACGCCAGGCGCAATACGAGCGCCAGCAGGCCATGCTGGCCAAGGAAATCAAGTTCATCGAGAAGTTCAAGGCGCGCGCCTCGCACGCCGCCCAAGTCCAGAGCCGGGTGAAGAAGCTCGACAAGATCGAACGCGTCGAGGCGCCGCGCCGTCGCCAGTCGGTGCAGTTCGAGTTCCAGAGCCCGCCGCGGTCGGGCGACGACGTGATCAGCCTGCGCAATGTCCACAAGGGTTACGGCGCCCAGCCGATCTACGAGGGCCTGGATTTCCTGGTGCGCCGCAAGGAACGCTGGTGCGTCCTCGGCGCCAACGGCGCCGGCAAATCGACTCTGCTGAAGCTGGTGGCCGGCGACACCAAGCCCGATCAGGGCGCGGTCAACATCGGCGCCAGCGTCAAGATGGGCTATTTCGCCCAGCACTCCATGGACCTGCTGGGCGGCGAAGAGACGATCTTCGAGTCGCTGGAGCGCTCGTTCCCGCAGGCGGGGCAGGGGAGCTTGCGCACCCTGGCGGGGTGCTTCGGCTTCTCCGGCGACGATGTCGAAAAACCCTGCCGCGTCCTGTCCGGCGGCGAGAAGGCGCGTCTGGTCATGGCCAAGATGCTGTTCGATCCGCCGAACCTGCTGGTGCTCGACGAACCGACCAACCACCTGGACATGGCGACCAAGGAGATGCTGGTCGCGGCCCTGGCGGACTTCGAGGGCACCATGCTGTTCGTCTCGCACGACCGCCACTTCCTGGGCGCCCTGTCGAACCGCGTGCTGGAACTGACGCCCGAGGGCGTCCACCAGTACGGCGGCGGCTATACCGAATATGTCGCCCGCACGGGCCAGGAAGCGCCGGGGCTGCATCCGGGCGGGTAGCGGCGAGGCCGTGCGGGGCGATCACATTCGTCCACGATCGTTCGTGATCGCCCGCCCGGTTTAGATTTCCTCCATCGCTCCGACGCCGCCCGCCGGATTGGAGGGAACCCGGTAGGATTTCAGGACGAACCGCTCATAGTTCCGCTCGAGAACCGTGGTTACGCCGATCAGGTCGATCCGGACGTCGTCGGCCCGCAAGGTGACCAGCCCGTACCCTTTCGTCAGATGCTGGCAGAAACGGACCTCCGGGCAGGCCTTTGAAAAGGCCGGGCCCAGCTCGACGTCGCCCAACATGTTGCCGAGACTGCTGCTGGTGATGGCGGTGACTCCGAGCTCGGCCGCCACGCGTCGATCTTGGGCGTCGTGCAGTTCATTGACCCAGAAGGCGTGGCTGTCGCCCGACAGCACCAGAGGTCGGCTTCCCGTCTCCACGAACATCCGGTTCATGCGATCACGCGCGGCGGGATAGGCGTCCCAGCCGTCGAATTCGAACGGAACATCGCTCGGCAGCGTCGCCAGTTGCTCGAGCCAGGGACGCAGGAGGGGCGTCACCTGCTCAAAGGCCCGCGCCCAACCCTCTTTTCCCAGGAAGCCGGCGATGTCGGCGCCCGTCGTGTGCCCCATCACCACCTGATTGCCGACCACCTGCCAGCGCTTTCCAGCCTGGACCGACTCCGCCAGACGATCGCGCAGCCAGGCCTCCTGCGCATGGCCATAGACGCTGCGGTCGGGTCGGGACATGGAGCGGCGGATGGAATCGGCGTCCACCCTGACGCCATAGGGCGCGGCCACGGGCCGACCCTGGCTGAACGCGGTCAGGATCTTCCGCTTGAGCTCGGGATCGGTGACCAGAACCGGCTGATCCGGAACGGTCAGGTCCACCGCGTTCCAGGTCACATCGTTGGGGTCGCGCAGATTGATCTGGCGATCGCGGCCGAGAAAACGATTTTCGACCATGATCAGGGTCGCCAGATCGCCCAGTTCAAAGGTGCGATTGATCGCCAGCGGCGATGCGCCCGGTTCCGGCTCCCGAATGGGAATCCATTCATAGAAGGCCCGGACGGCGGCGTCGCGACGATCGCTCCATACGCCTTCGTCGGGTTGATGATTCTGCGCCCCCCCGCTCCAGGAGTCATTGGCGGTTTCATGGTCGTCCCAGACGCAGATCCAGGGCGCTCGCGCATGGGCCGCCTGCAGATCGGCGTCCAGTTTGTAGCAGGCGTGCCGCTCCCGGTAGTCGGCGAGGGTGCGGGCCTCGTGCGCGGGGGTGGGCGCGCGGCCGATTCTCTGCCCGATGCTCATGCCGAGTTGGTCGGGGCCGCCGCCGTATTCGTAGATGTAGTCCCCTAGATGCAGAACGACATCGACACGATCGAGGTTGGCGATGTCACGGTAAGCGTTGAAGAATCCGGTCGAATAGAGCGCGCAGGAGGCGACGGCGAGGACCATTTCCGACACAGAGCCGACCGGAAGGGTGCGCGTGACGCCGACGGGGGAGATCCGGTCGCCGACGCGGAAGCGATAACGATACTCGGTGTTTGGCCGCAGCCCCGCGACATCGACCTTGACGGTGAAGTCACGGGCGGCGGTGGTCGTCGCCGTGCCGCGTCGGACCACCTTCCGAAAATCGACGTCCGTCGAGACCTCCCAATCCACGGACACAGCCGCGGCGTCGGGACGCGAGGGCGTGGCGCGGGTCCAGAGAATGACCCGATCCCGCAGGGGATCGCCGGAGGCGACGCCGTGCAGGAAATTCGCGGGCTCCTCGGAGCGTGCGGTGGCGTTTCCCGCGGTCGCCGCATAGGCGGCCGCGCCGACGAGGCCGAGGGCGGCGCGTCGATCAAGCTTCATGGTTCTGGTTCCCTAGGGGGGGCGGTGACCGTCGCGCGCGACGCTCCGGTCACCACCGATGCGTCAGAAGTGAGCGCTGACTTCGAACCGCACGGTGCGGCGAGGTCCCGTGATGAAGGTCGGCATGCCGAAGGAGTCGCCCGTGTTCCCGCCGTCGACGATGTATTTCTCGTCCAGCAGGTTTTCGCCCATGACCGCGAACGACCAGGGGCCGGATGCGGGGGTCAGGCCGAGCCGGATGTTCAGGAGGCCGAAGGCGTCCTGGTATTCATCGACCGTCTTGTCCGAGAAGACCGCGCGCGAGCGGACCTGAAGGTCGGAGCGATCGTTGTCGTCGGAGAAGAAGATCTTTGATTGCCAGCTGTAGACGGGGGTGAGCGACAGCTCGCCCAGGCGCGTCGAAACGGAGGCGTTGACGCCGAGCGCGAACTTGTTGTCCGGGCTGTTGCGGAAACTGTTGCCGTCATAGGCGCCGCCGTTGAAGCGCGCGTGATTGTAGGCGTAGCTTCCGAACACCGACAGACCGTCCGCCAGTCGCCAGGTCGCCTGGGTCTCGAAACCGGTCGCCTTGGCCTTGCCGGCGTTCACGGGCTCCAGGCGGTCGCCATTGCGCTGGAAGGTCTGAAAATTGGAGTAGCTGAAGTGGTAGATCGACGCGTCGCCGAACAGCGCGCCGTTGAAGAGGCGATATTTGATCCCCGTTTCGGCGGACGCCAGTTCTTCGGCGGGCAGTATGTTGACGGCCCCGGAGGCGGTCAGGTCGACGCTCTCCGGGCGTTTGCCGATCCCGTAGACCGCGTAGACATTCACGGTCGGCGTCACCTGATAGCGTAGCCCGGCCCGTCCCGTGGCCAGGCTGGAGGCATGGTCCCCCGTGACGATCCCGCCGGCCGGCGTCAGGGTCATCAGCAGCGCGCCCCCGGTCAGGCGGGATACGCCTTTGGGCGTCGTGACCTGCATGGACACCGCCTTATCGTCCCAGGTCAGGCGTCCGCCGACAAAGGCCTGGAGCTTGTCGGTGAGATGGAACGTTCCATCCGCGAACAGGTCATAGGTTTCGATGTCCGCCGTCTGTCGCCGGCGATCCAGGTGGAAAGGCTTGTAGTTGGCCGCCGCTGAACCGAGAGCCGCGTTGATCTGGCTGTTCGTCAGGCCGTTGGGTGCATATCGGTGCAACGCACCCGACAGCAGCAGCGCCATGGCGCGCTCGTCGCCGCCGAGGTCCGTCTGCTGGGAATTGCTGGCGTTGAAATAGCTGGCGCCGACGAAACCTTCGAAGATCCCGTTACGTCGAATGTTGAGGCGCAATTCCTGGGAGAACTGTTCCCCGTCATTGCAGAGGTCGTAGGCGATGATGTTGGTGGGCGTACCGTCGATATCGCCCGCCTGACAGGCCTTGTACCAGCGATACCCGCTGATCGACGTCAGGTCGAAACGTTCGTTCAGAGTCAGGTCGGCGGTCCCGCTGAGGCCGACGATCTTCCGTCGGCTGTAGTCCGCCGCCATGTCGCCGAACGTACCAAGGTGGGTCGGCGTCCAGAAGCGCAGGTCGCCCTCGACCGCGCCGGTCTGTTGGTTGCGGGGAACGAAGACGTTGGACTTGAAGGCGCCGCCGCTGTCGGTGTCGTCGCGGTCGTATGTTCCCGAGAACCGGAATTTGAAGGCGTCGGTGGGCGCGTAGCGAGCCGTCAGTCGATAGGCCTGGCCGTCGACATTGTTATAGGTTCCGCCCTGGGTGTTCTTCAGGAAGCCGTCTCGCTGGCGCTTCAGCGCCCCGATGCGAAGGCCGAAACTCTCGTTCACCGGAAGATTGGCCACGGCCTGCGCCAGCCGCTGACCATGGTCGCCCAGTCCGGCGCGAACTTCGAAACCGAGCGTGTCGGTCGGCATTTTCTGAAAGGTGGAAATCCCCCCGTTCAAGGCCGAGCGACCGTGCAGGGTCGATTGCGGGCCCTTTTCGACCTCGACGCGGTCAACATCGAACATCTCGCCATAGCCAGAAGCGATCTGCGTGATCGGCACGCCGTCCTGAAAAAGGGCGACCCGCGGCTCGGCCGCCGGCGACGTATCGTCCGAGGTGATGCCGCGTAGCGAAATCCCCGGCAGCAAGCGGTCCTGCAGTTGGATGACCAGGCCCGGCGTCAGCTGGGCGATCCTGTCCAGCTCCGTCACCCCCAGCCGCTCCAGGGTCGCGCCGTCATAGGCGCTGATCGACATGGGCACTTCCGAGATGCGTTGGGTGCGCTTCTGCGCCGTGACGATGATATCGCCCACGGTCGCGACATCGTCATGAGCAGGGAGCTCCTGCCCAAACGCTTGTCCAGCACCAAGCGCGCTGACGCTGCAGCAAAGAGCCAAACGAAAGGCCGAAAAAATTCCTCGTGCCGACATAAACGCCCCTCCCTAAAAGTTATTGAGCAGGGGCTTAATCGCAGGTGATTATGACGTCAACATAACAGTTGTCCTAATTTTGGAAGCGAGATGCCGCCGATTTCCCCTTACGGTATCGAACGGTTGTCTAGTCCTTGTGGCGCGCGATCAGCCAGCTCAGCAACAGGTCGCGGCGGTCGTCGCCGTCCACGCCAGACAGGATTGTCTGTCCGGTGGCGACCAGCGAAGCCGTCTGGCCGTCGAGGGCGTCGAGACCGGAATAGCCTCTGGATCTCAAGAGGCGGACATAGTTGACGCCACGCCAGCGGCGCTGATCGATGACATAGGGAGACAGCGCCGGGTCCCGGGCGGCGGCCAGGACCACGGCCAGTTCCCCGCGCGCGACGGCCTGGCCTCGCCACAGGATCGGATCAACGCCGGGCGGCGCGGGTGGCGGATCGCCGCGCCCATCGGCGATCAGATAGACCCCGCTGATCGCCGCCTTGAACAGGTCCGCCGCGGTCCTGAAATAATAGCCCACGGCCGACCGCGACAAGCCGGCGCGTTCGGCGACCGCCCGATGGGTGAGCGCTTCGGCGCCGCCGTCGACCAGCACATGACAGGCGGCGAGAGCGGCGTCGCGCTTTGGACCTGGCCCCATGGCGTCCGCCGGGACATCGCCCGCCGGCAGGCCCAGGCGCCGATCCATTCGCTGCACCAGCCGAGAGAACAGCGGTTCGCGCCCGACGCCGTCGCGTTCCAGCCGGCTGGACAGTCGGTCGATCGCCATCCGGCGCAGCAGCCGGTAGTCGGGGTCGTCGCCCACGACCAGGCCGTTGAAGCCCTCGTCCGTGACATAGGCGGCGGCCAGACCCGCCCAGATGGCGGGGTTCTCGATGCGTCCGTCGAACAGCCGCGTCCAGAAGCTCCGGCGCTCGGCCAGCCACGGCGCCACCTGGGCCGCCACCTCGGCGTCGCGCGGCGCCCGTAGCGCCAGGTCCATCCAGATCAGTTGCGTCAGACGCGCTTCGCCGTGGACCAGGGCGTCGAGATATTGCTCCAGGATGGCGGCCAAGGCCTGACGGTCCAGGCGTTCAAGGCCATCCAGACGCTCCAGCCATTCGTCGTGCCAGCGGCGGTCGCGAAGCCGCTCACGCGCGACGACCTCGCTCAGGATGTCGGCCTTGGCGCCGAGATGGTAGGCCAGGGCGCCCGATGTCGCGCCCACGGCGTCGCCCAGGCGACGGAAGCTCATCGCGCGCAGGCCGCCATGGGCAAGCTCCCGCCGAGCCGCCTCGATCAGGCGATCTACCTGGGGCTCCGGGGGGGTAGCGGCGTCGAGTGGTCCTGAAGTCATGACTTTTCTATAGCGTGAGCCCGCCCGCGAGCCTCAATAGATCGCGTCGCAAAAAAATGGGCGGGAAAAGGTTTTTGCGCGCTGGCTTTGTGGCGACGCTGAAGGCGGCGCGTCAGGTTTCAACGGATCTGATGCGTTTCGCGCATAGGCCGGATGGGCCGTGGGCGGCCTAACCCGGAGACGGACTGGAGAAGGGCGCGGACCCGTGACGGATATCGAAGCCCAGGAGGCCTTGAAGGCGATGTTCCAGGCGGCGGTCGACGCCGCCTCCCCAGGGCTTTGCCTGCCGCCGCATCTGCCCGCGCCACCCAAGGGGCGTACGATCGTGGTCGGCGCGGGCAAGGCCGCCGCCGCCATGGCCGCCGCTCTGGAAGCTCACTGGGAGGGCCCGCTCGAAGGGCTGGTGATCACCCGTTACGGCCACGGCGCGCCGTGCCAGCGCATCACGGTCGTCGAGGCCGGGCATCCGGTCGCCGACGCGGCGGGCCTGGCCGCGACCGCCGCCATGATCGCGCTGCTGAAGGGCCTCACCGCCGATGATCTGGTGGTGTGCCTGCTGTCGGGCGGCGGCTCGGCGCTGCTGGCCGCGCCCGCGCCAGGGCTGACCCTGGCGGACAAGCAGGCCATCACGCGGGAATTGCTGCGTAGCGGCGCGGCGATCGACGAGATCAACTGCGTTCGCAAGCATCTGTCCGCGGTCAAGGGCGGCCGGCTGGCGCTGCTGGCCGCGCCGGCGCGTGTCGTGACCCTGGCCATCTCCGACGTGCCTGGCGACGACATCTCGACCATCGCCTCGGGGCCGACCGTCCCCGACCCGACGACGCGCCAGGCGGCGTTGGCGATCCTCGAGCGCTGGCGGATCGCCATCCCCGACCGTGTCCGGGCCTGGTTGGATGACCCCCGCAGCGAAACGCCCAAGGCCGTCCCCGATGCGCGAACGGCGCTGGTCGCGCGTCCTCGCGACGCCCTGAACGCCGCGGCGCGGGCGGCCTCCGAAAGAGGGCTGACCCCTGTCATCCTGGGGGATGCGATCGAGGGCGAGGCCCGCGGCGTCGCCGCCGTTCAGGCGTGGCGGGCCCTGGAGATCGCCGCCCGGCGTGGCGAGGTCGCGCCGCCCTGCGTGCTGCTGTCGGGGGGCGAGACGACCGTGACGGTCACGGGCGGCGGCCGAGGCGGCCGCAACGCCGAATACCTGCTGGCCCTGGCGGTCGCCCTGGACGGCCGGGCCGGAATTCACGCCCTGGCCGCCGACACCGACGGAGTCGACGGCTCCGAGGACAACGCCGGGGCGATCCTCTTTCCGAGCAGTCTGGCGCGCCTCTCGGCCCTGGGACTGAACGCCGCCGAGCGTCTGGCCGACAACGACGGATACGGCGCCTTCGCCGCCCTCGGCGACCTGTTGGTCACGGGTCCTACTCGCACCAACGTCAATGACTTCCGGGCGATCCTGATCGACGCCCCGTCCTCGGAGGGCTCGCGATGACCGAGCGGCGCTGCGAACGTCTCGCAGAACGCCCGTATGCCTTGCCTGGGGTGGGATTTGCTCCCAAGCTCCGCGCATCTGGCCTTGTTGCGGATGGGCGCTGCGCGTCCGCGCGGGACCGCCAGGAGGGTCCCCCGTGCTGAAACGTCTCCTAGTCGGAACGCTGGCGATCGTGGTCGTCGGCCTGGTGGGCTTCGGGGTCTTCGCCTGGCGTCCGGCGATCGACAAGATCGCGCCGCCCGCGCCGTCCAGCTTCGCGCCTGAACTGGTCGCGCGCGGCGCGGTGCTGGCGGGGGCCGGCTATTGCTCGACGTGCCACACCACCAAGGGCGGGCAGCCGTTCGCCGGCGGTTATCCGATGAAGACGAGCTTCGGCGCGATCTACTCGACCAACATCACCCCCGACCCCAAGACCGGGATCGGAACCTGGTCCGAGGCGGCCTTCCGCCGGGCGATGCACGAGGGCGTGGCCCGCGACGGCGCCCACCTGTTCCCGGCGTTTCCTTACGACCATTTCACCAAGCTGTCGGACGCCGACGTCTCGGCCCTCTACGCCTACATGATGACCCGGCCGGCGGTGGACGCGCCCGCCAAGCGCAACAGCGTCCCCTTCCCACTGAACATCCGCGCGCTGCAGGCCGGATGGAAGCTGCTGTTCTTCAGGCCCGGCCGTTTCGAGCCCGACACGTCCAAGAGCGCCGAGTGGAACCGCGGCGCCTATCTGGCCGAGGGCGTCAGTCACTGCGGCGCCTGTCACACGCCGCGCAACGCTCTGGGCGCCGAGAAGCACGACAAGGCCTTCGCCGGCGCGGCGATCGACAACTGGATCGCCCCGCCGCTGACCGCCGCCAATCCGTCGCCCGCGCCCTGGGACCAGGCCGAGCTTGTCGCCTATCTGCGCACCGGGATCAGCCGCTATCACGGCGTCGCCGCCGGCCCCATGGCGCCGGTTGTCCACGATGGACTCGTCACGCTGCCCGACACCGACATCCAGGCCCTGGCGGCCTATTTCGCCGACCGCGACGGCGCGGCGGGCCGAGCCTCGACCCTGGCGCCGGCCCTGCAACGCGCGGCCGCGGCCAACCGGCTCAACGTCGGGCCGCAGAACGATCCGGCCGCGCGGCTCTACACGGCGGCCTGCGCGTCCTGCCACTACAACGGCGCGGGCCAGCCCAATCCGCTACGGCCGGACCTGGCCCTCAACAGCGCCGTCAATCTGGACGACCCGACCAACTTGATCCGGGTGGTGCTGTACGGGATCAGCGCGAAGGACGGAGCGCCAGGGGTCGTGATGCCCAGCTTCAACCGCTTCAGCGACGCCGACGTCGCCAAGCTGGCCGCCTATCTGCGCGCCACCCGCACGGACAAGCCCGCCTGGCCGAACCTCGAGAAGAAGGTCGCGGCGATCCGCGCGCAGGGAAAGTGAGCCAGCCATGACCCAGTTCACGATCAACGGCCGGGCCGTCTCCATCGACGCCGACGAGGACACGCCCCTGCTGTGGGTGATCCGCGACGACATCGGCCTGACCGGCACCAAGTTCGGCTGCGGCATCGGCATGTGCGGAGCCTGCACCGTCCACGTCGGCGGCCGGGCGACTCGCTCGTGCATCACCCCGATCAGCGCCGTCGACGGCGCCGAGGTCACCACCATCGAGGGTCTCGATCCGGACGGCCAGCACCCCGTGCAGCAGGCCTGGCTGGACCTGCAGACCCCGCAATGCGGCTACTGCCAGTCGGGCCAGATCATGCAGGCCGCCGCCATGCTGAAGGACTTCCCCGCGCCCACCGACCAGGACATCGACGCGACCATGAGCGGCAACCTCTGTCGTTGCATGACCTATGTCCGCATCCGCGCGGCCATCAAGCAGGCCGCCGCGGCGATGGGAGAGAAGTCGTGAGCCGCCTGCCGCCGAAAGGTGAGACCGGCGGCTTCCTGTCGCGCCGCAATTTCCTGGTCGCCTCCACCGGCGCGGGCCTGGCCTTCGGCTTCTCGGCCCTGGTCGAGGCGGCGATGGATCCCGCCGTTCCGGGCGGTGTCCCCGTGAGCCCGGCAGGACCCCGGTTCGAGCCGACCCTGTGGTTCGCCATCGACGGCGACGGCGTCGTCACGGTCAACATCATCCGCGCCGAGATGGGCCAGCACGTCGGCACCGCCCTGGCCCGCATCCTGGCCGACGAGCTGGACGTCGCCTGGGACAAAGTGCGCATCGTCCATGTCGATACCGATCCCAAATGGGGCCTGATGGTCACAGGCGGCAGCTGGTCGGTGTGGCAGACCTTCCCGATCTTCAGCCAGGCCGGGGCGGCCGGACGCATCGCCCTGGTGGAGGCCGGGGCCAAGCTGCTGAACGTCTCGCCGGCCGGCGGGACGGCGCGCGGCGGCGTGGTCCATGTCGGCGGCAGGTCGATCTCGTATGGCGATATCGTCAAGCGCGGCGGCGTCGCTCGGCAGTTCACGCCCGACGAACTGGCCAAGCTGCCGATCAAGCCGGCGGCTGAACGCAAGCTGATCGGCAAGCCCGGCAAGGCCCTGGACATCGCCGCCAAGGTCAACGGCACGGCGATCTACGGCATCGACGCCAAGGTGCCGGGCATGGTGTTCGCGCGGCCCAAGCTGCCGCCGACCCGCCATGGGGCCAAGGTTCTGTCGGTCAACGACAGCGAAGCCAAGAAGATCAAGGGCTACCTGCGCTGCCTGACGATCGAGGATCCGTCCGACACCGTTCCCGGCTGGGTGCTGGTGATCGCCGAAAGCTATCCGGCCGCCCTGCGCGCGTCGGAACTGGTCAAGGTGAAATGGGCCGCCGGTCCGGGCGCGACCGTGTCGGAGAGGGATTTGCAGGATCACGCCGCAAGCCTGATCGCCAAGCCCGACGGCGGCGCGCTGCTGGACAACAAGACCGCCGACACGGCCCCAGCCTTCAAGGCCGCCAAGTCGGTTCTTGAGCAGACCTACACCGCCGCCACCGTGCTGCACTTCCAGCTCGAGCCGCTGAACGCCCTGGCCTTCGAGAAGGACGGGATGATGGAGATCCACACCGGCAACCAGTGGCAGAGCCTGATCCTGCCGACCCTGGCCAAGGCGCTGGACCGTCCCGAGACCCGCATTGTCATGCGCACCTACATGCTGGGCGGCGGTTTCGGCCGGCGGCTGAACGGCGACTACGCCGTGCCGGCCGCCCTGGCGGCCAAGGCGCTGGGCAAGCCGGTGAAGCTGGTGCTGACCCGCGAGGACGACGTGCGCTTCGACTCGGTGCGCTCGCCCTCGGTCCAGACGGTGCGCATGGCCTTCGACGGGGCCGGAAACATCCTGGGCCAGGAGCACCACGCCGCCGCCGGCTGGCCGACCCTGGCCAACGCCCCGGCCCTGATGCCCAAGGGCAAGAACGGCGTGGCCTACGACCCCTTCGCCATTTCCGGCGCCGACCACTGGTACGAGGTCGGCGCGCATAAGGTGCGGGCCATCAACAATGACCTGGCCAACGAAACCTTCCGCCCCGGCTGGCTACGGTCGGTGGGGCCGGGCTGGACCAACTGGGCCGGCGAGAGCTTCATCGACGAGGCGGCCCATCACCTGAAGACCGATCCGGTGGCTCTGCGGCTGAAGCTGCTGACCGGCGCCGGCGCCAATGCGGGCAGCGACGCCAGCACCAAGGGCGGCGCCAAGCGTCAGGCCGAGGTGGTGCGGCGCGCGGCGGAAGCCGCCGGCTGGGGACAACCCCTGCCCAAGGACACCGGCCTGGGCCTGGCTGCCAGCTTTGGCCAGGAACGCGATATGCCCACCTGGGTCGCCTGCGTGGCCAAGGTCCATGTGAACCGCGCCAGCGGCGTGGTCACGGTCCAGAAGCTGACCTTGGTGACCGACGCGGGCACCATCGTCGATCCCGACGGGGCCCGCGCCCAGACGGAAGGCGCGGCGCTGTGGGGCCTAAGCATGGCCCTGCACGAGGGGACCGAGTTCGTGAACGGCCAGGTCAAGGACCTGAACCTAGACACCTACACGCCGCTTCGGATCTCCGACACGCCGGAGCTGGACATCCAGTTCGTCGACAGCGTCGAGGTCCCGGTCGGCCTGGGCGAGCCGGCGACGACGGTGGTCGCCCCGGCGATCGCCAACGCCATCTTCCGCGCGGTCGGCGTGCGCCTGCGGCACATCCCGATCACCTCGGCCGCCGTGCTGAAGGCGCTCGCGGAACAGACCTGATCGCCCCATCGGCATGGCGCCGCGGTCCTGTCTCGGGAAGCGGCGCCGGTCGCTGGCTGCAACCTCCGCGCACCGCAAAGCGTCCACCCGGCGTCTCGCGATCCTTCGTCGACGGGATTGCTTTCTGGTCGGATCTAGGTCACTTCGTTAAAAAGACTTTTAAACGAATACTGACTTTCCGGGAGGGGCTGGATGGACGTCTACATCTTTGACGCGGTGCGAACGCCGCGCGGCAAGGGGCGTCCGGACGGTTCGCTGGCCGGGGTGAAGCCGGCCGGGCTCGTCGCGCAACTCGTGCGGGCCCTGGAGGCCAGGAACGGTCGCGAGGCGGTCCACGCCGCCGGGCATTTCACCCTGGGCTGCGTCACCCAGTTCGGCGTGCAGGGCGGTCACCTGGCGCTGGCGGCGCGGATCCAGGCGGGCCTGCCCGACGCGATGTCGTGCCTGACGATCAACAACTTCTGCGTCTCGGGCCTGTCGGCGATCGCGGACGCGGCGCGGCGCATCGCCGCCGGCGAGGTCGATCTGGCCCTGGCGGGGGGCGCGGAGTCGATGTCACAGACGCCGTTCCTGGCCGACCAGGCCGACTTCTATACGGACATGGCTCTAGCCAGGCGCATGGGCTGGGCGCCGGTCGGGCTGGCGGCGGATCTGCTGGCGACGCGCGAGGGCCTGACGCGGGCCGCGTTGGACGCCGCCGTCCTCAAGTCCCACCAGCGCGCCGCCGCCGCTTGGCGCGAGGGCCGCTATGCCGGCCGGGTCGTGCCGATCCTGAATGAGGACCAGACGGTGGCCCTGGATCGCGACGAGAACATCCGCGACTACGGCGACGGCAAGTCGCTGGAGCGCTTTGGGCCGGTGTTCGCGGCCACGGGCGCGGAAGGCTATGACGACATCCTGCTGGAGAGCTTCCCCGAGCTGGGCAAGGTCGAGCATCTGCATACCATCGCCCACTGCCCGCCGATCTCGGACGGCGCGGCGCTGGTGCTGCTGGGCTCAAAGGAGGCGGGGCGACGGTTCGGGCTGACGCCGGTCGCCCGGATCCGCGCCCTGGGCGAAGCGGCCGACCATCATGTCCTGCAATTGACGGCCGGTCCGGTGGCGATGGGCAAGGCGCTCGACCGGGCGGGCATGACCCTCGGCGAGATCGGGGTGACGGAATATATGGAAGCTTTCGCCGCCGCGCCCGTGCTGTTCGAGCGCGACTTCGGCTTTGATCCGGAGCGCCTCAACCCCAATGGCGGGCACCTGGCGATGGGCCATCCGATGGGGGCGACCGGGGCGATCCTGACCGCGACCCTGCTGGACGACATGGCCCAGTTCGACGTCGAGACCGGTCTCGTGGTGGCGACGGGCGGCGTCGGGGTCGGGGCGGCGATGGTTCTCGAGCGGGCAGGGTAGGCGGCGCGGGAAAGCCCCCGCGCCCGCTGGCGTTTCAGGGCTCGCCCTTGAGCGCCTTCTCCAGGCTGGCGCGGTCGTAATATTCGCGCCACTCCACGATCTTGCCGTCCTTGATGTCGAGCACGCCGACCACCGGGACCGCGCCGGGATGACCGTTGTAGACGAACCGGTCGGTGCGCTCCATGAACACCAGATTGTCGATGATCCCCATGTGGGCGATGTCCAGGGTGACGCCGTCGGGCGCGCCCTTGCCCAGGGCGGCGATGCGATCGTAGATCGCCGTCCGGCCCGTGACCGGCGCGACCATCATCGACTTGAGCGTGCCGTCCTCGGCGAACAGGTCGGCGACCTTGCGCCAGTCGGCGTGCTTCCAGGCCGCGATCATGTCGCGCGCCACCGCCAGGCGGCTGGCGTCGGTGTCCTGCGCGAAGGCCGGCGAGGCGAGGGCCAGGGCGAGCGTCAGCGACGCGACCAGGCTTGCGATCTTCATGATTTCCTCCCGTGATTTTTTATGCGCCGGATGACGCTACGACATCACTTGCATAACAAGACCATGATGCTAGGGTCCTGACAAGAGGCGCGGTCACGTCGTCTCGAATCCGGGAGAGTCTCGATGAAGCTGGAGCGCCTGCCCCCCGTTCTGACGACGCTTGGGCAAAGCAATCACCCCTACATGTCCGGGCCGTGGACGCCACAGCACGAAGAGGTCAACGCCACCGACCTGACCGTGCTGGAGGGCGCGATCCCGACGGACATCGACGGCGTCTACATCCGCAACACCGAGAACCCCGTCCACCGTCCGCTGGGCCGCTATCACCCGTTCGACGGCGACGGCATGGTCCACATGATCAACATCCGCGAGGGGCGCGCCGACTACCGCAACCGCTTCGTGCGCACGCGCGGCTTCCAGGCCGAGCAGGAAGCCGGCGGCTCACTGTGGGGCGGGCTCATGGATGGTCCGGGCGTCTCGACGCGGCCGGGCTTCGGCTGCCATGGCGGCATGAAGGACGCTTCGTCCACCGACGTCGTCGTGCACGGCGGCAAGATCGTCTCGACCTTCTACCAGTGCGGCGAGGCCTACTGGCTGGATCCGGAAACCCTGGAGCAGGGCGGGGTGGCCAGCTGGGGGCCGCTGGACGGCGTCTCGGCCCACCCAAAGATCGACGAGGCCACCGGCGAGCTATTGTTCTTCAACTATTCCAAGCACGCGCCGTACATGCACTACGGCGTCGTCGACCGGCACGGCAAGACGACGCACTACGTGCCGATCGACCTGCCCGGGCCGCGCCTGCCGCACGACATGGTCTTCACGACCAACTATTCGATCCTCAACGACCTGCCGGTGTTCTGGGACCAGGAACTGCTGAAGCGCAACATCCACGCCACGCGGTTCCATCGGGACCTGCCGTCGCGTTTCGGGATCATCCCGCGCTACGGACGCTCCGACGAGATCCGCTGGTTCGAGGCCGCGCCGACCTACATCCTCCACTTCCTCAACGCCTACGAGGATGGCGACGAGATCGTCATGGACGGCTACTTCCAGGAGGATCCGACCCCGCCGCCGCTGGCCGACGCGCCCGAGGGCATGGGCCACCTGATGGCCTTCCTGGACGAGCAGTCGTTCCGGCCCAAGCTGCACCGCTGGCGCTTCAACCTGAAGACCGGCGAGACGACCGAGAAACATCTGGACGAGCGGATCCTCGAGTTCGGCATGTTCAACCAGCGCTATGCCGGCAAGCCCTACCGCTACGCCTATTCTACGGCCACGAAGCCCGGCTGGTTCCTGTTCACCGGCTTCGTCAAGCACGACCTGGAGACCGGCGAATCCTGGAGCGTGAACCTGCCGGAGGGGCGCTACGCCAGCGAGTCGCCGTTCGCACCCCGCATCGGAGCTATCGATGAGGACGACGGCTATCTCGTCAGCTTCATCATCGACGAGAACAAGCAGACCTCCGAGTGCGTGCTGATCGACTGCAAGCGGTTCGAGGAGGGGCCGATCGTCCGGATCGCCCTGCCGCACAAGCTGTCCAGCGGCACCCATAGCGTCTGGGCCGACCGGGCCTTCATCCGCGACGGCGTCAGCGCCGCCTGAGCTGGCTGAAATCGGAGAGTTTCAGATGGATATCAAGAACAGCGTCGCGCTGGTGACCGGCGGCAACCGGGGCATCGGCGAGGCCTTCGTGCGGGCCTTCGTCGCCGCGGGGGCGGCCAAGGTCTATGTCGGCGCGCGCGACGTCGCCAGCGCCCAGCATCTGGTCGACGAGGGGGGCGGCAAGGTCGTCGCGGTCGCTCTGGACGTCACCAAGCCCGAGACGATCACGGCCGCCGCCGCCCAATGCCAGGACGTCACGATCCTGGTCAACAACGCCGGCCAGTTCGGCATGCGGACCCTGCTCAAGGCGCCCGACCTGGAGACCGCGCGCCTGGAGATGGAGGTCAACTATTTCGGCCCCCTGGGCATGAGCCGCGCCTTCGCGCCGATCCTGGCCAAGAGTCCAGAGAGCACGATTGTCAACGTGCTGTCGGCCGGCGGCCTCGTGGCCGTACCGGGCATGGGCGGCTACAGCCCGTCCAAGTTCGCGGCGCGGGCGATGAGCACCTGCCTGCGCGCCGAGCTGGCGCCGCAGAACACCAATGTCGTCGCCCTGATCGTCGGCTCGGTCGACACGCGCATGGCCAGCCACGTCGAGGGCTTCAAGGAGACGCCGGCGACCATCGCCGAGGCCGGCCTGAAGGCCATCAAGCGCAAGGCCGACGAGGTCGACACCGATTTCATGGCCATCGACGTGCGCGCCAACCTGGCGCGCGATCCGAAGGGTTTCGAACTTCAAATGCGGCGCTCCCTGGCGGGCGAGCGCGTCACCACTGGCCGCTGAGGAGCGTTCATGTCCAAGCCCGACACCCCAAAAATGGACTATGTGGATTTCGCCAAGCGCTTCGTGGCCGCCATCCAGGACGGGGACGGTGAAGCCGTCCGGGCCTTCTACGCGCCAGACGCCAAGCTGTGGCACAACACCGACAATATCGAGCAGACCGTCGACCAGAACCTCAAGGTGTTGGCCTGGTTCGTGAAGACCCTGCCTGACCGCAACTATCGCGTCCTGCGCGTCGAGGCGCTGCCCGACGGCTTCGTGCAGCAGCACGTGCTGGAGGCCACCCTGCCCAATGGCGAGCGCTGGGCCATGGACGCCTGCGTCGTCGTCAAGGTCGAGAATGGGGTGATCACGCGGCTGGATGAGTATCTGGACTCGGCCAAGTCGGCGGCCCTGCGTCCGTTCGGTCGCTGACGACAGATCCGCGGCCTTTCCTACCGCCGCGAGACTGGGGCGGGTCCTTCGCGGGACCCGCCCTTTTTGTTCGCCAGCTAGTGGCGGCCGGCCTGGTCGAAGTCCTGCGCGACGCCCATGGCCTTCAGCAGGTGGGCGCGGTCGTAGTATTCGCGCCACGTCTTGATCAGGTCGCCGTCGAATTCGAGAATCCCGACGACTGGGGCCGAGCCGAACTTGCCCCGGATCGTGAACTCGTCGCTGCGCTCCATGAACAGCAGACCATCCACCACCCCGATGTGATGAATCTTCAGCTCGATCGCCTCGAGCCCGTCGCCCAGCGCCGAGACGCGGGCGTAGATCGCTTCGCGCCCGACGATGGGTTCGACCATCATCGAGTGCAGTACGCCGTCGGGGGTGAACATGTCGGCGATCGCGCGCCAGTCCATGCGCTTCCAGGCGTCGGCCATCTCCAGGCCGCGCGCGATCTTCTGTTCATGGGTCAGCATGGTTCTCTCCCTGAAATCGGCTCCAAGCTTGACCAGAGCCGACGTTGTTCTTTTAGCTTTTATAACCGTACTTAATGCCGGGCTCGCGCCTCTGTCGACCCGCGGATACGGGCGAGCGGGGCGGTTTGCGCGCCTAAAATAGACACTTGCGTTACGAGACTAAAAGGACAATTCTCGCGTCATGGGCCGGTTAAGAGCCCTTAAATCAGAGGGGAAGCGCTTCATAGGGGCTTTCATGAGTGTCGCCGCGCTGGCCGCCGCGATCCCGTGATCCAGTAAATGCCTTTCTGTTATGCAAGCGAACGCCAGAAGGCCTCGGCCGTCGCGAGCACGACACCGCCCCATCAGCGCGCCACCCCCTCGAGCCGCAACCACCCGGGCTTGCCCGGTCATCAACACAAGGGACTCCAAGACCGATTGATCGGCGCAGGTCCCCCGGGGAGGAATGACATGCATCTCAAGAGATCCGCTTCCATCATCGCGCTGATCGCGGGCGTCGGACTGGGCGCGCCCGCGCTCGCGGCTTCGGCCGACCAGACCGCGCCGCAGAACACCCTCGAGGAACTGATCGTCACCGCGCAAAAGCGCGAAGTGAACCTGCAGCAGGCGCCGCTTTCGATCTCGGCCGTCGGCGGCGAGACCCTGGCGCGCGACAAGATCATGAACTCCGAGGACCTGGGCCACGCCACGGTCGGTCTGTCCTTCACCCAGAACTCGCCCCAGGCGCTGGAACTGAACATCCGCGGCGTCGTCAACACCCGCCTGTCGGCCCCGACCGCCGACCAGTCGGTCTCGACCTTCGTCGACGACGTCTATGTCAGCCGCTCGGGCAACCTGAACACGTCTTTCTACGACATCGACCGGGTCGAGCTGATCCGAGGACCGCAGGGCGTGGTGCTGGGCAAGAACGTCGCCGGCGGCGCGATCAGCGTCATCTCGGCCGCGCCACAGTTTGACTATAGCGGTCAGGTGGCCGTGACCTTCGGCAACTACAACCTGCAACAGACCACCGGCCACGTGACCGGTCCGATCACCAGCAACCTGGCGGGCCGCCTGTCGTTCCAGACCGTCAACCACTCCGGCTACGCCAAGGACATCCTGCACGACGTCGATCTGGAGGACCTGGACTCCAAGCAGATCCGCGGCCAGCTGCTCTACAAGCCCGAAGGCAGCGACCTGCGCGTGCGCTTCATCGCCGACTACAACTGGGACACCAGCAACGGCCCCAACCGCGTGGGCATGGGCGAGACGACCTGCACCACGCCGGCTCAGTGCTTCGCGCCCTGGTACAAGGCCCGCCTGGCCATCGCCGCCCTGCGCGGGGGTCTCTCCATCCGCGAGAGCCTGCCGATGTGGCCGCAGTTCAAGGGCGACGCCGCCCCGACCCGTCAGCGCGTGCAGCACGAGTCGGCCAGCTTCATCCTGAAGATCGACAAGGACATCTTCCCGGATGTCGGCTTCACCTCGGTGACCGGCTATCGCGGCGGCCAGGCGTTCACGCTGTACGATCAGTCGGGCGTCGGTCCGACCAACGGCTATGGCGTCGTCACCCCGCTGCTGTTCGCCGAGCCGGTGAACTTCGTCGAGGACATCGCCCAGTTCACCCAGGAAGTGCGCCTGACCTCGCACTATGACAACAGCCGGTTCGACTGGATCGTCGGCGGCTTCTACCTGCACAACAAGGTGCGCCAGACCAACCGCTTCTGGGGCGAGAGCACGGTCCTGCCTTCGCTGTCGGGCGAAAGCTACTGGGACGACCACGGCCTGAACCGCGACATCGCCGTCTTCGCCCAGCTCGGCTACAAGTTCACGGACACGGTGAAGCTGGAAGCCGGCGTCCGCTATACGCGCGACAAGAAGAGCGGCACCCAGGAGGGCAGGGCCATCGCCTTGGGCGACAAGCTGAACCCCAATGACAAGACCCCACTGACCCCGCTGACCGACGCCAACGGCTTCTTCACGCCCTATGCCCAGAAGTGGTCGAAGGTCACCCCGCAGGCCACCCTGACCTGGACGCCGAACGGGGACTTCATGGCCTATGCCACGGTGTCGGTGGGCTTCAAGGGCGGCGGCTTCCAGAACGACGCGCCCAACGCCTTCGCCGCGCAACAACCCTATCGGCCGGAGTCGGTCACCAACTACGAAGCCGGCTACAAGTGGGAGTTCATGGACCGCCGCGCGCGGTGGAACACCTCGGTGTTCTTCATGGACTACACCGACCTGCAGGTGCAGCGCACCGACGGCACCTGCCTGTGCAACGTGATTTCCAACGCCGGCGCCGCCGAGATCAAGGGCGTCGAGTCGGAGTTCCAGATCGCGCCGATGCGGGGCCTGCGCGTGTCCTTGGGCGGCTCGGTCCTCGACGCCAAGTACACCGACTTCGTCGATCCGGTGACCAAGATCTCGTACAACGACAACTTCATGCAGCGGACGCCGAAGTACCAGCTGTCGGCCAGCGCCGAATATACGACCGCGGCCTTCGGGCTCGAGGACGCGCTGCACTTCAAGCTGGCCTACAAGAAGCAGGGCAAGATGTTCTGGGCGCCCGACACGGTCCAGTACGAGAAGCCCTACGGCCTGCTGGACGGTCGCATCAGCCTGTCGCCGGCGGACAAGCCGTGGGCGGTCTCGGTCTGGGGGCGCAACCTGACGGACAAGGTCTACCGCACCAACATCATCGACATCCTGGGCGATGCGGTGTCGTCGTTCGGCGCGCCGCGCACCTTCGGCGTCGAGCTCTCCACCAAGTTCTAACTCCCTATCCTGGCGCCGGCGGCCCTGGGGCTGTCCGGCGCCCTGCTTTTCGAGGGGCCGATGGGCGCGTTGTACTCCCGTTTGACCGAAGTCATCTCCGCCTGGCAGGCCAAGGATGTCGACAAGGTGCTGAGCTACATGTCCGAGGACATCGTCTGGCACTACGCCGCGCCGGCCTTGCCGCCGATCAGGGGCAAGGCGGCGGCGCGCAAGCTGCTGGTCAAGTTCCAGAGCGACATGCACGACATCCAGTGGCGGATCTTCAACCACGCCGAGACGGCCGACCGCCTGTTCCTGGAGGGCGTCGACGACTACCGCACGACCGACGGCAAGCGCATGGCCGTACCCTATGCCGGCGTTCTCGATTTCCGCGACGGCCTGATCACCGGCTGGCGCGACTATGTCGATCTGGCCGTCATCGCCCAGCAGAAGGCCGGCGAGCCGTTCACCGCCCAAGTGGATGCTCTGATCGGTCGGGAGGCCGTCGGATGAGCGGCCTGGCGCGACGCGATCTCGTGGGCCTGGGCGCGGCCCTGGCCCTTGTTCCCATCACTTCAGCGGAGGGCGCTGGCATGGCCCGTCTCTATCCGGTCCTGGACGCCATCATCGCCGCCTGGCGCCGTCAGGACGTCGAGGGCGTGCTCGTCCACGTCACCGACGACATCGTCTGGCGCAACTCGGGCGGCTTCGCCCCGGCGATCCGCGGCAAGGCGGCCATGCGCGAGGTGCTGGTGGCCATGGCGTCCAAGATCAAGACCAACCACTGGCGGATCTTCGACCACGCCGAGAACGACCATCGCCTGTTCATGGAAGGCGTCGACGAGTTCTGGTTCCACACCGGCGAGCACATCGCCATCCCCTATGCCGGCAGCCTGGAGTTCCGGGGCGACAAGGTCTGCGAGTGGCGCGAATATTTCGACGGCCGTCTCAGCCTGGCGATGAAGAACGGCGAGCCGCTCTCGGCCGAGGTCAAGGAAATGATCGGTCGCCCGGTCGCGGGCTAGGCGGGCGGCAGGACGGTCGTCAGGTCGGCCGGTCCCCCGCACTGATCGCAGATCATGCGCGGCTCGAGCACGGCGCCGCAGGTCCGGTGGCGCATGATCGTCGGCGGTCCGGCCTCGGTCGCCAGCCAGCGGTCGCCCCATCGGTTCAGCTCGATGATCAGCGGGTGCAGATCCTTGCCCTCGTCGGTCAGGCGATATTCCCAGCGCTCGGGCCGGGTCTGATAGAGCACGCGTTGCAGGATGCCCAGCTCGACCAGCCGTCCCAGGCGGTCGGTCAGGATGTTGGGCGCGATGGCCAGGGCTTCCTGGAAGTCCCCGAACCGCCGCCGGCCGGCGAAGGCCGAGGCGATCACATGGCTGGTCCAGCGGTCGCCCAGCACCTGGAAGGCGCGGTCCAGCATCGGATTGCCCTTGTTCAGCCCCTCCGACGGGACGATCGACCGACGCTGCGCGCGCGGCGGGGCCGAGGGCTCGTAGCCCGCGCCGGGGCCTGGCTCGACAATGACGTTGCGGACCGTCAGAGCCTCGCCGCAATGGCCGCAGGCCAGCACCGGCGTGAACTCCGCCCCGCAGCTGTGGCGCAGGCGGTGGCCCGGATTGGTCGGATCGTAGAACCAGCGCTTCTCCCAACCGATGATCGCCAGGGCGACGCTATAGAGGTCGCGGCCCATTTCGGTCAGCCGGTATTCGAACCAGTTCGGGCGCTCGGCATAGGGCGTGCGGACCATGACGCCGGCCGCCTGCAGGCGCTTGAGGCGATCGGTCAGCAGGCTGCGGGCCAGACCGATGCGCGCCTGGAAGTCGTCGAACCGCCGGACCCGCTGGAAGGCCAGATAGAGGATCATCAGCGTCCAGCGATCCCCCACCACATTCAGGGCTCGCGTGGCCGAATTGGCCTGCACCAACTGGTTCAGCGGGCGCGGGGAGATGGTTTCCGGCGGACTGTCTTCGGCCATGAGGTCCCGTATCTGGCGAGGGCGGCGGAAGGTCGATAGCCATCGCGCCGCCCTCTCTATCAAGCTCGCCGGCCGGCGCCCACTGTCGCGCGGGCGCGTTCATAGTCGGCGGCCACGGACTCGACGATCGCGGCCAGTGGCTCGATCGCCTTGACCTCGCCGACGCCATGGCCGGCGGCCCAGACGTCGCGCCAGCGCTTGGCCGAGTCCTCGGGGCGACCCAGCTGGATCTCGGCGCGGCCCGTCAGGGAGGCCGGATCGTAGCCGGCCGCCAGCAGGCTCTGGCGCAGCCAGTTGGCCGGGATGCCGGTCAGGGCCGCGGAGGTGACGATGTCCTCGGCCCGCGCCTCGATCAGCATCTGCTTGTATTCCGGCTGGGCCAGGCTCTCGGCGCAGGCGATCAGGCGGGTGCCCAGATAGGCCAGATCCGCCCCCAGCGCCTGGGCCGCCAGGATCGCGCGGCCGCTGCCGATGCCGCCGCCCAGGACGAGGGTCCCGTCGAACATCTCGCGCACGGCCGGGGCGAAGGCGAAGCCGGAGATCGGACCAGTATGCCCGCCCGCGCCCGACGCCACCAGGATCAGGCCGTCGACGCCGGCCGCCGCCGCCTTCTCGGCATGGGTCAGCGAATTGACGTCGGCGTAGACGAGGCCGCCATAGCCATGGATCGCGTCGACCACGCCGGTGGGCGCGCCCAGGGCGGTGATCACGATCGGCGGTCTGTGCTTGAGCACCAGCTCCAGCTCCTCGTCCTTCCGGGCGTAGGACCGGTGGACCATGATGTTGATCGCCCAGGGCGGCGCGTCGGCCGGCAACTCGCGGCCGATCAGGCTCATCCAGGCGTCGAGGTCGTCCAGGGTCCGGGCGTTGTTGGCGGGGAAGGAGCCGATGATCCCGGCCCGGCAGGCGGCCAGCACCATGTCGGTTCCCGAGACCAGGAACATCGGCGCGGCGATCGCGGGGACCTTCAGGCGGTCGAGGATGTTGGCGGGAAGCACCATGCTCAGTCCGCCTTCGCCGGCTTGGGCGGCCACGGGAAGAAGCCCGAGGTGCGGCGCATATAGTCCTCGTAGTCGGGCTTGCGGCGGCGCATGCGGCCTTCGACGGTCGGCGCGCCGCTCCAGCGGGTCAGGGTGAAGACCAGCCAGATCGGGCCGATGATCGAGACCAGGCCTAGCTGCGTCTCGGCCGCGATCAGGAACAGGCCCCACCAGACACAGGCGTCGCCGAAGTAGTTGGGGTGGCGGGTGTAGCGCCACAGGCCCTTGTCCATCACCTTGCCCGCGTTGCCGGGGGTCTTCTTGAAGCGCACCAACTGCCAGTCGGCCAGGCTCTCGAATAGCAGGCCGAACACCGCCAGGCCCGCGCCGACAAGGCCCAGAACACCCAGTTGCGTCGGCGTGTCGGCGATCTGGCCCAGCTGGATGGGCAGGCACACCATCCACAGCAGCGGCATCTGCAGCATGAACACCATGCGGAAGGCGGCGTGGGCGAAGCCCCAGCCCCGCTCTTCCTTGGCCTTGGCCAGCATCCGCACATAGCGGCCGTCGGGGCCATGGTCGCGCCAGCGCCACAGCATGTAGCCGCCCAGCCGCAGGGCCCAGGCGACACAGATCCCGGTCATGACCATCCGCCGCTGGGTGCCGCCGCCGGTCTGCAGGTAGGTCGCGACCGCGACGACGCCCATGCCCAGGCCCCAAAGGCTGTCGACGGGCGTGACGTCGCGCATCGCCACGCAGATAGCCCAGGCGGCCACGAACACGGCCAGGATGACCCCGGCGTCCACCAGCGGAATGAGAATATAGTCAGGCATCGCCTTCCCCCGTTCGGCGCGCCGCGGCGCGCCCTTCGCATCTTTTTATGAAAGTGATTGGCGGCGCGAGCTTTGGTCCACGGGCCGCCATCGTCTCAGGAAATGACCATCACCTCGGCGTCGGGATCGTCCGCGAACAGGCGGTCGACCTCGGCGGCCCGACGGTCGATGACCGCCCGGCGGTTGATGGTGCCCTTGTCGGAGATCTCGTGGGCGTTGGGGCTGGGCGGCTCGCGCAGCACCAACGCCCGACGCACGCGAGCCGCGCCGCCGGACTGGCTGCGGTTGAAGACCGCCAGGCCCTCCTCAAGAAGCGCGCGCGGCGCGTCGGGCTTGGCCCACAGCATCACGCCCAGATAGGGCCGGCCGTCGTCGCACAGGACCAGATCGGTGACATGCGGCGACAACGCCTTGAGCAGGCCATCGCGCAGGGCGCCGCCATAAACCCAGGTTCCGCTCGACAGCTTGAACTCCTCGGCCGCGCGGCCGGCGAACACCAGGCCCTGGGCGGGATCGCTGGGGTCGTGGAACAGGGCGAGATCGCCGGTGCGGTAGAAGCCCTCCTCGTCGAAGGCCGCCGCCGTCTTTTCCGGCTCGTCGAGATAGCCGGCCGTGACCTGCGGACCCCTGACCCGGACCTCGTAGCGGTCGCCAACGGGCTGCAGCTTCACCAGCGCGCCCGGCGCGGGCAGGCCCAGGCCGACCTTGTCGGTCTCGAAGTGGATGACCATGAAGGCCGAGACGGTCTCGGTCATGCCGTAGCCGCTGGTCATCATGATCCGATGGCCGGTCTCGCGCACGGCCATGGCCTGGATGCGGTCATAGACCGTCTGGGACAGGCCGGCGCCGCCGTAGAGCATCAGGCGCATGTCCTTGAAGAAGGTCTTCCGCAGCACCGGATCCTGCTCCAGGGCGTCGGCCAGCATGGCGTAGCCCAGGGGCACGTTGTTGAAGTAGCGGACCGAGACGTCGCGCAGGTTCCGCACCGAGGCGTCGAACAGACCCGGCACGGGCTTGCCCTCGTCGACATGCAGCGTCCCGCCCTCCAGCAGGGTGGCGCGCAGGACGAAGGCCCCGGCGGCGTGATGCCAGGGCAGCCAGTCCAGCATGACATTGTCCCAGCCGGCCGCCTTGCCGATGGTCTGCATGCACTGGATGCTGTTGGCGGCCAGGTTCCGGAAGGTGATCGGCACCACCTTGGGCAGGCCGGTCGAGCCGGAGGTCAGCATCAGGGCGGCGCGGTCGTCGGGCTTCAGCGCCGCGATGCTGGCCGCCACCGTCGGCGTCGGCGTCGTGGCCAGGAGGTCGGCATAGGCGATCGAGGGCTTGGAGAGGTCGGCCGGGTTGGTGGTGACGATCACCGCCTCGCCCAGGTCCAGGTGTTCCAGCGCCGCCGCGCAGGCGCGGGTGTCCTCGGCGAAGATCACGGCCGGGCGGACCTTGGCGATGACGTGGGCCAGTCGGCCGAAGTCCCCGCCCAGCGCGGCGTAGGTGACGCTGACCGGGCAGACCGCTCGGCCCGAGGCCTGGGCCGCGAAGGTCATCACCGCGAAGGCGGCGCTGTTCGGGGCCAGCATCAGCACCGGCCCGGCGGGCGCGCCCAGCAGCCACTGCGTCGCCGCGTCCATGTCGCGCTTGAGATCGGCATAGGAGACGTAGCGCCAGGCCTCGCCCTCGCGGAAGGCCAGGGCGGCCTTGTCGCCGCTCGTTGCCGCGCGCTCGGCGAAGGCGTCGGGCAGGTTGGCGTTGTAGGCCGCCAGCGGGATGCGCGAGGCGATCAGGATCGCCCCGTCGTCGCGGTGCGTCACGTCCAGGTCGATCGGCATCAGCTCGGCGGGGCGGAATGGCGCCAGCGTCTTGTCGAGCACGGCTTGGTCCATGGTCAGACTCCGACGACCAGGCTGACGGTCGTGGTCGTCGAGCCGCCGATATTGAGGGTCTGGCAGGTCTTGGCGCCCTCGACCTGGTAGTCGCCGGCGCGGCCCGTCACCTGCTTGAAGGCGTCGAGCGCCATGCGCACGCCGGTGGCGCCGACGGGGTGGCCCAGGCCGATCAGGCCGCCCGAGGGGTTGATTGGCAGGCGGCCGCCGATCTCGATGTCGCCGGCCTCGATCGCCTTCCAGGCCTCGCCCGGCGCGGTCAGGCCCAGGTGGTCGATGGCCATGTATTCGGTGGTGGTGAAGCAGTCGTGGGTCTCGACCACGTCGATCTGGCCAAGGTCCGTTACGCCGGCGCGGCGGCGGGCGTCCTCGATGGCGCGGCGCACCTGCGGGAACACATACGGCTGGTCGGCGCTGGCCCGCACCTTGGCCGAATAGGAGATCGGCGCCGAGCGGTGACCCCAGCCCTTGATCCGGGGCAGGCTCTCCAGCGGGACGCCCCGCTTGGCCGCGTACTCGGCGGCGCGCTTCTCCGAGGCCAGGAAGATCACGGCCGAGCCGTCGGTCACCTGGCCGCAGTCCTGCTTGCGCGTGCGGCCCTCGACCACCGGATTGGCCTCGTCGTCGGTCGTGAAGCTCTTGTCGTTGAAGGCCCACTGCCGGGTCTGGGCGTTGGGATTGCGCTTGGCGTTGGCGAAGTTGATCTCCGCGATTCGCATCAGGTGCTCGTACTTCAGGCCGTAGCGACGCTCGTATTCCTCGGCCAGATCCGAGAAAGCCCGGGGCCAGACATAGGTTGCGTCGCCGAACTCGTGGCCGGTCCAGGCCGCAGCTCCGAGATACTCCGCCGCCGTCTGGCCGCTGACATTGCGCATCTGCTCCAGCCCGACCACGCAGGCCAGGTCGTAGCGGCCCGCCTCGATCTCGGCGCTGGCCGCCAGGATGGCGACGCTGCCCGAGGCGCAGGCGGCCTCGTGGCGCGCGGTCGGCAGGCCGTCGAAGTCGGGATGCACCAGGCCGAAGAAGCCGCCCAGCAGGCCCTGTCGGGCGAACAGCTCGCTGACGAAGTTACCGACGTGGCCGACCTCGATGTCCTTGGGATCCAGCCCGACGCTGTCGAGGCCCTGACCCACGACCTCGCTGAAGGCGTCCGCCAGGTCCATGTCCCGCCGGGCCCAGTTGCTGGCGAAATCGGTCTGCCAGCCGCCAAGTATGTAGACCATTGTCGTCTCCTCGCCGGGGCGGCTCGCCGGCCGCCGATTGTGATGGGTTCAGGCCGTCGGCCGCTCGTCCATGAAGGCGGCGAACGCCGCGTGGGCGTCGCCATAGGTTTCTCGCGGCTCGGCCGTGAGGGCGCGCGTCACCGCCGCGCCGATGTCGTCGTCGAGGGCCACGGGCGGGCCCTCCACCGCATAGGCCGCGCGCAGGCGTCCGCCGCCGGAGACCAGGGTCTGGCCCGAGACGTCGCACGCTTCGCTGACCAGCCAGGAGACCAGCGGCGCCACGTCGGCGGGATCCATGCGCCGCGCCAGGGCGCTGCTCAGGTGCGGCGTGGTCATGGCGGTGGCCGCGTAGGGGGCGATGGCGTTGATCAACAGGCCGCGCGGACGGCCCTCGACCGCCAGGCCCCGGACCAGTCCGATCAGCGCCGCTTTCGACGAGGCGTAGGCCGCCATGCCGTCGCCGCCATAGAGCCCCGCCGACGAGGCGCTGAGCACGATGCGGCCCGAGCCGGTCTCCGACAGCACCGGCCACGCGGCTTGAACCAGGCTCAGCGCCCCCTGGAAATTGATGTCGAAGATCGACTGGAAGGCCTCGGGGCTCTGGCGGTGCAGCCGGCAGGTCTGGGGCACGCCGGCGTTCGAGACGACGGCGTCGAGGCGACCGAAGGCGTCCAGCGCCTTGTCGACCAGGGCTCGCCCGGTCTCGGGGTTCTCGGCCTCGCCAAAGTCGGCGACGGCGCGGCCGCCGAGCGCCTGGATCTCCTTGACCACCTGCTGGGCGCTGGAAGGCTCGCTACGCACGGCCCAGCGGTTGTTGACCACGACCGCCGCGCCCTGGCGCGCCAGATCCAACGCGTAGGCGCGCCCGAGACCCTTGCCGGCCCCGGTGACGATGACGACGCGACCGGCGTGCGGACCGTCCTGATGGCTCATCCTTTCCTCCTTCGTTTGTCGTCGATCATTCCGCCGACGTGTATCTCGTTCAGTTTCAGGCCCTTCGCGCCGAGGCTCCGTCGAACGGGGTGGCCAGGGGGCGGGTCATGACGCCCGGCGGGGCCGCCACGACATGGGGGATGGCGTTGATCACGCTGCCGGCGACGGCCCACTGCTCGGCCGAGGTCGGGGTCTGGTCGCCGGGGCGCTTGTCCAGGTCGAGGGTGATGCGCACGCTGGGCTGGCCGGTCAGGCGCACGCTCCACAGGGAAGGGGCCTCGGTCTCCAGCTGCGCCGTCTCCATGAACCAGTGGATCGAGATGATCAGGTCGCGCCCGCCTTCAGCGCGGCCGATCCAGCGCCAGTTGACGTGGCCGATCGTTCCTTGCGCAATCGTACCCGCCGCGATGATGAGGTCCCGCGAGGCGCCGAACACGCGGTGGTCGGTGTCGATGCGCTCCAGCGTCAGGTTCAGCCGCTTGGCCAGGGCCGACAGGGCCTCGGCGTACATGCCGTTCAGCGACGAGGCAGGGCCCCAGTCGGGGTTGTTGGGATCGATCGACGCCGGATCGAGGCCAAAGCCCAGCACGCCGAAGACGTAGTCGGGACTGCGCACCGCGCGGCAGTCGACGCTCTCGATCACCTCGATCGCGTCCAGTTCAGAGCAGACGCCGCTGGCGACCGCCGCCAGCTGCTCGGCCGCGAAGCCCGGGTTCAGCCCCGCGCCCATCAGGGTCGAGCCGCCCTTGGCGCAAGCCGCTTCCAGGGCCGCGAGGCGTGCGCCGCCCCAGTGGCTGGGATCGCTGTAGCCGTTGATGCTGATGACGTTCTTGCCGCTGGCCAGCAGGGCCAGGATCTCGGCGTCGTGCGAGCCGTAGGGCGGGGCCAGGCGGGCGGCGTGGATCACCACGTCGGCGTCCAGCGCCAGGATCTCATCGATGTCGCGGGTGGCCAGCACGCCCGTCGCGCCGCGCCGGGCGATGTCGCCGGCGTCCCGGCCCGCCTTGGCCTCGCCATAGACATAGAGGCCCACGAGATCCGTCGACGGGTGGTCGATCACCGTCCGCAGGCAGCTCTTGCCTATGGCGCCCGTCGCCCATTGGATGACGCGATACGTCATGTCTCCTCCCTATTGAGGAGACCCTAACCCGGTAAGTCTCGTTATGAAAGTATGAAATCCACGACGGCTGCGCCTTTAGTGCGCGATTTCTGGCGCCCGCTGTTCGGCCTCGATGATCTCGAACGACACGTCGTGCGGCTCGACCGGCTGACCACAGCACGAGCAGGTCACGGCCGGCTCCAGCAGATGTCCGCCGACCTTGTGGCGCAGGATCAGCGGCGGCCCCTCGGGCGAGACGTAGTACTTGTCGCCCCACTGCAGCAGCATCAGCAGGACGGGGTAGTAGTCGAGGCCCTTGTCGGTCAGGCGGTATTCGAAGCGTTTGCCGGCCCGCTCGTGGGCGCGGATCACGCCCTGGGCGGTCAGCCAGGCCAGGCGCTCGGACAGGATGTTGGTCGCCATGGCGGTGTCGCGATGAATCTCGTCGAAGCGCCGCAGCCCCGTGAAGATCGAGCGCAGCACCAGGCTGGCCCAGCGGTCGCCGGTGATCTGGGCGACGTCGACCATCAGGCTGGACGACTCCTCGGCCGCGCCGCGCTGCTGGCGACGACGGCTGTAGAGCGGGACCATCCAGCCCACGCCGGGACCCTCGGCCCAGTCGACCTCGCGCGGATTGATCTCGTCGCCGCACTTCAGGCAGGTCGGGACCGGCTCGAACAGGTGGCCGCACGTCCGGTGGCGCAGGTTAAGCCGCAGCTTGGCGGGGTTGGTCGACCAGCGCCGCTCCCAGCGCAGCATCATCAGCGCCGGCCAGTAGAGGTCCAGGCCCTTGCGGGTCATCCGGTATTCGTAGCGCGGCGGATGGGTCGAATAGGCGCTCTTCTCCAGCACTTCGGCGGCCACCAGCTTCTTGAGGCGGTCGCTGAGCTTGGATTGCAGCAGGCCGGTGCGGTCGCGCAGGTCGTCGAAGCGTCGCGCGCCGATCCAGTTAGCCTCGAGGATCAGCAGCACCGCCGTGTCCCCGACGACCTCCAACGCGCGCCAGATCGAGCAAGTCCTGATGAATTTCGGCGCGCCCATTACTCCGCGTCCTGACCGTGACTAATCGCTGATCAGCGTCGCGGAACAGGTGCGGTTATGCAAGTCTCCAATGGGCTTAAGTAGCCGCCACGCCCGCGAGATCGCGCCGCACCACCTTGCCCAAGGCGTTGCGGGGCAGGGCGTCGACGATGCGCAGCTTCTCCGGCAGCTTGAAGGTGGCCAGCTCGCGCGACTTCAGGTGCGCGGTGAGGTCCTCCAGCGTCAGCGCCTTGTCCGGCCGCAGGGCGACGACCGCGCAGACGCGTTCGCCCAGGCGCTCGTCGGGATAGGCCGCGCAGCAGGCCTCACGGACGGCGGGGTGGCTCTCGATCAGCCCGTCCAGTTCGGCCGGCGAGATATTCAGCCCGCCGCGGATGATGATCTCCTTGCTGCGTCCGACGAAGCGATAGAAGCGATCGTCCGTGTCCGGTGCGATCTCGAACAGGTCGCCCGTGCGGAAGAAGCCCTGCTCGTCGAAGGCGGCCTTGGTCACCTCCGGCGCGTTCCAATAGCCGTCGAAGGTCATGGCTCCGGAGATTCGCAGTTCGCCCTCGCGGCCAGGCGCGACGATGTCCTCGCCGGTGGCCAGGTCGACCAGGCGGGTGCGGATCTTGCCCGGGAACTCGGCCGGCCAGTCCACGCCCGGCGCGCCGAAGCGGGGGAAGTACATGGCCCGCTGCTCGGGATCGGGAATGGCGGCCGCCGTCGAGAACAGGGACGCGCCCTCGTTCGAGCCGAAGACGTTCATGATCGTCACGCCGTACTGTTCCTGCCAGCGGCGCACCATCCATGGCGGCAGGGGCGCGGAGCCCGAGCCCATGCAGCGCAGGTTGGAGAGGTCCAGGTTCGCGAGCAGCGCCTCGTTCTGCAGCAGCATGGTCAGCACCGCCGGCGGCGCGACGGTGTAGGCGATCTTCTCGTCCTGCATCTGTCGCAGGAACAGCGGCAGGTCGAAGGGGTGGTGCTGGACCAGGCGGCCCCGACACAGCAGCCAGGTCATCACCATGCCGCCGATCGCGGCGATGTTGATCAGCGGGAAGGGGTTGAGGATGGCGTCGCCCGTCCGCAGTCCGGCGGCCTCGACCAGCGCCTCGCCATTGACCACCCAGTGGTCGTGGTGGCGCGGCACGCCCTTGGGCATGGCCTCGGTGCCAGAGGTCCAGCAGATGGTCAGGGCCTCGGCCGCATCGAGGTCGGCAGGCGAAGCGAAAGGCTCCGGAGAAGCCTTGGCGGAAAGGTCCGTCAGGCCATGCGCGCCGCTGGTCGAGCCTTCCGACAGGGTGACGAGCTGGGCGGACGTCGCGCCCTCGGCCCGCAAGCCGGCGATCATCGCCCCGTGGTCGAAGCCGTGGAAGCGGTCGAGCGTGATCACGACCTTGGGATCGATGCTGGGCAGGATCTGGCGCAGCTCGTGGGCGCGATAGGTCATGGCCAGCGGGCTGAGGATCGCGCCGATCCGCGCGCAGGCCAGGAAGCAGAGCACGCCCTCGACGATGTTGGGCAACTGGGTGGAGACGACGTCGCCACGCCCCACGCCCAGGTCGGCCAGTACGTGGCACAGCGTGTCGACGCGGGCGTTGGCTTTCCGGAAGGTCAGGCTCTGCGGCGCCGAGTCCGTGAGCGCCATCCGGTTGGGGGCGTCGACCAGCGCGACCGCGTCGGGGCGGGCGCGGACGGCTTCGGAGAACAACTGGTCGATGGTTCGCCCGCTCCACCAGCCCAGGCGGCGATAGTCCGCGACACGCTCCGGGGGGCTTGGACGCACGGCTTCCTCCTGACGCGACGGGTCTTTCAGCCCTGGAGCCGTCGCCGCCTCTCAGGTCGCGTTCGTATTGTTATGCAAGTAATTTGCCTCGAGCCGACGACGTACGCAAGGCCCTCGCGGTGCGACGCAGGCCTTTTGATCCGAGGGGCGGAGAACGTGGTCGTCGTTGAAGCGACCAGGGCGGCCGAACTTTCAAACGGCGCGGACAGGCGCGGTCGATCGTCGAACGATCAGGCTCAGACCCACGGACTTGGGCGGCATGGTCGCTCTACGCTCATTGATCATCATCAGGAGGTGCTCGGTCGCGGTCTTGGCCATGTCACGCAGCGGACGGCGGATCGTCGTCAGGCTGGGCGAGATCATCGAGGCCAGGTCCGCGTCGTCGAAGCCGGCGACCGACAGCTGGTAGGGCATCGAAACGCCCGCCTCGCGCGCCGTCTTGACGACCGCCGCGGCCATGGTGTCGTTGCAGGCGAAGATCGCGGTGGGCGGGCGCTCCAGCGCGAGCAGCGACTCGGCGGCGGCCAGGCCGCTCTCGAAGCCGTAGTCGCCCGGACGCAGCTCCACCTCCAGCGGCAGGCCCGAGGCGGTCAGGGCCGCGAGGAAGCCGGCCTTGCGCTCTTGCGCCGAGCGGAAGTGCGGCGGGCCTTCGATCATGGCGATACGTCGGTGGCCCAGGTCAAGAAGGTGGCGGGCCATTTCGCCGGTGGCCGCGCGCTCCTGGCTGATCAGCATGCTGGGGTAGCGCGGCGTCTCGAGCGAGGCGATGCCGACCGCCGGCACGCCGAGGGCTGACAGCCGTTCGGGAATGGCCGCGATCTCGGACGTGGGCGGCAGGACGATCAGGCCGTCGACGCGAGAGCGATGGACGAACCGCTCGATGTCCAGGGCCACGTTCGGGTCGCCGAAGCGCACCGGGTGGACGACCAGCTCATAGCCGTGCTGCGAGCAGACCTCGACGATGCCGCGCTGCAGGACGCCGATCACGTGGGCGTTGGGATCGTCCTGCACCACGGCGATCAGGTACGAGCGGCCCGAGGCCAGGGCGCGGGCCCGTGAGCTGGGGCTGTAGCCGAGATCCTTGATGATCGCCTGGACGGCCAGGCGGGTCTCGTCGCCGACCTTGGGCGAGTCGTTGAGCACACGCGATACGGTCCTGATCGAGACGCCCGCCGCCCTGGCGACGTCGTCGATGGTCACCGCCATGCTCGCGGCCGGATCGATCCTCATCAGTTTCCCCCACGGCCTTTCGGCGCCGCGATTATGGATCGCGAACTGCCATGGCCAGCGCTGGCACGATAGGGCGCCAACGCTGGCATTGTCGATGCTACCGGTAACAAAATGTCGTTGACACCATCGCGATCGGCTTGCTTGTCTCCCGCCAGACCCGACGAACGGGCAGTGGGAGGGCGTGATGACGATGGATCGACGAGGGCTGATGCTGGGGGCCATGCTCGGCGGCGCCGCACTGGTTCCACCCCATGCCGCCCGCGCCGCGACGCCGGCCGGCCCCGCGCGAGGACCCGCGCCGCATCTGTTCAGCGTCCGCGACTTCGGCGCCGTCGGCGACGGGGCGACGATCGATTCGCCGGCCATCAACAAGGCCATCGACCACGTGGCGTCGCTGGGTGGCGGCGTGGTGCATTTCCCGCCCGGGACCTATGCCTGCTACACCCTGCGCCTGAAGAGCAACATCACCCTGCACCTGGGCGAGGGCGCCGTGATCCTGGCCGCCGCGCCCAATGGCGTCGCGCCCAACGGCTATGACGATCCGGGTCCCGGGGCGGGCAACGCCTTCCAGGACTATGGCCACAGCCACTGGAACAACAGTCTGATCTTCGGCGAGGGCCTGCACGACGTGTCCATCGTCGGGACGGGCCTGATCTGGGGCAAGGGCCTGACTCGCGGCCACCGTTTCCCCGACGATCCGCCGGACATCTCCGGCCCCGGCGTCGGCGACAAAGCCATCGCCCTGAAGAACTGCCGCAATGTGCTGCTGCGCGACTTCAAGATCCTGCAGGGCGGGTGGTTCGCGCTGCTGGCCACCGGCGTCGACAATATGACGATCGACAATCTGATCGTCGACACCAACCGCGACGGCCTGGACATCGACTGCTGCCGCAATGTCCGCGTCACCAACTGCACGATCAACTCGCCCTGGGACGACGGCATCTGCCCGAAGAGTTCGTTCGCCCTGGGCTATGCCCGTCCCACCGAGAACCTGACGATCTCCGACAGCCTGCTGACCGG
>Ga0255334_1000200_pt1 | contig 62862 bp, 52 predicted proteins | sample EtOH5_35cm_T3_12_FD_202080 | JGI IMG/M metagenome (GOLD analysis project Ga0255334, IMG submission 202080) | Sandy soil microbial communities from University of British Columbia, Vancouver, Canada - EtOH5_35cm_T3_129 | ecosystem: Engineered > Artificial ecosystem > Sand microcosm > Unclassified ...
GTCCAGGGACTTGGTGCCGGTGACCTTGAGCTGGGCGGCGTTGATGATGACGATGAAGTCACCGGTATCGACGTGAGGCGTGTAAATGGCCTTGTGTTTGCCGCGCAAACGGAGAGCAACTTCGCTGGCTACTCGTCCGAGGACCTTGTCGGTCGCGTCAATCACAAACCACTCGTGCACGACCTCAGCGGGCTTTGCGCTGAAAGTATTAGTCATGAGTTTTCTCTTATGAAGAGGGTTTGGCGGGTCCTTTTCCACGGTCGGTGCTTCTCTTTCGGAAGCCTCTTAGGTGGGGTTTCGTCTTCGCCGCGGGACCACAAAAGCGCTGCGAAGCCCGCCATTATACGAAGCTGCGCCGTTTTTACGCAAGCGCGATGGCCCGACACGGGTCGTCGGTGTCAGTTTTGCATCTGCCGGCGCTGATCGTCGGCCTCCTGACGCCGACGGGCCTCCACGCACACCGGGTGCCCGGTCAGCCCAGGCTTTTTGCATTCATTGAAGATGCACAGGGGGCGGACCAGAAAGTTGGCGTCGGCGCATGCCTCTTGCGGGCCCATGGTGCGCACCGCCGCGATCCTGGGCCTGGGCGCCACGGCCGGCTCGGGAGGTGGCACGGGCATGTCCTGCACCACCACCGGTGCGGCAGCGGCAGGCTCGGCAAGCTTGCGGCGCTGCACGGCAGCGCGCGCGGCGGGGCGCGCAGCGGGGGCTTCAACAACGGCGGGCGCGGCGCTCAAGCCGCCTGCGCCTGTTTCGGCACCCCTGTCGGCGCCGCCCGCCACGGGCGCATCGCTGGCGTGGTTCGCCGGCAGGGACTGCTCCAATGCGGCGGGCACCGCAGCAGCAGCAGCAGCGACCGGCACAGCCGCCGGCTCCTTGAACTCGGTGAGGATGTCATCCGCGGGCCGTGGGGTGGACCGGCCCTGCGCCCACCACAAAGCCACCGCCACGATGGCCAGCGCCAGGCAAACTCCCGCCAGCCACACCGGCGACGATTGCGGCCGAGCCCGGGGGCCCGCGGCAGCGCGCTCCGGCGCCTGCGCTCCGTTGCCCGGGCCTTTTCGCGTTCGCTTTCGGCCCGGGCGCTCGGCACGCGCAGGCGGTGCCGCCGGGGCCTTGTCCGCCGCATGGGGGGCCTCGAACACCGAGTCTCCGACATCGATGAAAACCGTATCGGCCATGTCTGACACCACCGTGTCAGGCCCCTCGCTGGCACGGGTGTCCCGCGCGTCCTGCACGGCGGCGCCGGCCGACGGCAAGGCAGGCCTGGCCGAACGGTAGATCTGGCCCTCCAGATCGGCCATTTGCCGGGGAGCGGAGGTCACATCCACCGTGGGGGCAGGCACACCAGGGCCCGGACGATCCGCCGGCTCGACCCAGATACCCCCCAGCTCGGCCCGGAAGTCGAAATGCTCGATCCCCTCGGGCGGCGAGGTCATGCCCATGGTCTGCAGGAAGGCGTCAATGCTCTGGGGGCGGTCCTCGGGGCGCAGCGCCAGGGCCTGGGAAATGGCGGCGACAAACGGCGCCGAATATTCCACCCCGAACTGGCGCTGGACGGTCCTGGCCACGCGCGAAAACGACACCATGCGGTCCCGTATGGAGCGCAAGGTGGCGGGCAGCGGGGTGTCGTTGCACAGGCAGCCGTGCACCACCGCGGCCAGCGAATACAAATCGCTCCAGGGGCCCTGGCGCAATTCATCGTCGCCTTCGGAATATTGCTCGATGGGCGCGTAGTTCACCTTGAGCACGGCCGTGTGCTTGCGGCCCTGGTCGTTGATGGCATGGCGTGCGGCCCCCAGGTCAAGCAGCACGGGCGGCCCGTTGTCCTGCAGGAAGATGTTGTCCGGAGAGATGTCGCGGTGCAGCGTGCTGCCCTCGTGCAGCACCCGCAGCGCACCCAGCACCGACCACAGCATCTTGCGCAGCCAGGCCTCGGGCGGGGGCGTGCGCATCTGCGCACGCGCCTGCTTGAATGTCATGCCGGTGTAGAGCGGCATGACCATGTAGGCGGTGTTGTTGGCCTCCCAGAAACGGAAAACCTTCACCAGGGACGGATGGTCAAACTGCGCCAGCAGGCGCGCCTCGCCCATGAAGGACGCCAACCCGGCCTGGAACGTCTGCTGGTCGGAGGACGACCGCACCCACAGCGATTGCCCCTGCGAGCGGCCCGCAAGCGCCGAGGGCATGTATTCCTTGATGGCCACGGCGCGGTGCAGCGAATGGTCAAACGCCTTGTAGACCATGCCAAAACCACCCACCCCGAGCAGTGCCAGTATTTCAAACTCGGCCAGGCGGGTGCCCGGTGGCAGCGCATCCACATGGTTCACGCGGCTGGCAGAAGTTGGACTGGGGTTTTCAATCATCATGGGCAGGGTAATGCAGGCACGCGTCCGGGGCAGCAAGGGGATGGAGTGGTGGCGCCCGGACCGTTTCGGCTGCCATCATGATGCATGCGGCGCCACCGCTCCCGGAAACAAAAGGCATCGTGTCTGCCAAAAACATCACCCAGCGGCATGAACGCCACGGATTGTGCCGTTTTTGCCCGGCACGCCGGTCCCGCACCGGTCAGGACCGCGCCAGCTCCACAGATTGCGAATCAAGGTCAAAACAGGATGCGGCCCTTTTGCAACAAGCGCAAACAGCTCGTATTTTAATAGCACCTCTGCGCCATGGCGTGGCCCGCACTGCACGCCGGTGTTACGCGGCGCAGCGGCGCCCCGGGCAACCAGGGGCCGAGTCGTTACCATTGCGCCATGTTCAGTTATCGCCACGCCTTCCATGCGGGCAACCACGCCGATGTGCTCAAGCACACCGTCCTGATTGCCGCCTTGCAACACCTCACCGAAAAAGACGCAGCCCTCACAGTGCTCGACACCCATGCGGGCGCGGGCCTGTACCGGCTCGATGGCGACTATGCCAGCACCAGCGGCGAGGCGGTGGATGGCATCTTGCGCCTCACGGCACCCGGCGTTGCCGCCCTCACGCCCGCGCTGCAGGCCTATGTGGACATGGTGAAAGCCTTCAACCAGGGCGCCACCACCAAGGTGTACCCCGGCTCGCCCTTCATCATCCAGCGGCTGCTGCGCGACCACGACAAGCTCAAGCTGTTTGAACTGCACCCGACCGACCTGCGCGCGCTGGCCGGCAACGTGGCGCAACTGGAGGCCGGCCGGCAAGTGGCCGTGCTGCACGAAGACGGCTTCGAAGGCATCCGCAAATTTCTGCCCCCACCGGCCCGCCGCGCATTGGTGCTGTGCGATCCCAGCTATGAAATGAAGAGCGACTACGGCAAGGTGCTGGACATGGCGGCCGACTCGCTCAAGCGCTTTGCCACCGGCACCTATGCCGTCTGGTACCCCATCATTCCGCGCCCCGAAGCACACGACCTGCCGCGCCGCCTCAAAACCCTGGCCACCAAGGCGGGAAAAAGCTGGCTGCACGCCACGCTGACCGTGAAGTCCAGCAAGCTCACCGAGAATGCGGAAGGCGAAGTCAAGCGCCCCGGCCTGCCCGCCAGCGGCATGTTCCTGATCAACCCGCCCTTCACCCTGAAGGCTGCCTTGAAAGCTGCGCTGCCGCAAATGGCCGAACTGCTGGCGCAGGATAAAAACGCCACCCACACCCTCGAATCGGGCGGGTGACGCTGCCCGCAGTCACGGAGGGGGGCAATCGCGCTGGCCATCATCCAGGGCCGTCAGTTCCACCGGCTTGAGCCCCAAGCCCACCATCCCCAGCACTTCGGCGGCCCCGCGACTCAGATCAATCACCCGGTTGCCCGTGTGCGGGCCCCGGTCATTGATACGGACCACCACCGACCGGCCGGTGACTTGGCTGCGCACACACACGCGGGAACCAAACGGCAGGGTGGGATGCGCTGCGGTGAGCGCCTTCATGTCAAACAGCTCCCCGCTGGCGGTGCGGCGCTTGTGAAACTTCGCGCCATACCAGGACGCCAGACCCACCTCGTCGGCCTCCAGGCTCAGCGGCGGTGAAGAGACAGACGGCGGCGGGACGGGCGGATCGATCAGCAGCGCCTCCCCCGGGACCGAAAGCAGGTGGGGTGCCAGGGCGTCGGGTTCTGCAGACAGGCCCTGCGCCTGCGCTGCAACCCACGCCCCGCAGAGCAGCCACGCGCCGGCAACACACCGCACCCGCCCGGCCAGGGCTTGGCGGCGTGCCAGCGATGGCAGGCCCTGCCCCGCCATCAAAGCCCCAGCCGGCGGCAGATTTCCAGTGTCGCGGCGCTCTGGTTCATGGTGTAGAAGTGCAGCGCCGGCACCCCTGCGCTGCGCAACTGGTCGCACAGATCCGTCACCACATCAAGGCCAAACGCCTTGATGCTGGCGGTGTCGTCGCCGAACGCCTGCAAGCGCAGGCGAATCCAGCGGGGAATCTCGGCACCGCAGGCGTCCGAGAAGCGCATCAACTGCGTCGAGCTCGAGATCGGCATGATGCCCGGCACCACGGGCACGTCGGCCCCCAACCGGCGGGCGTCTTCGACAAAGCGGAAATACGCATCGCTGTTGTAGAAATACTGGGTGATGGCAGAGTCCGCGCCGGCCTGCACCTTGGTGGCATAGGCATGGAGGTCGGCCTCGGGCGATCGGGCCTGGGGGTGCACCTCAGGGTAGGCTGCCACCTCGATGCGAAAGTCTTGCCCCGTTTCCGCACGGATGAAGGCCACCAGATCACTGGCGTAGACGAACTCGCCCCCTGCGCCATAGCCGCTGGGCAAGTCGCCACGCAACGCCACCAGGCGTTTCACGCCCATGGCCTTGAGCGTAGCCAGCTGCTCGCGCACGGACTGGCGCGTGGCACCGATGCAGGAAAAATGCGAAGCCGCGCCCACGCCTTCCGCCAGGATTTCACGCACCGCGCCAAAAGTGCCCTCCTGCGTGGACCCGCCGGCACCGTAGGTCACGGAACAAAAGTCCGGCTGCAAGGCGTACAGCCGCTGGCGCGCGGCACGCAGCTTCTCGGCGCCTTCGGGCGTCTTGGGCGGGAAAAACTCAAAACTCACCGGGAAACCGGTGCCCTGTGCATTGGCAGCATTCATGCGGCCCTCCTTGCGTGTACAAAAAACTCACGGTTGCCATCGCCCCCCTCAATGGGGCTGTCCAGCCAGGCCTGCACCACCAGACCCAACCCGGCGCAGCAATCGCGGATGCGTTGCTCCACCACCGCGTACAGAGCGGCATCGCGCACGATGCCCCCTTTGCCCACCTGGCCGGGCTGCAGTTCGAACTGCGGCTTGACCAGCATCAGCAACTGGCCGCCCGGCGCCAGCAGCGGCACCAGCGCGGGCAACACCAGCGTGAGCGAGATGAACGACAGGTCGCCCGTCACCACGCCAAACGCCGGCGTGGTGTCCACATCGGCGCATTCGGCGCGGCGGCGGCGCTCGACCGGCAGCGTGCCCTGCTCGCGCGCCTTGGCCTTTGCTGCGCGCTCGGACTTGAAGGTTTCGATGTCCTTGTCCTTGGCGTCGTTGCTGTCGTCGTATTCCTCGTCCACCTGCCCGCCGTTGCGCATCCAGCTGTAAGGCGCCTCGGGCTGGGTCTCGTTGTCCTCTTCGGCCTCGATGACTTCGGAAAGCGCCAGTTCACAAGCTTGTTGCAAGGCCTGCGCCGTCAGCGAACGCGCATTCACGCCTTCCACGCAGACCACGCGCAGATCGCTGCGCAGCCGCTCGTGCAGCTGGCCGTGGCCCACGTCCACGCCGATCACCTGCGCCGCGCCGTGCTGCAGCAGGCAATCGGTGAACCCGCCCGTGCTCTGCCCCACGTCGAGACAGCGCAGCCCCGCCACCGGCAGGCCGGTGGCCCGCAGCGCGCCTTCAAGCTTGAGACCACCGCGCGAGATGTATTTGGCCTCCGCATCGTCGAGCAGCCGCACCTCGGCCACGGACGGAATCTCGTCACCGTTCTTGGCGACCTTCTGCCAGGGCGCCAGCGGCGACAGGCGCCACTCCACGCCCGCGGCAATCAGCCGCTGCGCCTGCGAGCGCGTGGCCGCGTGGCCGCCATCCACCAAAAAAACATCTGCGCGCATGCGTCACTCTCTCGTCAGCAGACGATTAATTTTCATCAAAAACAAGCTCTAGCGCTTGTATCGCCTGCGCTAACAGCTCCTATAACAGGAGCATGGCGGCAGCAAGCGCGGCTCAATACCGGTAGGTATCGGGCTTGTAGGGGCCTTGTTTTGGCACGCCGATGTAGGCGGCCTGCTCGTCGCTCAGCTCGGTCAGCATGGCGCCCACCTTCTTGAGGTGCAGGCGCGCCACCTTTTCGTCGAGGTGCTTGGGCAGCACATAGACCTTGCCGTTTTCGTAGAAATCGCTGTGCGTGAACAGCTCGATCTGGGCGATGGTCTGGTTGGCAAAGCTCGACGACATCACGAAGCTCGGGTGGCCCGTGCCGCAGCCCAGGTTCACCAGGCGGCCCTTGGCCAGCAGGATGATGCGCTTGCCATCGGCAAAGATCACATGGTCCACCTGCGGCTTGATCTCGTCCCACTGGCAGTGCTCTTCGAGCTTGGCCACCTGGATTTCGTTGTCGAAGTGACCAATGTTGCAGACTATTGATTGGTCCTTCATGGCCTTCATGTGTTCGAACGTGATCACGTCGCGGTTGCCGGTGGTGGTCACGAAGATGTCGGCCTTGTCGGCGGCGTATTCCATGGTCACGACCTTGTAGCCTTCCATCGCGGCCTGCAGGGCGTTGATGGGGTCAATCTCGGTCACCCAGACCTGGGCGCTCAGGGCGCGCAGGGCCTGGGCGCTGCCCTTGCCCACGTCGCCGTAGCCGGCCACCACGGCCACCTTGCCGGCGATCATCACGTCGGTGGCGCGCTTGATGCCGTCCACCAGCGACTCGCGGCAGCCGTAGAGGTTGTCGAACTTGCTCTTGGTCACCGAGTCGTTCACGTTGATCGCGCGGAACATCAGGCTGCCCTTGGCCGACATTTCCTTCAGGCGGTGCACGCCGGTGGTGGTTTCTTCGGTCACGCCGATGATCTGTGCGCTCTTGCGGCTGTACCAGGTCGGGTCCACGGCCAGCTTGGCCTTGATGGAGGCGAACAGGCAGGTTTCTTCTTCGCTGGTGGGGTTGGCGATCAGCGAAGCGTCCTTTTCGGCGCGCTTGCCCAGGTGCATCAGCAGCGTGGCGTCACCGCCGTCGTCCAGGATCAGGTTGGGGCCTTCGCCTTCGCTGCCGGCGGGGCCGAAGTCAAAGATGCGGTGCGTGTAGTCCCAGTATTCGGCCAGGGTTTCGCCCTTGATCGCGAACACGGGCGTGCCCGCGGCGGCAATGGCGGCGGCGGCATGGTCCTGCGTCGAGAAGATGTTGCACGATGCCCAGCGCACTTCGGCACCCAGGGCCTGCAGCGTCTCGATCAGCACGGCCGTCTGGATGGTCATGTGCAGGCTGCCGGTGATGCGGGCGCCCTTGAGCGCCTGCCTGGCTGCGAATTCCTCGCGGATGGCCATCAGGCCGGGCATCTCGGTTTCGGCGATGCGAATCTCTTTGCGGCCCCATTCGGCCAGGCCGATGTCGGCAATGATGCAGTCGGTATTGACGGGGGCGTTGACGCGTGCGTTCATGGTGTGCTCCAAAGCATGTTTGAAAAGCCACTTGACGCGGGGAGAATCGAAAAGCTCACCGCACGATAAGTGGATGAGCGTCGTTGCTGGATGACTCCGAGCCTCACGCCCCGCCTGTAGCTGGGGGCGCTGCAACGCTCCTCGGATGCCGGCGATTATAAAAGCACTTGCGCTGGCCCCCGGTCCGGCCGCTCGCATGCCCGGTAAAATCAGGGGTTCGGCCGCCCTGCGCCACGCTGTGCAGGTGCTGTCCCGCCATTTGCCCCTGCAGGGCCTTGCCGCCCCGCCCACCTTCTGGAACCCCCGTGTCCTACGCCTCTGAAACCCGGCGCCGCCGTACCTTTGCCATCATTTCCCACCCCGACGCGGGCAAGACCACGCTGACCGAAAAGCTGCTGCTGTTCTCGGGCGCGATCCAGATCGCCGGCGCCGTCAAGGGCCGCAAGGCCAGCCGCCACGCCACGTCCGACTGGATGGAAATCGAAAAGCAGCGCGGCATCTCGGTGGCATCGTCGGTCATGCAGATGCTCTACCGCGACCACGTCATCAACCTGCTCGACACGCCCGGCCACAAGGACTTCAGCGAGGACACCTACCGCGTGCTCACCGCCGTGGATTCGGCCCTGATGGTGATCGACGCGGCCAACGGTGTGGAAGCGCAAACCCGCCGCCTGATCGAAGTGTGCCGCCAGCGCGACACGCCCATCATCACCTTCGTCAACAAGATGGACCGCGAAGTGCGCGACCCGCTGGACATCCTCGACGAGGTGGAGCGCGAGCTGGGCATGCCCTGCTGCCCCATCACCTGGCCCGTGGGCCAGGGCAAGAGCTTTGGCGGCATCATCAATCTGCGCACGCAGACCATGACGGTGTTCACCCCCGGCAGCGATCGCGGCCCGAAAGACTTTGAAGTGGTGCCGCTGGCCCAGGCCGACCGGCTGCGCCAGCGCTTTGGCCAGTCGTTCGACGATGCGCTGGAGAGCATGGAACTGGCCGTCGGCGCCTCGGCCGCGTGGAACCACGCAGACTTCCTGGCCGGCAAGCTCACGCCTGTGTTCTTCGGCTCGGGCGTGAACAACTTCGGCGTCATGGAAGTGCTCGATGCCGTGGTCGACATGTCGCCCCCGCCCGGCCCGCGCACCAGCACCTTGCAGGTCAACAAGCAGCCCGTCGTCAAGACCATCCAGCCCGAGGACGAAGGCTTCTCGGGCGTGGTGTTCAAGGTGCAGGCCAACATGGACGCCAACCACCGCGACCGCATCGCCTTTGTGCGCGTGGCCTCGGGCAAATACACACCGGGCATGAAGCTCAAGGTGCAGCGCACCGCCAAGGAACTGCGCCCCACCAGCGTGGTGACCTTCATGAGCCAGCGCCGCGAGGCGGTGGAAGAAGCCTACGCGGGCGACATCATCGGCTTCACCACGCACGGCGGCGTGCAGCTGGGCGACACCATCACCGATGGCTCCAACCTGCAGTTCACCGGCCTGCCCTTCTTCGCGCCCGAGCTGTTCATGACCGTCATCCTGAAGAACCCGCTGCGCACCAAGCAGCTGCAGCAGGGCCTGGCCCAGCTGGGCGAGGAAGGCGCGATCCAGGTCTTCAAGCCCGACGTGGGCGGCCCCATGCTGCTGGGCGCCGTGGGCCAGCTGCAGTTTGAAGTGGTGCAGCACCGCCTGAAGGCCGAATACGACGCCGATGTGCGCCTGGAAGGCTGCCAGTACACGGGCGCGCGCTGGATCACCGCCGACAGCCCGGCCGACCTGCGCGCTTTTACCGACGCCTACCCCATGCGCCTGTCGCACGACGCGGCCAATGCGCTGGCCTACCTGTGCACCAGCCCGTATGACGTGCGGCTGGCGCAAGAGCGGTTTCCGAAGATCCACTTTCATCCGCTGCGCGAGCATGCGGGGCTGGCGCTGGACAGCAACCACTGACCGCCGCGGCCATGACGGCATTCCTGCGCCCCCTGAGCGAGTGGCCGGCACCGGCGCCGGGGCAACTGCTGGGCGTGCTCACCGACATCGACGACACCCTGACCACCGACGGCGCCATCACGCCCGATGCGCTGCAGGCGCTGGCGGCGCTCAAGGCCAGCGGCCTGCATGTGATCCCCATCACCGGCCGGCCGGTGGGCTGGAGCGAGCCGTTTGCCGCGACCTGGCCGGTGGATGCCATCGTGGCCGAGAACGGTGCCGTGGCGTTGCTGCGCATGGAAGATAATTTTGATCAAAATAGCCTCCAGCCCAGTCAGGAAAAGCGCGAGCAGCTATCAAAAATATACCAGCAGGACCCTGCAACCCGCGCAACCAATTACGCGAACATGCAGCAGGTTCTGGCGCAGATCGAGCGCGAGGTGCCCGGCGCCCGCCGCGCCACCGATTCACCGGGCCGCGAGACCGACATCGCCATCGACCACAGCGAATTCACCCACCTGCCGCAGGACGCCATCGACCACGCCGTGCGCATCATGCGCAGTGCGGGCATGAACGCCACGGTGAGCAGCATCCACATCAACGGCTGGTTGGGGGCGCACAACAAGCTCGAGGGCGCGCGCTGGATCGTGCGCGAGCTGTCCGGGCGCGACCTGGATGCCGAGATCGACCGCTGGGTGTATGTGGGCGACTCGACCAACGACCAGCTCATGTTTGCGCATTTTCCGCACAGCGTGGGCGTGGCCAACATTGCGCGCTTTGTGCCGCAGCTCACGCACCTGCCGCGCTATGTGACGCAGGGCGAGCGCGGTGCGGGGTTTGCGGAGGTCGCCCGTGCAGTGCTTGCTACACGTTGATGCATTCGCCATGACCCGCGGCACCCAGGCACACCGAAGCTGCGCTAGAGTCCTTTATGGACTTGATCAACACCCTTCGACAATGGCAGGCCATCGACCGAGCTCGGATGCGCCTGCCCAGTGAGAACCTCCTGGTGGCCGGACTTGGACTGGCACTGATCGCCGTATCCCTGCGTTCAGAGCGTCGCGGCACGGCCGCGCTGCAGTCCGCTGCGGGCGGGGCATTGCTTGTGCGGGCCGCACGAGGCAGCCGCTACCTGACCCGCGACCCCGACCCGCGCCTCAGCGGGGCATGGGATGCCCACCTGGCGGATGCCCGCGAACTGGGCTTGGACTGATGGGGCGGCTGGCTGCAGCCTTGAAGCCTTTTAGCGCCGTATCGCTTCACAGGTAAGCCATACAAGCTACCAAAAACAGAGCGTCACTGCACCTTCGCCAGCCCCAGCTTCTCGATCAGCGCTTTTTCACGCGCGAACGTGTCCTGGGCAAACTTCTGGTAGGCCGCGGTGCCCATGTACATGGGCACCATGTCGTAGCGCGCCAGCGCGGTCCTGTAGCTGTCTTGTTCCATGGCCTGCTTGAACGCATCGTGCAGGCGTTTCACCACCGCGGGCGGCGTGCCCTTGGGCGCGCCGATGCCGAACGGCGAGTTCTGCACGATGTCCAGGCCCAGTTCCTTGAGCGTGGGCGCATCAGGGAACTTGGCCAGGCGCTCGGCGCCCCAGGTGTTGAGCACGCGCAGCTTGCCGGCCTCGACCTGCGGGGCAAAGCCCGTGGAGTCGGCCGCCGCCATGATGTTGCCGCCCAGGATGGACTGCATGAGGTCGGCGCTGCCCTTGTAGGGCACATGCAGCAGTTCGATGCCGAGCTTTTGTGCGATCAGCTCGGTGGTCAGGTGCGGGCTGGTCATGGTGCCGGTGGAGCCGTAGCTGAGCTTGCCCGGGTTGGCCTTGGCCCAGGCGACGAAATGCGTCCAGGTCTTGAGCGGCGAGTCGGCCGGCACCACGATTCCGAAGGCATAGCCGGTGACATTGATCACATAGCTGATGTCCTTGACCGGGTCCCAGTTGATCTTGGTGGTGTAGGGCAGGCGGAACACGCCCAGCGGTATCTGGGCGACGGTGTAGCCGTCGGGCTGGACCGTCTGCAGCGTCTGTGCGGGCAACGTGCCGCCAGCGCCGGGCTTGTTCTCGACGATCACCGGCTGACCCAGAATCTTGCTGGCGTTGTCGGCCAGGACGCGCATGGAGATGTCGGTAGGGCCGCCCGCGGGAAAGGCAATCACGAGCTTGACCGGTTTGGCAGGAAAGCTCTGGGCGCTGGCAGTGCCCAAAGAAGCGGCAGCCAGAGCGGCGGCGCCCCACTGGATGATGTGTCGACGTTGCATGGGGTGATCCTGAAGGGACAAAAATCCCATTGGACCGCGATTGACGCACCGCAGCATCGAGGAAAGCACCTAGTGCCCTGGGTTGGAAGTTCGGTGAAGAAATAAAGAGGTTGAAATCGTCGTCAGGCAAGGCGCAAACCACAGCGATAGCCGTAGCTATCGCGAGGATTTGCAACGCAGCAGGGTGGCGATTTTCGGCATCTTCATGAAACGAATTTGCAACCCAGGACACTATTGATCCGGCCCTTTGATGTCTCAAGTACCGTTCAGGCTGAGCCCTCCGGCAAGCTCAGGGCGAACGGTTCAAACTTCATCGGGCCGGATCCATAGATGCTGTCGCCAAGGCGGCAGCAGGCGCGCGCCGCGCTCAGTACCGCTGAGGCACGTACATGTCGGCGGGCACGGGCTGGCGCAGGTATTCGGGGTTGCGCACCCGCGCGGGCAGCGCCACCGGTGCGTGCGGCACCTCGTGGTGGGGCAGTTGCTCCAGCAGGTGCGCAATGCAGTTCAGGCGCGCCTTTTTCTTGTCCACCGCCTGCACCACCCACCAGGGCGCTTCGGGGATATGGGTGCGCTCCAGCATGGTTTCCTTGGCCTTGGTGTAGGCCTCCCAGCGCACGCGGCTTTCCAGGTCCATGGGGCTGAGCTTCCACTGCTTGAGCGGGTCGTGGATGCGGCCCAGAAAGCGCAGATGCTGCTCGTCGTCGGTGATGGAGAACCAGTATTTGATGAGCGTGATGCCCGAGCGCACCAGCATCTTCTCGAACTCGGGCACGGTGCGGAAGAACTCTTCGTATTCGTCGTCGGTGCAAAAACCCATCACCCGCTCGACGCCCGCGCGGTTGTACCAGCTGCGGTCGAACAACACCATCTCACCGGCGGCGGGCAGGTGCGCCACATAGCGCTGGAAGTACCACTGCGTGCGCTCGCGGTCGTTGGGCGCAGGCAGCGCGGCCACCCGCACCACGCGCGGGTTCAGGCGCTGGGTGATGCGCTTGATGACGCCGCCTTTGCCGGCGGCGTCGCGCCCCTCGAACAAGATCACCACCTTCTTGCGCGTGTGCTGCACCCAGTCCTGGAGCTTGACCAGCTCGCCCTGCAAGCGAAACAGTTCCTTGAAATAGGCCTGGCGCTCAGCCCGGTCGGTGGTGTCGCGGTTCTCCAGTTCGTCGATGCTGCGGTCTTCCAGCTCCAGCTCGATTTCTTCGTCATAGCTGTCCACCAGATCGCTCGCGATGCGCCGCATCAGGTCATCATGGTCGTTCAGTGCACCGGGCAGCGTCATGGCAATGGACTCCTGTAAAGAACAGGCCATGCTGCCCACCCCATATGACATCGGCATGTCATTGGCATGGCGCCGTGCGCGGCCCGTGCGAATCCACTGCGCCGCATGCCCCTATCGCAGGCTGATCCAGTAGGCCAGCACAATCAGCGCCAGCACCAGTGCCAGCCAGCCCAGCACCAGCCAGCGCCACAGCGCTGGCGCATGGCGCAGCTCCAGAAAGTCCAGACACACCAGCAAGCCCTTGGCAAACGCCAGGCCAAACATGGCCAGCACCGGCGCCATGGAGCCATGGCCGGAAAGACCCGCCTCGCCAATCCAGTAGGTTGTGGCAGTAATGGCCAGCAATATCAGCCAGACCTGGGTGCGTGAAAAAGCAGGCATTTTCAATGTCCTCAACGCATCACATAAACCAGCGGAAACAGCACGATCCACAGCAGATCGACCATGTGCCAGAACGCCGCGCCCGTCTCCAGCGCATGGCAATCGTGGCTGCCATAGCGCCCGCGCCGCGTTTTTACCCAAAGATACGCGAGGGCCAGCATGCCAACCACCACATGCAGAAAATGAAAACCGGTTAGCAGGATGTAAAACATGTAGAAGGTGTTGGTGGACAGGTCCACCCCGGACGCCAGTTTCTGGGCGTATTCGCCCAGTTTCACCACCACGAAGCCACCCCCGCAGGCCAGCGCGCCCAGCAGCCAGCGCGCGCCCGCGACCGAGGCATTGCGCCGCACTGCCGCCACCGCGCAGGCCACGCACCAGCTCCCCGAGATCAGCAGCACGGTGTTGAGCGCACCGGCATTCAGGTCGAGCGTGGCTTGCGAGGCATTGAAAAGCGGCACCTCCCGCGTGCGGGCAAAGGCAAAAGACACAAAGAGGATGGCAAACGTCAGCAATTCCATCAGGATGACCAGCCACACCCCCAGGTCGCCACGAAGCCGGGGGGTTGCGTCCTGAGCCTGCGCAGGGTGGTGCGTACCAGCCGCCGCCCCAGCCACAGAATGCGATCCGTTGCTTTCAGAGCCCAAAGCGGTGGGTGTAGTGCCATGCATGAGGGACATCCTGCCTGTTGATTGGCCGCCGGTTGCGGCTAGGGGTTGCACGCAAGCAACTCCGATGGTTCATTTTTTTCCCGCGATGCACAGAGAGGTACCAGTGCGTTGTAAGATGCATTTTATATGAATCTTCTTGATTCTAATCAACCGTTTGAACCGCTGAGTCACTACGATGCGGATTCATCACTGCATGAGGTACACCATGAGTCAAGGCTTCACCAGCCAGATGGCACGCAATATTTTTTACGGGGGCACGGTCTTTTTCGTGCTTCTGTTTGCGGCGCTCGTCTTCCATACCGAAACCAAGATCCCCGAGCGGTCGAAATCGGGCGACATCACGCCCGCCGTCGTCCGTGGCAAGCATTTATGGGAGACGCGCAACTGCATCGGCTGCCACACGCTGCTGGGTGAAGGCGCCTACTTTGCCCCCGAACTGGGCAACGTTTACGAACGCCGTGGCCCGGATTTCATCAAGGGCTGGATCAAGGCCATGCCCACGCACACGCCGGGGCGCCGCCAGATGCCGCAGTTCAACTTCACGGAGGCGCAACTGGACGATCTGGTCGAGTTCCTGCGCTGGACCAACGGCATCAACACGGAAAAGTGGCCACCCAATATCGAAGGGTAAGCATCTCAGTGCACTGAGACCTCACATCCAAGGACACCAAAATGCAACCCGCAACCCTCAAATACCAATCGCAGTCGGTCGCCAAGCTGTACTTCATCGCGGCGCTGGGACTGTTCACCGGCCAGATACTGTTCGGTCTGACGCTGGGCCTGCAATATGTGATCGGCGACCTGATGTTCCCGGCCATTCCCTTCAACATTGCCCGCATGGTTCACACCAACCTGCTGATCGTGTGGCTGCTGTTCGGTTTCATGGGCGCGGCCTACTTCATGGTGCCGGAAGAGAGTGAAACCGAGCTCTACAGCCCGCTGCTGGCCAAGGTGCTGTTCTGGATCTTCCTGGCGGCCGGCGCCCTGACCATCCTGGGCTACCTGCTGGTGCCCTATGCCACGCTGGCCGAAATGACCGGCAACGACCTGCTGGCCACCATGGGGCGCGAGTTCCTGGAGCAACCCCTGCCCACCAAGGTCGGCATCGTGGTGGTGGCGCTGGGCTTTCTCTTCAACATCAGCATGACGGTGCTCAAGGGCCGCAAGACCGCCATCTCGCTGGTGCTGCTGCTGGGCCTGTGGGGCCTGGCGCTGATGTTCCTGTTCAGCTTCGTCAACCCCAGCAACCTGGTGCGCGACAAGATGTACTGGTGGTTCGTGGTGCACCTGTGGGTGGAAGGCACCTGGGAGCTGATCATGGCATCGCTGCTGGCCTTCGTGCTCATCAAGACCACCGGCGTGGACCGCGAAGTGATCGACAAGTGGATGTACATGATCGTCGCCTTCGCGCTGATCTCGGGCATCCTGGGCACTGGCCACCACTTCTACTTCATCGGTTTGCCAGGCTACTGGCACTGGGTGGGTGGCGTGTTCTCTGCACTGGAACCCATTCCGTTCTTCATGATGACGCTGTTTGCCTTCAACATGGTGCAGCGCCGCCGCCGTGAGCACCCCAACCAGGCTGCCGTGCTGTGGGCCGTGGGCACCGCCGTCATCGCCTTCCTGGGCGCGGGCGTCTGGGGCTTCATCCACACGCTGAGCTGGGTCAACTACTATACGCACGGCTCGCAGGTCACGGCCGCGCACGGCCACCTGGCCTTCTACGGCGCGTATGTGCTGGTGGTGCTGGCCCTGATCAGCTACTCCATGCCACTGATGCGTGGCCGAGAAGCCAACCCCATGCGCGCGCAGCGTGCCGAGATGTGGAGCTTCTGGATCATGAGCATCGGCATGGCCGTGATGGTGCTGGCCCTGAGCGGCGCCGGCATCCTCCAGGTGTGGCTGCAGCGCATGCCCACCTCGGGCGCCATGTCGTTCATGGCGACGCAAGACCAGCTCGTCTTCTTCTACTGGGTGCGCGTGGCGGGTGGCGTGATGTTCCTGGTCGGGCTGCTGACCTACCTGTCGAGCTTCTTCATCGGCCCTGCGGCCAATGAGCAGGAAGTGGCAGCCATTCCCGGCGGCCGCACGCAGCGGGCCTGACCATGGAGCACGCCCACGCAGCGTTTACGCCGGCTTCGGGCGCCCACACCGGCCCAGGCCTGCGGCCTGCCGGTGGGGCTCCGTTTTATGCGGAACAAGGGGGCGAATGCGCGCTCTTCGCGCATTGCTTCACCCAGCAGCTGCCGCTGCTCATCAAGGGCCCCACGGGTTGCGGCAAGACGCGCTTTGTCGAGCACATGGCGGCCCGCCTGGCGCGCCCGCTGATCACCGTGTCATGCCATGACGATCTCAGCGCGGCGGACCTCGTGGGCCGCCACCTGATCGGCCATGGCAACACGGTCTGGTCCGACGGGCCCCTTACCCGGGCGGTGCGCAGCGGCGCCATCCTCTACCTCGACGAAGTGGTGGAAGCCCGCAAGGACACCACCGTGGTGCTGCACCCCCTGGCCGACGACCGGCGTCTGCTGCCCATCGAGCGCACGGGTGAGTTGCTCAAGGCACCGCCCGAGTTCATGCTGGTCATCTCCTACAACCCGGGCTACCAGAACCTGCTCAAGGGGCTCAAGCCGAGTACGCGGCAGCGCTTCACTGCGCTGACGCTGGACTACCCTGCGCCCGCCGTCGAGCGCGCCATTCTGGAGCGTGAGGGCCACGCCTCACCCGCGCTGGCCGCCCGCCTGGTGCAGCTGGCCCAGGCGCTGCGTCGCCTGACCGACCACGATCTGGAAGAAACCGCCAGCACCCGCCTGCTCGTCATGGCGGCACGGCTGGTGGCCTCGGGCCTGCCGCTGCGCGACGCCTGCCGCGCCGCCGTGGTGGATGCACTGACCGACGACACCGAGACTGTTCGTGCGCTCGACGAGGTCGTGCGCGCCGTGGTGGGCGATGATGACTGATTGTTCTGGCTGTGCTTCGGCCTCTGGCTGCTCCAGCGCAGCCACCCCGGCCGGCACACAAGCCACCCAAGGCAACAGCGCCCCGGTGGCGCTGCCAGCCACCGCACAGCTGCAGCGGCGCCGGCGCTGGTTCCAGGCGGTCTTTTTTGCCGTTTTTCTGCTCGCCCCCGCGCTCAATCTGCTGCGTTTTGACCTGACTGAAACCCAGCTGTGGGTGCTCGGATTTCGCTGGTCGCTGGGCATTGACGCCTTTATGCGCGGCGAAGCCACTGCGGTGCAAACCGCGTGGTCCATTGTGTGGCGCGGTATCTTGCCCGTTCTGGCCCTCGTCATCGCTTTCTTGGCCGTTGCCTACCACTTTGGCCGGCTCTATTGCGGCTGGTTGTGCCCTCATTTTTCGCTGGTCGAAACCCTCAACGACCTGCTGCACCGCGCCACCGGCAAACTCAGCGTGTGGGACAAATCACCCACGCCGCGCCCTGGCCGCGTGGCCGACAAGCGCTGGTGGCCTGTGTTTTTGGCGGCCTGCATGGTCTTTGGTTTTGTCTGGGCCATCACGCTGCTGACGTACCTGCTGCCCCCTGCCCTGGTCTGGGGCAACCTGGTGCACGGCAACCTCACCCCCAACCAGGCCCGCTTTCTGGCGGTGGGAACGCTGGTCTTCACACTCGAGTTCACCCTTGCGCGACACCTGTTTTGCCGCTACGGCTGCGCGGTGGGCCTGTTCCAGAGCCTGGCCTGGATGGCCAACCCCAAGGGCATGGTGGTCTCGTTCACCCGCGAACGGGCGCGCGAGTGCAAAACCTGCGAGGTCATGCCCCCAAGCCGCCTTCGGCGTCTGCCCCCCGAGGGGGAGCACGCGAATCTTGGCGCGGCCCGGCAATCCGCTGGCCCGCGCGGCAGCGCCTGCGACAACGCCTGCCCCATGCGACTGAACCCGCGCAACATCAAACGCATGATGTTTGCCTGCGTGCAGTGCGGCCAGTGCCTGACCGCCTGCGGCAACACGCAAACCGCACAAGGCCGCACACCCACGCTGGAATGGAAGGTGGGACTGGACGCGGTGCGCGAAACCCTGCGCCAGCGGCGCGAGGAACAGCGCTGATGGAAGAGTGGATTGGCCAGTGGTGGCACCGCGCCGTCACCCGCGCCGCGGAGCCCGGCCGCGCCCATGTGCAGGTCAGTCTGGAAGAGATGCGCCGCAGCATCGCCCTGCTCTACCGCGCAGGCGGAGGTGACGCCGCTGTGCGCGTGGCGCCGGTAGCCGACAGCCGCCATGGCGGGCCCCGGGGCTGGCTGCAACGCCTGGCCGGCAGTGGCATCCGCGTGCCCCTGCCGGTGCTCGACTGGGAAACGCTCGCCCTGCCCGCCCAGGTGGCGGTGTTCGACCAGCAGGAACTCAACCGCGAGCTGTACCTGTGGCTGGCCGCGCTGGCAGCGGTGTTCGAGCCCACGGGCGACTGGATCGCCGACAACCGCGCCGCCACGGCGCGGGCGTTGCAGCGCTTTGCCGGCCTGCGCGGGCGCCACCAGCGCCTCACGCAGGCCCATCTGGCGCAACGCCCCACCCTGACCAGCCTGCGTGCCGATGCCATCCCCTGGGAGGCCGCCGTGCAAGCCGCCCTGCGCGGTGATGACCACGGCCCGCTCTTCGTCGCTCCCGCCCAGGTGGCGCCGGTGTGGCTCTGGCTGACTGCGGGTGTCACCCAGGCTCCGGCAGGCCATGCCGCACCAGCCGGCGATGGCACTGCCGAGCGCCCCGACGGCCCGCCCGGTGACGAAAGCAAGCAGCGCCGCCGCTCGCGCCGCGTCGAGCACAACGAGGCGCGCAATCCTTTGCTGCTGGCAGCGAAAACCGAGGCCCTGATGACCTGGAGCGAGCTGATCCGCCTGGACCGTGGCACCGACGACGAGGTCGACCCCAACGCCACGGCGGCCGCCAACGACATGGACACCCTGTCGCTGGCGCGCGGCGAGCAGACCACCGCATCGCGCATCAAATTCGACCTGGACCTGCCCAGCGCGTCTGCCGACGATCTGCCGCTGGGCCCAGGCCGAAAAACCCCCGAATGGGACTGGCGCCGCAGCGTGCTGCAACCCGAGCACTGCTCGGTGCAATGCTCGGTGGCCCGGCCGGGCACGCCCTACACCCCCCCGCAGGCACTGCGGGCCACGGCCAGGCGCGTGCGCCGGCGCCTGGAGGTGCTGCGCGCCGCGCCGCGCTGGCAGAACGGCCAGACGCTGGGCGACGAGTTCGACATCGATGCCTGGGTGCGCTTTCAAACCGAAACCCGCGGCGGCCTGCAACACAGCGACTCGCCACCGGTCTATATCCGGCGCCAGCGCGGCGAACGCAGCCTCGCCACGCTGCTGCTGGCCGATCTATCGCTCTCCACCGATGCCTACGCCACCTCCAACGCGCGCGTGATCGACGTGATCCGCGATGCCTTGTATGTGTTTGGCGAAGCGCTCTCGGCCACGGGCGATGCGTTTGAAATGCTGGGCTTCAGCTCGGTGCGGCGCCAGCATGTGCGCATCCAGCACATCAAGGGTTTTGGCGAACGCTGGAACGACACGGTGCGCTCCCGCGTCGGCGCACTCAAGCCGGGTTTCTATACCCGCATGGGCGCCGCACTGCGCGATGCCACCCGGCGCCTGGGCGCACGCCCCGAGCGCCAGCGGCTGCTGCTGGTGCTGACCGACGGCAAGCCCAACGATCTGGACATTTACGAAGGCCGCTACGGCCTGGAAGACACCCGCCATGCCGTGCAGGAAGCGCGCGATGCAGGCTTGATCCCGTTTTGCGTCACCATCGACCACGAAGCCCACGACTACCTGCCGATGCTGTTTGGCAGCCAGGGCTATGCCCTGGTGCGACGCCCGCAGGATCTGGTCCAGCGCCTGACACAGGCCTGGGTGACGCTGGCGCGCTGAACGCCCCCGCGCCGGCGGCAATCCAGCGCCGGGCCAGCCATGCCAGCCAACGCAGAGCCCATGGACTTGCCCAGCCCGCGACAGCCCCCGGATCGCTCACCACGCCGCACAGGTAGCGCTGCCCGGCATCGCTCCAGCGCAGCGCTGCACAGGCCCCCGTGCGGCGGCGCGACACCCACATACCCACCGGGCACGGCTCCGCCAGGCAGCACAGGCCGCAGCCGTTGCACTGCGCCCCTTCTGCAGGCTTCGGCGGTGCTTCGGGGTGCAGCCAGGCCACGGGGGCGGCGGAGGGCTTGCGTCCCATGGAATTGAGCTTCCCCACATTCGTGTCGTCAGCGCGCCAGCACGTGCGCCAGCGCCTTGCCCGTGTGCGTGCCCGCAGCCACCACGTCTTCCGGCGTGGCCGCAGCCACGATGCGCCCGCCTGCATTGCCGCCCTCGGGCCCCAGGTCCAGAATCCAGTCGGCCTCGGCGATCACATCCAGGTCGTGCTCAATCACGATCACGCTGTGGCCGCCATCCACCAGCCGGTGCAGCACGCGGATGAGCTTGTCCACGTCGGCCATGTGCAGGCCCACGGTGGGTTCGTCCAGCACATACAGCGTGTGTGGCGCCTTCTGGCCCCGGCGCCCGATTTCGTCACGCACCTTGGTCAGCTCGGTGACGAGCTTGATGCGCTGCGCCTCGCCACCGCTCAAGGTCGGCGACGGTTGGCCCAGCGTGAGGTAGCCCAGCCCCACGTCCTGCAAGAGCTGCAGCGGGTGCGCAATGCTGGGCATGGTGGCGAAGAAGCCCACGGCCTCGTCCACCTCCATCTGCAGCACATCGCCAATGCTCTTGCCGCGCCAGGTCACGGCCAGCGTTTCGGGGTTGAAGCGCGCGCCGTGGCAGGTTTCGCAGGGCACCTTCACATCGGGCAGGAAGCTCATCTCGATGGTGCGCACGCCCGCGCCTTCGCAGCTGGGGCAGCGGCCTTCGCCGGTGTTGAAACTGAAGCGCCCGGCGGCATAACCCCGCGCCTTGGCTTCCAGCGTCTCGGCAAACAGCTTGCGGATGGTGTCCCAAAAGCCGATGTAGGTGGCGGGGCAGCTGCGGGGTGTCTTGCCGATGGGCGTCTGGTCCACTTCGAGCACACGGTCGATGCTTTCGAAGCCCGAGAGCCCCGTGCAGCCCACCAGCGGCGGAAGACCATGGGCCCCCACGCTCGGCACTGCATGTCCTCGCTGCCCCCCAAGGGTGCCCTGCGCGCCTTGGGGCGGCCCGGCGACGCGCAGAGCCGCATCCATCGCATCACGGCCCGCCTTGGTACTGCGCTGCTGCACCCAGGCCTGTACATTGGCCAGCAACACGTCGCGCGCCAACGTGGACTTGCCCGAGCCGCTCACGCCCGTCACCGCCACCAGGCGGTGCAGCGGCACGGTGGCCGTCACGTTCTGCAGGTTGTGCAGCTGCGCACCGTGCACGGTGAGCCAGCGCATGGCGGCGCGTTCCTTCGCCTCGGTCAGCGCATCAGCCGCCAGCGATGCGGCCTGGGCCGCGCGCTTCTTGACGGCGGCGCTCTGCCGGCCGGTGGGCGCGGCCGCTTCGGCCTGGGCAAAGGCCGCCGTGGCCTCGGCGCTCACTTCGCCGGGCGCCATGCTGCGGCGCAGCTGCAACGGGTGCTTCATGGCGTGCAGCAGGTAGCGGCCGGTTTGCGAATCGGCCGCACCGGTGATGTCGGCCACGCTGCCCTGCGCCACCAGGCGCCCGCCACGTTTGCCCGCGCTGGGGCCAATGTCGATGATGTGGTCGGCGCGGCGGATGGTGTCTTCGTCATGCTCCACCACCACCAGCGTGTTGCCCTTGTCGCCCAGCTTGTGCAGGGCGTTGAGCAAGATCTGGTTGTCGCGCGCATGCAGGCCAATGGTGGGCTCGTCGAGCACGTAGCACACGCCCTGCAGGTTGCTGCCCAGCTGCGCGGCCAGGCGGATGCGCTGGGCCTCGCCACCGCTGAGCGTGGGCGCGCCCCGGTCCAGCGTGAGGTAACCCAGGCCCACTTCTTCCAAAAATTCGAGGCGGCTCTGGATTTCGGGCACCAGGTCGCGGGCGATGCCGGCCTCGCGCTGGGTCATGCCGCCCTCGATGCGCAGGGTCTCGATCCAGCGGCGCACGTCCGTCACCGAGAGCGCGGCGATGTCGGTGATGCCCACGCCAGCAAATTGGACCGCGCGGGCCGTGGCGTTCAGGCGAGTGCCGCTGCAGCTGGGGCAGGCGGTGTCGGCCAGATCCTCCACCTCGGGCTCGGCAAAGGTCTGCTCGCGGCCTTTTTCCTTGTCGTCCTGCACCGAGTCGTCAAACACCTTGCGCTGGTCTTTGGTGAGCTTGACGCCCGTGCCCACGCAGTCGGGACACCAGCCGTGCTTGCTGTTGTAGCTGAACAGGCGCGGGTCCAGCTCGGCATAGCTGGTGGCGCACACGGGGCAGGCGCGTTTGGTGGAGAACGCCTGCAACTGGCCGATGCCCGCCGTGGGCTGGCCGCCTTCCATGGCCACACGAAGCTCGGTTTGCAGGTCGGCAATGCTGCTCAGCACATGCACCACGCCCTTGCCGTGGGTGAGCGCGTCGGCCAGCGCGGCGCGCAGCGCGGCTTCGTTATCGGCCGACACATCGAGGCTGGCCACGGGCAGCTCGATGGTGTGTTCCTTGAAGCGGTCGATGCGCGGGAAGTTGGTGGTGGGCAAAAAGTTGCCATCCACGCGCAGGTGCGTGTGGCCGCGCGGACGGGCCCAGTCGGCCAGCTCGGTGTAGACACCCTTGCGGTTCATCACCAGCGGGGCCAGCAGGCCGATGTGCCGACCCCGGAACTGCGTGAGCAGCTGGGCGGCGATGCTCTCGGGCGTTTGCGGCTGCACGGCGGCGCCGTCTTTGGTGCAGTGCTGGGTGCCGAGCTTGACGTACAGCAGGCGCAGAAAGTGCCACACCTCGGTGGTCGTGCCCACGGTGGACTTGCGCCCGCCGCGCGAGAGGCGCTGCTCGATGGCGACGGTGGGCGGGATGCCGTACACCGCGTCCACCTCGGGCCGGCCCGCAGGCTGCACGATGCTGCGTGCATAGGCGTTGAGCGATTCGAGGTAGCGGCGCTGGCCTTCGTTGAACAAAATGTCGAACGCCAGCGTGGACTTGCCGGAGCCGCTCACGCCCGTCACCACGTTGAACTTGCCGCGCGGGATGTCCACGCTCAGGTTCTTGAGGTTGTGCTCCTTGGCGTTGACGATTTCAATGGCGTTTTTGGCCGCTGGCGCTTTATCCATCAGCGCTGCACGCTCCTGTTTTCGTAGCGAAGCGGCTTTTTCGTGCACCGAGTGGCCGCCGATGCCCAGCGTCAGTTCGTAGTCGCGCAGCGCCAGGCCGGTGTGCGAGGTGGCGTGCTGGCGCACATCTTCGGGCGTGCCTTCGGCCACGATGAGGCCGCCCGCATAGCCGCCCTCGGGGCCCAGGTCGATGAGCCAGTCGCTCGCGCGGATCACATCGAGGTTGTGCTCGATGACGATGAGCGAGTGCCCCGCGTCGATGAGCTTGCGCAGCGCGCGCATGAGCTTGGCGATGTCGTCAAAGTGCAGGCCGGTGGTGGGCTCGTCGAACAAAAACAGCGTGCCCTTGCGCGCCACCGTCTGGCGCGATTTGGACGCGCTGCGCGCGGCCTCGGCCAGGAAACCCGCGAGCTTCAGGCGCTGCGCCTCGCCCCCGCTGAGCGTGGGCACGGGCTGGCCCAGCGCCACGTATTCGAGCCCCACGTCCACGATGGGCTGCAGCGCGCGAATCACATCGCGGTCGCCCGCAAACAGGTCAGCCGCCTCGGCCACCGTGAGGGCCAGCACGTCCGCCACGTTCATGCTCACCGTTCGCCCTGAGCTTGTCGAGGGGCGCTCGATGGTGATTTCCAGAATCTCGGGACGGTAGCGCTTGCCATCGCAATCGGGGCAGCGCAGGTACACATCGCTCAGGAACTGCATCTCCACATGCTCGAAGCCCGAGCCCCCACAGGTGGGGCAGCGCCCGTCGCCGCTGTTGAAGCTGAACTTGGCGGCGGTGTAGCTGCGCTGTTTGGACAGCGGCGCCACCGCGAACAGTTCGCGGATGCTGTCCCACGCGCCCACGTAGCTCACGGGGTTGGAGCGGGCCGTCTTGCCGATCGGCGACTGGTCCACAAACACCACGTCCGAGAGGTGGTCCGCGCCCAGCATGCGGTCGTGCGCGCCCGGCGCATCGGTGGCCTTGCCAAAGTGGCGCAGCAGCGCGGGGGCCAGCACGTCCTGGATCAGGCTGGATTTGCCCGAGCCGCTGACGCCGGTGACGGTGACCAGGCGCTGCAGCGGGAATTCGACCGACACGTTCTGCAGGTTGTGCTCGCGCGCGCCTTCGAGGATGAGGCGCGGCGTGGACTCGGTCACCATGCGCTTGAAGCCAAAGCCCACATGTTTGCGCCCACCGAGATAGGCGCCAGTCAGCGTGTCGGCCTTGCGCAAATCGGCCGTGGTGCCATCAAAAACGATCTGCCCACCGAGGCGTCCAGGGCCGGGGCCCATGTCGATCATGCGGTCGGCCGCGAGCATCACGGCCGGGTCGTGCTCCACCACCACCAGGGTGTTGCCCGCATCGCGCAGGCGCAGCATGGCCTCGGTGATGCGGTGCATGTCGCGCGGGTGCAGGCCGATGCTGGGCTCGTCGAGCACGAACAGCGTGTTGACCAGACTGGTGCCCAGTGCGGTGGTGAGGTTGATGCGCTGCACCTCGCCACCGCTCAGGGTGCGGCTTTGGCGGTCGAGCGTGAGGTAGCCGATGCCCACGTCGCACAGGTATCTGAGGCGCGTGGTGATTTCTTCGTGCAGCAACTTGAGCGCCTGCGCATCGCCGCCCTTGGCAGCGTCGCCAGCATGCTCTGTGTGCAACTGCATGCGATCAAAGAACTTTCGCAGGCGGTCGATGGGCAGCAGCATCAGGTCGTGCAGGCACAGGCCGGGCAGCGCTTCGAGCTGCTCGCGCGACCACAACACGCCTTCAGGCATGAAACGTTTGCCGGGCTCCAGCACCGCGTCGGCGTCTTCCTTGCGGCCGATGCGCCAGAGCAGGCTTTCGGTCTTGAGGCGCGCGCCCGCGCAGGTGGGGCACGGCGTGTAGCTGCGGTACTTGGACAAGAGCACGCGGATGTGCATCTTGTAGGCCTTGCTTTCGAGGTACTCGAAGAAGCGCTTGATGCCGTACCACTGCTTGCTCCACTGCCCGTCCTTGTAGCCGGGCGCACCGCCAATGACCCATTTCTTCTGGTCGTCGGTGAGCTTGTACCAGGGCGTATCGCGCGGAATGCCGGCCGTCTCGGCGTGGCGCATGAGGTCGTCCTGCGCCTCTTTCCACGCGGGGGTCTGGATGGTCTTGATCGCACCGGCGCGCAGCGTGAGCTTGTCGTTGGGGATGACGAGCCCGTAGTCCACCCCGATCACGCGGCCAAAGCCCCGGCAGCTGTCGCACGCGCCCACGGCGGAGTTGAACGAGAAGGCGGACGGAATGGGGTCGCTGTAGCGCAAGTCGCTGTCGGGGCAGTGCAGGCCCGTGGAGAAGCGCCACAGTTCTGGTTCGCCCTCATCCACAAGCCGATAAACGTTCAAACGCCCCGTGCCACGTTTCAGCGCAACCTCAATCGCCTCAATGACGCGCACTTTTTCTGCATTACCGAGGCGCAAGCGGTCCGCCACAACATCCAGCACCTTGCGAGGCCCCGTGGCCGTGCCCACTTCCCGCTCGGCCTGCACCTTGGTGAAGCCGCTGGCCGACAGCCACTGCGCGACCTGCTCGGCCGACGTGCCGCCCGGCAGCTCCACGGGGAATGTCAGCACGATGCGCGGGTTGATCTCGGCCCCCACGCTCCCCACTGCGTGTGGTTCGCTGCCCCCCAAGGGGGCGCTCGCCGCCTTGGGGCGGCCCGGCGGCGGCTCGACGCCGCAGCGGCGCTGCAGTTCGGCATGGATGGTCTCGGGCGAGTCGTGGCGCACCGGCTGCGCGGTCTGCTTGTCGAACAGCTGGCCTGCGCGGGCGAACAGCAGCTTCAGGTGGTCGTTCAGCTCCGTCATCGTGCCCACGGTGGAGCGGCTGGAACGCACCGGGTTGGTCTGGTCGATGGCAATGGCAGGGGGCACGCCTTCGACCTTGTCCACGGCCGGCTTGTCCATGCGGTCGAGGAACTGGCGCGCGTAGGCGCTGAAGGTCTCGACGTAGCGGCGCTGGCCCTCGGCATAGAGCGTGTCGAACACCAGGCTGGATTTGCCCGAGCCGCTGGGGCCCGTGACCACCGTGAGTTCACCGGTGCGGATGTCCAGATCCAGGTTCTTGAGGTTGTGCTGGCGTGCGCCGCGGATTCGGATCAGTCCCTGGGTCATGGAAGCAGTCTTTCGGGTGTGAGGCGAAACATTCTAGGGACCAACCGCGGCAGGCGCGCAACACGGTTCAGTACCCCCGGCAGCAGCTGTGGTGCTTATGCTGCATTGCGGCAGTCCGCACTGCGCGGTGGCGGCCAAAAGGTGGCATGGAGGCCGGTTCACCGTATAGACTGGAAAACTATTTTGAGAGGGGACTTCAATGAATCAATGGACAAAGCTCTGTGCCAGTGTTGCACTGGCCACACTGGTATGCACCAGCCACGCACAGATCCTGATCGGACAGACCGCTGGGTATTCCGGCCAGGTCGCGGCAGGCGTCAAGGAAACGGCGGATGGCGCAATGCTGCACATCGACGCGGTGAACGCGAAGGGTGGCGTGAACGGACAAAAGATTGAACTCATTTCGCTGGACGACAAGTTCGACCCCAAACTCGCCGCTGAAAATGCCCGCACGCTGATCGAGGAAAAAAACGTGCTCGCGATGTTCCTGACCCGCGGCACCCCCCATACAGAAGCCATGCTCCCGCTGCTGGAGAAGAACGGTGTGGCGCTGGTCGGCCCATCCACTGGCGCCATGGTGCTGCACCAACCCGTGCGCAAATACATCTTCAACGTCCGCGCCACCTACCAGCGCGAGGCCGAAAAAGCGATGTCCCACCTGGCATCCATGGGCATGACGCGCATTGCGGTGGTGTACTCCGACGACAGCTTTGGCGCGGATGGCGTCATCGGCGCCCAAAAAGGCCTGGTGGGCAGCAAGCTTACCCCGATCGTGCTGGAGAAGTTCAACCGTGCCAAACCGGACTTTGCACCCATTGCGGCCAAGGTGGCTACCGCCAACGCGCAGGCGGTGCTGGTGATTGCATCGGGCTCGGCGGTGGTGGATGCCGGCAATGCGCTTCGGGCTGCCGGCTCGACGGCACAGATGGTCACGCTCTCCAACAATGCCTCCACGGGGTTCGTCAAGAGCCTGGGCGCCAATGCGCGCGGGATGATCGTCACCCAGGTCTATCCCAATGAACGTGCCGTGACCTATGCCATGGTGAAGGAAGCCCAGGACCTGGCCAAAGCCAAGGGCCTCGGGGAGGTCAGCCCGGCCATGCTCGAAGGCTTTGCTGCCGCCAAGGTGCTGGTTGAAGGCCTCAAGCGCGCAGGCCCCAAGCCCACCCGGGAAAAAATCCAGGCCGCGCTGGAGAGCCTGCGCAAGTTTGATCTGGGGGGCCTTGAAATCAGCTACGCCCCCGACGACCACACCGGCCTGGACTTTGCCGATCTCTCCATCATTGGCACGGACGGCAAGTTCCGGCGCTGAACTTCGGCGGCTCCTGATGGCCAAAAAAAGCCCGCGCCAAGCGCGGGCTTTTTTGTCCATCTGGCATCCAATGCCTGCGTTCCTCGCGGCCCCTCTCCTGGTCACTGCGCGGCGCTGGCCGCCGATGCGGGCGCCTCGGGCGCAGCCGTTGGCGGCGCTGCCGCGGGCTCGGGGGCGTGCACGGCATCGACGCCATGCTTCTCTCCGCCCATATCCACCTGGTCTCCCGCCTTCATGATGACAAACAACGACAGGGCAGCGAACAAAACAAAGCCCACGACGATCTTCCACATTTTGATGCCTCCTTGGACAGATAGTGAACCGAGAAAGGAATGAAAAAAGCCCCACGCCCTGGCAGGCGTGAGGCTCGACTGTTCAGCCAAGACTACAGGCATGCGCCTGCAGGATCTTGGTGATCAGAAGTTGTGGCGCAGACCCACTGCGAAGGTGCTGAAATCCGCACCCGCGATGCCGGTGGCGTAATCGGCGCCAGACTTGTTGTCCACCTTGGTGTAAGCGCCATACAGCTTGGTGCGCTTGCTCAGGTTGTAGTTGTAGCCCAGGATGAACTGGCGAGCGCTGCTGTCGGCGCGGTTGTCCCACTTGCCGGCCCAGCCGAAGCCTGCGACCACTTCGGAAGCACCGAATGCATACTGGCCCGTCACGCGGGCAGCATCGCGCTTGCCCTTGCCACCCACCGTGTCGTCATTCGCGCGCTGGTAGTAACCGCCGACCTGGAATGCGCCAAACGTGTAGTGTGCACGCAGGCCGAAGTCATCATAGTCACCCAGCTTGGTGTAACCAGCGCCCAGAGCCAGGGGGCCGCTTTCCCAGTTGGCGGCCAGGTCATAGGCGTAGTCGCCGTTGGTGGTTTGCTCGTGGGCCGACACAGCACCTTCCAGCCAGAAGTTGCTGAACGTGGGCGTGCGGTAGGCGATCTTGTTGGTATCGCGCATGCCGTAGCTATACAGCGCATCGGAGATGTGGCCGGTATCGTGGTTCGGCTGGTCCAGCACACCGTAGTCGGCCACGGCGTAGTACGACTCGGCGATGAAGGTACCCAGACGCACCAGGCCGAAGTTGCCGGACAGGTTCACTTCGGCCTGGCGGCCAAAGAAATTCTTGTCCGAGGTGCCGGTGCTGCTGTCAAAGCCGCTTTCCAGCTGGAAGCCGGCCTTCAGGCCGCCGCCCAGGTCTTCTTCACCCTTGAAGCCGAAGCGCGAAGCGTTGTTGTACACGCCGGTGGTGGATTCACCACCGATCTTCACCCGTTCCACGGAAGTGTTGACGCGACCGTACAGTGTCACGCTGCTTTGCGCAAAGGCAGCAGAAGTACCCAGGAGGGCTAGCGTTGCGAGCAGAAAACGATTTTTTTGCATATGAGTTCCTTGAATGCTTGTGACCATCGATGTAGGCACTCCCTCGGCCCTTGCGAGGCCGGCTGGTACAAGTGCAGCTACTGGAACAAATTCTAGGTGCAACCATGTAAATAACACACGCTCATGTCACACCCATGCCGTTCTTGATGTATCGCTACCACACTTTTGGAAAAACTCCCCATCAAGGTGCGGCGGCACGCCAGAAATGCACCAATTCGAGACACTTCAGTCGTTGGCGTAGATGTCCACGTCCTTGGTCTCACGGATGAACAACGTGCCGATCACCAGGGTCATTCCCGCGATGATGATGGGATACCACAGGCCGTTGTACATGTTGCCGGTCTGCGCCACGATGGCAAAGGCCGTGGTGGGCAGCAGCCCCCCGAACCAGCCGTTGCCGATGTGGTAGGGCAGGCTCATCGAGGTGTAGCGGATGCGGGTCGGGAACATTTCCACCAGCATGGCGGCAATCGGTCCATAGACCATGGTCACCAGCAGCACCAGCCAGAACAGCAGGCCCACCGTCAGGACCTTGTTGGTCTTGGCAGGGTCGGCCTTGGTCGGGTAGCCGGCAGCCTTCAGGTCTTCGGCCACTTCCTTCTTGAAGGCGGCGATGGCCTTGGCGGACGCTTCGTCGAACTTGAGGTTCACCACGTTGCCGGTAGGCGCCTCGACCGTCTTGCCACCGATCTTGATCACCGCCGGCGAGCCCGCTGGGCCTGCCACGTTGTCGTAGCTCACCGAGTTCTGGACCAGGTAGCGCTTGGCGATGTCGCACGAGCTGCGGAAGTCGATCTCGCGGGCCACCGGGTTGCCCTGGAACGAGCACGATGCAGGGTCGGCCGTCACCACCACGCCAGCCGAGGCCTGGGCACGGGCCAGGTCAGGGTTGGCCGCTTCGGTCAGTGCCTTGAAGACGGGGAAGTAGGTCACCACGGCCAGCAGGCAGCCTGCCATGATGATGGGCTTGCGGCCGATCTTGTCCGACAGGGCACCGAACACCACGAAGAAAGGCGTTCCGATCAACAGCGCGGCAGCGATCATCAGGTTGGCGGTGGTGTTTTCCACCTTCAGTTGCTGCGTCAGGAAGAACAGCGCATAGAACTGGCCCGAGTACCAGACCACGGCCTGGCCAGCCGTCAGGCCCACCAGGGCCAGGATCACGATCTTCAGGTTCTTCCACTGGCCAAACGACTCGGTCAGAGGTGCCTTGGAGGTCTTGCCTTCGGCCTTCATCTTCTGGAACGCAGGCGACTCCGACAGCGACAGGCGGATCCAGACCGACACGCCCAGCAGCAGGATGGACACCAGGAAAGGAATGCGCCAGCCCCAGTCCTGGAACACGGCTTCACCCAGGCTCAGGCGCACGCCCAGAATCACCAGCAGGCTCAGGAACAGGCCCAGCGTGGCCGTGGTCTGGATCCAGGAGGTGTAGGCACCGCGCTTGCCGTGGGGCGCATGCTCGGCCACATAGGTGGCGGCACCGCCATACTCGCCGCCCAGCGCCAGGCCCTGCAACATGCGCAGCGCAATCAGGATCACCGGGGCCGCCACGCCGATGGTGGCGTAGCTGGGCAGCAAGCCGACGATGAACGTCGACAGGCCCATGATCAGGATCGTGACCAGGAAGGTGTACTTGCGGCCGATCATGTCGCCCAGGCGGCCGAACACGATGGCGCCGAAGGGCCGCACCAGGAAACCTGCCGCAAATGCCAGCAGCGCGAAGATGAAGGCCGCGCCCGCATCCAGCCCGCTGAAGAACTGCTTGGCAATGATGGCCGCGAGCGAGCCGTAGAGATAAAAGTCGTACCACTCAAATACGGTTCCGAGCGACGAAGCGAAGATGACCTTCTTCTCTTCGGCGGACATCGGCCGCGGTGCGGGATGTTGCGTTGCCATGGTTGCCTCCTGTGATGTTTTTGAACTTACAGGTACATACAAAATTACCTGTGAGGTCACTATCTATGGCGCTACTGACACCACTCTGACGCATTTCTTACAGAAACTGCCGCGATCCTTACGGTTTTGGTAGTAACCCTTGCCCGGCATTTTCCGATGCGAAAAATCACCCGGTAACCGCCTGCCCATTGGTTTAACGCCCGACATGCGCACCGCCCCATTTGCGGCGCGCATGCCGCAGCAAAGCCCGTTTCGTAAGCGCTTGGTCAGTGCGCGTTCGCAGAATCCAGCCATGCGGGGCGACCTGCCGCCCGACATTCCGTTTTCAACGCACAACCTTGAGGAGAGACACCCATGAGCGACCCAATGGTCCAGAAAATACAGAGCCATCCGAAATACCTGGAACTGCGCACCAAGCGCAACCGCCTGGGCATCTTCCTGACGGTCCTGATGCTGATCGTGTACTACGGCTATATCGCGCTGATTGCCTTCGACAAGAAGTTCCTGGCCCAGCCCATCGGCAGCGGCGTGACCTCGCTGGGCATTCCGATCGGCATGGGCGTGATCATTTTCACGATCGTGATCACCGGCATCTATGTACGCCGCGCCAATGGCGAATTCGACACCTTGACCAAAGAAATCCTGAAGGACGCATCGAAATGAATGCATCGACACGACGCGGGAGCAGCCTGCTGGCCATCCTGGCGCTCATGGCCGCAGGCGGTGCCCACGCGGCCGGCGCCGACCTGGGCCAGGTCGCCAAGCAGGCAACCAACTGGACAGCGATCATCATGTTCGGCGCCTTTGTCGCCGGCACGCTGTGGATCACGAAATGGGCGGCGGCCAAGACCAAGTCCGCCTCCGACTTCTACACCGCTGGCGGCGGCATCACCGGCTTTCAGAATGGCCTGGCCATCGCGGGCGACTACATGTCGGCGGCCTCGTTCCTGGGCATTTCGGCGGCCGTGATGGCCACCGGCTACGACGGGCTCATCTACTCCATCGGCTTTCTGGTGGGCTGGCCCATCATCACCTTCCTGATGGCCGAGCGGCTGCGCAACCTGGGCAAGTTCACCTTTGCCGACGTAGCGGGCTACCGCTTTCAGCAGGGCCCCATCCGCGCGTTTGCCGCCTCGGGCACGCTGGTGGTGGTGGCGTTCTACCTGATCGCACAGATGGTCGGCGCGGGCCAGCTCATCAAGCTGCTGTTTGGCCTGGAATACTGGATGGCCGTGGTCATCGTCGGCGCGCTGATGATGATCTATGTGCTGTTCGGCGGCATGACCGCCACCACCTGGGTGCAGATCATCAAGGCCTGCCTGCTGCTGGCGGGCGTGACCTTCATGGCCTTCATGGTGCTGGCCCAGTACGGCTTCAGCCCCGAGGCGCTGTTTGCCAAGGGCGTCGAAGTGCGCACCGCCATTGCCGCCAACACCGGCAAGACGCCCGAAGAGGCCGCCAAGGCCGGGCTGGGCATCATGGGCCCGGGCGGTTTCATCAAGGACCCGATCTCGGCCATTTCGTTCGGCATGGCGCTGATGTTCGGCACCGCCGGGCTGCCCCACATCCTGATGCGCTTCTTCACGGTGCCCGATGCCAAGCAGGCGCGCAAGTCGGTGCTGTGGGCCACGACCTGGATCGGCTACTTCTATGTGCTGATCTTCATCATCGGCTTTGGCGCCATCACCCTGGTGCTCACCAACCCCGAGTTCGCGGATGTGGTCAAGGGCGTGATCCACGGCGGCGCGGGCACGGCCAACATGGCGGCGGTGCTGGTGGCCAAGTCGGTGGGCGGCAATATCTTCTACGGCTTCATCTCGGCCGTGGCGTTTGCCACCATCCTGGCCGTGGTGGCGGGCCTGACGCTCTCGGGCGCCTCGGCCGTGTCGCACGACCTGTATGCCACCGTGTTCAAGAAGGGCAAGGCCGACAGCGCCGCCGAGCTGAAAGTCTCGCGCATCACCACGCTGGCCCTGGGCCTGATCGCCGTGGTGCTGGGCATTGTCTTTGAGAAGCAGAACATCGCGTTCATGGTGTCGCTGGCGTTTGCCATTGCGGCCTCGGCCAACTTCCCGGTGCTGTTCCTGTCGGTGCTCTGGAAAGACTGCACCACGCGCGGCGCGGTGATTGGCGGCTTCCTGGGCCTGATCTCGTCGGTGGGCCTGACCGTCGTGTCGCCCTCGGTGTGGGAAGCCACGCTGGGCAACCCCGCCGGCTCGGCGCTGTTCCCCTACACCTCGCCGGCGCTGTTCTCGATGACCATCGGCTTCGTGGGCATCTGGCTGTTCTCGATCACCGACAAGAGCGCCAACGCCGCGCGCGAGCGCGCCGCATTCCCGGCACAGCAGGTGCGGTCGGAAACCGGTTTCGGTGCCTCCGGCGCTTCAGGCCACTGACACTGCGCACCCCAGCGCCACACTGCGGCACAGCGCCACCACCGCTGCGCCGCACCACCCAACAAGCCGGGCCACCCTGCCCGGCTTTTTTGCGCCTGGCGCCGGGTTTGCACAACCACCACAAACTATCAAAACAATAGCTGATAGCGCTTTATTGACAAGCGCTACAGGCCGATTTCATTCAAAACCCTGCTACAGCAAAGGCGGCAGCCCCCGTTCAGCCTGCACCCTGCAACTGGCGCAGCTTGATGAAGGCCAGCGCCGCCATCACGGCGTCGTTGAGTGCGTCGTGCGCCTCGCGCCGGGGCAGGCCCAGGTCGTCCATCAGGGTGGTAAAGCGCAGGTCGATGTCGGCGTTGTCCTGCTGTTTGTAGGGCGGAAGTTGCCGGAACTTGTGCTCGTAATACAGCGCCGACACTTCAATCTTGGGCTGCGGCAGCCCCATGCCCAGCAGCGGCCAGACGGCGCGGTTGAGCATGGCCACGTCGAATTCGAGAAAGTAACCCACCAGCGGACGGCTGCCGATGAAGCGCAGCAGCTGGCGCATGGCCTCTGCCAGCGGCAGGCCCTGGGCGACATCCCGCTCGCGCAGGCGGTGAATGCGCACGCTGTCGGCCGGCACACCCTTGTCGGGGCGCACCAGCAACTCCAGCCGCTCGCTGGTCAGGATGCGCTGGCCCACGATGCGCACGGCACCAATGGCGATGATTTCGTCGCTGCGCACGTTGAGCCCCGTGGTCTCGCAATCGAGCGCCACCCATTCACCGGGCGGCGGCGGATCGAGCAGGAAGGCGAACGCCGGGTCGGCCAGGTGGTACAGCAGCCAGGCGCGCCGCAGGCGTGCGAACGGACTCACAGCGCGTCCAGCTTCAGACGCTGGTGCAGCAGCACCTTGAAGCGCTTGACCACCGCCAGCGCATCCTTGAGCAGGTCGCGCTCCAGGCTGCTCAGCCGCTCGGGATCGACGGTGCCGGTGACCGCGCGGCCGGTGTCGATCTCGGCCAGGCCAGCCTTCAGGCGCAGGCCCATCAGGAAGTGCAGGCTCTGCACCAGCTCGTCGCCCAGCGCCGCTTCGAGCATGCCATCGGCCACCAGGGCCGCGATGCGCTCGGCCGTGCCGGTGGCGGCCACGCGCCGGGCCAGGGCCAGGCTGCGCACGCCGTGCACGATGGGGAAGATGCCCGCCTTTTTCAGGCTGATGGCGTGGCCTTCGTCGCCCAGGCCGAACAGACGGCTCCACCAGCCCGCGGGGCCGCCAAAGTTTTCGATTGCCGCGGCAAAACGCGCCAGCACGGCGTCGTTGTCGGTGGCCAGCGCCATCACGCGCTCGCGCACGGTGGCCAGCAGCGCGGCGTCGCCCGCCACCGCGTGCGCATCGAGAAAGATCGCCAGCTGCATGAGGCTGTCGCCCTCGGGCTGCAGCAGCCACTGGCGCACGCGCTGGCTGAAGCTGCTCGCCGTGCCGCGCCAGTCGGGGTTGCTGACCATGATGCGGCCGGGGCATTCGGGGTAGCCGAAGCTCGCCAGCACTTCGGAAAAGCGCTGGCAGATGGCATCGAGCTCGGGCGGCGCGGTGTAGCCGTCGCGCAGCACCAGGCCGTTGTCCTGGTCGGTCTTGAGCAGTTGCTCGCCACGCCCCTCGCTGCCCATGACGAACAGGCAGCTGTGGGCCACCAGGTCGGCCGGCGCCACCATGGCCCAGGCGCGCTCGAACAGCCGGGCGTTGAGCTGCTGCACCAGCCTTGCCATCAGGCCGATGCGCGTGCCGCCGCGGTACAGCGCCGCGATCAGCCGCGTGATCTGCGCCGCCGCCTGCGCCAGCGCGGGCAGGTCCTGGGCATGTTCGATCTGCACCGTGATCAGGTGCGAATGGTTGGCCAGGAAGCTGAACAGGTCCAGCGCCTCCAGGATGCCGCGCACCTGGCCGCCGTCCTCCACCACCACGAGACGGTGCACGCGCCGGCGCAGCATGAGCGCCATGGCGTCGCCCAGCAAATCCGAAGGCCGCATGGTCACCACCGGGCTGCTCGCCAGCTCGCCCACGGCCAGCTCATCCAGCGGGCGGCCATCCAGGATGGCGCGCTGCAGGCTGGTGTTGGTGAAGATGCCCAGCCCGCCACCGGGCACGTTGTTCAGGCCGGTCACCAGCACACTGGTGGTGCGCTGCGCCTGGAACAGCCGCACCACCGAGACGATGTCGGTGCTGGCATCCACGGTGTGCGCCGGGCGCAGGAAGGCCTGGTCCACGCGTGCCATGGTGAGCGACTGGCGCTCGTGCTGGTCGGCGCGCTGCGCCAGCGCGCTGAGCTTCTGGCCCAGGTCGGAAAACAGCAGCGCGCCGAACGTGGTGTTGCGCGCGATGAGTTCGTTGACCGCCTCGCGCGCCAGCTGGTAGGCCACCACCTCCTCGGCCGCCACAAAGCGGCTGCCCACGCGCCCGGTCATCAGGCCGCAGCCGTCAAAGCAGTCGTCCGGCCCGTAGGTGGCCAGCACCTCGTCGCCCTCGGTCTGCGTGACATAGCCCTTGATGACGACAAACAGATGCGTGGGGGCCACGCCCACATCCAGCACCACGGCGCCTGCGGGGAAATAGGCAATGTCCACGCTGGCACGCACCAGGCGCTGTTCGTCCGGGCTCAGGCAGTCAAAGGGCGATGCAGCGAAGTTGAAGGCATTGGGCATGGTGGGGCTGTGGATATGCCACTGGGCGCCCCATTCAACCCGGCAGGCCTTGCGCCACGCTTGCAGCGGCGTCCCAGTCGTGTTCGAACCAGGTGTCGTCTTCCAGATAAGCGCGCAGCATGGTCAGGCTGTCAAAGCCCCAGAAAACCTTGCCATCGACCTCGAAGGCCGGCACGCCGAACACGCCGTGCGCGGCGGCGGCGTCGGTGTTGCTGCGCAGCAGCGCCTTGGCGCGTGCGCCATCCGCATCGTCGGGCTGCAACTGCGGCTCCAGCTCGGCGGCCAGGGCCGTGAGGCGCTGTGCGTCGAGCGCATCGTGCCCGCCCTGCCACACATGCCGCAGCAGCGTGCCGGCCACGAAGCGGTTGATGCTGCCGTCGCGGCTGCAGGCCAGCGCCTGGCGCAGCAGCGGCAGCGGATTGAATGGATGGCGCGCCGGCATCTGCAGCCCGACGCCCAGCGCATGGCCGAGCCAGGTGACATGGCGATAGGTCCAGTCGCGCTTCGGAGCAATGCCCGCCGGCCCCGGGTTGCCATGCTGCTTGAGCAGCGCGCCCAGCAGCACCGGGCGGTATTCCACGCTGTAGCTCAGGCCCTCCAGCACCTCGGGCAGGCGCTCGAAGGCCAGCCAGGCATAGGGCGAGACAAAGTCCAGGTAGAACGTGATGTGCTTCATGTCGGCTCCTTGGCCACGGCTTCAGGAGGGAATGGCATCCCGGCGCGCTGCGCCAGCCGCGCCCAGATGGCCAGGCGCTCAGCGCTGTCGGCCAGTGCCCAGGCGCGGATCTCGGGAATGGTGCGAAAGCACCCCTCGCAGCGGCTGCCGTCTTCGGTCATGCGGCACACCGAGATGCAGGGCGAGGGGATCACCTCGTCCGAATCAGCATCAAAATAGCCTGCAGCGCTTAACAGACGTGCGCGAGCAGCTATTGATTCTGCAGCACTCATGCCACCACCTCCTGCACCACATCCACCACGGGAGCCCCTGTGAGGCGCTGCAGGTCGCCCGGATGCAGCGCAAATACGCCATGCGGATGCCCTGCGGCCGCCCAGACCACGTCAAAGCGCAGCAGCTCCTGGTCGATCAGCGTGACCGGGGGCGTGGCGTGCGCGATGGGCGAAACGCCGCCGATCGAGAAGCCCGTGCGCTCCTTCACGAAACCGGCATCGGCCCGGCCGATCTTGCCCACATGGGCCTCGACCTTTTTTTCGTCCACCCGCCGGTCGCCCGAGGTGATGACCAGCACCGCCGCATCGTCGCTCTTGCGCCGGAAGATGATGCTCTTGGCCACCTGCCCCACCAGAATGCCCAGCACGTCGGCGGCCTGCTGCGCGGTGCGCGCGGCGTCGTCGAGCATGCGCGGCATGTGGGGGTGGCCCTGGGCCTGCAAGGCCGCCGCCACCCGCTGCACCCCTTCGGGCAGCGCCTTCAGCTCCGCGCCGCACAGGGCTTGATCTGCCGGCGCCATCAGCCCGCCCTCTTGGCCAGCAACGCCGTGGCCGCGCGCGAGTTGGGCTTGCGGCCCAGAAAATCGCTGATGTACGCGCCCGCGTCCACGAGCTTGTCCAGGTCGATGCCGGTCTCGATGCCCATGCCGTGCAGCATGTAAACCACGTCCTCGGTGGCCACGTTGCCCGTGGCGCCCTTGGCGTAGGGGCAGCCGCCCAGGCCCGCCACCGAGGTGTCGAATTGCCACACGCCCATCTCCAGCGTGGCCAGGGTGTTGGCCAGCGCCTGGCCGTAGGTGTCGTGGAAATGGCCCGAAACATCGTTGATGCCGTAATGTTGCAGCGTGGCCTCGACGGCGCGCTGCACCTTGCGCGGCGTGCCCACGCCAATGGTGTCGGCCACGCCCACATGCTGCACGCCGATCTGCTTCATCAGGCCCGCCAGGTAGGCCACGCGCTCGGGCGCCACCTCGCCTTCGTAGGGGCAGCCCACGGTGCAGCTCATGGCGCCGCGCACGGCAATGCCCGCGGCGCGCGCCGCCTCGACCACGGGCGCAAAGCGCTCGATGCTCTCGGCAATGGAGCAGTTGATGTTCTTCTGGCTGAAGGCCTCGCTGGCCGAGCCGAACACCACGATTTCGTCGGGCCGGTCACGCAGCGCCGCCTCAAAACCCTGGAGGTTGGGCGTAAGCACCGAATAAACGATGCCGCCCTGGCGCGCGATGCCGCTCATCACCTCGTGGTTGTCGGCCATCTGCGGCACCCATTTGGGCGACACATAGCTGGTGACTTCGATGTTCGCGAGGCCTGCGTCCTGCAGGCGGTGCACCAGGCCGATCTTGACGGCGGCGGGCACGGGGGATTTTTCGTTTTGCAGGCCGTCGCGCGGGCCCACATCGACGAGTTTGACGCGTTGGGGAATGCTCATGGGAAGGTCCTTGTATCCAATCTACGTGTGAGGTCCGGTCAGTAGCCGCGCCCGGGGTCCACGATACCGGCAATGGCCTCGCCCCGCGCCAGGGCGCCGATCTTGCCCGCGATCTGGGCAATGCTTTCCTCGCGCAGCGTGCGCGCCGAGGTGTGGGGCGTGGCGGTGATCCTGGGGTGGTTCCAGAACGGGTGGCCGGCGGGCAGCGGCTCGGTGCGGAACACATCGAGCGTGGCGCCTGCAAGGTGGCCGCTGTCCAGCAGCGCCAGCAGGTCGGCATCCACCAGATGCGCACCGCGCGCCACGTTGATGACGTAGCCGCCCGGTTGCAGACGCACCAGGTTGTCATGGTTCAGGATGTCCCGTGTGTCCGGCGTGAGCGGCAGCAGGTTGACCAGCACCCGGCTGGCGCCCAGAAAGTCGTTGAAGCCGCTGGCGCCGCTGAAGGCGCGCACGCCATCGATGGCTTTGGGCGAGCGGCTCCAGCCGTTCACCGGAAACTCGAACTGCGCCAGCGCCCTGGCCACGCGCTCGCCCAGCACGCCCAGGCCCATCACGCCCACCGGAAAGTCCTGGCGCAGGCGCGGCTTGCGGTAGGCCCATTGGCCCATGCGCATGCCGGCCTCGTACTGGTCGAATTCGCGAAAATGGCGGATGACCGCGTGGCAGACATATTCGGCCATCTGCACGGCCATCCCGGCATCATCCAGCCGCACCACGCGGGCGCCGGGCGGCAGGCGCCGCTGCAGCAACGCATCGACCCCCGCCCCAATGTTGAACAGCGCCCGGATGCCCTGCTGCTCGTCCATGAACTGCTGGGGCGGCGCCCAGACCACGGCGTAGTCGGCTCCCGGGGCGCCGGGTTGCCAGACGGTGATATCGGCCTGCGGCAAGGTAGCCTGCAGGCCCTGGAGCCAGGGCTCGGCCTTGGTATCGGTACAACAGAAAGTGATTTTCATGGCGGCCAAGGGTAACGGCATTGCACCCTACGCGCTGTCATGCTCGGGGTGCCCCCGTGCGACTCACGCCTTCTCGGCCACCACCAGCTTGAGCAACTCGGATCCTTCAGTGACCTGGTCGCCCGGCGCGTAGAGCAACTCCTGCACCACGCCGTCAGCCGGCGCGGCAATGGTGTGCTCCATCTTCATGGCTTCCATCACGGCCAGGGGCTGGCCCTTGGTCACGGTGTCGCCCGCCTTCACGGCAAACGAGACCACCTTGCCGGGCATGGGGGCCGTCAGGCGCCCGCCCTCGGCGGCCGCCTCGCCCGCGTGGGCCAGCAGGTCGATGGCGGTGATCTGCGTGGCGCCCAGCGGGGTGAAGACATGGTCCACCTCGCCCTGGGCATGCACGGCAGCGCGCGTGCGCTGGCCCGCGAACTGCAGCTCGATGCCCTGCGCTATCCCCGGTGGAAGGGCGCTGAAAACCAGCGGGCCCGCCACCTGCGCGGCGCCTTCGCCCACCGCCAGATGCAGGCTGCCACCGCGCTCATACGTGAGCAGCGCCTTGGCATGCTCGCCACCAAACTCGAACTCGAAACGGCGCTGCACCACGCCATGCGTGTTGAAGCCATCGCGGCGGCTGAACGGGTCCACGCCCTCGCTGGCGCGCTCGCGCAGCAGGGTCTGCGCCACGGCGGCCGCAGCGGCCAGGGGCAGGCCCACGCTTTCCTGGTGGAACAGCACGGCCTGCTCGCGCGGGATCAGTGCGGTGTCGAGGTTGGCCTTGGCAAACGACTCGGTGCGCGCCACGCGGCGCAAGAACTGCACGTTGGTCGCCAGGCCCACGATGTGGGTCTGGGCCAGCGCATCATCGAGCCGCGCCAGCGCCTGCTCGCGCGTGTCGCCGTGCACGATGAGCTTGGCCACCATGGAGTCGTAGAACGGGCTGATCGCATCGCCCTGGCGCACGCCGGAATCGACGCGCACCGCGCCGCGCTCGAACGTCACGCACTCGGGCAGGCCGTACACGTTGAGCGAACCCGTGGCGGGCAGGAAATTGTTGTCGGGGTTTTCGGCGCAGATGCGCGCCTCGATGGCATGGCCGGTGATGCGCAGCTCGTCCTGCTGCAGCGGCAGCGGCTGGCCCGAGGCCACGCGCAGTTGCCACTCCACCAGGTCCTGGCCGGTGATGGCCTCGGTCACGGGGTGCTCGACCTGCAGGCGGGTGTTCATCTCCATGAAGAAGAAGTTCATCGAACCGTCTGCACGTTGTTCCACGATGAATTCCACCGTGCCCGCGCCCACGTAGTTCACCGCCCGCGCGGCGGCCACGGCGGCCAGGCCCATCTGGGCGCGCATCTCGGGCGTCATGCCGGGGGCGGGCGCCTCTTCCAGCACCTTCTGGTGGCGCCGCTGGACCGAGCAGTCGCGCTCGAACAGGTACACGTAGTTGCCCAGCGTGTCGCCAAACACCTGTATCTCGATGTGGCGCGGGCGTTGCACGTATTTTTCGATGAGCACCGCATCGTCGCCAAAACTGTTGATGGCCTCGCGCTTGCACGAATCAAGGGCTGCGGCAAAGTCCTCGGCCTTGTCCACCGCACGCATGCCCTTGCCACCACCGCCCGCGCTGGCCTTGATGAGCACGGGGTAGCCAATGCGGTCGGCCTCGGCCTGCAGCAGGACGCGGTCCTGGTTGGCGCCGTGGTAGCCAGGCACCAGGGGCACACCGGCCTTTTCCATGAGCTGCTTGGACTCGGCCTTGAGCCCCATGTCCTTGATGGCCGACGGGGGCGGGCCGATGAAGACCAGCCCGGCGTCGGCACAGGCCTGCGCGAACTCTTCGTTCTCGCTCAAAAAGCCATAACCCGGGTGGATGGCCTGCGCGCCCGTGGCCTTGGCGGCCTCGATGATGCGGTCCCAGCGCAGGTAGCTCTCCTTGGGGGCGCTGCCGCCGATGTGCACGGCCTCGTCGCACACGGCCACATGCTTGGCCTGCGCATCGGCATCGGAGTACACGGCGACAGTTTTGACGCCCAGGCGCTTGGCAGTGGCCGCAACTCGGCAGGCGATCTCGCCACGGTTTGCAATCAGGATTTTTGTAAACATTTAAGCCACTCCAGGGGAGCCAGAAAAGAAACGGGAGATACGCTGCAACACGACGCGCAGAAACTTGAAGAGCACCACCAGCAGCAGCACCGAAACGACCACCATCACGACCAGCGCGATGCCGAACGCCACGGGGTACTGCGTGGCCAGCCACACCACGGCCACCACCAGGCCGTCCTCAAAAAACGACAGGGCCCAGTTGGAAAAGGGCTCAGGCGACGTGTTGACCGCCGCGCGGGTGGTCATCTTGGTTGCCAGGGCCGTGGCCGAAAGCGAACCGCCCAGCAACCCCGCCACCATGGCCATCGTGGCGTTGTCGGCGCCGAAGACGCCAGCTGCCAGCACGGCGCCCGCCGGCACGCGGATGAAGGCGTGCACGGCGTCCCAGGCGCTGTCCACCCAGGGCACCTTGTCGGCAAAGAATTCCACCAGCAGCATGAAGCCGCTGACCAGCAGCACCACCGGGTGCTGCAGCATGGCCAGGCCGGACGGCAGGGGCATCCACCCCAGCACCCCCATCATGCCCACCAGAAACACCACGGCATACAGCCGAAACCCGCTGGCCCAGCCCAGTGCTGCGGCCAGGGCCAACAGGCTGGGCATATCGAGCCGCGCCGTGGCCGTGGCCGCCGCGTCGCCCACGGCACGCGCGGCGCCGCCATCGACATGCAGCCCCAGCGTGTGGAGCCACTGCACGATGTTGAACCAGAGGGTGTCCATGGCGTGGGTCGCTCAGTGTGGGCGGTTCAGGCCAACAGCCATGCGGGCTTGCGCTTGTTCAGGAAGGACTGCACGCCATCCTTGCCTTCGTCGCTGGCGCGGATGTCGGCAATGCCTTCCACCGTGGCGGCGATCAGGCTGGCGTTGATCTCGCGCTCGGCCACGTCCAGGACCAGCTTCTTGCACACGCGCACAGCGTTGGGGCTGGCACTGGCCAATGCCTTGAGCAGTTCGTCCACCTTGGCGTCGAGCTGATCGGCCGCAACCACCTCGTGCACAAAACCAATGCGCAGCGCCTCGGCCGCGCCAAAGCGCTCGGCCGTGAGGAAGTAGCGGTGCGCGGCCCGCGCCCCCATGGAGCGAATCACATAGGGGCTGATGGTGGCGGGGATGAGGCCCAGCTTGACCTCGCTGAGGCAAAAGCCCGCCGTGTCCACCGCCACCGCCATGTCGCACGCGGCCACCAGGCCCATGCCACCTGCGTACACATCGCCCTGCACGCGGGCGATGGTGGGCTTGGGGCATTCGTAGATCACGCGCAGCATCTCGGCCAGCTTGGCCGCATCGGCCACGTTCTCGTCGCGCGTGTAGTCGGCCATTCGGCGCATCCAGTTGAGGTTGGCGCCTGCGCAGAATGCGGGGCCCTCGGCTGCCAGTACCACGGCGCGCACATCGGCGCGCGCGCCGGCCTCGGTGAAGGCGGCAGTGATCTCGGCAATGACCTCGTCGCTGAAGGCGTTGCGCACTTCGGGCCGGGTGAGCGTGATGCGCGCAACGGCGCCTTCGTAGGCGAGGGTCAGGTTGGAATGGCTCATGGTATTCATCTCAGTTATCCATTGCGCTGTGCGCCACCCGCAGCCGTTGATACGGGTGCGGCCCAAGGCGGTTGCGCCGAGGCGCGAAGCGACTCAGGGTGTGATTCATTTCACATGCGGAACAAACCGAATTTCGTGTCTTCGATAGCCGCATTACGCGTGGCCGCCAGGCCCAGCGCCAGCACGCGGCGCGTGTCTGCGGGATCGATCACGCCGTCGTCCCACAAGCGCGCGGTGGCGTAGTAGGGGTGACCCTGGTCTTCGTACTGGCGGCGGATCGGGGCCTTGAAGGCTTCTTCCTCCTCCATGCTCCACTGCCCGCCCCTGCCTTCGATGCCATCGCGCTTGACGGTGGCCAGCACGCCGGCCGCCTGCTCGCCGCCCATCACGCTGATGCGTGCGTTGGGCCACATCCAGAGGAAGCGGGGGCTGTACGCGCGGCCACACATGCCGTAGTTGCCCGCGCCAAAGCTGCCGCCGATGATGATGGTGAACTTCGGAACATTCGCCGTGGCCACGGCCGTGACCATCTTGGCGCCGTTGCGCGCGATGCCTTCGTTCTCGTATTTGCGGCCCACCATGAAACCGGTGATGTTCTGCAGGAACACCAGCGGGATCTTGCGCTGGCAGCACAGCTCGATGAAGTGCGTGGCCTTCAGGGCCGACTCGCTGAACAGAATGCCGTTGTTGGCAATGATGCCCACGGCCATGCCCTCGATGCGCGCGAAGCCGGTGACCAGCGTGGTGCCGTAGCGGGCCTTGAATTCGTCGAACTCGCTGCCATCCACGATGCGCGCGATGATTTCACGCACATCAAAGGGCTTGCGCGTGTCCACGGGGATCACGCCATACAGCTCATCTGCTGCAAATTTAGGAGCTATAGGCGCTTTATCCGCGGGCGCTGCAGCCTTGTTTTTATTCAAATTGCCCACCGCAGTACGCGCCAGTTGCAGCGCATGCAGGTCATTTTGCGCCAGGTGGTCGGCCACGCCCGACAGGCGCGTGTGCACGTCGCCACCGCCCAGGTCTTCGGCCGTGACCACCTCGCCCGTGGCGGCCTTGACCAGCGGCGGGCCGCCCAGAAAGATGGTGCCCTGGTTCTTCACGATGATGGACTCGTCGCTCATCGCCGGCACATAGGCGCCACCGGCGGTGCAGCTGCCCATGACCACGGCGATCTGCGCGATGCCCAGCGCGCTCATGTTGGCCTGGTTGAAGAAGATGCGGCCAAAATGGTCGCGGTCGGGGAAGACCTCGTCCTGGTTGGGCAGGTTGGCGCCGCCCGAATCCACGAGGTAGATGCAGGGCAGGTGGTTCTGCTGCGCCACTTCCTGCGCGCGCAGGTGCTTCTTGACGGTGAGCGGGTAGTAGGTGCCGCCCTTCACCGTGGCGTCGTTGCACACGACCATGCAGTCCACGCCGCTCACGCGGCCGATGCCCGCGATCAGGCCTGCGCCAGGCGCGTCGTTGTTGTACATGTTCAGCGCGGCCAGGGGCGCCAGCTCCAGAAACGGCGTGCCGGGGTCGAGCAGCATCTGCACGCGTTCGCGCGGCAGCAGCTTGCCGCGCGCCACATGCTTGGCGCGAGCCGCCTCGCCGCCACCCTGGGCGACCTTGTCGAGCTGGGCGCGCAGGTCGTCCACCAGCGTGCGCATGGCTGCCGCGTTGGCCAGAAAGTCGGCCGAGCGGGCGTTGAGTTGGGTGTCGAGAATGGTCATGCTGTGGTGCTTCGTTTGGCTGTCTTGTGGCGGCTCAGGCGGTTTTGGCTTCGACCAGCCCCAGCTGGTCCTTCATCTCGTCGCGTATCTTGAACTTCTGGATCTTGCCCGTCACCGTCATCGGGAAGCTGGTGACGAAACGGATGTAGCGCGGCACCTTGTAGTGCGCGATCTGGCCTTTGCAGAAGGCGCGAATGTCGTCTTCGGTGGGTTGGGCGCCGGGCTTGGCGATGATCCAGGCGCAGAGTTCTTCGCCGTATTTCTGGTCGGGCACACCCACCACCTGCACGTCCTGCACCTGCGGGTGGCGGTACAAAAACTCTTCGATCTCGCGCGGGTAGATGTTTTCGCCACCGCGGATCACCATGTCCTTGATGCGGCCGACGATGTTCACGTAGCCTTCGGCATCCATGGTGGCCAGGTCGCCCGTGTGCATCCAGCCCTCGGCGTCGATGGCTTCGTGGGTCTTGGCGGCGTCTTCCCAATAGCCGTGCATCACCGAATAGCCGCGCGTGCAGAACTCGCCGCGCTGGCCCACGGGCACGGTGGCGCCCGTCTCGGGGTCCACGATCTTCACCTCCAGGTGCGGCTGCACCTGGCCCACGGTGGAGACGCGCTTGTCCAGCGGTGTGTCGGTGCTGCTCTGGCAGCTCACGGGGCTGGTCTCGGTCATGCCGTAGGCGATGGTGATTTCACGCAGGTTCATTGCGTCCACCACGCGCTTCATCACCTCGGTGGGGCAAGGCGAGCCGGCCATGATGCCGGTGCGCAGGGTGGATAAATTGAACTCGGCAAAACGCGGGTGGTCCAGCTCGGCGATGAACATGGTGGGCACGCCATGCAGGCCGGTGCATTGTTCGTCCTGCACCGTCTGCAGCACCGTGAGCGGGTCGAACCCATCGTTGGGGTACACGATGGTGGCGCCGTGCGTAAGGCAGGCCAAATTGCCCAGCACCATGCCAAAGCAGTGGTACAGCGGCACAGGGATGCACAGGCGGTCTGCGGGCGTGAGCTTCATGCACTCGCCGATGAAGAAGCCATTGTTCAGGATGTTGCGGTGCGTGAGCGTCGCGCCCTTGGGGAAGCCCGTGGTGCCGCTGGTGAACTGGATGTTGATGGGGTCGGTGGCCTTCAAGGTGGCGGCCACCTGGGCCAGGCGCGGGTCGGCCACATCGCCGCGCGCCAGCAAGTCGGAAAAGCGCAGCAGGCCCGGCTCTTCGCCGCCCACGCCGGGCTCGTCGATCCACACCACGGTATGCAGGTGGGGCAGCTGCTGCGCCTCCAGCTGGCCCGGCCTGCCGTGCACCCATTCGGGCGCCAGCTCGCGCAGCATGCCCAGGTAGTCGCTGGTCTTGAAGCGCGCCATGGTCACCAGCAGCTTGCAGCCCACCTTGTTCAGTGCGTATTCCACCTCCGAGGTACGGTAGGCCGGGTTGATGTTGACCAGCACCAGGCCCACCTGCGCAGTGGCCAGCTGCATCAGCACCCATTCGGCGTTGTTGTGCGACCAGATACCCACGCGGTCGCCCGGCACCAGGCCCAGGCCCAGCAAGGCGCTGGCCAGGCGGTGCGCCTCGGTCTGCAGGCCGCGGTAGGTGTAGCGCAGTCCCTGGTGCCGGCTCACCAGCGCCTCGCGCTCGGGCTGGTGCGCCACCATGCCGGCAAAGAAGGCGCCAATGGTCTGCTCGATCAGGGGGACATGGGTGGCGCCACGGGCGTGGCTTTCCACCAGCGGTGCATTGTTCTGGGCGGCTGCAGTCATCATGGTCTTGTCTCCTGGATCGCCCACTTCGGCACACAGCGGGGGCTCCCCGTAAGCATAGAAGCCTCGTCCCGCGCCGGGTTGCCACAAAGGTTGCAAATCGTGCCACGGTTGCGGCACACTGGGCAGCGTGAAATTCATTGCCCCATCCGCCGACTCCCCGGTGCAGCCGTTTGCAGCGGCAAGCGCGCCAGCCGCCACCCCCATTGCGTTCGTGCGCGCCATTGCATTGGCCTACGGAAGAAGGGGATTGAGCCCCGACCGCGCCCTGGCCCAGGCACGGATTGCGCCGCAGCTGCTGCAAGATGAACAGGCCCGCATCACCGCCTGGCAGATGGAGCAGGTGTCGGGCGCCGCCATGCGGGAGCTGGATGACGAGGCGCTGGGCTGGTTCAGCCGCCGCCTGCCCTGGGGCAGCTACGGCATGCTGGCGCGCGCGTCCATCAGCGCGCCGCACCTGGGTGTGGCGCTGGCGCGCTGGTGCCGCCACCATGGGCTGATCGCCGACGACATCACACTCACGCTGTCCGTGCAGGGCGACCTGGCCGAAATCGCCATCGCCGAGCACCGCGGCCTCGGCAGCCTGCGCGAGTTCTGCCTGGTTTCGGTGCTGCGTAACATCCACGGCCTGGCCTGCTGGTACATCGACTCGCGCATCCCGCTGCTGTCGGCGCAGTTTTCCTTTGCGGCGCCCGCGCATGCCGATGCGTATGGCGTGCTGTTTCGCGCCCCCGTCACCTTCAACGCAGCCCAGACGGCCATTGCGTTTGACGCCCGCTACCTGGCCCTGCCCCTGCGGCGCGACGAGGCGGCCCTGCGCCAGATGCTGCAGCACGCCCTGCCCCTGACGGTGCTGCAATACCGGCGCGACCGCCTGCTGGTGCAGCGCGTGCGGCAGCTGCTGGGCGCGCCACAGGCTGGGCAGGGCGGGCATGCTGCGGTGGCCCTGCCGCTGCACAGCGCCGAAACCCTGGCCCACCGGCTGCATGTGTCGCCCCGCACGCTGCACCGCCAGCTCAAGGAAGAAGGCGCCACGCTGCAGGGCCTGAAAGACGAGGTGCGCCAAAGCCGCGCCATGGACCTGCTGCACCGCACCGACCGCCCCATCAAGCAGGTGGCCGAAGCGGCGGGGTTTGTGAACGAGAAAAGTTTCATCCGGGCGTTTCGGGGCTGGACGGGACATTCGCCCGCCGAGTTCCGGCGCCAGGCCCGGGCGGCGGCGTGAAATGCACCCTGCGTGGCAGCCATTGCGCCCCATGCGTGCCTAAACTGGTGCGCCCCCACCCGCTGCCCGCAGCCACTGCACCATGATCCATCTCCACCACTGCGTCAGCGCGCGCTCGTTTCGCCCCCTGTGGATGCTGGAAGAACTGCAACGGCCCTACCAGCTGCACATGCTGCCGTTTCCGCCGCGCGCGCTGGCCCGCGACTTCCTCCACGAGAACCCGCTGGGCACGGTGCCGCTGCTGGTGCACGGCGATGTGCGCATGACCGAATCGAGCGCCATGTGCCAGTACCTCGCGGCCCTGCAGCCCGGGGCCGGGTTCGACGTGCAGCCCGTTGACCCGGCCTTTGGCGCCTACCTGAACTGGCTGCACATGAGCGACGCCACGCTCACCTTCCCGCAAACGCTGGTGCTGCGCTACACGCACTTCGAGCCGCCCGCGCGCAGGCAGCCGCAGGTGGCCGAGGACTATGCCCGCTGGTTCTTGGCGCGCCTGCGCGCGGTGGAAGGCACCGTGGCGCACAGCGACTGGCTCTGCGCCGGCCGCTTCACCGCCGCCGACGTGGCCGTGGGCTACGCCCTGCTGCTGGCGCAGCACCTGGGCCTGGACGCGCAGTCTGGCCCCGCCACGCGCGCCTACTGGCAGCGCCTGCAGCAGCGCCCGGCCTACCAGCGCGCACTGGCCGCGCAGCAGCAGGCCGCGCTGGCCCAGGGGGTTTCGCCCCTGCCGTCGCCCGATATCCGTCCTTGACTTCCACCGAACGTGCCCGCGCCATGATCTCCATCGACGACCACACCACCATCGGCGACGCCTTCCTGCGCGCCGCCGCTGCCTACGGTCCCAACAGCCTGCTTGCCGTGCCCGCCAACCCGGCACGCGCCTACGACCCGCAGGGCCGCGAGATCAGCTATGCCGAAGCCGCTGCGCAGGTCGATGGCCTGGTGCAGCGCTACCGTGCCGCCGGCTACGGCCTGGGCCACCGCGTCGGCCTGTTTCTGGAAAGCCGGCCCGAGCACATGCTGCACAAGCTGGCGCTGAACGCCCTGGGCGCATGCGTGGTGCCGATCAACCCCGACTACCGCCCGCGCGAGCTGGCCTACCTGATCGACCATTCGCGCGTGGACCTGGTCGTGGCGCTGCCCGCGCGCCTGCCCGCCGTACACGCCGCGCTGGCCGAGGCGCGCCACCAGCCGCCCGTGGCCACGCCCGATGACCCGGCGCCGCTGCCCACCCCCCGGCAGCCGGCGCAGGCAGGCGCGCCGCAGGCCGACACGCCCGCCAGCATCCTCTACACCTCGGGCACCACCGGCCAACCCAAGGGCTGCGTGCTCTCGCACCGCTACGAACTGGCCGCCGGCGACTGGTATGCGCGCCGGGGCGGCCTGGTGGCCATCCGCGAGGGCCAGGAGCGCCTGTACAACCCGCTGCCGCTGTTCCATGTGAACGCGTCCATCCTGTCGTTCTATTGCATGCTGCTGACCGGCGGCTGCCAGGTGCAGACCGACCGTTTTGCACCGTCACGCTGGTGGCAGGAGGTGTGCGAGAGCCGCGCCAGCATCGTGCATTACCTGGGCGTCGTCGTGCCCATGCTGCTGGCACAGCCGGTGAGCCCGCTCGAGCGCGCGCACCGCGTGCGCTTTGGCTACGGTGCCGGCGTGGAGCCACCGCTGCACGCGGTGTTCGAAGAACGCTTTGGCCTGCCTCTGGTCGAGCTGTGGGGCATGACCGAGATCGTGCGCGTCATTTCCGACCACCAGGCGCCGCGCCAGGTGGGCACGCGCGCCTTTGGCCGCGCGGAGCCCGGCCTGGAGGTCTGCGTGGTGGACGAATCAGGCGCAGAGGTGCCCGAAGGCCAGCCCGGCGAAATGTGCGTGCGCCACAACGCCGCCACGCCGCGCAAGGACTTCTTCAGCGGCTACCTGAACGACCCCGAGGCCACCGAGGCGGCCTGGCGCGGCGGCTGGTTTCACACCGGCGACATCGTCACGCAGGACGCCAGCGGCATGCTGCGCTTCATGGACCGGCGCAAGAACATCATCCGCCGCTCGGGCGAAAACATTGCCGCCGCCGAGGTCGAGGCCCTGTTGCTGACCCACCCGCTGGTGCACCAGGCGGCCGTGATGGCGGTGCCCGACGCGGTGCGCGAAGAAGAGGTGCTGGCCTGCGTGGTGCTGGCCCCTGCCGCCGCCGGCCTGGAGCCCGCCGCCGTGGCGCGCACCCTGCAGGACTTCTGCCTGCGCGAGATGGCCTATTACAAGGCGCCGGGCTGGTGGTGGTTTGCCGACGAAATTCCCACCACCGGCACGCAGAAGATCCAGAAGCACCGCATCTTTCCGGCGGGCAGCGACCCGCGTGCGCTGGCGGGGATGGTGGATTTGTGTGCGCTCAAGAAGCGGCAGGTGGGGTGAATGCCCTGCCATTTTGCGAGGGTGCTGGCCGGAGAATGTACGCCGGGGCGGCGCAGCGCGCAGCGCAAGTTTGAACGAGGCCCCGCTGGGCGCGCGCACCGCAGGTGGCCCCAGGAGGCTGTCGGACTTGGAGCGTCGATCAGCGAAAAGCGGCCCCAGCGAGGACAGTTTTTGCCGGATTTGCAGCCCCATGGCCCGGCCATGGGGCAAGAGAACGGTAAAAAATGGACCGCTGCGGCCGCTTTGCAGCCGACGATTCCAAGTCCGACAGCCTCCTAGAGCGCAGCGAAGGGGACGCAGCCCGTCGGGTCGCCTTTCTTTTGGGTACTTTTCTTTGGCGAAGCAAAGAAAAGCACCTCGCCCACCGGGGCCAGACCCGGCCTGCGCCCTCGGCAAAGTGCGCAAAGCCCATCCATAAAACGCGGAGCCTATTAAAAAACAGAGCTACCAGCGCATACCAGATAAGCGCCAGAGCCGAATCCGGTTCAAATCAGACCCGCGACAACCCTTACTTCAACGCCCCAAACACCTTCTTCAAAATGGCGCTGCCCGCCGCCGCCGGGTTCTGGCGCAGCTGCTGCTCCTGCTCGCCAATCACCAGATACAGCCCGTCCAGCGTCTTGCCGGTCACGTACTGCTCGATGGTCGCGTCTTCCTTCTTCACCAGGCCAAAACCCGCCGCCTTGCCCGCAAAGGCGTTGTACTGCTGGGCCAGGCCGACCTTCTTCGTGGCCTGGGTGACGACGGGCAAGAACTTCTGGCCCAGCGGGGCGCGGGTTTTTTCGGAGAAGAACTGCGTCACCGACGTGTCGCCGCCCGCCAGGATGTTCTTGGCGTCGGTCACCGTCATGCTGCGCACGGCGCCGACCAGCAGGTCCTTGCCCATGGGCACGGCGGCCTCGGCGGCGCGGTTGATCGAGGTCTCCAGCTCTTCGATGCGCTGGCCCTGGCCAAATTTCTTCATCAGCTTGGCGGCATCGCTGAGGTAGCCCGGCAGCGGGATGCGTACCTTGGGGTTGTTCAAGAATCCGCCGGACTGGCCCAGCAGCCCCACGGCGGCCAGCGCGCCCTGCTCCAGCGCGGCCTTGACGCCGCTGCTGGCGTCGGCATTGCTCAGATCACCAAGCGACAGGGCCTGCGCCCGCGTGGTGGCGAGAAGGACCAGGGCGGCAAGGCCGGAGGTCTGGAATTGGCGTCGTTGCATGGAATGCTCCTTGGAGAAGAAAACGGAAAACGGACTCCAGTGTGCCGCGTTCGGACATGCCGTGGCAATGCGGCCCGCAAGGATGACCTGCATCACTCCCTGCGGCCTGTGGCAGCGCGGCCTCGGGCCATCCACCCGCTGCGTTGCTTTTCTTGCCAATAGCTGGCTATTGGCTGCAGGAAGACGCCTTGCGGCCCATCCCGATCCGCACTGCCACCGGTGCGCAAGGGTGATGCAGGTCATCCTTGATCCAGCAGCGCCAGCAGCTCGCCCATGTCGGCCATCACATGCACGGCGCCGGCCGCGCGCAGCGCCTCGGGTGTGCCGTGGCCCACGGGCGAGGGGCTGTAGCCCACCACCGTGGCGCCCGCGGCCACGCCGGCGGCGACGCCCGTGACCGTGTCTTCGACCACCAGGCAGCGCGCGGGCGGCACGCCCACGGCGGCCGCTGCCGCCAGGTACACGTCGGGCGCGGGCTTGGTGGCGGGCATTTCGTGGCCGCTGAAGATGCGGCCGGCAAAGTACGGCGCCAGGCCCACCTGGGCCAGCTGCATCTCGACCTTGAAGCGGTCGGCGCCCGAGGCGCAGGCAATGCGGCCCTGCAGGCGCGCATGCACGGCGCGCACCGCCTCCGGGGCGCCGGCGATGGGCACCAGGTGCGCCTGCAGCTGGGCATTGCGGCGCGCGTAGAAGGCGTCCATCCAGGCGTCGGTGAGCGGGCGGCCGGTATGCGCCTCGATGCGCGCGGCCTCGCTGCGCACTGTCTTGCCGATGAAAAGGCGCATGCACTCTTCGGGCGCCAGCGCCCAGCCGGCCTCGTTGAGCATGGCGCACAGCACGCCGTTGGTGATGGGCTCGCTGTCCACCAGCACGCCATCGCAGTCGAACAAGATTGCTTCAAATTTCATAGCTATTAGTGCTTTATCCATAAGGGCTGCAGGTCATTTTTGCTTCAAATCAGTGGCTGTCGCCGTCCACGTAGTACCAGCGCCCGGCTTCGCGCACGAAGCGGCTGCGCTCGTGCAGGCGCACGGCGCGCCCGTCCGCGCCAGCCCCGGCTGTGCGGTAGCGGGCGACGAACTCGACCTCGGCGTGGTCGGCATCGAGCCTGCGGTGGCTGCGCACCGTGAGGCCCAGCCAGTGCGCGCCGGGCTCGAACTCCAGCGTGGCCGGGCGCTGGCTGGCGTGCCAGGTGGCCAGCAAATAATCGCGCCGCTGCAGCACGAAAGCGCTGTAGCGCGAGCGCATCAGGCGCTCGGCATCGGGCGCGGGTGTGGCATCGAAATGCTCCACATAGCGGCCGCAGCAGTCGGCATAGGCCAGGGGTTTGCGCCGCGGCGACAGGGCGCCGCAGGGGCATGGCAAGGTGGGCGAGGGCTCGGGCATGGTGGGGCTGCGCTGGCAAACAAACAGGCCGATTATTGAACGTAGATCCGGCAGTTGGATGCGTCCGACAGTGCCGTGATGGGCGGGCCAGGCAAGGCGGGACGACGCGGCGGGCTTGCTGCCCGCAAGGAGGAGCAACGCCGCATGGCGCGGCCAGCGCGGTGCTGGCGGATGCGTAGCGCTGTGCACCACCCCAGCGAACTGGATCGAAGCCATCAACGTTGGCATTCATGCGGTTTTCAAGACGGAGACAAGCGGTCAATTGCCGGATCTACGTTCACCGTAGACTGCACCCTGCGCGGCAGCCGCCGCCCAATGCGAAGGAAATGCCGATGTTCTCGATGAGCGTGCCGTGGTGGGAGTTTGTGCTGCGCGGGGTGGTGGTCTATCTGTTCCTGCTGGTGTTTTTGCGCCTGTCGGGCAAGCGGCAGACGGGGCAGTACGAGCCGTTCGACCTGATCCTGCTGCTGATCCTGTCGAACGCGGTGCAGAACTCGATGAACGCGGGCGACAACTCGCTGGTGGGCGGCCTGATCTCTGCCAGCACGCTGATGCTGTGCCATGTGGCGCTGGCGCGGCTGGCCTTCCATTTCCCGCGCATCGGGCGCTGGGTGGATGGCAAGGCGCAGGTGCTGATCGAGCATGGACAGCTCAACGAGGCGTTGATGCGCCAGGAATTGCTGACCAGCAACGACGTGGAGGCCGCCCTGCGCGCGGGCGGCTGCCTGCAAGCGCATGAGGTGGAGCGCGCCACCATCGAAACCAACGGGCAGATCACGGTGGTGCTCAAGCGCCGGGGTTGACACCGGTCAGAAATCAGGCAATTTATCGGCCTTAGCGCTTATCCAGCCTGCGTAAATAGCTATTATTTGAATAGCTATTATTTAAATAGCAATTGACTCCCATCATTCATCAGGCCAGCGCCCGCTGGATGATGATCTTCTGCACGTCGCTGGTGCCTTCGTAGATCTGGCATACGCGCACGTCGCGGTAGATGCGCTCGACCGGGAAGTCGCTGACCACGCCGTAGCCGCCCAGCGTCTGGATGGCGGCGCTGCACACGCGCTCGGCCATCTCGCTGGCGAACAGCTTGGCCATGGCGGCTTCCTTGAGGCAGGGGCGGCCCGCATCGCGCAGCGCGGCGGCGTGCCAGATGAGCTGGCGCGCGGCCTCGATCTGCGTGGCGCAGTCGGCCAGGCGAAAACCCACGGCCTGGTGGTTGAAGATGGCGGTGCCAAAGCTCTCGCGCTCTTTGGAATACGCCAGCGCCGCGTCGAACGCGCTGCGCGCCATGCCCACGCTTTGCGCCGCGATGCCGATGCGCCCGCCCTCCAAAGCGCCGAGCGCAATCTTGTAGCCCTCGCCCTCGGCACCGATCAGGTTCTCGGCCGGGATGCGGCAGTTGTCGAAGTTGATCTGCGCCGTGTCGCTGCTGTGCTGGCCCAGTTTGTCTTCGAGCCGCGCCACCACATAGCCGGGGTTGCTGGTGGGCACGAGGAAGGCGCTCATGCCCTTCTTGCCCGCGCCCTTGTCGGTGACCGCGATGACGATGGCCACCTGGCCGTTTTGGCCGCTGGTGATGAACTGCTTGACGCCGTTGATGACGTATTCATCGCCCTCGCGCGCGGCCATGGTGCGCAGCGCCGAGGCGTCCGAGCCCACATGCGGCTCGGTGAGGCAAAACGCGCCCAGCATTTCGCCGCGCGCCAGCGGCGTGAGCCAGTCGCGCTTTTGCTGGGCGTTGCCGTAGCGCAGGAGGATGGCGTTGACGGGGCAGTTGGTCACCGAGATGGCCGTGCTGGTGCCACCGTCGCCGGCGGCGATTTCTTCGAGCACCAGCGCCAGCGTGACGTAATCCAGATGGGCGCCGCCAAATTCTTCAGGCACGCAGATGCCGTAGGCGCCGAGCGCAGCCAGGCCCTGGTGGGCTTGTTTGGGGAAGTGGTGTTCCTTGTCCCAGCGCGCGGCATGGGGCCACAGTTCGGTCTGGGCAAAGTCGCGCACGGCATCGCGGATCATTTCCTGGTCCTGGGTCAGCAGCATCGTTGTCTCCGGGTGTTTTGTAGTGTGGTGTGGTGTGTTGCGGGTATTTCAGGCCAGCGGCCCTCACCACGAGGCGCAGGGGGTTCCGTCGCGCTGCAGGAACTGGCCCTTGTGCGCTGGCGTCAGCCGCGCAAGCGTGGCGCGCATGGCGGCCACGCTCTCTGGCGCGGTGAGCGGGGCCTGCTCTCCGCCCATGTCGGTCTGCACCCAGCCGGGGTGCAACGCCACCAGCGTGGCCTGCGGGTAGTCGTGCTGGGCGCTGGCCACCGCCATGTTGAGCGCGGCCTTGCTGACGCGGTAGAGCCAGGTGTGGCTGCTCTGCACGCCGCCGATGCGGCCCAGCTCGCTGCTGATGAAGGCAAAGCGCCCTTGCGCGGCCTCGACCAGCGGGGCAACCTGCGGGATGGCCTGCATGGCGCCCAGCACGTTGGTGTGCATGACGCGGTCGAACTCGCCCTGCGTGGGCGGCGAAAGCGCCGTGCCATGGCCCATGACGCCCGCCACGTAGATCGCGGTGTCGATTTTTTCGCCGTCCAGCATCCAGGCCAGGCCGCTGACGCTGGCGGGATCGGCCACGTCCACGGTCAGCACGTTATCCACACCCAGCGCCTGCAGGCGCTCGCGCCCGGCGGCGTCGCGCACTGTGGCTAGCACGCGATCGCCCGCCGCCACATACTGGCGCGCGAACTCCAGGCCCAGACCGCGCGAGGCACCGATGATCAGGATGTTTGACATGAAATAGGCCTCCAGCGCTTATTCAGCATGCGCAAGCAGCTATTAAATAATGAGTGATCGATGTTCCGCAACCCGGCCTGCTGCAGGGCACAGAAACAGGGAATATTGCGCCAGCGCATGCAGACCGGCCGAGGCCTGCCGCCCTGCCCCGGTCGCCCTCATTCCGATTCCAAATCATTCGCGTCCAGGCGCGAAGCCGCAGGCAGTGCAGTAGCACGACAAGGCGAAGCAACAACGACACGGATGATTTAGAAATGGAATCAGACCAACTCGATCGCCACCGCCGTGGCTTCGCCACCGCCAATGCACAGCGTGGCCAGGCCCTTGGTCAGGCCGCGCGCCTTGAGCGCATACATCAGCGTGACCATGATGCGCGCACCGCTCGCGCCAATCGGGTGGCCCAGGGCGCAGGCGCCGCCGTTCACATTGACCTTGTCGTGCGGCAGGTTCAGCTCTTTCATGAGCGCCATGGGCACCACGGCGAAGGCTTCGTTGATTTCCCACAACTGCACATCGCCCACGGCCCAGCCTGCCTTGGCCAGCGCTTTTTGCGTGGCGCCCAGCGGGGCGGTGGCAAACCACTCAGGCTCTTGCGCGTGCGTGGCGTGGCTCACGATGCGGGCCAGGGGTTTGCAGCCGAGCTTTTGCGCGGTGGATGCGCGCATCATCACCAACGCGGCGGCGCCGTCGTTGATGCTGGAGCTGGAGGCGGCCGTGATGGTGCCGTCCTTCTTGAACGCGGGCTTGAGCGTGGGGATCTTGTCGAGCTTGACCTTGCCTGGGCCTTCGTCCACCGACACCACGGTTTCGCCCGCGCGGGTCTTGACGGTGACGGGCACGATCTCGGCCGCGAACGCGCCGGATTCGGTGGCCGCCTTGGCGCGCTGCACGCTGGCGGTGGCAAAGGCGTCCTGCTGCTCGCGCGTGAACTGGTATTTGGCGGCGCAGTCTTCGCCAAAGGTGCCCATGGAGCGGCCGGGCTCGTAGGCGTCTTCCAGGCCGTCGAGCATCAGGTGGTCGAAGATGCGGTCATGGCCCAGGCGGTAGCCGCCGCGGCCCTTTTGCAGCAGGTAGGGGGCGTTGGTCATGCTCTCCATGCCGCCGGCCACCATCACGTCGTGCGTGCCAGCCAGCAGCATGTCGTGCGCAAACATGGCGGCCTTCATGCCCGAGCCGCACATCTTGCTGAGCGTGACCGCGCCGGCGCCTTTCGGCAGGCCGCCCTTGAACGCCGCCTGGCGCGCCGGTGCCTGGCCCTGGCCGGCCATCAGGCAGTTGCCGAACAGCACTTCGCCCACGGCATCGGGCGACACCCCGGCGCGCTCGATGGCCGCCTGGATGGCCGCGCCACCGAGGTCATGCGCGGCCAGGCTGGAAAAATCACCCTGCAGCGACCCCATGGGGGTGCGCGCTGCGCCGACGATGACGATGGGGTCTTGCTGGGATATGGACATGGGAAGTCTCCTTGAGATACAGGGGGGAATGCGCGGTGATCAGTGAGCTGCGTGGTGGAAGCGCCGCTCGGGGTCGTAAGGGAAGACGTCGTACACATGGCCCGCCTGGATGCGCTCCTTGTGCGACTGCCAGAAAGCCACGTCGAGCAAGTCGCCGTGGTGCTGCATGAAAACGGCGCGCACGGCGTCGTTGCCCAGCAGAAAGGGGCCAAAGGTTTCGGGAAACACGTCGTGCGGGCCCACGGTGTACCAGACCTCGCCGCTCATCTCTTCCTCTTCGTTGCGGGGCGTGGGCACGCGGCGGAAGTTGCAGTCGGTGAGGTACTCGATCTCGTCATAGTCATAGAACACCACCTTGCCGTTGCGCGTGATGCCGAAGTTCTTCCAGAGCATGTCACCGGGGAAGATATTGGCGGCCACCAGGTCCTTGATGGCGTTGCCGTATTCGATCACGCTGCGCTCCATCTGCTGGTGGGCGCGCGGGTCCGACAGGCCGGTGTCAAAGGCTTCCTGCAGGTAGATGTTGAGCGGGATCATGCGCCGCTCGATATAAAGGTGCTTGATGATGACCTCGGTCTGGCCGTCGCCATCGCGGTCGCTGATTTCGAGCTGGCTGGGTGCGAATTTCTCGATCTCGGCGATCAGTGCATCGTCGAACCGGTCGCGCGGAAACGCGACCTCGCTGTATTCGAGCGTGTCGGCCATGCGCCCCACGCGGTCGTGCTGCTTGACCAGCAGGTATTTGCCCTTGATCTGCTCGCGCGTGGTGTCCTTGGGCGGCGGGAAGTAGTCCTTGATGAGCTTGAACACGAACGGAAAGCTCGGCAGGTCGAACACCAGCATCACCATGCCCTTGATGCCCGGCGCGATGCGGAACTTGTCGCTGGAGTGCTTGAGGTGGTAGAGAAAGTCGCGGTAGAACAGCGTCTTGCCCTGCTTGGCCAGGCCCAGCGCGTTGTAGATCTCGGCACGCGGTTTGCGCGGCATGAGGCTGCGCAGAAACTGCACATAGGCGCTGGGCACCTCCATGTCCACCATGAAATACGCCCGCGCAAAGCTGAACAACATTTGCATGTCGTCTTCGCCAAACAGCGCGGCGTCAATGAACAGCCGGCCATCGTCATCATGCAGGATGGGCAGGGCAAACGGCACTTCGTTGAAGCCGTTGATGATCTTGCCCACCACATACGCGCCCTTGTTGCGAAAGAACAGGCCGCTGAGCACCTGGATCTGGAAATTGGCGCGCAGCCTGACCTTGTCGAGCCGGCCACGCATGGCGTTCACCACGCAAAGCGCATCGCGCGCCAGGTCCACAAACTCGCGCTGGAGCTGAAAGTTCTCGACAATGCGACACAGCGTTTCGTGCAGATTCTCGCGCGAGGGATAAAAGGCCCGGTATGTGGGCCGCGCGGCGGGCTCTTCGTTTTCGATGTATTCGGTGCTGACGGCGGGCCGCACAAAGATGAAGTCGTTGTGGAAGTGCGTGCGGTGCAGGATCTTCGTGGTGACCGAATTGAAGAAGGTCTCGGCCAGCTCGGGCTGGTGGTGGTTGACCAGCAGGCCGATGTAATGCAGCTTGACCTGGTGCCACACGTCCATGGGCTGCGAACCGGCACCAAATTCCTTCTCCAGCCTACGCACGCATTCCTTCACGCGCAGGTCGTAGAACTCGATGCGCTCGCGCTGCGCCCGCTGCTGGCCATGCCAGTCACCCGTTTCAAAGCGGTGTTTGGCCCGCGCAGACTCGGTGCGGAACAGCCGGTAATGGCGGTTGAAACCGTCCATCATGGCCTTGGCAATGCCATAGGCCTGGGGCGCGTCAAGCCGTTGCGGGAACATGGCTGGGCTCTCTCCACCGTCGCTGTGCGCTGGCAGCGGTGGCTTACTGCCTTTTGACGGCGGCCACACCGGCAATGGCCGCCTTGTAGAGCGAACCCAGGCCTTCGGTGCTGTCCACGGTCATGTGCAGATTGTTGATGAGGCCGTCTTTCAGGCCATAGCACCATCCGTGCAGCGTGACCTTCTGGCCACGGCCCCAGGCATCCAGCATCACCGTGGTTTGCGCGATGTTGACTACCTGTTCGATGGCGTTGAGCTCGCACAGCACGTCATGGCGCCATTCGGGGGCGGTCGCGGCAATCAGGTCGCGGTGGCGGTCGCGCACATCCTGCACATGGCGTATCCAGTTGTCGGCCAGGCCAACGCGCGTGCCCTCCAGTGCGGCCAACACGCCGCCGCAGCCGTAGTGGCCCACCACCATGAGGTGCTCGATACGCAGCTGGTCCACAGCGTACTGGATGGTGGAAAGGCAGTTCAGATCGGTGGGCACCACCACGTTGGCCACGTTGCGGTGGACGAAAATTTCACCGGGCTCAAGACCCGTTATCTGGTTGGCGGGCACGCGGCTGTCCGAACACCCGATCCACATGTACTTGGGCTTTTGCTGGGCCATAAGGCTCGTGAAAAAGCCGGGACGCTCGCGCTCCATCTGGGCGGCCCAGGCGCGGTTGTGAACAAACAGGTCTTCGATCGATGAGGGCATGTTGTCCTTGATGGGTCAGTGAAAAAAGGAAGTTCAGCAGGTTTCGGCAAACAGTTCGCGGCCAATCAGCATGCGGCGGATCTCGCTGGTGCCGGCGCCGATTTCATAGAGCTTGGCGTCACGCCACAGCCGACCCAGCGGGTATTCGTTGATGTAGCCATTGCCGCCAAACACCTGCACGCCTTCGCCGGCCATCCAGGTCGCCTTCTCGGCACACCACAGGATCACGCTCGCGCAGTCCTTGCGCACCTGGCGCACATGGTCGGTGCCCAGCATGTCGAGGTTCTTGGCCACGGTGTAGGCAAACGAACGGCCCGCCTGCAGCACGGTGTACATATCGGCGACCTTGCCCTGGATGAGCTGGAATTCACCGATGCTCTGGCCGAACTGCTTACGGTCGTGAATGTAGGGAATCACGTTGTCCATGACCGACTGCATGATGCCCAGGGGGCCGCCAGTCAGCACCGCGCGCTCGTAATCCAGACCGCTCATCAGCACCTTGGCGCCCATGTTCAGGCCACCGAGCACGTTGGCCACAGGCACCTCGACATTGTTGAACACCAGTTCGCCCGTGTGGCTGCCGCGCATACCGAGTTTGTCGAGCTTTTGCGCGATGCTGAACCCGGGCATGCCCTTTTCGATCAGGAAAGCCGTGACGCCGCGAGCGCCCAGCTCGGGTTCGGTCTTGGCATAGACCACCAGGGTGTCGGCATCGGGACCATTGGTGATCCACATCTTGTTGCCGTTGAGCAGGTAGTAGCCACCCTTGTCCTCGGCCTTGAGTTTCATGCTGATCACGTCGGAGCCGGCGCCCGGCTCGCTCATGGCCAGCGCGCCGACATGCTCGCCGCTGATCAGCTTGGGCAGGTACTTGGCTTTTTGGGCTTCGCTGCCGTTGCGGTTGATCTGGTTCACGCACAGGTTGCTGTGGGCGCCATACGACAGCCCCACGGAAGCGCTGGCGCGGGAGATTTCTTCCATCGCCACCATGTGGGCGAGGTAGCCCATGGCGGCGCCCCCATACGACTCAGGCACCGTGATGCCGAGCAGGCCCAGATCGCCCATCTTGCGCCACAGGTCCATGGGGAACTGGTCGGAACGGTCGATTTCTGCAGCGCGTGGAGCAATTTCAGCCTGGGCGAAATCGCGGACCGCATCGCGCAGTGCGTCGATGTCGTCTCCCAGCTGGAAATTGAGGCCTGGAATGTTGGCGGAAATACTCATAAATGTCTCCTCGGATTGATGGAACGGTATCGTGTTTCAGTGGCGGATGTTTTCGCGGCCAGAGACCGCCATCAGCGTGCAGCCCATGGTGGCCACCAGCTTTTCCTGCGTGGCGTCGAGCGCGAAGGCTCGCCCTTCGCAGACGGTGATCGTGCGGCCCGGCTTGAGCACCCGGCCCTCCATGCGAAAGCGCTCGCCGCGCGCGGGTGCCAGAAGGTTGATCTTGAATTCAATGGTGAGAACGGCTGCGTCTTCTGCCATCAAGGTCAATCCGGCGTATCCACAGGCGGAATCCAGGGCGGTGGCCACCATCCCCGCGTGCACAAAGCCGTGCTGCTGGGTCAGACCTGCAGCCCAATCCAGTTCGATGTCTACAGCGCCGGGAGCAACCAGCCCCAGGCGGGCTCCAAGCGTCTGCATGGCCCCTTGGCGTGCAAAACTTTCATGCACGCGTGCGACATAGGTCGGTGTCTGGACATCGAAGAGGGTGTTACTCACACGGTTTCCTTGCCTTGATGGGCTCTGACGTTTACGTAAACGTCAATTATCAGTGATTTTTGCTTTCCATTTTCAGCAGCAGGGCCCGGGCTTCTCTTTCATGCTCTTGCACCTCTTCCAGATTGGCCTGTAGATCGGCCATCTGGTCTTCCAACTGTCGGCGGTGAACCACCAGCACGTCCAGGAATTTGCGTAACTGCACGCCGGTATCGCGGGGGCTGTCATAGAGGTCAATGATTTCCTTGGCCTCGCTCAGGGACAGCCCCAGGCGCTTGGCACGCAATGTCAGGCGCAGCCGCGTGCGGTCCCTTGCGCCGTACACCCGGCTGCGGCCAGCCGGCCCGTTGCGCTCGGGCTGCAAAAGGCCCATGTCTTCATAGAAGCGAATGGCGCGCGTAGTGAGATCAAACTCTTTGGCAAGATCGCTGATGGTGTAGGTATGGGCCATGGTGGAGTAGTGCTGCGTTGCAGTTTTTGGCAAGAGACACCCAATGCAGCAGAGCGTTCCTTCAACGCATCGATATCTAACGTTTACGTTAACGTCAATGGTATCGCATTGGAGTATGGCCACGAACCCCCTCGAACCGCAAATACATGGCTCACAGCTGGTTGCGAGCGGCACGACAGAGGCAAGAGGTGCCGCAGTTGCGAAGTCCCGACCAGGACTTTGTGCCGTTGCAACTGGCGGCGCCCGCCGTTCGGGGATCGCCGAGCAATGCCGCCACCGAGGTGCCGCTCGATGGCAGTGAGGTCATCCGCATCGAAGTCAGCCGAGCAGGAACCTCACTCAACGACAGCTGGCCCCTGTCGGCATCCGCCTAATGCGCACAGATGGTGCGCGACGTGTTGCGGTGATCCATACATGGTCCGCGTAGACGCGGCCTGGGCCGCACCGAAGACCTGCACCACGCGGGCGATCAAGCGGTCGGCACAGGCCCACATGTCCACCGGGTCCACCGCCAGCCAGCCACATCGCGTCGATTCGGATCATCGCAACAGTTCGTGCATTCAGACGGCGCATTCGGCACTCGCCTCGGTTGGCTAGGTCACGGCGACCGCTGTGGCGCAGCGCCGCAACTCGATGCGGATGTTTGTTGCCACAGCCTTCGCGGGCAACTGCAGCGGGACGAAGGCCGCAGCCGCCTGAGCAGCGGGGCACTTGGGGGCGGCCAGCGCGGCGTCAGTGCGCCTCTCGGCGGCTTGCACCCAGCGTCGCGCAGGTTCGCGTTGATGCCGTTGGCCATTGCCACCGACGCCATCGACATGCCGGGCTGCATGCAGGCCCCCACCGCGTTGGCCTTGAATTCATCGCTGTGCAAGCGCCGACGCCGACGACCGTCGGCGATTTGTTCAAATATAGTATTCACGTGTCTACCAAGAGTTGAGGTGGACACGAGCGGCCTATGCGCCTGTCACGGGTTCAAGATGGGATGGCTGGCCGCTTACCCCAGTCCGGTTTCCAGCGCATTTTTCTTTTCGCGCGGTTGCAGGGAGGGCTGACAGTGTTGGCTGAGGCGCCAGACGGTAAATGCGGACCCCCAAGCAGAAACGCCCCACTCAGAGATTGAGTGGGGCGTAGCTGGGCTGATAAGAGCCTGACGATGACCTAC
>Ga0255334_1000201_pt1 | contig 62661 bp, 53 predicted proteins | sample EtOH5_35cm_T3_12_FD_202080 | JGI IMG/M metagenome (GOLD analysis project Ga0255334, IMG submission 202080) | Sandy soil microbial communities from University of British Columbia, Vancouver, Canada - EtOH5_35cm_T3_129 | ecosystem: Engineered > Artificial ecosystem > Sand microcosm > Unclassified ...
TAAGCAGCCATCTTCACCTCAGATGCCGATAATAGTTGGAGTCCAGCACCACACAGTAGCGGATCGACCCGTGGACGAGCGTCGAGAGGTTCCGATCAGGACGAACGACGCGCCTGCCGCCACGAAGAGAACCCCATTGGCTCCTCTCGGGGCGTCGGTTCGTACACCACCCGGCGCGGGACTTCGTGGCCGAGAACCGCCCACCATCACCAGTGCCCGATCGGGCGAGGGACTGCTCGACGCGGATCGTCCCGGCCGCGAGGTCCACGCGCTTCCGCTGGAGCGCGAAGAGCTCGCCCGCCCGCAGCCCCGACAGGGACGACACCACAACCGCTGCGCGGTAGCGCTCCGGCATCGCGTCGGCGAGCGCCCACAGCTCGTTCGGCGCCAGCACCCGCCGCTCGGTGCGATGCCGCGCCTCGCGCTGGCTCGCGCCCTTGATCGCGCACGGGTTCGCCGGGATGAGGCCGTCGGACACCGCCTGCGCGAGCCCGGTGTGCAGCAGCTGGTAGGCCCGCGCCGCCTCGGTGTGGCCGAGATTGCGACGCTCCGCACGCGGGTCGGCCACGACGGCGCCGGTTGCCTCGAGCCACGCCTCGCGCAACTCAACCGGCATCCGCCCCGTCGCCGCCACCGCGCGCCCGTTCTCCGAAGCCCACGCGCGGATCGCCGCGTTGACCCGCTTCGGCGTCGTCGCCGCGCGTGACCACCGCGCACCGGCCCGCCGCGACGCCTGGGCCAGTACCGCGGCGTCCCACTCGCGCACCGCCGCCGGCGTCACCGACGCGAGCGACTGCGCCCCGAGTCGCACGACGTGCGGCCGCGCCCCGCCCGCCACCGGCACGTCGGCGTCGATCCACCGCTCGAGCAGCCGCGAGTACACCTCCCGCGTGCTCGGCGCGAGATCCCCGCGCGTCGCGATGCACCCGCGGAACCAGTCCCCGAGCGGCTGCTCGCCCAGCCGCGGGTCCCGCCACACCCCGCGCGCCATCCGCGACACCTCATGGGCGAGCGCCTGGTCGGCCTCGGCCTTGGTGGGGAACGTCCCCAAGGTCCGCAGCGCGCCGTCGGGCCCCGTGTACCTCGCCTGCCACCTCCGGACGGCAGTCGGCGGACGGCGCCGGAGGCGCGGCGATGGCGTCGGGATGCGGTCGCAGTCGTCATGGTCGGATCCCACCTCGCTATGGCACGTTGTGGCACGAGCCGACCAGCAGAAGGGTCCCAGGGAGGTCCGACAGAGCTGCCGTAGCGCTCTGACCTGCGGAAACGATGGAGCGGGTGACGGGAATCGAACCCGCGCTCTCAGCTTGGGAAGCTGACGACGGGGGTTCGCAACGGTGTCCTGACCTGCATCTGTGCAGGTCAGGCGCGCACCTGGCGACGGTCGGTGACATCCGGCGACAGCGTGAACCACCTCCTAATGGCCCGTAATGGCCCGCCTGTCCCTCTCCGTGAGGGGACTTGCTTCCGAAGGCGGGGTGCCGCGCCGCGATGATCAGGTGGCACGCTCTCGTCGGGTTTGGCTGGCGTAGTGGCCTCGATGATCGGCCGGTGGCGCGGTTGTGGAGTCGCGCTGGCTCGCGAGGACTCCCGAACGTCATGAGCCACGTGGGTTCGCGCTCCGGCGGGGCTCCGTCGCGCATCCTGCCGAGTCGACCGGCCGGGCGGGTGCGAGCTCCGGCGTGGCAGGATTCCCCGGTGTCCGTGGGCGCCTCGGGGGAGGTCGATCAGCTCCAGCGTGAGCTGCGACGGCTCCGTGCGGAGAACGAGCGGCTGTCGCGGCTGCTCGACCTTCGGGGCGAGGACACGGTCCCCGCGCCTGAGCAGCCGGTTGCCGGTCTCGCGCCGATGGGCGTGGTGACGATGGACTCGCCCGTCGGCGACAAGCTCGCGTTCTACGCCGACCTGTTCGGCGCGCGACGCGACGTGTACGCGGTGCGCTGGGAGAACCGGCGGGCCGGCACCAGCGGGTGGATGCCTGCGGTCGCCGGGGGCTGGCGCAAGGGGATGGACCGGCGGGCGGCGACCCACCTCCCGCTGACGTCGCAGGTCATCGCCGCGCACCTGGTGGGGGACGTGTTCGCGGGTCTGTACCCCTTGCTGCGCGACAACACCTGCCGCTTCCTTGTGGCGGACTTCGACGGTCCGGCCGCGATGCTTGACGCGCTCGCCTACACGAAGGCCGCCCGCGTCCACGATGTCCCGACCGCGCTCGAGGTGTCCCAGTCAGGCCGTGGCGCGCACGTGTGGGCCTTCTTCGCCGGTCCGATCCCGGCGAGCACTGCAAGGGCGGTCGGGACGCTCCTCGTACACGAGGCCATGGTGCTGCGCGGGGCAATGGACCTGCGCTCGTACGACCGGCTGTTCCCGAACCAGGACGTCCTGCCGGAAGGTGGTTTCGGGAACCTCATCGCCGCTCCGCTGAACGGGGAGCGACGGAAGGACGGACTCACCCTGTTCCTAGACCTGGCGACCCTCGAGCCGTACGAGGACCAGTGGGCCTTTCTCTCGACGCTCGATCGGCTCAGCCCCGGCGACGCCGCGGCGGCGGCGCGCAGGGCTGGCCGGGCAACCGTCGGGGCCGAGATCCGTTCGCTGGCACAGTCGATCGCAAGCCGCGTGCGTCCCCGCCTCTCTGCGGTGGTCCACGCCGAGCTGGGTGCCGGTCTGGTCCTTGACGCAAGCACGCTCACGGCGGCCGCGACCACGACGTTCAAGCACGCAGCGTCGATGGCCAACCCCGCGTTCTATGAGCTGCAGCGGCTGCGGAAGTCCACCTGGAACACCCCGCGGTTCATCCGCGGCTACGACGTGACGCTCGACGAGCACCTCGTCCTGCCGCGGGGGCTCCGGCATCTTGTCGGCGACATCATCGAGCGAGCTGGTTCGCGTCTGGACCTCGTCGATTCCAGGAATGCTGGCGCCGAGATCGATGTCTCCTTCGTAGGACAACTCGACGCGCGCCAGAGCGACGCGGTCAGCATGCTCCTCGCGCACGACGACGGCGTGCTTGTCGCTCCACCGGGCTCGGGCAAGACCGTGGTCGCGTGCGCCGTGATCGCCGAACGCGCCACCTCGACGCTGGTTCTGGTGGATCGCAAGGCGCTCGCTGAGCAGTGGCGCTCCCGCATCTGCGAGTTCCTCGGGATCACGCCGGGGCAGTTCGGTGGCGGACGGCGCAAGCTCACCGGCGTCGTCGACATAGCGATGCTGCCCTCGTTGGCCCGGCACTCGGACGTCGCAGACCTGACGCACGCTTACGGTCAGGTGATCGTCGACGAGTGCCACCATCTCGCGGCCGCGGCCTACGACCACTCAGTCAAGCGGATCGGTGCGCAGTTCTGGCTCGGCCTGACCGCGACGCCCGTTCGGCGCGACGGGCTCGGTGAGCTCGTGACCTGGCAGCTCGGTCCGGTTCGGCACACGGTCACAGAAGCCGGGACCGGGACCCTGGCCGAGGCGTCGTCGGCCGCGCCGGGTCCGCGCCGCGTCCTCCACGTCCACGTGACGAGCCTGCGGATCGACGTGGACGTGTCCGAGGCCGGTGCCATCGCAGCGATTCACCGGGCCCTCGCGGCCGACGAGACGCGCAACGGCCAGATCGTCGGCGACGTCGTCGAGGCGCTGGATGCGGGGCGCAACTGCCTGATCCTCACCCGGCGGGTCGCTCACCTCGACGCTCTGGCGTCAATGCTCGCCGCCCGCGGCCGCGAGGCGCTTGTCCTGCGAGGCGGGATGTCCGTCGCCAACCGGCGGGCGGCTGTGGCACGGCTTGCCGATGCGAGCCCGGGTGACGGGGTGCTAGTTGTGGGGACGACGCCCTTCATCGGTGAGGGCTTCGACGCGCCCGCGCTGGATACGCTCTTCCTCGCCGCGCCGATCTCATTCCCCGGGCTGCTCATGCAGTGTGCCGGGCGCGTCGTGCGGTTCGCGCCGGGCAAGGACGTGGCGGAGGTGCACGACTACCACGACGCAGCGGTGCCGGTGCTTGCGGCGTCGCTGCAGCGTCGGATGCCGGGGTATCGCGCGCTCGGGTTCGGACGGACGGAACCTGCAAAGACGTAGCAAGAAAGGATTAGGTTGCTACAGTTTGGCAGGTGAGCCAGATCGGGACGAGCGACCTTCGACAGGTGCCGGACGGGCCGTTCACCCGACGGGAAGCCCTTGCGCTGGGCGTGAGCCGGTGGACGCTGGGTCATTGGTATGAGTCGGGTGTGATCGAGCGACTCACGCGAGGGCTCTATCAGAAGGTCGACAGCGCCCCGGTCGACGTCGACCTGGTGGAGGCTGTCAAGCGGGCGCCCGATGCCACCCTGTGCTTGGTCAGCGCGCTGGCGCAGCACGGTCTCGTGGACGAGATCCCACAGGCGATCGACCTGGCGATCCGCAACGGGCAGCGGCCTCCGGCGACGACCGGGCCGATCACGTGGCACCGCTTCGACTCGGACACCTTCGACGTCGGCCGAGGCGTCATACCGATCGAGGGCACGGATCTGCACGTTGGCCTCTACTCAGCCGAGCGGTCGATCGTGGATGCGTTCCGGCTGCGCCGGCTCGTAGGTTATGAGGTCGCGGCGGAAGCGCTGAGGGCGTGGCTGCGCCGACCGGGAGCAACGCCCGCGGGAATCCTCGCCGTGGCCGACCAGCTTCCGAGGGCGCAAGCTCCCCTGCGCGCCGCACTGGAGTACCTGGCATGAGCACCCCACTGCCCGCGCTGCGCCCCCAACAGGTGCTGGCCGCCCTGAACGCGCTCGGTCGTGAGCAGCGCCGACCAGTCGCCGAGATCTACTCGCTGTACGCCCTCGAGCGCGTGCTCGACCGGCTCGGTCGCACCCGCTACCGCGACGACTTCGTCCTGAAAGGCGGGATCTTGCTGGCGGCGTACCGGCTGCGCCGGCCTACTGGCGACATCGACCTGCAGGCGATGGACGTCGCCCTCGACGTCGAGCACGTGCGGGCAGTTGTCGAGGAGATCGCGGCGGTGCAGATCGACGACGGGCTCGTCCTTTCCACGACCTCGGTTGCCGTCGAGCAGATCCGCGACGAGGAGGAGTACACCGGGCTCAGGTTGATCGTGAAGGAGGTGACGCTGCACGGCCGGCGTCTGCCGGCCGGGATCAAGCTCGACATCTCCACCGGCGACCCGATCACCCCCGCGCCGCAGACGGTGCGGCTACCGGGACTACTGGGTGGCTTCGTCGAGGTCTCGGGGCACCCACTGCCCACCGTCATCGCCGAGAAGACCGTGACCGTGCTGCAGCGGGGCACGCAGTCGACCCGATGGCGCGACTACGTCGACGTCCGTTCGCTTGCCCGGCGCTACACCTTCACCGCGGAAGAACTGCTCGCCGCCGGATCGGCGACCGCGGCTCATCGGGGTGTCGAGCTCGGCCCGCTCGCTGCGGTCACCCGGGCCTACGGTGCCCTCGGCCAGGCCAAGTGGTCCGCGTGGGTCGCGAAGAACGGCATGCAGGACTCGGCACAGGCCGACCTCGACGACCAGATCGCCGACATCGTGGCCTTCATCGACCCGGTCTACACGCGCGCAGTGACAGCCGATGCGACGTGGGACCCCAACCCGTACGCCTGGACCGAACCAGTGCCACGCCCCTGACCCACACGACGTGTGAACCGCCCGGGGGGCGATGCTCACGCGAACGCCCCCGTCGCGTCGCAGCCATGGCAGCTGTCAGCGCTCTACCAGCTCATCGACACCTTCACGCCCCGAGCGCGACGCTGGTGTCGCCGATCGCGGGAAGGCGGGCCTTCAGCCTCGAGGCTGAAGGTCCACGAGAGCGGCGTGCTCGGAAGTTAGGCGTGCATCGTCGCAGTTCAGACACGGCAAGAAGGTCAGGAGGCGTTGGTCAGTGGCGCTCGCGAATGGGGCACGCGGCCGGGCCGCGGTGCTGGCGAGGGCCCGCCACGGGCCATTACGTAATGGCCCAAACTGTCGCCAACTGTCACTCAACGAGCCCGCCGAGATCGCACACAGGCCCCTGACCAGCGGAAACGATGGAGCGGGTGACGGGAATCGAACCCGCGCTATCAGCTTGGGAAGCTGACGATGGGGGGTTCGCGACGGTGTCCTGACCTGCATCTGTGCAGGTCAGGCGCGCACTCGGCGACGGCCAGTGACAGTTGGTGACAGGGTGGACCACTTCCTAATGGCCCGTAGTGGCCCGCCTGCCCGTCTCCGTGGGGGGACCTGCAGGGGTGGGTTGTTGCGCCGCGTTGGCCCCGGCGATCGCTGCCCAGCGTTGGCCGGACGGGTGTTGTTCATGGGGTCGGGCTGCTCGCCAATCGTGCTTCCATGACTGGCGGGAGCGCGGCGAGGAGGGCGCTGAGGATGTCTATCGCGTCGTTCACGGCGGCGGCGGTGATCTTCTCGGCCCGGTACTCCGACCCGGCCCGGATGAACCGGAGGTCGGTGGCGTCGTCGACGAGGTCGCGGGCGCTGAGGTTGCCGGCGAGCGCGGCGGCTGCGGCGTCGAATGTCGCTGCGTGATGGCCGGTGTCGCCCTTGGCGCGGACCCCATAGGCCAGAGCGAGGCCCAGGCACACCTTCCGGCACCCGTCGTAGGCGATCTGGAACGCACCCTCGAAATCCCCGATGCCGCGACCTGCGTCCGCTGTCAGAGCATGGTTTCGGGCCTGGTGGACCAGCTCACGACAGATGGCGGCATCGACGGGGACCTGCTCGAGGTGCCCGTCCATGACGAGTCGGCTCAGGGGGGTGTGGCGCGCTGGTGTCATGAGCGGTCGCTGCTTCCGGTGAGGTCGAGGGTGATCGACGGCTTGGCTTGAACGTCGCGCAGGAACTCACTCTCGGCGGCGGCCCACTCGGCAGCGCTGAGCGTGGTGATCTGCACAGGGATGTGCAGGGTCTCCTCCATGCGCGCGTTCGCTCGGCGCAGCTCACGTCCGGCCGGCCCGCCGATCACAAGGACGTCGACGTCGCGGGGTTGCGGGCCCTTGATGCCGAGGAATCGCGCCGCCCAGGACCCGAAGATCAGCGCCTGGTCGATTCCTGCAACTGCGGCGAGCTCGTCGCGGATGACGAGCACGGGACCGAACGACCGCGCGAGAATCTGCACCAGGGGCTGGTGGTAGGGGCTCGAGATGTCTGCGGAGACCAGGCGCGAGCGCCCCACCCGGCGGTCCTTGAGCAGGCCCGCACCGATGAGCCGGTTGACTTCGCGTAAGGCGTTCGGCGGGCGGATCCCTGCCAGGGGAGCGAGGTCGGCGATGGACACCTCGCGGGCGGGGTCGAGCAGGAGGGCCGCGAGGATGCGCGCCTGTGCGTCGGAGCGGAAGACGGGCAGCAGCGCCGGAGCGGGTGAGTACACATGACGTAATTTATCGTACGGCAATTGTACTAGGCAAGCGATCGTGCCGGGTGTCGACCGTCTCGCATCCGCGGCTCGGCGCATTCAGGACCGTAGTGCGCGGACCGGTTCGATCGCGGCGGCGCGTCTGGCGGGGTGGACGCCTGCAGCGGCCCCGACGAGTGCGCCGAGCACGGGTCCGGTCGCGAGGTAGACCGGGTCGATGACGGCGGTCCACTGCTGGGCGAGGGCGACGCCGAGCACGACGATGACGCCCAGGGAGCTGCCGAGGATGCCGCCGACGCCGCCCAGCGCCATTGCTTCGATCATGAACTGGGCGGCGATGGTGCGTCGTTGGGCGCCCAGGGCGCGGCGCAGTCCGATCTCAGCGGTGCGTTCCATGACTGACATGGTGGAGGTGTTGGCGATGCCGAAGGCGCCGACGAGCAGGCTGACCCCGGCCAGCAGTAACAGCAGGTCGGAGACCTGGGTCTCGACGTTCTCGCGGAGCTCCTGGGGGTTGGGCGGCGGGGTGACGACGATGAGGGAGGGGTTGTCGGGTCGTAGGGCCACGGGGATCTGGGCGGCGACGGCTTGGGCGGCGCCGGGCTGGGTGACCACGAGCATGGTCGCGATGACTCGGGGTTCGGGCCAGTCTTGGTCGGCCAAGGTCGTGGGGACGATGACGGCGGTGGCTAGGTCCGGGCGACGTTCGGCGCCGCTAATGATGCCGACGACAGTCACCGGGACGCCGTCGATGGTGACCACGGGGTGGGTGGCGACGGTGGTGACGCCCAGGGTCTTGGCGGCGCGGGCCCCGACGAGTGCGACGGGCAGGGTGTTGGCGTCGTGGACCTGGGAGTACAGCGCGCCTTCTGAGAGCACGACGCCGCACGCGTCCAGGTAGCCGGGAGAGGCTGCGACGACGCTGACCTCCACCCCGATGGTCGGGGCGTCGGCCGCGGGGGAGCCGGTCACGGTGGACACCCCCCCGACGGGCCAGGTGACGCCGGCGGCCTGGACCCCGGAGATCCGGCGTACGCGGGCGTCGGCGTCGGTGGGGAAGGCGGTGCCGGTCACGTCGGCGTCGCCGGTCTCCGATACCTGGATCTGGGTGGCTGCAGCCCGCGTGAACGTGCGGCTGATCTGGTTTCCGGCGGTCGCAGTCAGGCCGAGGACAGCGACCAGGGAGCCGACGCCCAGGACGGTGCCCATCGCGGTCAGGGCCCCGCGCAGGGGGCGGTCGAGCACGCCGGCCATAGCCTCGGCGAGCAGATCGGTTACGGGCAGGCCGCGGCGGATGCGTGGACGGGCGCTCACGGCTTGGCGTCCTGGAGGTTCGTCTCGCGCAGCACGCCGTCCTGAATCGTTAGTCGGCGAGGGGCGAGTGCGGCGGCCTCGGGGTTGTGGGTGATGAGGATGATCGTGCGGCCCCGGGCGTGGAGGTCGGCGATCAGGTGCAGGATGTCTGCCGCGGTGGTGGTGTCCAGGTTGCCGGTCGGCTCGTCGCACAGCAGCACGTCGGGGTTCACCGCCAGGGCCCGGGCGATGGCCACGCGTTGTTGCTGTCCACCGGACAGCTCGGTGGGCAGGGCTTCGGCACGCTCGCCCAGGCCGACCGCGTCCAGCGCCTCGTACGCGGCGGCGCGTCGGTCGCGGCGAGCGACCCCGCTGTACATCAGGGCGACGGCCACGTTCTCCTCAAGGGTGCGGTGGGCAAGCAGGTGGAACGCCTGGAAGACGAACCCGAGTCGCTTGGCTCGTGCGCCGGTGCGTGCCCGGTCGTGCATGGCGGTCGTCTCCTCCCCGTCGATGCGGTAGGAGCCGGTGTCGGGTCGGTCGAGGAGGCCGAGGACGTTCAGCAGGGTCGACTTGCCCGACCCCGACGGTCCCATGATCGACAGCCACTCGCCGCGCTGGACCGCCAAGTCGCAGGATCGCAGGGCCGCGACCTGCGGCGGGCCGGGATAGGTGCGGGTGACCCGGTCCAGGGCGAGCACCGGGTGGGTCATGAGCCCGCCGGCACCGTGGGGGGCAAGGGCGTCTGCGTCGTTGTGGCGGTGATACCGACGACGACGGAGTCCCCGGCCTTGAGGTCACCGGCGGTCAGAGGGGTGACCTGCACGTACCCGTCGCCCTTGGCTCCCACGGTGACCTCGATCGTCGTGCGCTCGCCCTCGCGGGACCGGTCGACGACGGCCTGCCCGGCAGGAGAGCTCGCCAACGCCGCCAGGGGCACCACCAGCACCGGGCCGGGGGTCGCGGCCGAGGTCACGGTGACCCGCACGCCGACCCCGGAGAGTCCGGTGGGGAACTCCGGGTCGGCCACGATGGTGACCGGGTAGCCGGTCTGCATGCCGATCACCGCGGTCTGGTCCCCGATCGCCTCGATCCGACCGGTGCCCGACCACTCGCCGAGCTCGTCGGCGACGTCCACCTCCATGCCCGCATCGAGGAGCACCTGCTGGTCCTCAGAGACCACGGCCGTCGCGCTCAGTCGCCCCCACGACAGTGACAGCGTCCCGTCGAGGGCCGATTGACCCAGGGAGTCGCTCCCGGAGCCGGCGACCCACCCCACCCGCACCCCGAGATGGTCGACGCGTACCTCGGCGTCGGGCGCCAGGAGGACCTCCGAGCGCGCGAGCGCCGCACCCGTGGTCGCCTCCAGGGCGGCCAGCTGCTCCCGTGCCAGGTCCAGATCCAGCCTGGCGGATGCCTGGGTCCGCACCGCCTGGTCGACCGCGCGCTGGGCCGCTGGGGCGTCGGAGGATCCCTCCGCGGTGGCCGTGGTGAGCGCCGTGCGTGCATCGGCGAGACCCGCGGCGGCGTCGGCGACCGCGTACTCCGCTGCCGTCACCGCCCGACGGGCCTGCTCGACGGCCAGCGGGTCACCGACCGTGGGCGCCTCGTAGCCGCGGTCGGCGTACAGCGCCGCGACCGCGCCAGTTGTCTCCGGACCGTAGTCCCCGTCGGCGGTCACGGCGTAGCCGAGGCCGGCCAGCGCCCGCTGGACCTGGACCACGTCCTGGCCCTGGTCGCCGGGTTCCAGGTCCCGGTACAGGGCTACCGTCCCGGCCAGGAGGATGACCGGTCGGCCCGAGACCTCCAAGATCACGTCACCGGGTGCCACCGGCTGCCCCGCGACTACGGGGACTGCCGTAACGATGACCGCATCGGTGCCTTCGCCGGTGAACCCGTTGACGTTGACTGTGGTCGAGCCCTCGGCGGTCACCGTCCCACGCAGGATCACTGACTCTGTCAGCACCCGCTCCTCCACCGGCTCCAACAGCGGAGCGGCCACCGGCGGGCCGGTGTCTGCCAGCGCCTGCTCGGGCGAGCGCACGAACTGCGCCGCGACCACACCACCGGCAGTGACCACTGCCGATGCCACAAGCACGACCATCAACAGCCGACGTCGACGAGCCAGGGCCACCCGGTCACCACGCCCGCGAGTTGGGCGAGCGGCGGACGACCCGCGGTCCGGTCATGAGGTCCCGCCTGACACTGCGTTCGCGCGTTGCAGCATCGCCTGGGCGTTGCGGTAGTTCAGCTCGAGGTCTTGGAAGTGCTCCTCGATCAGCTGCTCTTGGTAGGCCGACTCTACGGTGACGTGCACGCCGAGGTAGTTCACGGACTGCTGGCACTCCACGTCGGCGACCGCGGTGACGATCTCCTCCGGCTTCGGACGTTGCGACTCGTCAATGGTGCCGTCGGGCCCGACAGCGAACCAGGCCGGGTCGATGGACGCGTCCTCGGGTGCGTCGTAGTCGTACCCCTTCTCGGCCATGCACGCACTCCACGCCTCGGTCACGGCCGCCACCCGGCTGTCTTCCAGGGCCAGGAAGTAGGGTTCGTCGTTGAGGTTCTCCACGTAGATGTCGTCGTAGACCTCGCCGTCCCCGGACAGGACGCTCGCAGCCTCCCCAGCGCAACCACCTTGGGGCAGCGGGTCACCGTCGATGTCGGAGGGCCGCTCGAGACCAGTGGGGTAGGAGCCTTCGAGCCGCCCGGACGCTCCGCCGAGCTCCGGCGGCTGAGGGCCGGGCTCGAGACCGTTCATGACGACCCAGATGTATGGGTCGTTCGTGATTGGGTCGATCCACTCCCCGCTCGGTTGGCCGGGTAGGCCCGGGGGAACGAGGTAGCCGTGTTCGCGTACCACGGCGATGTCGTTGTGCCCGTATCTGTGGGCGTGCCGACTCTTGTTCGTGTCGTATGTTCCCGCACCGATCGCATTTGCGAGGACCTGATCGGCGGGGATGTCGAAGTTGACACCGAACCGCGCCGCACACGCTCTGACAAGTCGGGCCTCCGTCAGCGCCACTGCGGCCCGTTCGTCGTAGGTGAGTTCATAGGCGTCCAACGGCAAACGGATCGCGGCGGTCGACTCGATCACCGGAATCGCCGAGATCACAGGTTCGGCTACCGGTGCCCTGGGGGAGGGGCTCTCGGCGGTGTCGCCTGACGCGACGTCGCAGCCCCCCACCAGCAGGAGGAGGGCTGCCACGGCTGCCAGGGCTGACCCCGGCCGGTACACGTGCGACACCTCAGGACCAGGTGAGGCTGGTCACCTTGTTGCTAAGGAGGGAGTTCGTCAGGTCGGCGTATCGCAGGGTCTTGTCGGGGGACGCGTAGGACATGCCCCCGAAGTCTGCGTGCTCCCAGAAGACGACGCCACACCCGGCTAGTCCGATTCGAGCGGACGAGTACCTGTCGTTCCACGTGGAACCGACGTTGCTGGTTTCCGCGTCCGCGCCATCCCAGGCGCTGTCGCACCTCCAGCTGGAGTTTCCGACGCTCCAGGTGTGGGAGTCACCCGTGTGATCGGTGCGGTCCCAGTAGATGCCCACAGTCGACGCCGACACTGCACCGGCGTTGGCAACCTGCATGCCCACGATCATTGCCAGAGCCATCAATCCTGCTGCGAAACGCTTTCGAGACATGGTATGGGTCCCCCCGTCGATTCCGATACGAGTTCACGCGACCACCGACTTGCGCAGTGATTGTCGAGTGTGACTCGCGTCTTGGCGAAAACAACTCTTTCTATGACGTGCGTGGGCGTCAAGGGATCGGCAGCCTCGTTCGTCCCTTGTTCACCGCGGTTGAGTCGTTGCCCCCCGCGAAGCGTTCATCGCGGGGAGGTGCCCGGCGCCGACGCGACGCCCGCTGCAGCCCCGGCGTCATGCGGGCCCGGGCGGGCCCTCGCACCTCGCGCCGCCGCGTCAAGCACGGCTCGCGCCGCGTGCATCGAGGAGGCGGCGTGTACGACAAGGACGTCGTTGCCAGCTGGGAGATGCCCATGCCCCCTGCCCGACCTCGTCTGCGAGGCCGAGGAAGGCATTGCTTCGCAGGGCAGCCGGAATGCTCCACGATCAGCCTTTGCGGGTCGCCGGCATTCCCACAGTCATCGCCGGCTCGAAGTGCGACGCGCGTCTCGCCGACCCTGAGAGTGCAGGCAATCAGCCTTGGGGCTGATTGCCCACGAGTGTGACGCTCTCGAAGGCTGGGGTGCGTCGTCGCAGTTCAGACTGGCAAGGACGTCAGGAAGAGTTGGCTTGTAGTGCTCGCGAGGGTGACCGGCCGGGCAGGGGTGCCGGCGAGGACCCGCCACGGGCCATTACGTAATGGCCCGAACTGGGTCCAACTGTCACTCAGCGAGCCCACTAGCCTCGCCCACAGGCCCCTGACCTGCGGAAGTACTGGAGCGGGTGACGGGAATCGAACCCGCGCTATCAGCTTGGGAAGCTGAAGTTCTGCCATTGAACTACACCCGCGCGACGCCCTCGGAAGCCTGGTCCGGGGCGCGTTGCGGGTGCGATCCTATCGGGTCGGCGCCGCCGGCCCCCAACCGTTCCGCACCCTGGCAGGCTGGTCCGCGTGGCGGTGATGCGCGAGTTCCGGCCGGGCGATCTGGCGGTGATGTACCGGGTGTGCCTGCTCACGGGGGACGCCGGCGAGGACGCGACGGGGCTGTACCGCGACGGCGACCTGCTGGGCCACGTGTACGTGGGTCCGTACCCGGCCTTCGACCCCGCGCTGAGCTTCGCGGTCGAGGACGACGAGGGCGTGGCCGGGTACCTCGTCGGGACGGCGGACACGATCGCCTTCGAGCGGTGGGCGGAGATGCACTGGTGGCCCCCGCTGCGCGAGCGCTACCCGCGGCTGCCCGGCGACGGCCCGCGCGACCGCTGGATCCTCGACCACATCCACACCCCGCCGCTCGTCGTGCCCCCGCCCGGCCACCCGGCCCACCTGCACATCGACCTGCTCCCTCGGCTCCAGCGCCAGGGCTGGGGCCGCCGGCTGATCGACGCGTTCCGTGCGGTGCTCGCGGAGCGTGACGTGCCGGGGCTGTACCTGGAGGTCGACGGGCGCAACGCGAGGGCGAAGGCGTTCTACGCGCGCCTCGGGTTCGTGCCCGACGAGCAGGGCCGGCTGCTCCTGGCGGTGAACCCTCGACCCCCCCGTTGGCGTGCGTGACCGGCTGCACCGCGAGGTACTCGCGCCGTCGCGGTTCCGCCCCGGCGGCGCGCGTCCTCGGCGGGGGGAGCGGCCACTACCGTAGGCACGTGCTGCTCTCCGACCACGACATCCGGGCCGAGCTCGAGTCGGGGCGCGTCGCCCTCGACCCGTACGAGCCCGCGATGATCCAGCCGTCGAGCATCGACGTGCGGCTCGACCGCTACTTCCGGCTGTTCGACAACCACAAGTACGCCGTGATCGACCCCGCCGCGGAGCAGCCGGACCTCACGCGGCTCGTCGAGGTCGCGCCCGACGAGCCGTTCGTGCTGCACCCCGGCGAGTTCGTGCTCGGCTCGACGTACGAGCGCGTCACGCTGCCGGACGACATCGCGGCCCGGCTGGAGGGCAAGTCCTCCCTCGGCCGGCTGGGCCTGCTGACCCACTCGACGGCCGGGTTCGTCGACCCCGGCTTCACCGGGCACGTGACGCTGGAGCTGTCCAACGTCGCCACCCTGCCGATCAAGCTGTGGCCCGGCATGAAGGTGGGTCAGCTGTGCTTCTTCCGGCTGACGTCGCCCTCCGACAACCCGTACGGCTCCGGCGCCGCGGGGTCGCGATACCAGGACCAGCGCGGGCCCACCGCCTCGCGGTCGTGGCTCAACTTCCACCGGACACGGCTGTGACGGCCGCCTGATGGCCGACGCGGCAGCGCTGCCGGTCGACGACCCCTCGGTCGCCGCCCGGCACACGCTCGCGCTGCCCGCAGGGCCCACGCCGGACGACGTGGGGGCGTTCGCGGCGTCGCGGTTCGCCGCGGCGCGGTGGGAGGAGCGTCGCACGGCGGGGCCGCGCGCCCTGCGGCTCGGCCGGCTGTCGCGGCTCGTCGGCCCCTATGCGGTGGACGGGCCGGTGGCCGCGGCGCTGGGCCTGCCGCACGGGCTCGACGTCGTGTGGCAGCTCGACTGCCCCGTGGAGCGGGGCGAGCCCCCGTGGCCCGGGGGCGACCGTGACGGGCTCAAGCGCGCGTTCCCCGCGGCGATGCCGGTGCGCGAGGAGGAGCGTGCGGTGGAGTGGCTGGTCGCGGTGGCGCGTCGGCTCGGGGGCTCGCTGCGCATCGGCGGCACGGGGCTGGTGCTGACACCGGATCCGGGTGCCCTCGTCGACCTCGTGGTGTACACCGACCGCTGGCTCGAGCCGGACGAGGCCCTCGCCTCGGTGCGTCAGGTGGTGCGGCGGGCACGGCGGTCCGGTGCGGGGGACCGGTGGCTCGGCTCGTCGGAACCGCCGTCAAGCGAGCTGATGGCGCACCTCGGCCGGCACGGCGTGCGCGACCAGCTCGAGCGGGCGCGGATCGCCGCCGAGGCCACCGCCTACGACGCCTACATGCTGAGCCACCCCCCGGCCGAGACGGGCTACGGGATCGAGGCCGACCTCGACATCGACGGGATCCTCGCCGTCGAGGTGACCGGCCAGGACGAGATGCCGCTCGTCATCTCCTCCCTGCCGTGGGCGCGCGACGGCGTCGTGGCCTACCGCGTGCGGTGGGAGCCGGAGGACCACACGGAGCTGGAGTCGGAGCGACCCTCGTTCGCGCACCGCGTGGCGCGGGGGCGGGCGGCGCCGCAGGTGCGCGGCGTGGCACGCGTGCTGCACCAGGTGGTCGGCGGCGCCGTCCTGGACGAGTCGGAGTTCCCGGTAGACCCGACCACCCTGTAACCCCCCACCCCTCTTCTCCGCCGAGCGCATCGTTGGTGATCGAGCGCGTACCCTCCGGCGCTCGGAACGCACGCGCTGGACCCCGAACGATGCGCTGGGCCCTGTGGATAGCTCGGACGGCGCGCACGGTGGGCGTGGGAGCGTGCCGCCGTGCCGAAGACGATTCGTGGAGCGGGCCTGTTGCGGGTGGCCGACGAGTCCGCGGTGCGCGGTGACGCGATCAGGCGGGCTGCGCGCCGGGGCGATGTCGAGCGCCTTCGCCGCGGCGCCTATGTCGGCGCGGCGCACTGGGCGGGGAGTGACGAGGCGCAGCGGCACCTGCTGCACGTGCGTGCCGCGGTCGCCGCGGCGAGGACCCCGGTCCTCGTGTCGCACCGGTCGGCGGCGGTGCTGTGGGGGCTGCCGGTCGTCGGCCTCCGCGACCAGCGCGTGCACCTGACGTTCGTCGGGGCATCCGGGGGAGTCTCGCGGGGAGTCGTGTCTCGGCACGTCGTCGGGACACCGCCCGAGGAAGGGCTCGTCGACGGCGTTCGGGTGACGAGCCCGGCACGGACGGTGGCCGACCTGTCGCGGACCTGCGGATTGCTCACCGGCGTGGTGGCTGGCGACGCAGCGATTCGCGCCGGCCTCGTCACGCTCGACGAGCTGGATGCGGAGGTCGAAGCGATCGGCAGCGGGCGTGGGGTGCGTGTGGCGCGGGACGTGGTGGCCTTCGTCGACGGATGCAGCGAGTCGCCCGGTGAGTCGCTGAGCCGGATCCGGATGCGCGAGCTGGGTCTGACGATGCCCCGGCTGCAGCACGTGGTGACCGATCGGCACGGGTTCGTCGGGCGGGTCGACTTCTGGTGGGAGGAGTTCGGCGTCATCGGGGAGTTCGACGGTCGCTCCAAGTACGGGCTCGACGAGTCCGTGACCGCGGCTGCCGACCGGCTCTGGGACGAGAAGGTCCGCGAAGACCGGCTCCGCGCCGCCACCGCCGCGACCGTTGTCCGGTGGACATGGGCCGACGCCTGGGACGGAGTCCCGATGTACAACGCCCTGCGCGCCGCCGGCGTCCGCTGACGGCCCTCGCCGAGCGCGGCGTTCGCGAGCGAACGCGTACGTTCACGCGCCTGGAACGTACGCGCTGGGCGACGAACGATGCGCTCGGCGGTCTCGGGTTGTGGGGGGGCCGGCGGGTGGGTGGCGTGGCGGCGGAGCCGCGTTCGCCGACAGCAGCTCCGGACGAGCGGCGCCGTACCCGGCTCGGACAAGGCGGCGACCCGGGGAGGTTGCCATGTCTCGGCTCGCCCTCATCATGTCCGGCTGCTTCGAGGCGGTGTGGGCCGTCGCGCTCGGCCGGTCCGAGGGGTTCACGCGGCTCGGGCCGTCGATCGTCTTCCTTCTCGCGCTCGCCGCGAGCACGGCCGGGCTCGTGCTCGCGCTCCGCGAGATCCGTGTCGGCACCGGGTATGCGGTCTGGGTCGGGATCGGCGCGGCCCTGATGGTCGGCTACGGCATGGCCACCGGCGCGGAACCGGCTGCTGCGCATCCTGCTGCTCGCCACCCTGATCGCCGCGGAGACCGGCGTCAAACTCACCCACTGCCCTCGCCCAGCGCATCGTTCGTGCCCGGGCGCGTACGTTCCGGCGCTCGGGACGTACGCGCCCGCTGACCAACGATGCGCTCGGCGGAGGGGGGTGCGCGGGAGGGGGGGTGCGCGGGGGTTAACGGGTGGGGGTGGGGGTGGGGGTGGGGGCGAACTGGGTGCGGTAGAGGTCGGCGTAGAGACCGCCGGCCGAGAGGAGCTCCCCGTGCGTGCCCTGCTCCGCGATGCGGCCCTCGTCGAGCACCACGATCGAGTCCGCGGCGCGGATGGTCGAGAGGCGGTGCGCTATCACCAGGCTCGTCCGGCCGGCGAGCGCGGCGTCGAGCGCGGCCTGCACCGCGGCCTCCGCCTCGGAGTCGAGGTGCGCCGTCGCCTCGTCGAGCACCACGACGTCCGGTGCCTTGAGCAGCAGCCGCGCGATCGCCAGCCGCTGCCGCTCGCCGCCGGAGAGGCGGTAGCCGCGGTCGCCGACGACCGTGTCGAGCCCATCGGGCAGGCCGGCGACGAGGTCCCAGATCTGCGCCTGGCGCAGCGCCGCCTCGAGCTCGGACCCGGTCGCGCCCTCCTTGGCGAACGTCAGGTTGGCGCGGATGGTGTCGTGGAACAGGTGCGCCTCCTGCGAGACGATCCCGACCGTGGCGCGCAGCGAGGCCGCGGTGACGTCCCGCAGGTCTTCGCCGGCGATCCGTACAACACCGCGCGTCGGGTCGTACATCCGGGTCACGAGCTGCGAGACCGTGGTCTTCCCGGCGCCGGAGGGCCCGACGAGCGCCACCATCGCCCCCGCCGGAACGGTGAACGTCACGTCGCGCAGCGTGTCCGCCACCGGGTCGGAGCGCAGCGCGGCGACCGCTTCGAGGGAGGCCAGGGAGACCTCGTCGGCCGACGGGTAGCGGAACCCGACCCCCTCCAGCGACACGGACGCGCCGCGCGCGCGGACCGCGGCACGGAGGTCGGAGGCCCCCGGCTTCTCCGCCACGGTCGGCACCAGGTCGAGCACCTCGAGCACGCGGTCGAAGCTCACCAGGGCGGTCATCACGTCGACCTGCACGTTCGACATGGCGGTCAGCGGCCCGTACAGCCGGCCGAGGTAGGAGGCGAGGGCCACGACGACGCCGACCGTCAGCTCGCCGCGCACCGCGGCGAGGCCGCCGAGACCGTAGATGATCGCGACGCCGACCGCCGCCACCGTCGTCAGGCCGATCCGGAACCACGACGCGTTGAGGGCCAGCCGTACCCCGATGTCACGCACCCGCCGGGCGTGCGCGCCGTACGCGGCGGACTCGCGCTCGGGGGCGCCGAACACCTTGGCGAGGTGGGCGCCGGCGACGTTGAACCGCTCCTGCATGAACTGGCTCGCCTCCGCGTTCAGCTCGTACGACTCGCGCGTGATCGCCGCGATCCGCCGCCCGAAGAACCGGGCCGGCAGCACGAACGCGGGCAGCAGCACGAGCGACAGGAGCGTCAGCCGCCAGGACATCGACAGCATCGCGGCCAGCACGAACGCCACGGTCAGCGCGTTGGAGACGACGTTCTGGAGCGTCGAGGTGAACGCCTGCTGCGCGCCGAGCACGTCGCCGTTGAGCCGCTGGACCAGCGCGCCGGTGCGGGCGCGGGAGAAGAACGCGAGCGGCATGCGCTGCACGTTGTCGAACACCGCGGTGCGCAGGTCGAGGATCAGGCCCTCGCCCACCCGGGAGGACAGCCAGCGCTGCGTGAAGGAGAGCGCGGCGGAGGCGATCGCCAGGCCGGCGATCGCACCCGCGACGCCGACGACGAGCTCGCCGTCACCGGCCGTGATGCCGTCGTCGATGAGCACGCGGAACAGGTAGGGCGTCAGCGCGCCGGCGCCGGCCTCCAGGGCGATGAGCACGACGAAGACGGCGAGCTGGCCGCGGTACGGCCGGGCGAAGCCGATGATGCGCCGCAGGGTCGCGCGCGTGACCCGCTTGTCGACCACCGACCGGTCCTGGCCGAACGTGCGCAGCATGCGCCCACCGACCCCCATGCCGGATGCAGGATGGGACATGGCACCTCCCCCGGAGAGAACCTGAAACTACCTCATGGTGTGCATCTTTCATAATTGAGTCTCGGGCCTGTAACCTCGTCCGCGTGACGACGACGCCCGACCCCTCGGCCGAGTTCCTCGAGCTGCTCCACTCCATCACCCATGCCGTGCGGCGCGAGGCGTCGCTCCGCGGCGAGCCGGTGGGCACCACACCCGGGCAGGTGCGGTTCCTGCGCGCGCTGGAGCGCGCGGGTGGCCCGCGCCGGCTCGGCGAGCTGGCCCAGGCGATGGGGATCGCGCCGAGGTCCGTCACCACCAAGGTGGACAACGCCGAGGCCGACGGGTTCGTGCGGCGCATCCCCGACCCCGCCGATCGGCGGGCCACCCTCGTCGAGCTCACGCCGCGTGGGCGCGCCGTGCTGGCGCGTGTCACGCAGGAGCGCAGCCAGGAGACCGCGGAGCGCCTCGCCCGGTTGCCGGACGACGAGCGCGACCAGCTGCTGCGCCTGCTGCGGACCGTCGCGGCGCCCGCGTCCTGATCGCGGGGCCGGGCCGCGCGAGCCTCGTCGCCCGTGCGGCTCCCTCTCCCGCGACCGGACTCGTGCGACGTCAGCGACCGGACGGGGAACCGAGGCGGTCGCGGAGGAGCACCGCGATGTCCGCGACCTCGGGGACGCCGACGGGACCGGCCGGGGGAGTGTCGCCCCTCTCGACCGGCGCCACACCGATCGGCACCGGCACCGGGCCGGCCGCGCGGGCGGAGGCGCCGCAGGCGGCGACGCCGTCGGTCAGCATCGTCGTGCAGTAGGGGCAGGCCGTCGCGACGGCGGCGGCGCCCGTGGCGATCGCCTCCGCGGCGCGCGTGGTGCCGATCCGGGTGCCGATCGACTCCTCCATGAACGCCCGCGCCCCGCCGCCGCCGCAGCAGAAGGCGTCCTCGCCGTTGCGCGCCATCTCGGTCACCGCGACGCCGGCCGCGGCGAGGAGCTCACGCGGCGGGGAGTAGATCTCGTTGTGGCGGCCCAGGTAGCAGGGGTCGTGGTAGGTCACGGTGCGCTGGTCCGGCGAGGGCAGCGGCACCAGCCGCCCCTCCGCCACCAGCGTGTTGAGCAGCTCGGTGTGGTGGACCACCTCGTACGTGCCGCCGAGCGCCGGGTACTCGCGCGCGAGGGTGTTGAAGCAGTGCGCACACGTGACGACGATCCGGCGGGCCGCCGCCGCGTCGAGGGTCTCGATCGCGGCGGCGGCCATCTGCTGGAACAGCAGCTCGTTGCCGGCGCGCCGCGCGGGGTCGCCGGTGCACGACTCGCCCTCGCCCAGCACCGCGAACGTCACGCCCCCGGCGTGGAGCAGCTCGGCCACGGCGCGCGTGGTGCGTGAAGCACGCTCGTCGTACGCGCCGGCGCAGCCGACCCAGAACAGGTAGTCGACCTCCGCGAGCGACTCGACGTCGACGCCGACCACGGGCACCGGGACGTCGAGCCCCGTGGTCCAGTCGAGCCGCTTGCGCGCCGGCGAGCCCCAGGGGTTGCCCGAGCGCTCCATCCCGGTGAACGCCTTGCTCAGCTCGCGCGGGAACGACGAGGCCGCCATCACCTCGTGCCGGCGCACATCGAGGATCGCGTCGACGTGCTCGATGTCCACCGGGCACTCCTGCACGCAGGCGCCGCACATGGTGCACGCCCAGAGCGCGTCGGGGTCGATCGCGCCGCCGACGAGCGCCGCCGTCGGGTCTCCCGCGGCGGCGTCGCGCAGGCCGAGGACGAACAGCTTGGGGGACAGCGGCTTGCCCGTCGCCCACGTGGGGCAGACGGTCTGGCAGCGGCCGCACTCGGTGCACGTGGCGGCGTCGAGGAGGGTCTTCCACGTCAGCTCGGCGGCGGTGCCGGCGCCGAGCGCCAGGTCCTCCGGGAGGTCGTCGAGGGCGAGCAGGTCGACGGGGTCGCCGGTGGGCCCGGTCACGGCCAGGGCCGGGCCGAGCGAGACCGTACGTCCTGGGTATCGCTTGGTGTACAACGTCACGACGGCCAGGAAACGGTGCCATGCGACGCCCATCGTCGGCTGCAGCCCGACGACGACGAACCAGCTCATCGACATGAGGATCTTCACCGTGGCCACCACCACGACCCACGCCTCGAGCGACCCCACCGGCGCGGACGCCCACGCCGAGCCGATCCAGGCGGTCGCCGGGAAGTGCCACGCCGAGGCGAGCGCCGAGCCGTCGCGCACGGCGAGCGCGTGGCTCAGGCCGCGCAGCGCCAGCACCGCGAGGACGACGACGAGCACCGTCGCCTCGACGAACACGGCCTGCGCGTTCGAGGACCCGAAGAACCGCGAGGCGCGCCGCGCGGCCTCGTCGTGCGACGCCTTGGGACGCACCACCTGGCGTCGCACGATCAGCCACCCGATCCCGGCCAGCGACAGCCACGCGATCGCCTCGATCGCCCACTCCAGCGGCGGCCAGTGCCCGATCCCGGGTACCACCCACCGCGGCGAGACCACCTGGCCGTAGCCGTCCACCAGCGTGATGAACAGCAGCGGGAACGAGAGCATCACGGACAGGTGCGCCATGCGCACGTGCACGTCGTGCCGGAACCGCCCGTGGCTCAGCGCCTCACGCAGCATCGAGGCGAGCCGCGGCCCTACGGGCCGCCATCGCCCGGCGAGCGCCCGCCCGGACCGGATCGTCACGGTGATCCGCGCCACCCCGCGCGCGAAGAGGCCGACCCCCACGCCGGTGGCGGCGACGACCAGCACCAGGCACACCACCTGCAGCGGACTCACCGGACGAGGCTACCGACTCACCCCGGCCCCCAACGTCCGAGGTCCGCGTGGTCAGGGCCACGGGGACCTCGGACGCGACGGGCGGGGCGGGGCGAGGTTGGTAGCCTGGGGGAGCTGCCGAACCACCCGGAGGCGCTTCCCGCGTCGCCGTGCGTGGCTGTTCCTTCGAACCATCCACCGACCGACAACGAAGCCGGCCCCCGAGGCCGGCGACCGCCCACCCGCCCTCGACAGGACGGAGCCGGACGTGCTCACGCTGCTGGCCGTGCACGTGGCCGCGGCCGTCGCCGCGCCCCTGCTCGTCGGTCGGCTCGGCCGCCGGGCGTTCTGGGTGCTGGCGCTGGCGCCGGCCTCGGCGGCGGTGTGGGCGCTGCGCTGGACCGACGAGGTGCGCCGCGGCCGCGGGCCCGCCGAGCTGGTCGAGTGGATCCCGACCCTGGGCCTGCACCTGCAGTTCCGACTCGACACCCTCTCGTGGCTGATGGCGCTGGTGGTCGGCGCGGTCGGCGCGGTGGTCCTCGTCTACTGCAGCGCCTACTTCAAGGAGGGTGCGCGCGGGCTGGGCCGGTTCGCCGGCACGTTCGTCGCCTTCGCGGGCTCGATGCTGGGCCTGGTCACCGCCGACGACATGCTGCTCCTCTTCGTCTTCTGGGAGCTGACCACCGTCACGTCGTACCTGCTGATCGGCCACTACGCCGAGCGGAAGGCGAGCCGGCGGGCCGCCATGCAGGCGATCGTCGTCACCACCACCGGCGGGCTCGCGATGCTCGTCGGGCTGGTCGTCCTGGGTCAGGCGGCCGGCACGTACACGCTGTCCGAGGTGGTCGCGGACCCGCCGCACGGCACGGCGGTGACCGTGGCGGTGGTGCTGCTGCTGCTCGGCGCGGCGACCAAGTCCGCGTTGGTCCCGTTCCACTTCTGGCTGCCCGCGGCGATGGCCGCCCCGACCCCCGTCAGCGCGTACCTGCACGCCGCGGCGATGGTGAAGGCGGGGGTGTACCTGGTGGCGCGGTTCGCCCCGGCGTACGCGGGCCTGCCGGTGTGGCGCTGGGTCGTCGTGGTCGTCGGAGGCGGGACGCTGCTGCTCGGCGGCTACCGCGCGCTGCGCCAGCACGACCTCAAGCTGATCCTCGCGTTCGGCACGGTCAGCCAGCTCGGGCTGATCGTGCTGCTCGTCGGGCTCGGCACGCGCACCGCGGCCCTCGCCGGGCTCGCGATGCTCGGCGCGCACGCGATGTTCAAGGCGGCGCTGTTCCTGGTGGTCGGCGTGGTGGACGCCGCGACCGGCACACGTGACCTGCGCCGGCTCTCCGGGGTGGGTCGCCGGCTGCCCTGGGCGGCCGGTGCGGGCGCGCTGGCGACCGCGTCGATGATCGGCCTGCCCCCGTTCGCCGGGTACGTCGCCAAGGAGGCCGGCCTCGAGGCGGCGATCGGGCTCGGCGGCGGGTGGCGCACCGCTGTGCCGGTGCTCGTCGCGGCCGGATCGGTGCTGACGGTCGCGTACGGGCTGCGGCTGTGGTGGGGCGCGTTCGGGACCAAGCGCAGCGTCCTGCCGCCGGTGCCCGACGAAGGCGCGACCGCCGCCGTGGCCGACGGCGCCGCGCCGTTCTCGCGCCCCTCGCCGCTGCTCACCGCTCCCGCTGCGGCCCTGGCGATCCTCGGCCTGGCCGTCGCGATGCTGCCCCACTTCGGCGAGGCGCTGCTCGACCCGTACGCCGCCGCGTACCAGGGGGAGCCCGGCCATCTCACGCTCTGGCCCGGCTGGACGCCCACGTTCTTCCTGACGCTGGCCGTGCTGGTCACCGGCGCGGCGCTGTTCGCGCTGCGCGGCCGCGTGGAGCGCGTCCAGTCGCTGGTGGACGTGCCGGCCTGGTTCGAGGCCGACCACGTCTACCGCCGCTCGATGCGCCGCCTCGACGACGTCGCCGCCGACGTCACGGGCCGCACCCAGCGTGGCTCGCTGCCCACGTACCTCGGCCTGATCCTCGGCGTGTGGGTCGCCGCCACCGGGCTCGCGCTGACCACCACCGTGCTGCCGGACCGCCTGCGCGCGTTCGACACGATCGCGCAGGTCCCGTTCGCGCTCGCGGCCGGCGTGGCGGCGATCCTCGCGACGCGGGCCCGCCGCCGCCTCAAGGCGGTCGTCCTCACCGGCATCAGCGGCTACGCGGTGGCCGGGCTGTTCCTGCTCCACGGCGCCCCCGACCTGGCGCTGACGCAGGTGCTCGTCGAGACGGTGACTCTCGTCGTGTTCGTGCTGGTGCTGCGCCGGCTGCCGCCGTACTTCTCCGACCGGCCGCTCGCCCGCTCGCGCTGGGTGCGGCTCGGCATCGGGATCGCGGCGGGGGCCGTCGTCGCGTTCCTCGGGCTGATCGCCCCGGGCGCGCGGATCCACGCGCCCGTCTCGGAGGCGTTCGCCGTCGAGGGGCCGCGGTACGGCGGCGGCCGCAACATCGTCAACGTCACGCTCGTCGACATCCGCGCCTGGGACACGATGGGCGAGATCTCGGTGCTGCTCGTCGCGGCGACCGGCGTCGCGTCCCTCGTCTTCGTCTCGCGGCGCACCGGCCAGATCTTCCGCACGAGCGAGGCACCGGACACCCGGGGGGTGTGGGGCGGCACCGGTGTGCGCGTGCGCGGGGGAGAGGGCGACCCGGCGCACGCCGGCGAGTTCCACGTCGCGGCTGTCCCGACGAGCCGGCGCTCCCGCGAGTGGCTCACGGCGGGCCGCACGCTGGCGCCGCAGCGGCGCTCGGTGATCTTCGAGGTCGTCGTGCGCCTGCTGTTCCACACGATGCTCGTCTACTCGGTCTACCTGCTGTTCAGCGGGCACAACTCCCCGGGCGGCGGGTTCGCGGCAGGCCTCGTGGTCGGCATCGCGCTCGCGGTGCGCTACCTCGCCGGTGGCCGGTACGAGCTCGGCGAGGCGCTGCCGCTCCAGCCGGGCCTCCTGCTGGGGCTGGGGCTGTTCCTGTCCGCGGGCGTGGGGCTCGTCGCGCTCGTCCTCGGCGACTACGTGCTCCGGTCCTGGGTGCTGGAGGCGCACCTGCCGGTGCTCGGCGAGGTCCACCTGGTGACGTCGCTCGTGTTCGACCTCGGCGTGTACCTGGTGGTCATCGGCCTGGTGCTCGACATCCTGCGCAGCCTCGGCGCCGAGGTGGACCGGCGGGCCGAGGCCGGCGAGGACGCCGTCGAGGAGGTGGCTGCGTGATCGCGCCGAACGTCACCCTCCTGCTCGCCGTCGCGGTGCTGGTCGCGGCAGGCGTCTACCTGCTGCTCGAGCGCAGCCTGTCGCGCGTGGTCGTCGGCGCGATCCTGCTCGGCAACGGGATCAACCTCCTGGTCCTCACCGCGGGCGGGCCGGCGGGACGGCCGCCGATCGTCGGTGACTCCGGCGAGCCGATGGCCGACCCGCTGCCGCAGGCGATGGTGCTCACCGCGATCGTCATCACGCTCGGGCTCACCGCGTTCCTGCTCGCGATGGCCTACCGCTCGTGGCAGATCGACGGGCACGACGAGGTGCAGGACGACGTCGAGGACCGCCGCATCGCGATGCTGGCCGCGCGCGACCGGCTTGCCGTCGCCGACGCCGACACCGAGGGCGAGTCCTCGCTCGACGAGGAGGCGGCCCAGGCGCACGACGAGACCGCGGCGGGGGAGGGCTCGTCGTGAACTGGTCCTGGCTCGTCCCCCTGCCCGTGGTGCTCCCGCTGTCCGCGGCGGGGCTGACGCTCGCGCTCTACCGGCGGCCGAGGCTCCAGCGCGTCGTATCGGTCTCGACCCTCGCACTCGTCCTGGTCGCCGCCGTGGGCCTGCTGGTGCTGGCCGACGACGGGCCGGTGACCACCGAGGTCGGCGGCTGGGCCACGCCGGTGGGCATCGGGCTCGTCGCGGACCGGCTGGCCGCGCTGATGCTCACCGTCTCGGCCGCGGTGGTGCTGTGCGTGCTCGTCTACTCCCTGGCCCAGGGACTGGCGGGCGAGCAGTCCGCGCCGATCTCGGTGTTCCACCCCACCTACCTGGTGCTGGTGGCGGGTGTGGCCAACGCGTTCCTGTCCGGCGACCTGTTCAACCTGTACGTCGGGTTCGAGATCCTGCTGGCCGCCTCCTACGTGCTGATCACGCTCGGCGGAACGCGGGAACGGCTGCGCGCGGGGTCGATCTACGTGGTGGTCGCGCTGCTCTCCTCGGTGCTGTTCCTGACCGCGATCGCGGTGACGTACGCCGCGGCGGGCACCCTCAACCTCGCCCAGCTCGCCGGGCGGCTCGACGAGATCGACCCGGGCGTCCGGCTGACGATCCAGGTGATGCTGCTCGTCGCGTTCGCCGTGAAGTCCGCGATCTTCCCGCTCTCCGCCTGGCTTCCGGACTCCTACCCGACCGCCCCGGCGCAGGTCACCGCCGTGTTCGCGGGGTTGCTGACCAAGGTGGGCATCTACGCGATGATCCGCACCCAGTCGCTGCTGTTCCCGGGCGGGGCTGTGGACGACTGGCTGATGGTGCTGGCGCTGGCGACGATGCTCGTCGGCATCCTCGGCGCGGTGGCGCAGGACGACATCAAGCGACTGCTGTCCTTCACGCTGGTCAGCCACATCGGGTTCATGGTGTTCGGGCTCGCCCTGGCGACGGACGCCGGGTGGACCGCGGCGATCTACTACGTGGCGCACCACATCACCGTGCAGACCGCGCTGTTCCTCGTCGCGGGGCTGATGGAGCGGTACGGCGGAACGCTGTCGCTGACTCGCCTCGGCGGGCTCGCCCGCCTGGCGCCGGTCATCGCGGTCCTGTTCTTCGTCCCCGCGATGAACCTCGCGGGGATCCCGCCCCTGTCCGGGTTCCTCGGCAAGCTCGGGCTCCTCGAGGCGGGTGTCGCGGTGGGCACGCCCCTGGCCTGGGCGCTCGTCGCAGGCTCGGTGGTCACGTCGCTGTTGACGCTGTACGCGCTGGTCAAGGCGTGGAACAAGGCATTCTGGCAGGAACCGCCCGCCGAGATGCCGCAGCGCCGGGTGCCGACGGCGATGATCGGCGCCACCTCGGCGCTCGTCGCCTTCTCGCTCCTGCTGACCGCAGGCGCCGGCCCGCTGTACGCCTATGCGGAGCGGGCGGCGGTCGCGCTGCGCGAGCGCACGCCGTACATCAGCGCCGTGCTGCCCGAGGGCGATCGGGGCAGCGGTGAGTCGGCGGACCTCGCCGAGGAGGTGACCCCGTGAGGCGGGCGGCTGCGCAGTGGGGGGCCGTGGTGTGGCTCACCATGGTCTGGGTGCTCCTGTGGGGCGACGTCTCGTGGGCCAATGTGCTGGCCGGCCTCGCCGTTGCGCTCGTCGTCACGCTCGCCTTCCGGATGGCGCCCATCGACTTCCACGGCCGCCTGCACCCCTGGTACGTGCTGGTGCTGCTCGGCCGGTTCGGGTACGACCTGGTCAAGGCCTCCGTCGAGGTGAGCATCCTCGCGCTGCGGCCGCGGCACACGCCGCGCGGCGCGGTGATCGGCGTGCAGCTGCGGTCGCACTCCGACCTCTACCTCACGCTGACGGCGGAGCTCGTCTCGCTGGTACCCGGCTCGCTCGTCGTCGAGGCGAACCGCATCACCGGCCGGCTCTACCTGCACGTGCTCGACCTCGCCCACTCCGGCGGGGTCGAGCAGGTGCGGCGGGCCGTGCTGGACCAGGAGCGGCGGGTGCTGCTGGCGTTGGCATCGCACGACGAGCAGGTCGAGGCGGGGGTGACGCGTCCGTGACCGTCGCGACAGCCGTCGCCTTCGTCCTCGTCGCCGCCGGCGCGGTGCCGGCCATCGTGCGCGCCGAGCGCGGCCCCTCGATGCTCGACCGCACCGTCGCGCTCGACATCGTCGTCACGTGCCTCATCGCCGCCGTCGCGGTCTACGCCGCGCTCGAGCGGCGGGCGGACGTGGTGCCGATCCTCGTGGTGCTCTCGCTCGTCGGGTTCGTCGGCTCGGTGAGCATCGCGCGGTTCGCCTCACAGGAGCCGGAGGACGCCGGGCGGCTGCGCACGCGCGAGGAGGTCGAGGCCGAGCGGGCCGAGCTGCTCGCGCAGGCGCTCGCACACCTGGAGGAGCCCACCTCGGAGCGGGACGAGGAGGAGGGCGCGTGAGCTGGGGCCAGGTCGCGGACGTGCTGGGCGTCGCCTGCCTGATCGGCGGGGCGTTCCTCGCGTTCACCGCCGGCGTGGGCGTGCTGCGGTTCCCCGACCTGCTCTCGCGCATGCACGCCGGGACCAAACCGCAGACCCTCGGGATGATCCTGGTGCTGGGCGGGCTGGCGCTGCGGCTGCGCACCGGCGGCGCGGTGTGGGCGCTCCTGCTCGTCGTCGCGTTCCAGCTGCTGACGGCACCGGTGGCAGCGCACCTCGTCGGCCGCGCCGGCTACCGCACCGGCAAGGTGCGCAAGGACCTGCTGATGGCCGACGAGCTGACCCCCGAGCTGACCTTCCCGCGTGAGCCGGTCGAGCCCCGCGCCTGGCCCTCGCGCCACCACCGGCCGTCGCCACCACCCCCGGACCAGACCTCCCCACCGGTCCCGCCCACCTGAGCAGGCCCGGGAGGTCGCGGACCACCTGATGGCGACCGCGGTGAACCCGGCGTCGTGGATCACGACCCAGGGTTCACGAGAGCCGGTCAGCGGGAGAGGTAGCGAGCGGCGCCGCGGGTCGCGAGCAGCCGGCCCACCGCGGCCAGTGCGCCGGTGAGGGCGACCGCCACCGCCACCTCGGCCAGCGGCGCGTCCTCGTCGTCCGCACCAGGGGTCGCATGGCCGGAGGTGCGCTTCCACGCCGCGTCGAGCAGCCGCTGCACCAGCCAGGCGGCGGCGAGCCCGGCGCCGATGCCGGCGATCTTGACGAGCGGGCTGCTGCGCTGGTCGGCCATCGTGTCCTCCGGTCGGTAGGCGATCCCACGACGCTAGCGCCCGGGCACGCGGGCGTCGCCCGCAACGCGGGTAGGATCGCCGGTGAACGACAGGGGAGCGTCCTCGGGGCGCTGAGAGTGCGGGACACCGCTGACCCTCGAACCTGATCCGGCCAGCACCGGCGTAGGGAGTCGGGAACACCTCTCCCCGTCGCGGGAGCGACTCTGCCCGCGGCGGGCCCTCCTACTCGATAGGAGGACACATGCGCATCGCGCGCACCGCGGCGGCTCTGCCCGCCGTTCTCGCCCTGGCGGCCTGCTCGGCGATCGGCGCCGGCGGGGGCGACGGCCCGACGAGCGCCGGGACCACCACCGGCGGCACCGTCACCCTGCTGACCCACGGCTCGTTCGCGCTCGCGGACGGGCTGCTGGACGAGTTCACCGCCGCCACCGGCTACACCGTGGAGCTCGTCGAGCTCGGCGACGGTGGGTCGCTCGTCAACCAGCTCGTGCTGACCAAGGACGCGCCGCTCGGCGACGCCGTGTTCGGCATCGACAACACGTTCGCCTCGCGCGCGCTCGACGAGGGGGTCGTCGTGCCGCCGTCCGCGCCTCTGGCGGCCGCCGCCGCCAAGGACGCCGCGAAGTATGCCGTCGCGGGGGACGACGAGGGCGCGCTGACCGCGATCGACCTCGGCGACGTCTGCGTCAACGTGGACCACGCCTGGTTCGCCGCGCACGGGCTCGCCGAGCCGGTGACGCTCGACGACCTGACGAGGCCCGAGTACAAGGACCTGTTCGTCACCCCGAGCGCGGCGACCTCGTCGCCCGGCTTCGCCTTCTTCCTGGCGACCGTCGGCGCCTACGGCGAGGACGGCTGGGAGGGCTACTGGAAGGCGCTGCGCGGCAACGGCGTCACGGTGGTCGAGGGTTGGGAGGACGCCTACTACACGGACTTCACCGCGGGCAGCGAGACCGGCACCCGCCCGATCGTCCTCTCGTACGCGTCCTCGCCGCCGTACACCGTGCCCGAGGGCGGCGACGAGCCGACCACCGGCGCGCTGCTCGACACCTGCTTCCGGCAGGTCGAGTACGCCGGCGTGCTCGCCGGCGCGAAGAACCCGGCCGGCGCCGCGGCACTGATCGACTTCCTGCTGTCCGATCAGGTCCAGGCGGACGTCCCGGCCTCGATGTACATGTACCCGGTGAGCTCCGCCGTCACTGTGCCCGCCGACTGGGCGCAGTGGGCGCCGCTCGCCACCACACCGTTCGAGGTTCCCGCCGGCGAGATCGCGGCGAGCCGGGAGGCATGGCTGACCCGATGGTCGGACACGGTCCTGGGCTGAGCGCCGCCCCAGCCCCGGTGGCCGCCCGCCCACGCCCGTCGCCGGCGGGCGGCCACCGGATCTTCCTCGCGCTCGCGACAGCCGTGCCGCTGGCGTTCCTGCTCGTGTTCTTCGCGTGGCCCGTGGCGGCGATGGTGGGCCGCGGGTTCCTGCCCGAGGGCCGCCTCGACCTGTCGGGGTTCGCGGACGTGTTCTCCCGCTCCCGCACCTGGCGGGTGATCGGCCTGACCCTGGCGCAGGCGGGCCTCGGCACGGCGGTCTCGGTGCTGCTGGGCGTGCCCGGCGCGTACGTGCTGTACCGGTGCCGGTTCCGCGGGCGCGCGGCGGTGCGCGCGTTCGTCACCGTGCCGTTCGTGCTGCCGACCGTCGTGGTCGGCGTCGCGTTCCGCTCGCTGCTCGCCCCCGGCGGGCCGCTCGGGTTCCTCGGCCTCGACGGCACGTTCACGGCGATCGTCGCCGCGCTCGTCTTCTTCAACTACGGGCTGGTGGTCCGCACGGTAGGCGGCCTGTGGGAGCGGCTCGACCCACGCGCCGAGCAGGCCGCCCGCGCGCTCGGGGCGTCCCCGTGGCGGGCGCTCGCGACGGTGACGCTCCCGGCGCTGGCGCCCGCGATCGCCGGGGCGGCGTCGCTGACCTTCCTGTTCTGTGCGACCGCGTTCGGCACCGTGCTGGTGCTCGGCGGCCTGCGGTTCGGCACCGTCGAGACCGAGATCTGGGTCCAGACGACGCAGTACCTCGACCTGCGCGCCGCGGCGGTGCTGTCCGTGGTGCAGCTCGTGGTGGTGGGCGGCGCGCTGCTGGTCGCCGGCCGGGCGCGCTCCCGCTCGGAACGCGCCCTCACGCTGGCGGCGCCGGGCGCCTCGACGCACGCGTTGTCGGTGTTTTGGTGCCGGTTCGGTGCATCGATGCACCGAACCGGCACCAAAACACCGAACTGGCGGCCGGCGGGGGCGGGGGCGCGGGGCGGCGGGGCGGGGCGGTGGAGGGGGGCCGACGATGTTCGCGGGGTCGATCGCGTGGCCGCCGGGATCACCGCGGTGGCGGTGCTGCTCCTCGCGCTGCCGCTCGGTTCGCTCGTCGTGCGCTCGCTGCGCACGCCCACCGGCTGGGGGCTTGCGAACTACCGCGCGCTCGCCCACCCCGTACCGTCGGTGCCGGCCACCGCGTGGGAGGCGACGGTGACCTCCCTGCGCGTCGCGCTCGACGCCACGATGCTCGCGCTCGTGGTCGGCGGGCTCGTCGCGCTCGTCGTCTCGCGGCGCCCTCGCGGCGCCGGGGCGCGGCGGCTGGTGGCCGGCCTGGACGCGGCGTTCATGCTCCCGCTCGGCGTCAGCGCGGTGACCGTCGGGTTCGGGTTCCTGCTGGTGATGCACCGGCCGTTCGGGCTGGACGTCGACCTGCGGACCAGCCCCGTGCTGGTGCCGGTGGCCCAGGCGGTGGTGGCCGTGCCGCTCGTCGTGCGCACGGTGCTGCCCGTGCTGCGCGCGATCGACCCCCGCCAGGGCGAGGCCGCCGCGACGCTCGGCGCCGCGCCGGGCCGGGTGCTGCGCACGGTCGACGGGCCGGTGGCGCTGCGGGCCCTCGGCCTGGCCGCGGGCCTGGCGTTCGCGGCGTCGCTGGGGGAGTTCGGTGCGACGGCGTTCCTCGCCCGCCCCGAGCGGCCCACGCTGCCGGTGCTGGTCTACCGGCTGATCGGCCGGCCGGACGCGGCGAGCTACGGCACGGCGCTGGCCGCCTCGGTGCTGCTCGCGCTGCTGACGGCGGCGGCGGTGGCCGTGTTCGAGAGGGTGCCGCACGCGGCGGGGTCGGTGATCTGAGGTGGCCACGACGAGCGAGCGGGCCGCCGACGGGACGGCGGAGCAGCAGGGCGCGACCGGCCTGGGGATCCGCGGCGTGGTTGTGCGCTACCCGCCGGCGGGACGCGGCCGCGTGGCCACGACGGCGGTCGACGGTGTGAGCCTGCGCGTCGCCCCCGGCGAGGTGGTGGCACTGCTCGGCGCCTCCGGCAGCGGCAAGTCGTCGCTGCTGCGCGCGGTGGCGGGCCTCGAGCCGCTCGCGGGCGGGGACGTGACGTGGGGCGGTGTCTCGGTGGCGGACGTGCCGGTGCACCGGCGCGGGTTCGGGCTGCTGTTCCAGGACGGGCAGCTGTTCGCGCATCGCGACGTCGGCGGCAACGTCGGCTACGGGATCCCCGGCCGGCCGGGCTCGGCGGAGCGCGTCGCGGAGCTGCTGGATCTCGTCGGCCTGCCCGGCGAGCAGCGGCGCGACCCGGCGACCCTGTCCGGCGGCGAGCGCCAGCGCGTCGCGCTCGCCCGCGCGCTGGCGCCGCGGCCCCGGCTGCTGCTGCTCGACGAGCCGCTCTCGGCCCTCGACCGCGCGCTGCGCGAACGCCTCGCGGCGGACCTGCGGGCCGCGCTGGCGGCGACGGGCACCACGGCGCTGCTCGTCACGCACGACCAGGACGAGGCGTTCGCGCTCGGCGACCGGGTCGCCGTGATGGACCGCGGCCGGCTGCTCCAGGTCGCGGCGCCGGGCGAGCTGTGGCGGGCGCCGGCCTCGCGGGACGTGGCGGCGTTCCTGGGCTACGAGGCGTTCGTGCCGGCGTCGTCGCCGGCCGCGGCGCCGCTGCTCGCGGCTTTGGGCGGGGGGGCGGACGTGGGCACGCTCGCGCTGGCGGCCGGTGCGCTCGTCGTGCACGCGGGCGGCCCGGTGACCGGGAGGGTCCTGGCCGTCGGCGCGCGGCGCGGCCGCAGCGAGGTCGAGGTCGAGGTGCCGGGCGTCGGCCGGCTCACCGCGCTGGCGCCGGTGGGCTGGACGGCACCCGCCGGTGACGCGGTGGAGCTGCGCGTCGATCCGGACGCCATCGCCCGGCTGCCGTGAGCGCGGCGTCGCTGTAGCCTCGGTTGCACCGGAGGTGAGTGCGAGGTGCTCGCTCCCCGAGAAGTGCTCAGCGTGTCCGTGCCGGTCGACTTCGACACGGCGTGGGCGTACGTGCGCCGTCCCGAGCTGATCCGCCGCTGGTACGGCTGGGACCGGCCGAGCCTCGACGAGGACGTCCGGCGGCGATTCCTCGACGACGCGGTGGCGCAGCGCTCCGAGGGGCTACCGATCGGCTGGCTGCGCTGGCACAACCACGACCGCCTGGAGGTCCGCGGCACGGCCCGCCGCAGCACGATCACGCTGCGCCGGCCGGGGCACGTGCTGCTCGCCTCCTACGACGGCGTGCGTGACGAGGTGGACGAGTGCTGGATCACGTGGCTCGAGCAGCTGCGGTTCGCGCTGGCCGAGCACAACGGTGAGGACCGGCACTCGTTCGCGGTGCGCGGCCTGACGGGCGAGCGGCCGGACCGCGTGCTCTACCGGGTGGGGCTGCACGGCGCCCGCGGGGTGCCGGTGGGCGGCGCGGTCGAGATCCGCCGGCCGGACGGGACGCTCGTCGGCGGCTCGCTGGAGTACGCCGGCGCCCACCAGTTCGGCGTGCGGCTGCTGGGCCACGGCGGCTCGCTGCTCGCCGTGCAGCTGGTGCCCGCGGTGAGCCACCCGCCTACGGGCGCGGTCCACGCGACCTGGAACCTGTGGGGCCTGCGCGCCGAGGAGGTCGAGGAAGTCCGCGAGCGGTGGGCCAGCTGGTGGCGGCTTCCGGCCCTGCGGCGCGGAGCCTGACCGGCGAGACCCTCACCTGGGCCGCAGCCCACGCGACGACACCCGCCGCACGGTCCGACCCCGCCGCACAAGTGACTGGTGTGACCCCTGTGACAGGAGTGACGTCCCAGGGGTCCCACCCGTCACATGCGTACCACGTGCGGCGGGGTACGACGAGCCTGCGATGCCGGGTCGCGCGGGCGGTCCCGCCGGGGGCGGATGGGTCAGGAGAGCTTGAGCTGCCACTCCCCGGAGCCGCCGGCGGGCCGGAAGCCGAGCGCGACGTTGATCGCGAGCATCCAGCGGTTCTCCTCGGCGTTCCAGGTGCCGACCCGGCGCACCGACGGCCGCTCGTCGGCGAGCCGGCGCAGGTTGGCCGCCTTGACGAGCATCCCGAGCCGGCGCCCCCGGTGGTCGGGGACCACGAGCGTGTCGCCCTGGTGGACGAACTCCTCGGTGTGCGGCGGCACCCAGAAGTTGGTGAACGCGGCGAGCGTTCCGGTAGGTACGTGCTCGGCGGCGAGCACGAGCGTGCGGTAGCCGCCGGCGTGCGTCTTCTTCTCCTGCGCGCGGACGCGGGCGCCGTCCCACGCCTCGGCCTCGAGCTCCAGGCCGCCCTTCGGGGCGTCGGTGCTCATCCGCGAGAGCACGTAGGCGTACTGGTCCAGCCACCGCTCGGGCGTGTCGGTCTCCCAGGTGTGCACCCGGTAGTCCGGGCCGGCGGCCGCCGCGGCCTCGTCGTAGAAGTGGTCGAGGCCGGCCACGGGCAGCGCCAGCTCCGAACGTCGGTTGACCTGCTCGAGCGACCAGCCGCGCGCCCGCGCGAACCGCACGCCCGCGTCGGCGAGCGCCACCCGCCCCGAGCCGGTCGGCGGGTCCAGCGTCGCCGGGCCGGCGGGCGGCTCGGCGCCCTGGTAGGTGGGCGAGATCACCAGCGTGCGGCCCGACGAGCGCACACGGTCCAACGCCGCGGCGTACAGCGCCGAGCCGATCCCCCGCCCCCGCTCGTCGGGCAGCACCTGCACCCGCATCCACGCCATCGAGGTGTTGTCCGTCAGCGGGTAGTCGACGAACGCCGCGCCGAGCGTGCGGTCGGCCTCGACGGCCGCGAGGTACCCGGCGCGCGTGTAGCGGTGGTCGCGCGCCAGCTCGACCTCGACGGGGTCCGCCATGTCGTCGTTGCCGAACGTCTCGACGACGCAGGCGGTGCGCACGGCGACGACGCCGGCGAGCGCAGCGCGCTCGCCGGGGACGTCGACGACGGTCCAGGGCTTCATGCCTCCACTGTCGGGGCACCGCGCCGGGACTGTCATCCCCATTTCCGTCGGGCCGGGCTACCCTGAAGTTCGGATATCCGAACTTGGAGTGGACGTGACCGCGACGGTCGGCCGGCAGCAGGCGGAGGGCGCCCCCGCGCGGCGGGGCCTGCGCTCCGGCCTCCCGCTCCTCGGCCCGGCCTTCGTCGCGGCGATCGCGTACGTCGACCCGGGCAACGTCGCCGCCAACCTCACGGCCGGCGCCCGGTACGGCTACCTGTTGCTGTGGGTGCTGGTGGCGGCCAGCGCCATGGCCGTGCTGATCCAGTACCGCTCGGCGGCGCTCGGGCTCGTCACCGGCAGGTCGCTGCCCGCGCTCGTCGGCGAGCGGCTGGGCCGGCGCGCCCGCATCGTCTACTGGCTGCAGGCCGAGCTGGTCGCCGCGGCGACGGACCTGGCGGAGGTCGTCGGCGGCGCGATCGCGCTGCGCCTGCTGTTCGGGGTGCCGCTGCCGGTGGGTGGCCTGATCGTCGGCTCGGTCTCGCTCGCCCTGCTCGCCACCCAGAACCGCCGCAGCCAGCGGACGTTCGAGGTCGTCGTCATCGGGCTGCTGGCCGTCATCGTGATCGGCTTCCTCGCCGGGCTCGTGCTGCGCCCGCCGGACCCGGGCGGCCTCGCCTCCGGCCTCCTGCCGCGGTTCGAGGGCACCGACTCGGTGCTGCTGGCGGCGAGCATGCTCGGCGCCACCGTCATGCCGCACGCGATCTACGTGCACTCGGCCCTCGCGCGCGACCGCCACGGCCACACCGCCCCCGGCCCGCAGCGGGACCTGGTCCTGAAGGCGACCCGGTGGGACGTCGGAACGGCCCTGGCGGTGGCGGGCGCGGTGAACATCGGCCTGCTGCTGCTCGCGGCCGCGGGCCTGTCCGGCGTCCCCGGCACCGACGACATCGAGGGCGCCCACGCCGCGATCACCTCCGGACTCGGCGCGGCGGTCGGGATCGCGTTCGCGATCGGCCTGCTCGCCTCCGGCCTGGCGTCCACGTCGGTGGGCGCGTACGCGGGCGCCGTCGTCATGGGTGACCTGCTGCGGCGGTCCGTGCCGCTGGCGCTGCGCCGCGCGGTGACGCTGGTCCCCGCCGTGCTGCTGCTGGCGCTCGGCGCGGACCCCACGTGGACGCTCGTCGTCAGCCAGGTGGTGCTCAGCTTCGGCATCCCGTTCGCCCTGGTGCCGCTGGTCCGGCTCTCGCACGACGAGGCCGTGATGGGCGACCGCCGCACCGGCCCGGCCCAGCACGCGCTGCTCTGGACGGTCGTCACGCTCGTCGCCGTCCTCAACGTCACCCTGCTGGTGCTCCTGGTCATCGGATGACCGACCTGCGCACAGGAACTGACGAGGGACATCAGTCCCAGATCATCCCCTGACACGAACTTACGCTGACGATGTACCCCCCAGTGGGCTCGTGAGGACTGCAATGAGGCCCCTCGACCGTCGTCAGCATGACGGGGTCGACGTCGTCGTCACCCCGGCGGTCGATGGTGCCATCGGAGCCGTCCCTCCCCGCCCGGCCCTCCTCGCCCCCGGATGCAGACCGTGACACAGACACAGCCCAAGTACCCCGGCATCCCCGACGTCATCAACGGCAACGGGGCCGTGGCACACGTGATGAAGCACGTGTGCGGCGGAGTGATCGGCTACCCCATCACCCCGTCGACCGAGATCGTCGAGACGTTCGAGGCGGCCCGCGCCGAGGGCCAGCTGAACGTGTTCGGCAAGCACGCGTTCTTCGTCGAGGCGGAGGGTGAGCACTCGGCGCAGTCCGGCGCGCTCGGCGCTGCCCTGACCGGAGGCAACTTCATCTCGAACGCCTCGTCGAGCCAGGGCATCCTCTACGCCCTCGAGTCGCACTACGTCACCGTGGGCAAGAAGATCGGCGGCTTCGTCCTCCAGGTCGCCGCCCGCGTGGTGTCCAAGCACTCGCTCAACGTCATGGCGGGGCACGACGACATCTACGCGCTGCTGCCGGCGGGGTACACGATCCTGTTCGGGTCCAACCCGCAGGAGGCGGCGGACCTCGCGGCCATCGCGTACCGCGCCTCCTCGCTCTCGCTCATCCCGGTCGCCAACACGTTCGACGGCTTCGCCACCAGCCATGTGATGAGCGAGGTGCTGCTGCCGGAGCCCGAGCTGCTCAAGGAGTACCTGGGCGACCCGGCCGGTCGGATCGCGAGCCCCACCGTCGCGCAGGACCTGCTGTTCGGCGCCAAGGGCCGCGTGTTCCAGCTGAACCAGTACCTCGACCGCCACGAGGCGGACTTCGCGCCCGACGACCTCACCGCGCTGCGCGCCCACCTCGCCGCGATCGCGGACAAGGTCGAGGCTGACGACGCGGGCGACCTCGTCGCCGAGACCGCCGTCTGGGTTCCGGCCGACCTGCGCAAGCAGTGGCGCCGCGCCTGGATCAACGCCTGGGCCAAGGGGACGCGCCAGCTGGTGCCGGCGCTCGTCGACCCGCACAACCCCGGCCTGACCGGCCCGGTGCAGAACCAGCCCGACTTCCAGGCCGGCGCGGTGGACCACCGCACGCACTTCGTCTCCGCCGTCCCCGGCCTGGTGCGCCAGGCGATGGCCGAGTACGCCGAGCTGACCGGCCGCGAGTACTCCCCGGTGCAGGCGTACGAGTGCGAGGACGCCGACTACGTCATGGTCGGCCTCGGCTCGATCACGGACGACGTCCGTGCCGTGCTCCCGTACCTGCGCTCCCAGGGCCTCAAGGTCGGCGTCGTCTCGGTGAAGATGCTCCAGCCGTTCCCCGAGGCCGAGCTCGTCGCCGCGATCGGCAACGCCAAGGCCGTCACGATCCTCGAGCGGTCCGACGACACCGCGCTGACGCGGCTCGTCACGCAGGCGCTCTTCCACGCCCGCGCCAACGCCGCCAACCCGGGCGAGTTCGCCGGCGTCCCGGCGATGACGGGCTCGCCGCGGCTCACCACGGCGATCTTCGGCCTCGGCGGGCACGACGTGCAGCCGCGCCACGTGGTCGCCGCGTTCAAGAACATGGTCTCGGGCTCGTCGGCTCCGCTGGTCTACCTCGGCTCGCAGTTCTTCTCCGAGAACCCGGCGCCCTCGCTCGCCGCGGTCCAGGACCGGCTGCGCGCCGCGTACCCCGAGACCCGGCTGATGGCGCTGACCACGGAGCCCAACCCGCCGGTGCTCCCCGGCGACGCGCTGCGCATCCGGTTCCACTCGGTGGGCGGCTACGGCACCATCGCCACCGGCAAGCTGCTGACCGACATCCTCGCCGGCGTGCTCGGGATGTACTCGAAGTCGGCGCCGAAGTACGGCTCGGAGAAGTCCGGCGCGGCGACCAACTTCTACATCACGCTCTCGCCGGAGCCCGTGCTGCTGACCAACGCCGAGCTCGAGGACGTCGAGGTCGTCGTCTCCCCTGACCACAAGGCGTTCGTCCACACCAACCCCCTGAAGGGACTGGCGGACGGCGGCACGTTCATCCTCCAGTCCGACCTGGCGCCGATCGACGTGTGGCGATCCCTGCCGGCGCACGCCCGCAAGGCGATCCGCGAGCGGAACATCCGCTTCCTCGTGGTCGACGCCTTCAGGGTCGCCAAGAAGCACGCGCCGACGCCCGAGCTCGAGACCCGCATGATGGGCATCGCGTTCATCGGCGCCGTCGTCGGCTACGTCGACCGCATCGCCAAGGGCGCGTCACGGGAGGCCATCCTCGAGAAGGTGCGCCACGAGATCGCCAAGAAGTTCGGGCGCAAGGGCGACGCGGTCGTCAACTCGAACATGGCGGTCATCAACGACGGCATCGCCGCCACGGTCGCGGTGGACTACGACTCCGCCGAGTACCTCGCGATCGACGCCGAGCCCGCGGCCGCGCGCCGCCGCACGGTCGCGATCTCCGCGTCGATGTGCCCGAGCGCCTCGCAGTCGCGGGCGGCCGGCCTGTTCGACCCGGCCTACTACGAGGACCTGATCGCCCGGCCGTTCCGCGAGGGCACCATCGGCGAGTCGCCGGTGCTGCCGGGCGCCGGCCTGTTCATGCCGGTCGCCACGGGCCTCGGCAAGGACAAGGGCATCTTCCGGCGCACGGTGCCGGTGTTCGACCCGACGGCCTGCACCGGCTGCCTCGAGTGCGCGCTGGCGTGCCCCGACGCCGCGATCCCGAACACCGTCCACGAGATCCACGACCTGCTGCTCGCCGCGATCGACACCGTCGACGCGCCGGAGCCGCAGCTCGCCGCCCTGCGCACCACGGCGTACCCGTGGGCCGAGCGGATCCGCCAGGAGCTGCGCGCCGACCCGGCCGCCACCTCGCTCGCCGAGGTCGCCGCCAGGGCGGTCCCCGACACCGACCAGCGGTCGGTGCTGCGCTACACGCAGGCGGTCGTCGACCAGCTCGCCGCCTTCCCGGTGGCGCGCACGCGGCCGTTCTTCGACGCGATGGAGAACCAGACGCCCGGCACGGGCGGCCTGTTCTCCGCCGTGATCGACCCGTGGAAGTGCACCGGCTGCCTCCAGTGCGTCGCCGTCTGCGGCCCGCACGCGCTGACCGCCGCGGAGCAGGACGCCAGCCTCGTCGACCTGCTCGAGCAGCGGTTCGAGACGATGGCGGCGCTGCCGAACACGCCCAAGCGGTTCGTCGCCGGCGCGGTCGAGCCGGACGGCGACGTCAAGCGGATGGTGCTCGACCACGCGAACTACTACGCGACGGTCGGCGGCCACGGCGCCTGCCGCGGCTGCGGCGAGGTCACCGCGATCCGCCTGGTCACCTCCCTGTCGAAGGCCATGGGCGAGGAGCGCAAGCGCAAGCACGTCGCCGAGCTCGAGCAGGTGGTCGACGAGCTGACCGCCAAGCTGGCCTCCGTCGAGGACCCCGCGCGCCGCAAGCACATCGGTGCGCTCGTCGGCGACCTGGAGAAGGCGTTGTACCTCTACGAGGGCGGCCCCACCGGGACCGGCCCGGCCTCGACGGTGATCGCGAACTCGACCGGCTGCTCGTCGGTCTACGCCTCGACGATGCCGTTCACGCCGTACCTCGACCCGTGGGTCAACAGCCTGTTCCAGGACGCGCAGCCGCTGGCCGTCGGCATCTACGAGGGCCTGGCCGAGAAGCTGGTGCCCGAGGTGCGGGCGCTGCGAGCGGCCCGCCTCGAGCTGTCCGACTCCTACGACCCGGCCGTGCACGCCACGGCGTGGGCGACCATGGACTGGCACGACCTGACGCGCGAGGAGCTGGGCCTGCTGCCCAACGTCCTGACCATCGGCGGCGACGGCGCGTCGTACGACATCGGCTTCGGCGCGATGTCCCGGGTGCTCGCGGGCGGCACGCCGATCAAGGCGCTCGTCCTCGACACCGGCGCCTACTCCAACACCGGCGGCCAGGCGTCCACGGCCTCGTTCACCGGCCAGGACGCCGACCTCGCCCGCTACGGCAAGGCGCACGCCGGCAAGCGCGAGCGGCGCAAGGAGCTCGCGGTCATCGCGTCGTTCCACCCGAACGTCTACGCATGCACCACGGCGACCGCGCTGCACGGGCACTTCCTCGCCGCGGCGATGGGGATGCTCGACTTCGGCGAGGGCGCGGCGGTCATGGAGATCTACACGCCCTGCGGCACCGAGAACGGGATCCCGGAGGACCTCTCCAACGCCCGGTCGAGGCTCGCGGTCGAGAGCCGGATCAGCCCGCTGTTCGTGCACGACCCGCGCAAGGGCGAGAGCCTGCCGGAGCGGTTCAACCTCGACGGCAACCCCGACCTCGACAAGGTGTGGAGCACCTCGACGGTCGAGTACGTCGACGAGAACGGCAACCTCCAGCTGCTGTCGACGCCGCTGACGCCGGCCGAGTTCGCGCTCGGCGAGGTCCGGTTCGCCAAGCAGTTCACGAAGCTGCCGGGCGCCGCCGAGGCGAGTGCGGTCCCGGTCGCCGAGTTCGTCGAGCTGTCCGACGAGCAGCGGGTGGGCAAGGTGCCGTTCGTCTACGCCACCGACGACGACAAGCACCTGATCAAGGTGCAGGTCTCGGCGCGGATCGTGGACCTCGTCGAGGACCGCAAGCGGCACTGGCAGACGCTCCAGTACCTGGCCGGCCTGCCCACCGTCGAGCTGACCGCGGCCCACAAGGCCGAGCTCGCCGAGCTGACGGCGAAGTACGAGGCGGCGGCCGGCGCCCGGGAGAGCTCGCTCGACGAGATCGCCGCGGCGATGGCCGAGCTGGCCGCCTCGTCGGCCGCTCCGACCGGCCTGCCGTCGTTCTCGTTCGGCGGCGCCGCGGCTGCCGCGGCCGCTCCGGCCGCGGCCCCGACCGCCACCGCCACGCTCGACCGGCCGATCTGGCTGGACCCGGCGGACGAGGCGAAGTGCAACGACTGCGGCACGTGCTACCAGGAGCTGCCGCAGCTCTTCGAGAAGGCGACGATCGTCGTGGACGGTGTCGCGAAGGTCGTCGGGCGGATGAAGCCGGGCGCGCTGGACGGCTTCGAGGTCACGCCGGACGTCGCCAAGCGGATCGCCCGGGTCAAGTCCACCTGCGACGCGGAGATCATCCAGTGAGCACTCTCACCCCTCCCCTCCCCGAGGCGGGCGCCGCCGGCAGGGAAGACGTCCTGCGTTGGGTCGGCGCCCGCGAGGCGCTCGACTCGACCAAGGGCGAGGTCGCCTCGCTGGAGGCCACGCGCGGCGTGGCCACCTTCCGGAGCCAGCTCGACCTGCTCGAGCGCCGGCTGGTGGCCGACCCGCGCACGTTCCGCGACATGTTCATCGCCGACGGCATGCGGGCGGTGGCGTGGGAGTTCCGCCAGAGCGAGCTCTCCCGTGACTTCGTCGTGCGGCTGTGGGACATGCTGCTGCGGGACGACGACGTCTCGACGGTGCTGATGCGGTTCATCTGGGACCTGCCGCTCGGCAAGAAGCGCACCTTCATCCGCGCGATCGACACCCACCTGTCCGACCGGTACCCGATGTTCGAGGGCCTGTCGAAGGACTGGCCGGCGGGCAACACCATCCCGCCGTACATCCGCTCTCCCGAGGACCGCGCCGAGGACTTCGGCCTGGTGAACAAGGGCTTCCTCGGCTACCTGGACCTCGGGTACACCCGGCGGGACGTCGACCTGCTCATCTGGATCGAGGCGCTGCGGGACAAGCAGTGCGCGGACGCCCCGTGCGAGCTCGGCGTGTTCCTCGAGGCCCACCAACCGCCGAAGTTCGGCTGCCCGGTGAAGGTCCATATCCCGCAGATGATGGAGCTCATCGGCACCGGCCGGTTCCGCGAGGCGCTGGAGATGCTCGAGTCGTGCAACCCGCTGCCGGACGTCACCGGCCGCGTGTGCCCGCAGGAGCTTCAGTGCCAGGCCGCCTGCCTGCACAGGACGCCGATGTCGATCGGCCAGCTCGAATGGTTCCTCCCCGAGCGGGAGAAGCTGGTCAACCCGAACAGCGACGAGCAGCGGTTCGGCGGTGTCGTCAGCCCGTGGGTCGCGGCGGCCAAGCCGCCGGTGGCGATCGTCGGTTCCGGCCCGTCCGGCCTGATCAACGCCTACCTGCTGGCGGCCGACGGGTTCCCCGTCACGGTGTTCGAGGCGTTCCACGAGCTGGGCGGCGTGCTCCGCTACGGCATCCCCGAGTTCCGGCTCCCCAACGAGCTGATCGACGACGTGGTGCGCAAGATCCGGCTGCTCGGCGGGCGGTTCGTCACGAACTTCGTCGTCGGCAAGACCGCGAGCCTGCAAGACCTGCGCGACGCGGGCTTCTGGAGGATCTTCGTCGGTACCGGCGCGGGCCTGCCGCAGTTCATGAACGTGCCGGGCGAGCACCTGCTCAACGTCATGTCCGCCAACGAGTTCCTCACCCGCGTCAACCTCATGCACGCGAACGACGAGGACCAGTCGACGCCACTGCCGTACGTGGCGGGCAAGAACGTCCTGGTCATCGGCGGCGGGAACACGGCGATGGACGCAGCGCGCACGTCGCGCCGTCTCGGCGGCAACGTGACGATCGTCTACCGCCGCACGCGCGCCGAGATGCCGGCCCGCGTCGAGGAGCTCGAGCACGCGCTCGAGGAGGGCGTCGCGCTGCTGCCGCTGCGCTCGCCCTCGGAGTTCCTCGGCGACGACACCAGCGGGTTCGTCAGGGCGGCGACGCTCGACGTGATGGAGCTCGGCGAGCCGGACGCGTCCGGACGCCGCCGTCCCTCCGCCACGGGCCGCACCGAGCAGGTCGAGGCCGACCTGGTGATCATGGCGCTCGGCAACTCGTCGAACCCGATCATCAAGGATTCGGAGCCGCGGCTCGAGACCTCGAAGTGGGGCACGCTCAACCTGGCGGAGGCGGGCTCGCAGCGCACCACGCTCGAGGGCGTCTACTCCGGGGGCGACGCGACCCGCGGCGGCTCGACGGCGGTCAACGCGGCCGGCGACGGCCAGAGCGCGGCGCGCGAGATCCTCGGCGACGTCGACGTCCCGGCGCAGGACGTCAGGCGGATGGTCAAGACCGCCCGCCGGTACACCGACACGGCCGCGGCCGACTCGGTCATCCTCGCCAAGCGCACTCTGTCGACCGGCATCGAGGAGCTGATCGTCCGCGCCCCGGTCATCGCCAAGGCGGCGCGGGCCGGCCAGTTCGTCCGGGTGTTCCCGCGTGTGGGCGGCGAGCTGATCCCGCTGACGCTGGCGGACTGGAACGCCGACGAGGGCTGGATCTGCCTCGCGGTGCAGGCCATGGGCGTCAGCTCGATCGAGATCAACGCGATGAAGCCGGGCGACGTGCTCGCCGGCATCGCCGGCCCACTGGGCCGGCCGTCGGAGCTGCACCACTACCCGGCCGACTCCACGGTCGTGTTCACCGCCGGCGGCCTCGGCCTGCCGCCGGTGCACCCGATCCTGCGCGAGCACCTGCGGCTGGGGAACCACGTCACGCTCATCGCCGGCTTCCGGTCGGAAGAGCTGATGTTCTGGACCGGCGAGGGCGAGCGGGTGGCCAACCTGCAGGCGGAGTTCGGCGACCAGCTCGAGGTCGTGTACGCGACCAACGACGGCTCGTTCGGGTACCACGGCTTCGTCACCGGGCCCCTGGAGGAGATGCTCAAGGCTGGCCGGAAGATCGCGGAGGTGATCGCCATCGGCCCGCCGATGATGATGCGCGCGGTGTCCGACCTGACCAAGCCGTACGGCGTGCCCACCGTCGCCTCGCTCAACTCGATCATGGTGGACGCGACCGGCATGTGCGGCGCGTGCATGGTGCCCGTGACGATCGAGGGCAGGCTGGTGCGCAAGCACGCGTGCATCGACGGGCCGGAGATCGACTCGCACACCATCGACTGGGACAAGTACCTGCCGCGGTTCGGGCTGTTCAAGGGCCAGGAGCAGGCCGCTCGGGTGAAGCACGGCCTGGCGTAGCAACGTGCCGGAAGCATCGGCGCCGGCGGGTCACGGTCCCCGCCGGCGCCGCTGCTTGCCCACTCCGCGGCACCCGGCGTCGGCCCGCACCCGCCTGATCCCTCCCACCTGAGCCTGCCGCTCGGCTCGCGCACGGAGCGCTCTGCCCTCGCGCCGCCCGTGGTGCACTGCCAAGCCGGGGGTGCACTTCCTGGTGCACCGCAGGCGCGGACGTGCACCACGGGGATCCCGGCCGGCGGGGCTCGCGCCGCTCGCCGGAGGGCGGGTGCGGCCTCAGGGGGTTGCGGGGGCGGGGGTGAGCTGGGGGCGTGGGGTGCGGGGGCGGGGTGAGCTGGGGGCGTGGGGTGCGGGGGTCGCGTCCGCGACAGGGGCGGGCCCGGGCTCGTCGGACGCCGGCGGTCTCGGCTCGCCGAGGGACTCCGCGACGACGACCGCCCGTCGCCGGCGAGGATCCGCAGGTCCGCCGGAGGGTTGGCGATGGTCGTCGTGCCACGGAGCACCGCGAGGACTGTGGCGTGGTGCTCGGCGCGCAGGCGCGCCGAGGCGTCGTCGACCGGCAGGTCCACGTACCCGCCGGGCAGCGCGACGGAGTAGAGCTCGGAGCCCTCGCCGCCGGAGACGATGTCGGCGACGAGCACGGTCAGCCCCGGGTAGCCCCCGGCACGCCCGCGGGCTCCTCGGGTGCTACGCCGCCGCCGCGGCGACCTCGCGGGCGTCACCGGCGACGTCCGTCACGACGCGGATCCCCATCGTCGAGAGCATGCGAGCCATCGGCGGGCCCATGTGCCCGGTGACCACCACCTGCACGCCCTGCTCGCGCAGGAACCGGACCACGCGTGCGTGGTGGGAGCCCTCCGTGCCCTCGTCGTGGGCGAGATCCCAGCGCACGTCGTGCTCCTGCCAGCCGGTCACCGCCCCGTCCTCGACGGTGGCGACGGCGATGCGTTGGGCCCGACCCCACCCCCCGCCCACAAGGGGTCCGGCGAGGTTGACGGCGACGACAGTGCTCACGCCCCCATCATCCCGCACCGCAGGGTCCCCCGCGCGGTGCCCATCCCCGCGACCCGCCCGAGATGGGCACATCCAAGCGAGATGGGCACTAGCAAGTGCCCATCTGACGTGGATGTGCCCATCTCGCTGCCGGGCGGCGGCCTCAGCGTCCCCTCAAGAGCGGCCGGCCCGTGAGCGGGACGCCGGCCGGCAGGAGCCGGAGCGTCCGCGCGACGAGCAGGTCGGCGCTCCTCAGGTCCTCGCGGGTGACGCGCACGGAACGCCAGCCCGCCTCCGTGACGGCGTCCTGGCGGCGCTTCTCGCGGATGAGCGAGTCCTGGTCCTGGTACTTGACCCTGCCGTCGTACTCCAGCAGCACCCGCCACTCCTCCCAGCCGAGGTCCGCCCAGAACGTTCCCAACCTTGTGCCGACCTCGACCTGGGTCCGCGGCTGCGGCAGCCCCGCGCGGAGCAGCACGAAGCGCACCGCCGACTCCTGGGCCGACTCGGCCCCGGCGTCGCCGAGCTGGATCACCGCGTGGGCACGGACCATGCCGCGGCCCCTCGGGTCACCGCCGACGATCTCGAGCATGGCCCCCGTCGTCGCGCCCGCCCGCAACGCCGCGTCCACGACGACGAGACCCGCGAGCGGGGCCAGCGTCCGGGCGCAGTCGACGGCCGTCTGCTCGAGCGAGGTGACCGGCAGGCCGGCGACCTCGCACACCGCCGCCGGCGCCAGGATGCCGAGATGCCGTTGGACGCGACGGTCGCGGCGCGGGCCCGGGCGGTTCGCCTGATACACGTGAACGGCGGCGGGGGTCGTCCACAGCGGCAGGCCCCAGAGCAGCGCGGCAGAGGAATGGCTGAACACGTGCGCGCCGCGCAGCTGCTGGTGCACGGCCGCGATGCGCGCCAGCGCCGCTCGTCGGGCGTCCTCGACGACCCTCGGCGCGACGTACGACCCGCGCCCGACCCGGCGCAGCGAACCGGCGCGGATGCGCGCGGCGACCTCCTGGGGGACGTGGTCGCGGGCGAGGGTGAGCGTCGGGAGGCCGGCGACCGGAGTCGGCGGGCTGGATCCAGGGCGTGCGGGCATGCCGAAGGATCCCGTCGGGCGCACTGTCGGCGCGGGCGAGGGGACGAGCCGCGGGAGCTGCCCTGATACAGGATGGGCTGTGGGCGGGACGGGACGCGCAGGCGCCTGCACCCCGGCCCGCACCCACCGAGATGGGCACATCCACGCCAAACGGGCACTTGCTAGTGCCCATCTCGCTTGGATGTGCCCATCTCGGGGCCGGGGCCGGAGCCGGGGTGGCCGGCGCGGCACCGGTACCGTGCGGGCATGGTGTGGTGGGAAGTCGTCGGGTGGGTCGGGTCGGCGCTGGTGGTCCTGTCGCTCACGCAGGCACGCGTGCTGCGGTTCCGGTGGATCAACCTGGCGGGCGCGGTGGTGGCGACGGCCTACAACGCGGTGTTCGGCATCTGGCCGTTCGTCGCGATGAACGGCGCCATCGCGGTGATCGACGTCTACTGGCTGTGGCGCCTGCTGCGCGAACGTCACGACGAGGCCGTCTACGAGGTGATCGAGGTCGACCCCGACGACGCCTACCTGCGCCACGTGCTCAAGGTCCACGCGACCGACATCGCCCGCTACCGCGCGCCCGCGCCGCCCGGCGCCGACGAGCGGCTGGCGTTCCTCGTCCTGCGCGGCGACGAGACGGTGGGCGTGGTGCTGGTGTCCGGCGTCGGCGAGGGCGTCGGGCACGTCGACCTCGACTGGGTGACGCCGCGGTTCCGCGACTTCACGCCCGGCGAGTTCGTCTACCGGCGCAGCGGGGTGTTCGCGGGGCACGGGTTCGCCCGGCTCGTCGCGCCCGGCGGGCCGGGCCAGGAGGAGTACCTGACGCGCGTCGGCTTCGCGCCCGAGGCCGGGGGCTGGACCCGCCCGGTGGCCGCGTGAGCCGAGCGGTTCGGTGAACCCTGGGTCGTGATCCGCAGCGTGGGGTCCACCAGACCGGGCGCGGCGTAGCGTCGGGGCCGTGGCTGAGGTCAGCGCGGGGGTGGTCCTGTTCCGGCGGAGGCGCGGGCACGACGAGCGTCGCGAGCCCGCAGCGCGGGGGCACGACGAGGCCCACGGCGCCGTCGAGGTGCTCTGCGCGCACATGGGCGGGCCCTACTGGGCCCGCAAGGACGAGCACGCGTGGTCGTTCCCCAAGGGCCTGGTCGAGCCGGGGGAGGACGAGCTCGACGCCGCCCGCCGCGAGCTCGCCGAGGAGCTCGGCGTACCGGCGCCCGTGGGGGAGTACCGGCGTCTCGGGGAGTACCGGTACGGCTCCGGCAAGCTCGTCGTGCTCTATGCGGTGCAGGGCGACCTGGACGTCACCGCGATCGTCCCGGGGACGTTCGAGCTGGAGTGGCCGCCGCGCTCGGGGCGGCGCCAGGCGTTCCCGGAGGTGGACCGCGCCCAGTGGTTCGACGTGCCGACCGCGCGGGTCACGCTCGTCGCCGGCCAGGTCCCGGCGCTCGACGACCTCGAGACCTTGACAGGCAAGTAGCGGCTTGCCTATAAAAGGCGGGTGCCCGACGAGGTCTTCCGAGCGATCGCCGACGCGACGCGACGGGCGATCCTCGACGAGCTCGTCGAGCGCGACGGACAGACGCTGTTCGAGCTGTGCGGGCGCCTGACCATGAACCACGGCCTGGGCTCGTCGCGGCAGGCGGTCTCCCAGCACCTCGACGTCCTCGAGGCCGCCGGGCTCGTCGTGCGGCGCCGTGAGGGCCGTTACACCTTCCACCACGTCGACACCCGGCCGCTGCTGAGCGTGACGCAGCGCTGGCCCGTCCCCCAGGAGCCCCGATGATCCGCATCACCACGCTGTCCGTCATGGTCGACGACCAGGACAAGGCGCTCGACTTCTACACCCGCCTGCTCGGCTTCGTCACGGCCGTCGACATGCCGCTCGGCAACGGCTACCGGTGGCTCACGCTCACCTCGCCGGCGGCGCCGGACGGCACGCAGCTGGCGCTGGAGCCCGACGAGCACCCGGCGGCAGGGGCCTTCAAGGCGGCGCTCGTCGCGGACGGGATCCCGTTCACGTCGTTCGGCGTCGACGACGTGAACGCCGAGTACGAGCGGCTCAGCTCCGCGGGCGTGCGGTTCGTCCAGGCGCCGGCCGAGATGGGCCCCGTCACCACGGCCGTGCTCGACGACACCTGCGGCAACCTCATCCAGATCGCGGCGATGAACGCCGCGGGCTGACGGGTTCGCCGGCGCTCGTCGGCCGGTCCCGCCCTCACGGGACCAGGCCGTCCGCCGCGCGGCGAGCGCCTGGGACCGCACCAGCGTGGGGGAGTACGCGGGAACACTGCAGCCCGACGGAGAGTTGAGTCGATAGGGCTCAAGTTTGAGGAGCCGGACTTGCCAAGGCGCCGGCCCGGACAGAGACTTGAGCCGGTTCGACTCAAGGAATCACCACAGGAAGGCACCAGACACATGGCACGAGCAGTCGGCATCGACCTCGGCACCACCAACTCGGTGGTCGCCACCCTCGAGGGCGGCGAGCCCACGGTCATCGCCAACGCGGAGGGGTCGCGCACGACGCCGTCGGTCGTCGCGTTCTCCAAGACCGGCGAGGTGCTCGTCGGCGAGATCGCCAAGCGCCAGGCCGTGACGAACGTCGACCGCACCATCTCGTCCGTCAAGCGCCACATGGGCACCGACTGGAAGACGGAGATCGACGGCAAGGCGTACACGGCGCAGGAGATCAGCGCGCGCATCCTCGGCAAGCTCAAGCGGGATGCGGAGGCGTATCTCGGCGAGCCGATCACGGACGCGGTCGTCACCGTCCCGGCCTACTTCAACGACGCCCAGCGCCAGGCGACCAAGGACGCCGGCACGATCGCCGGCCTCAACGTGCTGCGCATCATCAACGAGCCCACCGCAGCCGCTCTGGCCTACGGCCTGGAGCGCGGCAAGGAGGACGAGCTGATCCTCGTCTTCGACCTCGGCGGCGGCACGTTCGACGTGTCCTTGCTCGAGGTGGGCAAGGACGACGACGGGTTCTCGACGATCGAGGTGCGCGCGACGAGCGGCGACAACCACCTCGGCGGCGACGACTGGGACGCCCGGATCGTCGACTGGCTCGTCGGCCAGGTGAAGAACTCGACCGGCGTCGACCTGTCGAAGGACAAGATCGCGCTCCAGCGCCTGCGCGAGGCATCCGAGCAGGCGAAGAAGGAGCTGTCGTCCGCGACGAGCACCAACATCAGCCTCCAGTACCTCTCGATGAGCGAGAACGGCCCCGTCCACCTGGACGAGAAGCTGACCCGCGCGCAGCTCCAGCAGATGACGCAGGACCTGCTCGACCGCACCAAGGCGCCGTTCCACGCGGTGATCCGCGACGCGGGCATCTCGGTCGCCGACATCGACCACGTGGTGCTCGTCGGCGGCTCGACCCGGATGCCCGCGGTGACGGACGTCGTCACCGGGCTCACCGGCGGCAAGGAGCCGAACAAGGGCGTCAACCCCGATGAGGTCGTGGCGGTCGGCGCCGCGCTCCAGGCCGGCGTCATCAAGGGCGACCGCAAGGACGTGCTGCTCATCGACGTCACCCCGTTGTCCCTCGGCATCGAGACCAAGGGCGGCGTGATGACCAGGCTGATCGAGCGCAACACGGCGATCCCGACCAAGCGGAGCGAGATCTTCTCCACCGCCGAGGACAACCAGCCGTCCGTGCTGATCCAGGTGTTCCAGGGCGAGCGCGAGTTCGCGCGGGACAACAAGCCGCTCGGCACGTTCGAGCTGACCGGCATCGCGCCGGCGCCACGCGGCGTGCCGCAGGTCGAGGTGACGTTCGACATCGACGCGAACGGCATCGTCCACGTGTCCGCCAAGGACCGCGGCACGGGCAAGGAGCAGTCGATGACGATCACCGGCGGGTCCGCCCTGCCCAAGGACGACATCGACCGGATGGTCAAGGACGCCGAGGCCCACGCCAACGAGGACAAGAGGCGTCGCGAGGAGGCGGACACCCGCAACTCCGCGGAGCAGTTCGCCTACTCGACGGAGAAGATCCTCAAGGAGAACGCGGACAAGCTGCCCGACGCGGTGAAGGACGACGTCAACGCCAAGATCGCCGAGGTGCGCTCCGCCCTGGAGGGCGAGGACTCCGCGCGCGTCAAGGCCGCGCACGAGGCGCTCGTCGCCGCGGCGCAGAAGATCGGCGAGGCGGTCTACGCGCAGCCGGCGCCGGAGGCGGGTTCGCCGTCCGACGAGGCCGCGGGCGCCGCCGGCTCGGCGGGCCCCACCGCTGACGACGACGTGGTGGACGCCGAGATCGTCGACGACGAGGGCGAGACCAAGTGATGGCACCGCTGGGCGGGCCCGACGAGGGCGTGCCGCACATCGTCGACAAGCGGCGGATCGACCCGGAGACCGGCCGGCTGCGCGAGGGGGCGCCGGCCGGGGCCGACGCCGCCCCCGCGGGCTCGTCGGGCACCGCGCCCTCGCCGGACGCCGACGTGCCTTCGTCGGAGGCCCTGGCCGCCGCCGAGGCCCTGGCCGCCGAGCGCCTGGACGCCCTCCAACGCGCCCAGGCGGACTACTACAACCTCGACCAGCGCTACAACGCCTACGTCAAGCGCACCCGCGCCGAGCTGACGCAGGCAGGCGACCGTGGCGCGGCCGCGCTCGCGGAGGCGCTGATCCCGGTGCTCGACGACGTCGAGCTGGCCCGCCGTCACGACGAGCTGACGGGGCCGTTCCAGGCGGTCGCCGAGAAGCTCGAGGCGACCCTGGAGCGGTTCGGCGTCGAGCGCTACGGCGCGGCCGGCGAGCCGTTCGACCCCGCGGTGCACGAGGCGCTGATGCACGCGCACTCCACGGACGTCGAGGTGCCGACCGTGCAGCAGGTGCTCCAGCCGGGCTACCGCACCGCCGAGCGCGTGCTCCGTGCCGCGCGGGTGGCCGTGGTGGACCCGGAGGGCCCGCGGCACTGATCCCGCGAGAGGAGGCGCCGTGACGGGCCAGGACTGGCTGGAAAAGGACTTCTACGCCACGCTCGGCGTCCCCAAGGACGCCGACGCGGCGGCGATCAAGAAGGCGTACCGCAAGCTGGCGCGCCAGCTGCACCCGGACCACAACCCCGGCGACGCCAAGGCCGAGGCGAAGTTCAAGGACATCGGCGAGGCGTACTCGGTGCTCTCCGACGCGGAGCAGCGCCAGCAGTACGACCAGCTGCGCGCGATGGCGGGTGGTGCGCGGTTCACCGCGGGCAACCGCGCCGGCGGTGGGGCGCCGGGTTTCGAGGACCTGTTCGGCGGGATGTTCGGCGGGGCGGGCGGCCCGCGCGTGCGCACGTCGACCGGCGGCGGGTTCGAGGACGTCCTCGGCAACCTGTTCGGCGGCGGGTTCGGCCAGCAGCGGGGTCCGCGCCGCGGCACCGACCTGAACGCGACCACCACGCTGCCGTTCCGCACCGCGGCCGAGGGATCGACCGTCTCGCTGTCCGTCGAGGGCAGGACGGTCAACGCCCGCATCCCCGCGGGCGTGCGTGACGGGCAGAAGATCCGGCTGCGCGGCAAGGGCCGGCCGGGCGAGCCCGGCGCCGAGCCGGGCGACCTCGTCATCACCGTCACCGTGACGCCGCACCCCGTGTTCTCCGCGGAGGGCGACAACCTGCGCGTGACGGTCCCGGTCGCGTTCGACGAGGCCGCGCTGGGCGCGACGATCGAGGTGCCGACCCTCGACGGCTCCCCCGTCAAGGTCAAGGTGCCCGCCGGCACGCCGTCCGGGCGCACCCTGCGCGTCAAGGGCAAGGGCATCACCACGCCCAGGAGCGCCGGCGACCTGCTGGTGACCGTCCAGGTGGTGGTGCCGCAGAAGCTGACGTCGGCGGCGCGCGAGGCGGTGCAGGCGTTCGGCGTCGCCACGTCCGGCCAGGACGTGCGCGCCGAGCTGATGGCGCGGGCCCGGGTGTGAGATCGATGGTGGACGAGGACGCGCGCGTGTTCGTCATCTCCGTTGCCGCCGAGCTGGCGGGGATGCACCCGCAGACGCTGCGCCAGTACGACCGCCTCGGCCTGGTCAGCCCCGGCCGCACCCGCGGCCGCGGCCGGCGCTACTCGCTGCGCGACATCGCCCTGCTGCGCGAGGTGCAGCGCCTCTCGCAGGACGAGGGCGTCAACCTCGCCGGCGTCAAGCGCATCCTCGACCTGGAGGCCGAGCTGGCCGCCGCGCGGCAGCAGGTGGAGTTCCTGCGCGACGTGCTGGACCCCGGCCGGCGGGTCTTCACCGCCGACCCGACGGGCACGGTGGTGGCCGACCGGCGCCGCCCGGTGTCGCCGGAGCCGCGTGCGCCGCAGTGGCGGATCCGGCGGCTGCTGACGCCGGGCCCGAGCGTGCGCGACTGACTGCCCGCCAGCTCGGTGTCTCGGTGCCGGTTCGGTGCATCGATCCACCGACGCGGCAGGAAAGCACCGACGTGGCGGTCAGGCCGTGAGGGCTCGGCCCGGGATCGCCGCAAGGAGCTCCTGCGTGTACGGGTCCCGGGGGGTGTCGAAGATCGCCTCCGGCGTGCCCGACTCGACGATCCGGCCGGACTGCATCACGTGGACCTCGTCGGAGATCATCCGGACCACCGACAGGTCGTGGCTGATGAACAGGTACGTCAGGTCCAGCTCGCGCTGGAGCTCGTCGAGCAGCCGCAGGATCTGCGCCTGCACCAGCACGTCGAGCGCGGACACGGCCTCGTCGAGCACGACGAGGTCCGGGTGCAGTGCCAGCGCACGGGCGATCGCGACGCGCTGGCTCTGCCCGCCGGACAGCTCGTGCGGGAACCGCTCGGCGAACGCCGCCGGCAGCGCCACCTGCTCCAGCAGCTCGCGCACCCGCGCGCGACGCGCGCCGGAGTCGCCCACGCGGTGCACCTTGAGGGGTTCGGCGATCGAGTCCTCGACGGTGTAGCGCGGGTCGAGCGACGCGTACGGGTTCTGGAACACGGGCTGGACGCGCCGGCGGAAGGCGAACGTCTCGGCCCGCGAGAACCCGGCGACATCGGCCCCGTCGAACACGATCGACCCGGCGGTGGGCGTCTCCAGCGCGAGGACGAGGTTCGCGATGGTCGACTTCCCGGACCCCGACTCGCCGACGAGCGACACGGTGCGCCCGCGCGGGATCTCGAACGCGACGTCCTGGACCGCGGTGAACAGCTCTCGCGAGCCGCGCATCGGGAAGTCCTTGCGCAGGGCCCGGACCTCGACGAGCGGCGACGCCGCGGCGGCCGGTGCCATGCGGGTGCGCACCGAGACGAGCGACGGCGCGGCTCCCAGCAGCTCGCGCGTGTACGCGTCGGTGGGCCTCGCGAGGATCTCGCGCGACGAACCCTGCTCGACGATCCGGCCGCCGTGCATCACCGCGACGCGGTCGGCGCGCTCGGCGGCCAGCGCCAGGTCGTGGGTGATGAGGAACACCGCGGTGCCGAGCTCGTCGGTCAGCTGGTCCAGCTGGTCGAGGATGCGGCGCTGCACCGTGACGTCGAGGGCGGACGTGGGCTCGTCGGCGATGAGCAGGCGTGGGCGGCAGGCCAGGCCCATCGCGATCAGTGCCCGCTGGCGCATGCCGCCGGAGAACTCGTGGGGGTACTGCCGGGCGCGCCGGGTCGGGTCGGGGATGCCCACCATCTCCAGCAGCTCCACCGCGGCGGCGTCCGCGGCCGCGCCGGAGGCCCGCCCGTGGACCTCGAGCGCCTCGGCGATCTGCCGGCCGATCCGCATCAGCGGGTCGAGGTTGGACATCGGGTCCTGCGGCACCAGGCCGATCCCGGCGCCGCGCAGCCGGATCATCTGCGACTCCGGCACGTCCGTCAGGTCGCGTCCCTCGAAGAGGATGCGGCCGCCCACGACGCGGCCGTTCGAGGGCAGCAACCGGTTGACGGACGCCGCCATCGTCGACTTGCCGGACCCGGACTCGCCCACCACGGCGACCGTCTCGCCGGCGTGCACGTCGAGCGACACGCCCTGGACGGCCAGGACGAGCCCGCCCGCGGTGCGGAAGCTGACCGAGAGGTCGCGGATGGACAGCACAGGGGTGGTCATCGGGCTCCTCGGGGGGCGGGGTCGAGGGCGGTCGCCGCGTCGCGCCAGAGCGCCGGGGTGGGTACGGGCGGGCCGCCGGCGAGCAGCCGGTTGGTCGCGACGGCGACGACGACGGGCCGGCCGGGCAGGAAGCCGAGCGCGACGCCGGTGAAGCCGGGGTGCCAGGCCCACTCGCCGTCGCGGCGCAGGCCGAGCGCCTGCTCGGGATCAGGACCGGGCACGACGAGCTCGCGGGCCGCCGCCGCCTCCAGCGGACCGTCGCCCGCGACCGACAGCGCGAGCGCGCGCCCCGCGGTCAACAGCTCGTCGACGGTGGCGAACAGGCCGGCGTGCCCGGCGACGCCGCCGAACGCGTGGAAGCAGTTGCCGTCGTCGGCCTCACCGCGCAGCAGGTGCTCGCGCCAGGCGAAGCCCTCGCCGGTCCAGGCCACCGGGTACGGCACGCCGGTGGCGACCATGGCCCGCTCCGCGGCGTCGCCGAACGCGGAAGGCGCCGCGTCCGCCACCGGCCCGAACCCGGCACCGGGGATGCCCAGCGGCTCGAGCGCCAGCTCGCGCACCGCCTGCGTCAGGGGCGCGCCCGCCGCCGCGGCGACCACGCGGCCCAGGTGGAGGAACCCGAGGTCGGAGTAGATGCGCGCCGCGTCGAGCGGGGCGTCCGGCCCGACGGAGTCGAGAGGGTCGGGCGGCGGCCCGAGGTACAGCGGCTGCCAGGCGGGCAGCCCGGAGCGGTGCGCCAGCAGGTGGCGCACCGTGGTCCCGGCGTGGCCGGGGAAGGCCGGCAGGAGGGCCCGCACGGGCGTGTCGAACGTCAGCGCGCCCCGCCCGACGAGCGTCGCCACCGCCACCGTCGTCGCGAGCACCTTGGTGACCGACGCCACGTCGAAGTGCAGCGAGGCGCTCATCGGCTCGCCGGTCGCCGGGTCGGCGAGCCCCGCGGCGCCGGTCGTGCGCTCGTCGTCCACCAGGTACCCGACAACGGCGCCCGCCGGCGCGTGCTCGCCGAGGGCAGGCCCGACGAGCCGGGACGCTGCCGCAACCGGGTCGGGCAGGTGCGTCACGACGGCTCCAGCGGCAGCTCGAACCTCAGCTCGGGTGCGCCGAGCTCGGGCCGGGTGCGGACGGTGCCGGTGGGCCGCCAGCCGTACGCGTCGTAGAAGCGCCGGGCCGGGAGGTTCGCCTCGAACACCCACAGCCGCGCCGCCCGCGCGCCGCCCGCGGCGAGGTCCGCGACGGCGGCGCGCAGCAGCGCCCCGCCCGTGCCGAGGCCCTGGTGACCGGGGTGCACGTAGAGCGACTGCACGGTCGAGTCGGCAGGGGTCCAGCGGGTCAGTCCGACCACGATGCCCTCCTGCTCCGCGACGAGCACCCGCGCGCCCTCGTCGGCGAACGCGGCCCGCCACAGCTCCTCGGCGTCCTCGTCGGACATCCGGTCCAGCGTCTCCTGCGGCACCAGGCCGCGGTACGACTGGCGCCAGCAGGCGAGGAACACCTCCACCACCGCCGGCAGGTCCCCCGGCGCGGCCGGGCGCAGCAGGACGGTCATCGGCCCGTCCGCCCGTCACGCAGCCGCAGCCGCACCGGGGCCTTCGCCAGCGGCTCCGGCAGGCGCAGCGGGTCCGCACCCGGGGTGAGGGTGCCCAGCACGCGCGGCCCGCTCGCCCCCGTGCCGGCGGGGACCGTCCCGGGCAGGCCGTGCGCGGTGCACCAGCCGATGAGCGCGAAGGCGATCGCCTCCTTGTCGTCGGCGGGTGCGCCGAGCTCGTCGGCCGGGACCACCTCGACGCCGGGCAGGCCGTCGCGGATCCCGGCCATGAGGACCGGGTTGTGCAGGCCGCCGCCGGAGGCGGCGAGGAACGTGGCGCCCTGGCGACGCACCTCGGCGACCACCGTCCGGACGGTCAGCTCCGTCAGGGTGCGGACGAGGTCCGTCGGGCCCGGTGCCGCCCCCGCGCGGGCCACCGCGTCGCGCACGTACGGCAGGTGGAAGTGCTCCTTGCCGGTGCTGCGCGGCGGCTCGAGCCGGTAGTAGGGGTCGTCGAGCAGCACGGCGAGCAGCGCCTCGTCCACGGTGCCGGCGGCGGCCAGGCGGCCGTCCGCGTCGTACCCGGCGGGGTCGAGCCCCTGCGCGGTGACCACGGCGTCGACGAGCGCGTTGGCGGGGCCGGTGTCGTACGCGACGAGCGAGCCGTCCGGCCGCAGGGCCGTGATGTTGGCGATGCCGCCGAGGTTGAGCGCCACCGCGACCCCGGCCCGCCCGGCGAGCAGCAGCGCGTCGAGGTAGGAGACCAGCGGGGCGCCGTGGCCTCCGGCGGTGATGTCGCGGATCCGCACGTCGGACAGCACCGGCGCGCCGACCCGCTCGGCGACCCACGCCGGCTGGCCGATCTGGAGCGTGCCGAGCGCGCGCCCGCCCTCGACCCAGTGGAACACCGTCTGCCCGTGGGAGACGACGAGGTCCACGCCGCCCACCGCGCTTGCCACGGTGGCCGCGACGTCGGCGAAGGCCTGGCCCACGAGCGTGTCGAGCACCGCCACCTCGGCGAGCGTCGTCGGCGCCGGGGGCAGCGCGGCGATCAGGCGCGCGCGCAGGCCCGGGTCGTACGGCGTGGTGGAGCCGTGCAGCACGGTGCCGTGCAGCGTGTCCCCGTCCAGCGTGAAGTCGACGACGGCGGCGTCGATGCCGTCGTGCGACGTGCCCGAGATCATCCCGAGGACCCGCATCACGCCTCCCCGAACGCGTCCCGAAGCCGCCCGCCCGCGGCCTCGAGCCGCGCCCGAGCCGTCGGCACGTCCACGCCGAGCCGCAACGTCACCGCCGCGGCCTTGACGTCCCAGCCCGCGGCGACGAGGGCGGCGCGGGCGGCCGACGCGTCGGCGCCGGTGGTCTGCCGCACGATCCGCACGGCGCGCTCGCGGAGCTTGTGGTTGGTGGGCCGCACGTCGACCATGAGGTTCCCGTACGTCTTGCCCAGCCGCACCATCGTGATCGTCGAGATCATGTTGAGCACGAGCTTCTGGGCGGTGCCGGCCTTGAGGCGGGTGGAGCCGGAGAGCACCTCGGGGCCCACCACCACCTCGATCGGCTGCTCGGCGGCCTTCGCCACGGCGGACCCGACGTTGGCGGTCAGCCCGACGGTGAACGCGCCCAGCTCGCGGGCGCGGGTGAGGGCGGCGACGACGTACGGGGTGCGCCCGCTGGACGCGATGCCGACCACGGAGTCGAGCGGACCCACGCCGGCGTCGTCGATCGCCGCGGCCCCGGCCGCCGCGTCGTCCTCCGCCCCCTCGGCGGGCGTGACGACCGCCGCCGGCCCGCCCGCGATGATCGCGACGACGAGCTCGGGCGGTGTGCTGAACGTCGGGGGGCACTCGGACGCGTCGAGCACGCCGAGCCGGCCGGCGGTGCCGGCACCGATGTAGATCAGCCGGCCGCCGCGCGCCATCCGCCCGGCGATGCCGTCGATCGCCGCGACCACCTGGGGCAGCGCGGCGCGGACGGCGGCGGGCACCCTCTGGTCGGCGTCGTTCATCGTCGCGGCCAGGTCGGCCGTGCTCATCCGGTCGATCTGTGCGAACCGGGGGTCCGTGGCCTCGGTGGCCAGGAGTGCGAGGTCGTCGTTCATCTCCACTCCTTGCTCCGGGGGTCCAGCACGTCCCGCAGGCCGTCGCCCAGCAGGTTCAGGCCGACGACGAACAGCACGATGACCACGCCGGGCGCGATCATCGTCCACGGGGCGATGGTCACGAGCGTCTTGGACTCGTAGATCATCGAGCCGAGGGAGGGCGCGGGCGGTGGCGTGCCCAGGCCGAGGAAGCTCAGCGACGCCTCGGTGAGCACCGCCCACGAGAGCGCCAGCGTCACCTGGACGATCACGATCGACGTGATGTTCGGCAGCACGTGCCGCAGCATCACGGTCCAGCGGGGCTGTCCGCTGCTGGTGGCGGCCCGCACGTACTCGATCTCGCGCAGCGACAGCACGGGCCCGCGCGCGACGCGGATGAAGATGGGCACGTAGACGATCGCGATGGCCACCGCGATGGTGAACCAGGTGCGGGTGAGCACCGAGGCGAGCGACAGGGCGAGCAGCAGCGGGGGAAACGCGAACAGCACGTTGGTCACGCCCGAGATCAGGGTGTCCGAGGCCCCGCGGTAGAACCCAGCGACCACGCCGGCCAGCGTGCCGACCACGGCGGCGAACGCCACCGCCGTCAGGGCGATCAGGCCGGAGTTGGCGACGCCCGCGGCGACGCGGGAGAAGATGTCGCGGCCGAACTGGTCGGTGCCGAACCAGAACTCGGCGCCCGGCCGCGCGAACCGGGACGGCGCGTCCTGGGCCACGGGGTCGTGCGGCAGCAGGCCGAACGTCGAGGCGAGCGCGAGCAGCACCAGGGCGAGGGTGATGACCCCGCCGGCGATGGCGCTGGGGTTGCGGAGCATCGCGCGCAGCCGGGCGGCGGTGCGCCCCTCGCCGGGCGGCAGGTCCGCGACGGCGCCCAGGGTCACGGCTGCGGTGGTGAGGTCGCTCATGCCGCACGCACCCGCGGGTCGATGATCCGGTACAGCGCGTCGGTCAGCAGGTTGACGACGACGAACGCGAGGGCGATGACGAGCACGGTGCTCTGCACCGTCGCGTACTCCTTCTGCTGGATGCCGAGCAGCACCTGCCGCCCGATGCCGGGCAGCGAGAACACCTGTTCCACCACCACGGCCCCGCCGAGCAGGTAGCCGAACTGCAGCCCGGTCATGGTGACGATGGGGACGAGCGCGTTGCGCAGCACGTGGCGCACCTGGAGCCGGCGCGGTGGCACGCCCTTGGCCCGCGTGGTGCGGACGAAGTCCTGCGAGCGGACCTCGAGGACGGCCGAGCGCGTGGTGCGCATGATGGGCGCCGCGATCCCGAAGGCCAGCACCACCGCGGGCAGCACCATCTGCTGGAGGTTGAGGCCGGGGTCCTCCGTCAGCGGCGCGTAGCCCTGGCCGTTGGGGTTCCACCTCAGCCACGTGGCGAGCGCCGAGAGGAGCGCGGTGGCGAGCAGGAACGCGGGGATCGACAGGCCGGCGAGGCCGACCACCTGGCCCACGGCGTCGCGCGCCGAGTTCGGCTTCGACGCCGAGAGCATGCCGAGCGGCACGCCGATCAGCAGGGACAGGACGATCGTCAGCACCGCCAGCTCGAGCGTGACGGGCAGCGCGGCGAGCGTCAGGTCGAGGACCGACGACTGCGACCGGGCGGACCAGCCGAGGTTGCCGGTGAGCACGTTGCCGATCCAGGAGAAGAACTGGACGACGAGCGGCTGGTCGAGGCCGTAGTACGCCTCGAGCTGCGCCCGGGCGTCCGGCGTCAGCTCACTGGCCTCGATGCCGAGGTTCGCGGTGATCTGGTCGCCGGGGATGGCCCGGAGCATGACGAAGACCACCACGGCGACACCGGCGAGCGTCGCGAGCGAGGTGAGCACCCGGTGGACGACCGGGTGCCGGGTGAGGGTGCGCACCGTGCTCTCTCCTGGAGGGTCTGGGGATCCGGTGGTGCGCGGCCCACGGGGGTCGGGCCGCGCACCACCGGAAGGGTGGGTCACCTCAGGAGAGCGAGGTGGTCCGCAGGTACTGCAGCGAGTTGTTGGCCATCGGCGTGAAGCCGGTGACGCCCTCGACGGTCGCCGTGTAGTTGTAGCTGGTGAAGAGCCACACCCACACCGCGTTGTCCTCGAGCTCCTTGCTGATCTGCTCGTAGATCGGCGCGCGGACCTCGGGGTCGGAGCCGGCCCGGCCCTCGGCGAACAGCTCGTCGAGCGTGTCGGACGCGTATCCGGCCACCGAGTTCAGGTTGCCGGTGCTGGTGAAGTACCGGATGTACATGCCGTCCGGGTCCGGGCGGCCGCCGTTGAGGGCCACCGCCGCCTCGAAGTCGCCGGCGAGCCACCGGTCGACGTAGGCGCCGGACTCGAGCACCTCGAGCTCCACCGTGATGCCCGCCTCGGCCAGCTGGGCCTGGATGTTCTGCGCCTCGTTGACGGAGGTCGCGTACTCGCCCTGGGACACGATCGTCTTGATCGTCACGCCGTCGGCGTGGCCGGCGGCGGCCAGGTACTCCTTGGCCTTGTCGAGGTCGCGCTCGGGGCACGGTCGGGCCGAGGGGTCGGACCTGTACGCCGGGGACGTGATCGGCCCGGTGACCTCGCCCTCGCCGAGCGCGGCGGTGTCGAGGACCTGCTGCCGGTCGACGGCGCACTGGATGGCCAGGCGCACGTTGACGTCGCCGAGGACGCCCTTGCGCGCGTTCAGCTGGAGCACGTGGTAGCTCAGCTGCGGGGTCTTCTCGATGGTGAGACCGGCGGCCTCGGCGGTCTGCGCGACGAGCGGGTCGTTGAAGACCGCGAGCTGCACGTTGCCGGACTGCATCGCCGAGACGATCGACGACTCGTCGGGGATGACGCGGAACTCGACGGTGTCGAGGACGGCCACCTCACCCCAGTACGCGTCGTTGCGGGCGATCGTCAGCGACTGGCTCGGGGTGCGCGAGTCGAAGACGAAGGGGCCTGTGCCGTTGGGCGTGGCGTTGAGCGACTCCTCGGTGTCGTCCGACGAGAGCATCGCCATGTTGATCACGGCGAGGTTCGCCAGGAGGGCGGCGTCCGGCGCGGAGAGCGTCAGCACCACGGTGGCGGCGTCGGGGGCGTCGATCGCCGTGACCGAGGCGAGCGACGAGCGGGACACCGCGGCGGTGGCCTCGTCCTGGATCTTGGTGAGCGACGAGACGACGTCCTCGGAGTCGAACGCGCTTCCGTCGGCGAAGGTGACGCCGTCACGGAGGTGGAACGTGACGGTCAGGCCGTCCTCGGACACCTCCCACGTCTCGGCCAGGCCGGGGGCGACCTGGAGGTCGGCGTCGTACTCGGTGAGGGTGCCGTAGAGGGTCTGGAGCACGGCGACGGCCTGGAACTGCGTCGCCTTCCAGGGGAAGAGCGTGTCCGGGTCGGACGTGACACCGACGACGAGGTCGCCCCCGGCGACGGGTGCTTCCTCGGTGGGTGCCACGCCCTCGGTGCTGGGGCCGGGTTCGGGCGTCCCCGAACAGGCGGCGAGGACCAGGGCGAGACTGGCCAGACCGGCGGCGAAGACGCCGCCGCGGCGGGTGCCACGAGTCATGTCAACTCCTCGATGATGGGCGGGCGGAACCGTGAGAGTGATCGTCGGAGACGGTCGTTGTACGGAACATACGGCAAGATGAACAGTGGCGTAACAAAGTTACGTAGATGTGACCTACGGAGAGGGACCCGCCCGTGAGCACCACCCCCGCCAACGGTCGCGCCGTCCTGGTCAGGCTGCGCGCGCTGCTGCCGGACCTGACGCCCGTCGAGCAGCGCGTCGCTGCGCACTTCCTCGCCGACCCGGCCGGCACGGCGGAGCTGTCGATCGCCGCGCTGGCGGCACGGTGCTCCACGTCGACCGCCTCCGTGGTCCGGTTCAGCCGCCGGCTCGGCTACGAGCACTACCGGGAGCTGCGCCTCGACGTCACGCGCGAGGCGACCCGCGAGACCTTGGAGACCGCCGGCCTGCCCGCCGCCTCGGGCGACATCGACCGCGACGACTCCCTGGCCGACATCGTCGCCAAGGTCTCGCAGGCGGAGACGCTCTCGATCTCGGACACCGTCGCCGCGCTCGACGTCGAGGCGCTCGCCGCCACGGTCCGCGCCGTGTCCGACGCCCGCCGCGTCGACGTGTTCGGCGTCGGCGCCAGCGCCGTCGTCGGTCTCGACCTCCAGCGCAAGCTGGTCCGCATCGGCCACAACGCCCTCGAGTGGTCCGACTCGCACGCGGCCTGGACCTCGGCCGCGACGCTCGGTCCCGACTGCGTCGCAGTCGCCATCTCCCACTCCGGTGCCACGCGGGACACCGTCGAGTTCCTCGCCATCGCGCGGTCCGGCGGCGCCACCACCGTCGCGATCACCGCCCACGCCTCGTCGGCCCTGGCGCTGCATGCGGACCTGGTGCTGACGACGTCCGCGCGCGAGACGCCCTTCCGCTCGGGTGCCCTCGGCAGCCGGATCGCGCAGCTGATGGTCGTCGACTGCCTGTTCATCGGCGTGGCGCAGGCCAGCTACGACGCCTCGATGGAGGCGCTGCGCCGCACGTACGTCGCGGTCCACCGCGCCCGGCCCGAGATCTAG
>Ga0255334_1000202_pt1 | contig 62027 bp, 76 predicted proteins | sample EtOH5_35cm_T3_12_FD_202080 | JGI IMG/M metagenome (GOLD analysis project Ga0255334, IMG submission 202080) | Sandy soil microbial communities from University of British Columbia, Vancouver, Canada - EtOH5_35cm_T3_129 | ecosystem: Engineered > Artificial ecosystem > Sand microcosm > Unclassified ...
TGCAGGAAAATCGCGCGGATTGCTCCATTTGGGGAGAGAAACCTGCGATTGTGCAGGAAATTTTCGGATTGCGGTCTTGTTCGTGAGGGAGGACGTGAAATTACCTGCACTTTCGCAGGAATATGGGACGGGAGGGCGGATTAGGAGAAAATTACCTGTACAATTGCAGCAATCGTGTCGCAGCGCATCCCGAGAGCAGCCAGATTTGAGGATAGCGGGCGCCGGGCGCCGGAAGCTGGGGCGCTGGAAGGGAAAGGATGGATTTCGATCTTCTTGAGAACAGCCGGAACAGCCGGATCTGAGGGATGGATTGTCAATTTCTCCGAGAGCAACTGGATCTAGAGGATGCCGGAGTCGGCGTGAGTTGGCAGTTTAACCCTGCTCAAAACAATGTTGCAACCCTGACTGCCCAGCACAAGACAATTGCAAGGCGGCTGCGATTTTCCGCGAATTTGGCGGCTTTTTGCGGATTAGCTTCATGCGGGCAGGTAATTTTTACGGATCACTGCCAGATCGCAGCTTTCCGCAAAATGAACGAATGAACTGCCCTCTCGCAGTTTATTTCAAATTTGGCGAATTCCATCCGAAATTTGCTGCCGTCCCGCGGTTATCGAAATTGCCGGCAAGCAGGTGGATCACACGCTATCTCATCCGTCTGCAACCGATTTGACACATCTGCTTCGTTTCAGAGTGGCCTCTTTCGGGGTAATGGGTTCAATAACAAGCGTTTGGACGCAGCTTTTACCTAAGTCAGCTGGCAGAGCGAACGCTCCTTGCATCGACGACCCTTTTGGTGGAAAGGTAAGAATAGGTTCGAGAAGATCCGCAGACAATATTCACACGCTTGCGCTTGAAAACCGAAAAAAACGTGCTATAATATTCATAAGGTCAAAGAAAGTCAAAGTCAGATGATCGCATTCGGGCTGGATTTTGGCCGGTTTGTTATCTTCTCAAGCAGTTTTCAAGGTCTTTTCATCTTGGCAGCGGAGGGTGTATGGATGCGCAATGCTTCGGATATGATTGAACAGTATCTCAAGAATATTCTGATGCAGAGCCCAACCGGCGTCATTGAGATTCAGCGCAACGAGCTGGCCGAGCGTTTCCAATGCGTCCCCTCTCAGATCAACTACGTGATCAGTACCCGCCTCACCTTGGAAAAGGGCTACATCGTCGAAAGCAAACGGGGCGGAGGAGGCTATATCCGAATCCAGAAAGTTCGGCTTTCGTCCCAGGGCGTCATTCTGGATCACGTACTCGGAACCATTGGGGATCAAATCGATCAGACCAGTTCGGAGGGGCTGCTGTATCAACTGGAGGAAGGCGGATTCATCACATGTCGGGAGGCCGGCCTCATCAAGGCCGCCATGTCGCGAGACATTCTGTACCTCAAGCTTCCCCTTCGGGATGAAATCCGGGCTAGGCTGCTCAAGGCCATGCTGCTGTCTTTGCTTAGCCATCCATAAGGAGGGAGTACCGGATGCTTTGTCAGGAATGTGGGAAACGCCCGGCGACCTTGCACTTTACCAAGATCGTCGGCGGCGAGAAGACGGAGTCGCACTTATGCGAGACCTGCGCCCGGGAAAAAGGGGAGATGATTCCCGGAACAACGAACGGATTTTCCATCCACAATCTGTTGTCGGGGCTGCTGAATTACGATTCGGCTTCTGCGGCTCCCGGTATGGCAGCCGCTCCGCCCGCGAACAACCGGTGCGAAGAATGCGGACTCACCTATGCCCAGTTCAGCAAGCTGGGAAGATTCGGCTGCAGCTCCTGCTATAACGCATTCGGCGATCGGCTCGATCCACTTTTGAAGCGGGTACACGGCAGCACCGTCCACAGCGGCAAGGTTCCGCTGCGCTCGGGAGGAATCCTCCAGCAGAAACGCGAGCTGGATGGCCTCAAGCAAAAGTTGTCCGAACTTATCCGGCAAGAGGAATTTGAGAAAGCGGCCGATGTCCGCGATCAAATCCGCGAGCTGGAAAAACGGATCTCCGAGTGAGGAGGAGGGCGCGATATGGCATTGGGACATTTTACCGAGCAGGCACTCAGCGATTGGATGAAGCAGGAGGGGCCTGATTCCGATATCGTTCTGTCGAGCCGCATCCGGCTCGCCCGCAACTTAAGGGGCTTTCCGTTCCCGCTGCTGGCGACGGGCCAACAATCCCGGGACGTATTGGATAAAGTCACCGAGGTGATGGAGAACGAAGAGCTCAAGGAGTTGGGCAACTTCTCGATCATTCCGCTCTCGGGAATCAGCGAGCTGGAGAAGAAGGTGCTGGTGGAAAAGCACTTGATCAGCCCGAATCTCGCGAGCGAGTCCCGGAACGGAGCGGTGATCCTGAGCGAGAACGAATCGATCAGCGTCATGGTGAACGAGGAAGATCACATTCGCATTCAATGTTTGACCTCGGGGTTTCAAATCCAGGAGGCCTGGGACATGGCCAATCGGATTGACGATATCATGGAAAGTCAGTTGAATTACGCGTTCGAGGAAAAAAGAGGCTACCTGACCAGTTGCCCGACGAATGTGGGGACAGGTCTTCGGGCCTCGGTGATGATCCATCTGCCGGCGCTCGTGATGACGCAGCAGATCGGCCGCATCCTGTCGGCCGTTACCCAGATCGGGCTTGTGGTCCGCGGCATGTATGGAGAGGGCAGCGATACCTCCGGAAATCTGTTCCAGATTTCCAACCAGATCACCCTAGGGCAGTCGGAGGAGGAGATCATCGCCAATCTGTACAGCGTGGTGCAGCAGATCATCGAGCACGAGCGAGCTGCCCGCGAAAGGCTGCAGGAGGATACGCCGTACCGGCTGGCCGACCGGATTCACCGTTCCTTTGGGGTACTCTCTCACGCGGTGATTCTCGATTCCAAGGAGGCCATGCAGCGGTTGTCGGATGTACGCCTGGGGATCGATCTCGGCCTGATTACCGGGATTCAGCCGAAGACGCTGAACGAGCTGCTGGTCATGACGCAGCCGGGATTTTTGCAGAAGCACACAGGTGAACTGCTCACTGCCGAGAGCCGCGATATCCGCCGGGCGGAGCTCATCCGCGAGCGCGTTCAGGAGTAGCGGCAAGCGGCGATGCGCGAATTTTATAACGGAGGTGCTAGTGAATGATGTTTGGGAGATTTACGGAACGGGCACAGAAGGTGCTGGCTTTGGCTCAGGAAGAGGCGGTGCGCCTCGGCCACAACAATATCGGGACCGAACATATTCTGCTCGGTCTGATTCGGGAAGGGGAAGGGATCGCCGCCAAGGCGCTGCTGGCTCTCGGTCTCAGCCTCGAGAAGATTCAGGATGAAGTCGAATCCTTGATCGGTCGGGGACAGGAGCAGCCGACCAACATCGCCTACACCCCCCGGGCCAAAAAAGTCATTGAGCTCTCCATGGACGAAGCCCGCAAGCTGGGCCATACTTATGTCGGAACGGAGCATATCCTGCTCGGCCTGATCCGCGAAGGAGAAGGCGTCGCCGCGCGGGTGCTGAACAACCTCGGCATCTCGCTCAACAAGGCGCGCCAGCAGGTGCTTCAGCTGCTCGGCAGCAGCGAATCCGTTTCCTCCAACCACGGCGCTCAAGCGAGCGTGAACACGCCCACACTGGATGGGCTCGCCCGCGATCTGACGGCTTCTGCCAAGGAAGGAAACGTCGATCCGGTCATCGGCCGCAGCAAGGAAATTGAGCGCGTCATTCAGGTGCTCAGCCGCCGCACGAAGAACAATCCGGTGCTCATCGGGGAACCCGGTGTCGGCAAGACGGCGATCGCCGAAGGGCTCGCCCAGCGGATCGTCAACAACGAAATTCCCGAGACGCTGCGCGAGAAGCGCGTCATGACGCTCGACATGGGTTCTGTCGTCGCCGGTACCAAATACCGCGGCGAATTCGAAGACCGGCTGAAGAAGATCATGGACGAAATCCGCCAGGCCGGCAACATCATCCTCTTCATTGACGAACTGCATACGTTGATCGGAGCCGGCGGCGCGGAAGGCGCGATCGACGCCTCCAACATCCTGAAGCCGGCTCTCGCCCGCGGCGAGCTGCAATGCATCGGGGCGACGACGCTGGACGAATATCGCAAATACATTGAGAAGGACGCTGCGCTCGAACGCCGCTTCCAACCGATCCAAGTCGACGAGCCGACGCCGGATGAAGCGATCCAGATCCTGCACGGGCTACGCGACCGCTATGAGGCCCACCACCGCGTCAAGATCACCGACGAGGCGATCGTTCAAGCCGTCAAGTTGTCCGACCGCTACATCAGCGATCGCTTCCTGCCCGACAAGGCGATCGACCTGATCGACGAAGCCGGATCGAAGGTGCGGCTGCGCTCCTACACGACGCCGCCTCAGCTCAAGGAGCTGGAGAACCGCCTGGAGGACATCCGCAAGGAGAAGGACGCCGCCGTCCAGAGCCAGGAATTCGAGAAAGCCGCCGCTCTGCGCGATACGGAGCAGAAGCTGAAGGAAGAGCTGGAAGACACCCGCAACCAGTGGAAGGAAACGCAGGGGCGGACGGATTCCGAGGTAACGCCGGAGGACATCGCCGATGTCGTCGCCAGCTGGACCGGCATCCCGGTGCGCAAGCTGGCCGAAGAAGAAACCGAACGCCTGCTCAAGATGGAATCCATCCTGCACGAGCGCGTCATCGGGCAGGATGAGGCGGTCCGCTCCGTCAGCCGCGCCATCCGTCGGGCGCGTGCCGGTCTCAAGGACGTCAAGCGCCCGATCGGCTCGTTCATCTTCCTCGGGCCGACCGGGGTCGGCAAAACCGAGCTGGCCCGCGCGCTGGCCGAGGCGATGTTCGGAGACGAGAACGCCGTCATCCGCATCGATATGTCGGAGTACATGGAGAAGCATTCCACCTCGCGCCTCGTCGGGGCGCCTCCGGGATACGTCGGCTATGAGGAAGGTGGCCAGCTGACCGAGAAGGTCCGCCGCAAACCCTATTCCGTCGTTCTCCTGGACGAAGTCGAGAAGGCTCATCCGGAAGTCTTCAACATCCTGCTGCAGGTGCTCGAAGACGGCCGCTTGACCGACTCCAAGGGCCGGACCGTCGATTTCCGCAACACGCTGATCATCATGACCTCCAACGTCGGGGCTGAGATGATCAAGCGCAATTCCACGCTCGGCTTCACGGCGGCGGCCGACAATAACCGTGAATACAACAACATGAAAGAAAAGGTCATGGGCGAGTTGAAGAAGAGCTTCCGTCCGGAATTCCTCAACCGGATCGATGAGATCATCGTCTTCCACAATCTGGAGGAGGCTCACATCCAAGAGATCGTCTCGCTCATGGCGGAAGACCTCCGCAAGCGGCTGAGAGAGCATGATGTCGACTTCATCCTCACCGACGAAGCCAAGCTGTTCCTCGCCAAAGAGGGATACGATCCGGCTTTTGGTGCGCGGCCGCTGCGCCGGGCGATTCAGAAGCATATCGAGGACCGCCTATCCGAGGAACTGCTCAAGGGCAGCATCGCCAAGGGCGACTCCCTCACCATCGATGTGAAGGAAGGTGCGCTCGACGTCGTCCGAAATTCGTAACCACAATTACAAAATAACGGTGTAACCGGCACTCAATCCGCCTGCCTCCGCCCTCACCTGTAAGGGCGGAAGCGGCGAATCGGGTGCCGTTTGCCTTTTTGGCTTCGCGGCGGGCGGCTCCTTGCAGGCAAGGGGCAGAATGCGTGGAATTGATTTTTCCAGTCAAAGAAAGGGAACAAGGGTTTTCATTAATCGGACAAAATGGTACACTTTCACAAGAGTGTGATTTTGAATGGTTGGAGAAGGATATGGCCAAAGCAAAAACAAAGTTTGTTTGTCAGGACTGCGGATACGAGTCTCCCAAATGGCTGGGAAAGTGCCCTGGCTGCGATGCCTGGAACACCCTGGTGGAGGAGGTGGAGACGAAGGTCATGACGCAGGGGATTCTGCCTGCTACCGGTCTCGTTCAGGAGAAAGCCGTCTCCATCACGGAGATCGCCGGTGCGCTTGACCCGCGGATTCGCACGGAGAACCGCGAGCTCGACCGGGTGCTGGGCGGCGGAATCGTCCCGGGCTCGCTGATCCTCGTCGGGGGGGATCCGGGTATCGGCAAGTCCACGCTGCTCCTGCAAACTTCTCACTCCCTGACTCTTCAAGGGCGCAAGGCCCTTTATATTTCCGGCGAGGAGTCTGCCAGGCAGACCAAATTGCGGGCGGACCGGCTGGACGCATTGTCCGAGAGTCTCTACGTGCTCTGCGAGACCAATCTCGAACGGATCGACGAGGCGATCGACAAGGTCGCTCCCGATTTTGTGGTGATTGACTCCATTCAGACGGTCTATCATCCGGCGGTGACGTCAGCGCCCGGAAGCGTTTCCCAAGTGCGGGAATGCACGTCTCACTTCATGCGGCTGGCCAAGACCAAAGGCACCGCCATCGTCCTGGTCGGCCATGTGACCAAGGAAGGGGCCATCGCCGGTCCGCGCCTCCTGGAGCATATGGTGGATTGCGTGCTGTATTTTGAAGGCGAGCGGCATCACACGTACCGTTTGCTGCGTGCGGTCAAGAACCGGTTCGGCTCCACCAATGAGATCGGCATTTTCGAAATGCGCGAGAGCGGGCTCGTCGAGATCGCCAATCCGTCCGAGCTGTTCCTGTCGGAGCGACCGCGCGGCGTATCGGGCTCTACGGTGGTGGCCAGCATGGAAGGGACGCGCCCGATGCTTGTCGAGCTGCAAGCTCTGGTCTCGCCGACCACCTTCCCTTCCCCCCGGCGGATGTCCACCGGCTTCGACTACAACCGGATGTCGCTGATCATGGCCGTGCTCGAGAAGCGCAACGGACTTTTCCTGCAGACCCAGGACGCTTACCTGAACGTGGCGGGAGGCGTCAGGCTCGACGAGCCGGCAGTCGATCTCGGCGTGGCCGTGAGCATCGCCTCCAGCTTCCGCGACCGTCCCACCCGTCCGGATGACGTGGTGTTCGGGGAAATCGGCCTGACCGGAGAGATTCGGGGCGTATCAAGGATTGACCAGCGAGTGAGAGAGGCGCAGAAGCTCGGCTTCAAGCGCGTGATCCTCCCGGCGGTGAGCTTGCGGGGCTGGGTACCCCCGGAAGGCATCGCCGTGAAGGGAGTAGCGACGGTCGCCGAAGCGCTCGCCGCGACGCTTGACGATTGAGGATGAGCTCGCCAAATACCGTTTGGCAGTTGGGCACAATAAATAGAACCCTGTGCGAAAAAAGACGACCGCAAACGCCGATATAACAAGCAAGGGATAGAGAGACAAGGGGGTACATGATGGCAAAGGAAGATGAAATCAAGAGCCGCATCATCAAGCTGGTTGCGCCCGGCACTCAATTTCGCGAGGGTCTTGAGAATGTTCTGCGCGCGAAGACCGGCGCGCTTATTGTGGTGGGTTACAGTCCGGAAGTGATGGAGCTTGCCGACGGCGGCTTCTGCATCAACTGCGACTTTACTCCGAACTTCCTCTATGAGCTGGCGAAGATGGACGGGGCCATCATCCTCAGCGAGGACATAAAAAAAATCCATTACGCCAACACGCAGCTCAATCCGGATCCGACGATCTCCTCGAACGAGACGGGGATCCGCCACCGCACAGCCGAGCGCGTGGCCAAGCAGACGGGGAAACTCGTGGTCTCCATTTCCCAGCGCCGGAATATCATTACCTTGTATCAGGGAAACTTAAGGTATTCCCTCAAGGATATCGGCGTCATCCTGACGAAAGCCAATCAGGCGATGCAAACTCTGGAAAAATACAAGTCGGTGCTCGATCAGAACCTGATCAACCTGGGGGCGACGGAGTTCGAGGACGCCGTGACCTACGAGGACGCCGTCCATGCCCTGCAGAGGGCGGAAATGGTGGTCCGGGTCAAGGCGGAAATTCGCCGCTACATCAACGAGCTCGGCGTGGAAGGCCGGCTGATCAGCATGCAGCTGGAAGAGTTGGTCTCCCACATCGAGCACGAGTTCGTCCTGCTGATTCGCGATTACTGCCGGGAGAATACCGAGGAGAAGGTCAAGGAAATCCGCGCCGGCCTGTCGCGGCTGAGCAGCGAGGAGCTGCTTGATCTGCACACTATCGTTCGGCTGCTCGGCTATAATGTGACCAACAACATTCTCGACGAGCAGGTGTCGCCGCGCGGCTTCCGGGTCCTGAACAAGATCCCCCGGCTGCCGTCGATCATCATCTCGAACCTGGTGGAGAAGTTCGAATGCTTGCCGCAGATCATCTCCGCTTCCATCGAGCAGCTGGACGAGGTGGACGGGATCGGCGAGGTGCGGGCCAGGGCGATCAAGGAAGGGCTGCGGCGATTCCAAGAACAGGTCTTTATTGACAGGCAAATCTAAATTGACTACAATTTTATAGGTTATCTCCTGCCGGCACTAGGGCGGCGGATGAAAAGGTGGATCCTCATGCTGCGAAAATCGGTCCCTAATATGTTCACGGTCTTGAACCTGTTCTTTGGGATTATTGCGATTATCCTGGTGCTTAATGATACTCCGGTCTTTCCGGAGATCGATAACGCGAACCTCGCTTCCATCATCGTGATCATCTCCATGCTGATGGATGGCATCGATGGCCGATTGGCCCGCGCCCTCAATGTGCAGAGCGAGTTCGGCAAGGAATTGGACTCTCTCTCCGATGTCATTTCCTTTGGCGTGGCCCCGGCGTTCATTATGTATGTGGTGGCGTATGAGCATGTTTATCCGCCAATGGCCTGGATGACGACGGCCATTTTCCCCATCTGCGGCGCTTTGCGGCTTGCCCGCTTCAATGTCATTGAGGGCATTCCCGGTTACTTCATCGGCTTGCCGATTCCGGCGGCCGGCGTGATTCTATCCACGCTCGCTTTGTTCCATCAGGAGCTCAGCTCCTACGTGCTGATTCCGGCCTCGCTCCTGCTTTCCTTTCTCATGATCAGCCGGGTCAAGTATCCCAGCTTCAAGAAAGTGCGACTGACCAAGAAGGCAGCGCTGGTCGCGCTCTTGTGCGTGGCTGTGGCGCTCATCACCGTCATCGCCTTCCCCAATTACCTCTCGCGGCTTATCTTTGTTCCCTTCGTGATCTATGCGCTCTACGGGACGTTCATGGGCTTCAAGCGCAAGCGGTGACAACAAGGAAACCATCTAAACCGGCGAAAGCCGGTTTTTTGCCTTGAGTGCCTAGTCAAGTTACGCAAAACTAGTACTTGAATAGCTGGGAACAGCCAAGCCGCCATCCGAAAATTTCCTGCATAATCGCAGGTTTCTTAGGCGACAGATGCAAAAAAAGACCGCAGATGAACCTGGCGGCCTTTCTTTTTTGCACGGATCGTTCTATCAAAAAGGCTGACTGAACTCAGGACATGTTAAAGAATCCAAGGGTGGAGCAACGCTTCGATTCGTCCTCGATCACCTGCTGCATGTCGACGCCGAGCAGGTTGCACAGGGAAGCGAGATAGAACAGGTTGCGCCCGAGCTCGGCGTTCACCGCCTCGGTGCAGTTCTCGCATAGCTCGCCTGTTATATGGGTATCGAGAAGCTTCTTCGCGTCTTCGATCGTCATCTCCGTGGAGTAGTGCTGCTTCCCGGCATGAACCTGGATACAGCCGCATTCGGTGACGGCTTTGGTAACGGCGCGGCTGACGGCCGCGTTCGATTGGGTCGTTTTGGATAATACATCGAGAAGGCTGCGGTGGCGAAGCAGGAGATCCGATACTTGAGTCTGGAATTGGTTTAGGCTAAGCGAATTCATTCTCTCTTCACCCCAACGGAAGGATAGGCACTTAAGGTCATTATAAAGGAACGAAACTGACAATTCAATTTGCATTCTGCGCCGAAATCAGAATGGGGCCGACGAGGAGGGTTTAGAACCTGCCGCTTTCGCCCATACTGGTAACACGGCGGGTTCTACCAAATAAAGGGAGACCCGCGTGATAGACTGATGAAAGCGGAGGTGATTGGAAAATGAAGAGAGGAATACAGGCAGCCGCCTTGCTTGTGGGCTTTTTTGTCGGTTATCAGAACCGGTTTGACGTGGGCAGACTGCTGGAAAAGGTGTGGGGGTCCGGATTTGAGCGGATGTCGGCAGGCGGCCGAGATGTTCTCAGCATCGGCATCATCGCGCTCTTGTTTTTGCTTGCCGCGGCTCTTGGCGGAGATTGGCTGGTGCGGACGGTGCAACGCTCGGAAACGGCCTTGCGGCATATGCAGGCAGCGGAACTGCTGTCTCTGGTGGCCGGTGTGACCGTCGGGCTGCTGCTCGCCGCCCTGCTCTACCCGCTGCTCACGGCGCTGGCCGGAGGGAGCCCGATCCTGGCTCTCGCCGCTACCGCCCTTCTGGTCTGGTACGGCTATCGGCTGTCCCGCGCCAAGGGAACCGAGCTGTGGAAGGCGTTTCGGGAAAGCCGTCGAACCGAGCCGGAAGAGAATGGCGAAGCGTGGGAAGAACGCAAAATTCTCGACACCAGTGTCATCATTGACGGCCGCATCGCCGATATTTGCAAGACCGGATTCATCGAAGGAACGCTGGTCATTCCGGGGTTCATCCTGGAAGAGCTGCAGCATATCGCGGATTCGTCCGACCTTCTGAAGCGCAACCGCGGCAGACGCGGCCTCGACATTCTGAACAAGATTCAGAAGGAGCTGGATGTGAAGGTGGAGATCTACGAGGGCGATTTCGAGGAAATCGCCGAGGTGGACAGCAAGCTGGTGCGCCTGGCCAAGGTGCTGGGCGGCAAGGTGCTGACCAACGATTTCAACCTGAACAAGGTATGCGAGCTGCAGGGCGTGTCGGTCTTGAACATCAACGACCTGGCCAACGCGGTGAAGCCGGTGGTGCTGCCGGGCGAGGAGATCGTCGTCCAGGTGATCAAGGACGGCAAGGAGCACGGGCAGGGCGTGGCGTATCTGGACGACGGCACGATGATTGTGGTGGAAGGCGGCCGGGACTATATCGGAACGACCATGGAGGTCATGGTGACGAGCGTGCTGCAGACCTCAGCGGGCCGGATGATCTTCGCCAAGCCTAAATTGTTGGAAAAAGCCCAGTAAAACGATTATGATAGAAGCAGCCGGCGGGACGGAGGCATGGACATGCCTGCCGTCAACCGGCTGTTTTGTCGTATTGGCGGCAAGTGACAAGAAGGATGGAATTTATGGAAAAGATGACGCAAGAGGCATTTGGAGCGATCATTGTGGCGGCCGGCAAGGGTTCCCGCATGAAAAGCGCCGACAGCAAGCAATTTCTTCCACTTGGCGGGAAGCCCATCCTGGTGCATACCCTGGAGCTGTTTGAACGGCTGCCGGATGTGGCGAGCGTCGTGCTGGTGACAGGCGCGAAGGACATGGAGCGCTGTGCGCGGCTCGTTCGCGAGCACGGGATCGGCAAGGTCGAAGCCGTCGTGGAAGGCGGCGCCGAGCGACAGGATTCGGTATTCCGGGGCCTTTGCGCCCTGCCTGTTCATCTGAATTGGGTGCTGGTGCACGATGCGGTGCGCCCGTTTGCCTCGCTGGAGCATATCGCCGCTTGTCTGGAAGCGGCTCGCGAAGCGGGAGGGGCCGTGCTCGCTGTGCCGGTCAAGGATACGATCAAGGCGGCGGACGCGGCCGGCAGGGTCGCCGCGACGCCCGACCGCCGGACGCTCTGGTCCGTGCAGACGCCGCAGGCGTTCCGCCGCGGCCTCTTTACGGCCGGGCACGCTTTGGCGCAGCGGGACGGTTTTCTCGGCACTGACGACGCCAGCCTCGTCGAACGCCTCGGCGAGCCCGTGCGCATCGTCGAAGGGAGCTACGACAATATCAAGATCACCACGCCGGAGGACCTGCAGTGGGCGGAGGCCTATCTCGCCCGCAGGGAACCGGCGGGACGGAAAGGGGCAGCGCCCGTGATCCGAATCGGACAAGGGTTTGACGTCCACGCCTTCGCGGAAGGGCGCAGATGCATCATCGGAGGAGTGGACATTCCGTTCGAGAAGGGCCTGGTCGGCCATTCGGACGCCGATGTGCTGCTGCACGCGGTGGCGGATGCGGTCCTGGGAGCGCTTGCGCTCGGGGACATCGGCAAGCATTTTCCCGACACCGACGCGGCCTTCAAGGATGCTGACAGCCTGCTGCTGCTGAAGCAGGCGTGGAGGCTGGCAGAGGAGCGCGGCTATCGGCTCGGTAACCTCGATGCGACGATCATCGCCCAGCGGCCGAAGCTGGCTCCGCATATCCCGCGCATGACGGAGATTCTCGCGGCAGCGCTCGGGGCGGAGACCGGGCAGGTGAGCGTCAAGGCGACGACGACCGAGAAGCTCGGCTTCCCGGGGCGGGAGGAAGGAATTGCCGCGCAGGCAGTTGTTTGCCTTTTGGCGAATGTGCTATCATAGCATGTAATCTTTGTGAAGAACGAACGGAGGAACAACCATGACGGAACAAGTTCGCGTCCGCTACGCGCCGAGCCCGACCGGGCATCTGCATATCGGCAATACCCGGACGGCACTGTTCAACTACCTGTTTGCCCGCCATGCCGGCGGCAAGTTCATCATCCGCATCGAGGATACCGACCTGAAGCGCAACGTGGCCGGCGGGGAAGAGAGCCAATTGAAGTACCTCAAGTGGCTCGGCATGGATTGGGACGAGAGCGTGGACATCGGCGGACCGTACGGCCCCTATCGCCAGACGGAACGCCTCGACCTATACCGGGAGCATTGGCAGGAGCTGCTCGACCAAGGGCTCGCTTACCCTTGCTATTGCACGGAGGAAGAGCTGGATCGCGAGCGCGAGGAGCAAAAGGAACGGGGCGAAACTCCCCGCTATTCGGGCAAATGCCGCCATCTGACGGCCGCTGAGCGCGCCGCGCTCGCAGCCGAGGGGCGCATGCCGAGCATCCGCTTCCGCGTACCGGAAGGCCGCACCTACTCTTTTGCCGACATGGTGAAAGGTCCGATTTCCTTCACGACCGAAGAGATCGGCGACTTCGTCATCGTCAAGAAGGACGGCATCCCTACTTACAACTACGCGGTCGTCATCGACGACCACCTGATGAAGATTTCGCATGTGCTGCGCGGGGAAGAGCACATCTCCAACACGCCGCGCCAGCTGATGATCTATGAAGCCTATGGCTGGCAGCCGCCCGTCTTCAGCCACATGACGCTGATCGTCGGCGAGAACCGCAAGAAGCTGAGCAAGCGCGACGAGTCGATCGTCCAGTTCATCTCCCAATACGACAAGCTCGGCTACCTGCCGGAGACGCTGATGAATTTCATCGCCCTGCTCGGCTGGTCGCCGGAGGGCGAGAACGAGATCTTCACGAAGGACGAGCTGATCGCCGCCTTCAATCCGGAACGCCTGTCGCAGAGCCCGGCGATGTTCGACACGCACAAGCTGGCCTGGATGAACGGCCAGTACATCAAGAACGCCGCGCCGGAACGGATCGTCGCGCTCTGTCTGCCACAGCTGCAGGAGGCCGGGCTGCTGCCGGCCGAGCTGGACGAAGCGCGGAAGGAGTGGGCGGATCGGTTGATCCGGCTGTTCCAGGACAAGCTGACATGCGGCGCCGATATCGTCGGCTTGACGGGTCTGTTCTTCGCGGAAGAGGTGCACAGGGACGAGGAAGCGAAGGCCGTGCTGACCGGGGAGCATGTGCCGATCGTTCTGGACGGCATGCTGAGCGAGCTGAAGGCGGCGGAGCCCGCGGACAGCCTGGCGCCGGAAGCCGTCAAGGCGATGCTGAAGAGCGTGCAGAAGGCGACCGGCTACAAGGGGATGCAGCTGTTCATGACGATCCGCGTGGCGGTGACCGGGCAGATGCACGGTCCCGACCTGAACGAGACGATCTCGCTCCTCGGCCGCGAAAAAACGATATTCCGCATCGCTTCCTTATTGTCATAAAGCGGTTCGGTGGGATATACTGATAACAAATTCGGGAGAAATTCCGACATAATGCGAAGGCTATGACCGGATAAGTACCGCCGGAACGGCAGTAACAGAGAGGATGATCGGGTGCCCTGCCGGGCGGCCGGCTGCGAGTCATCCCTGCCGTCGGCTGGGAAATGCACCCGGGAGCAGCGGGGTCGAATGGTTCACCGTAGATTCCGCCGGATACGTCCCCGATACGGACGCCAAGGGGAAGGACAAACCCGTTTCCGTCAGCCGCAGGCGTTCCTGCTTGCCGCACGGAGCAGGGGCAAGCCTTCAAGCAGAGTGGAACCGCGTGATCAACGTCTCTGCAGCCGCAAGGCTGCCGGGGCGTTTTTTTAAAATTCGGCAAGGATGAGTGCTGCTGCATTCTTTCTGAAATTTCAACGGTAAACGTCTGGCGTCAAGAAGACGCCGATCGGCGTTTATCCTTGCATCGCTTGAGAGAGACGCCAATATGGGGAGTGCAGGGGGTTGTCTTATGTTTCAACGCATCCGCTCGGATATCTCGGCCGTATTCGACAATGATCCGGCGGCCCGTTCCGTGTTCGAGGTTGTCCTTACGTATTCCGGCCTCCATGCCATCTGGATGCACCGGATCGCCCATTGGTTATTCAAGCGCCGCCGCTTCTTCCTCGCGCGGGCGCTCTCCCAGTTCAGCCGGTTCATGACCGGCATCGAGATCCATCCGGGGGCGACGATTGGCAACCGCTTGTTCATCGACCATGGCATGGGGGTTGTGATCGGCGAGACGTGCGAGATCGGCGACGATGTCGTGCTTTTTCAGGGAGTCACATTGGGCGGAACGGGTAAGGAAAAGGGCAAGCGCCATCCGACCGTCGGCAGCAACGTGGTCGTGGGCTCGGGCGCGAAGGTACTCGGCTCCTTCAAGGTGGGAGACAATTCGCGCATCGGGGCGAATGCCGTGGTGCTTCAGGAGGTTCCGGCCGGCTGCACCGTCGTGGGGAATCCTGGGCGAATCGTACGGCGCGACGGCGTGCGAGTGAATAAGCTGAATCATGCCGATTTGCCGGACCCTTCGGGCGAGATGCTTCGCTCTCTGCAGGCGCAGATAGATGAACTGAAGGCGGCGTTATCCCGGGAGAGGAATGAACGGCGCGAAGTACTCGATTACACAGAGGAGCAGAGACGATGACACTGAGCATTTACAATACCCTGACTCGCAGCAAGGAGGAGTTCCGGTCCATCGAGCCGGGTAAAGTAAGGATGTACGTCTGCGGCCCGACCGTCTACGATTACATCCACATCGGCAATTCGCGCCCGCTGATCTTCTTCGATGCGGTCCGGCGTTATCTCGAATTCTCCGGCTATGAGGTGAAGTATGTCGTCAATTTCACGGATGTGGACGACAAGCTGATCAAGCGCTCCGAGGAGCGGGGCGTCCCCGTGCCCGAACTGGCCGATACTTTTATCGCCGCCTATTTGCAGGATGCGGAAGCGCTGAGAGCCGACAGGGCGCTGCATCCCCGGGTAACGGAGAACATCGCGGAGATCGTGGCGTTCATCGCGGAGCTTGTGGCAAAAGGGGCGGCTTACGAAAGCGGCGGCGATGTCTTTTTCCGCACCAAGACTTATCCCAAATACGGGCAAATTTCGCACAAGAACCTGGATGAGCTGCAGCACGGCATCCGCATCGAGGTAGACGAGCGCAAGGAAAGCCCGCACGATTTCGTCCTCTGGAAAAAAGCGAAGCCAGGGGAGATCCGTTGGCCCAGTCCCTGGGGAGACGGCCGGCCGGGCTGGCATATCGAATGCTCGGCTATGGCGGCCAAGTATCTGGGCGAGACCATCGATATTCACGGCGGCGGAGAGGACTTGGAGTTCCCGCATCACGAGTGCGAAGCCGCGCAGTCGGAATCGCTGACCGGCAAGCCGCTTGCCCGGTATTGGATGCACAACCGCTACCTCAATATCGCCGGGGAAAAAATGTCGAAGTCGCTCGGCAACGGTCTCACTGTTCATGCGATTCTGCAATCGGCCAAACCGGAAGCGGTGCGGTACGTCATCCTCTCTACGCATTACCGCAATCCGATCAACTTTAACGACGAATCGCTCCGGCAAGGGGAAGCGGGGATCGAGCGGCTGAACAACAGCTTCGCCAATCTGGCGCATCGACTGAGAATTCTGACGGAAGTTAAGGCCGGCTGGGAGCCGATAGGCGCTCAGGAGCTGGATGAGCGGCTGGCCTGGGCGGCGGAGGCGAATGCCGGCGCAACCGCGGATGAAGCCGCGGATGAGGCTGCGGATGCGCCCGAGGCGGAAGCGGTGCGGGAAGCGGCGCTCGCCCTGAAGGATTTCGCCGAACGAATGGACGACGATTTCAATACCCCGGATGCGATCACCGCCATGTTCGATCTCGCCGCGGCCACGAACAAATACCTGCTCGTGGATCAGGCGTCGACCGAGGTGCTTCAGGTGCTCCGGCGGGCGTTCGAACGGATGGACGCGGTCCTCGGGCTCCTGTACGATGCGGCGGATGCGGCGGCGGACGCCGCGATCGAGCGGCTCATCGAGGAGCGTCAGGAAGCGCGCCGGTCGCGCGATTTCAGCCGGGCGGACGAGATTCGCAGCGAGCTGACCGAGCGGGGCATCATTCTGGAGGATACCGCCCAGGGTGTCCGCTGGCGCCGGAAGTGAGGCGGCCCCCCATGGATAACCTGCCGCTGTTTATTCCGCCGGCCAAGGACCCCAAGCTGATGAACCCGCTCGCGCTCGCGTATATCGGGGATACCATCTACGACTTGTTTGTCCGGCAATACGTCATTTCCCAACCGAATCACCGGCCTCATCATCTGCACAGGGAAGCGAGCCGCTACGTCTCCGCCAAGGCCCAGGCCAAGGCGCTCGAACGCTGGCTGCCGCTGCTCTCCGAGGAGGAGCAGGAGGTGGTGCGGCGGGGACGCAACGCGAAGAGCGGGACCGTGCCGAAGAACACCGATGTGCTGGTCTATCGCCACAGCACCGCCTTCGAATGCCTGATCGGCTACCTGTATTATCGCCTGCAGCATGACCGGCTTCACGATCTGTTGATGATCAGCGTGAGCCCGTACCCGGATATCATCGGATAAGCACCGACAGAAAGGAAGAACGAAGATGGAAGAATATTTGGCTGGTAAGCACTCCGTGCTGGAGGCGTTCCGCTCCGGTCGCCCCATCCACAAGATCTGGTTCGCCGAAGGGGCGCAGAAGCATCTGGTCGGGCCGATCGCGGCGGAAGCCAAGGCGCTCGGCATCGTCACCCAGACGGCCGACAAGCGCAAGCTCGACCAGATGGCGGGGGGCGTGCAGCATCAAGGCGTCGTCGCCCAGGTGGCGGCCTACGAGTACGCCGAGCTCGACGACATCCTCCAGGCTGCCGCCGAGAGCGGGGAACCGCCGTTTCTCCTCCTGCTCGACGAGATCGAGGACCCGCACAACCTCGGCTCCATCCTCCGCACGGCCGAATGCACCGGCGTGCACGGAGTGGTGATTCCCAAGCGGCGCTCGGTCGGCCTCACGGCGACCGTGTCCAAAACCTCGGCCGGGGCCATCGAGTACGTTCCCGTGGCCAAGGTGACCAATCTCGCGCAGACCATCGACGAGCTGAAGGAAAAGGGCATCTGGGTGGCGGGGACCGACGGAAGCGCCAGCCAGGATATCTACAGCACCGATTTCCGCCTGCCGCTCGCCCTTGTCATCGGCAACGAGAACAAGGGAATGGGCCGGCTGATCAAGGAAAAATGCGATTTTCTCGTCAAGCTTCCGATGTTCGGAAGCATCAATTCGCTGAACGCGTCGGTTGCCGCTTCCCTGTTCATGTACGAGGTGGTCCGCCAGCGCAGGAACATCAAGTAGGTCCGGCGATGAAGGACTATTTGATTGTCGACGGATACAACATCATCGGCGCTTGGCCGGAGCTGGCCCGCCTGCGGGACATCCGGCTGGAGGATGCCCGCGATCGGCTGATCGATATTCTGGCGGATTATCAGGCCTACTCTGGCTTGAATGTCTATCTCGTGTTCGATGCCCATCAGGTGCCGGGAGTCGGCGGAAAATATGAGCAGAGCCGCCTGCAGATCGTCTACACCAAGGAGAAGGAAACGGCCGACGAGCTGATCGAGCGGCTCGTGTCCGATTTTACCGGGAGAAGGCGGCAGGTGTATGTGGCTACGTCCGACATGGCGGAGCAGCATGTGATCTTCGGCAGGGGGGCTCTGCGCCTGCCGGCGCGGGAATTGCTTACGAAAGTGAAGGAGAGCCGCAAGGAGGTTCGCCGGCGGCTGGAGGAGGAATCGAAGCGGGGAGGCAATACTCTCGACAGCAAGCTGAGCGAGGAGCAGCGGGAGAAACTGGAAAGATGGAGACGCCAGTAAAAACCTTTCGCTCCGCGCCATTCCGGCCATTTGGCAACCGCAAGTAGGTTGACGATAATCGAATTGATCGGGTATACTTGGTTCATATGTTTGCTTATTTTCCCAATTTTTTTGCGAGTTGCATTCGCTGCCTGACAGGCCAAGCCGGAGGGATTTTCGTGGGTATTGACCTCAATGACTTAAGAAAGCAGGACTATGCCCTTGTATCCGATGAGGACAATGTCGCGGCGGTTCGAGCGGGAAACAGCGAAGCGCTTGAGCACCTGATCAACAAGTACAAGAACTTTGTCCGCGCGAAAGCCCGCTCCTATTTCCTGATCGGCGCAGACCGGGAGGACATCGTTCAGGAGGGCATGATCGGCCTGTACAAGTCCATCCGCGATTTCCGCGGAGACAAGCTCGCGTCGTTCAAGGCTTTCGCCGAGCTGTGCATCACCCGCCAGATCATCACGGCGATCAAGACGGCAACCCGCCAGAAGCATATTCCGCTGAATTCCTATGTCTCGTTGGACAAGCCGATCTACGACGAGGAATCCGACCGGACTCTCCTCGACGTGATCTGCGGCCCGAAGGTGACCGATCCGGAGGAGCTCATCATCAACCAGGAGGAATTTTCCGGCCTGGAGGACAAGATGGGCGAGATCCTGAGCGACCTGGAGCGCCGCGTGCTCATGCTCTATCTGGACGGGCGTTCCTATCAGGAGATCGCGGTCGATCTGGACCGGCACGTGAAGTCGATCGACAACGCTCTGCAGCGGGTGAAGCGGAAGCTGGAGAAGTACCTGGAAGCGAGGGATCTGCCTTGAACGGCGGACAACGAGATGGATCGGCACGCGGCAATGGCCGCTCGAAATAGATTTCAGCGACTCCAGTCCTCGCGCGAGTGACGGGCTAGCCTAATGCGAACGGTTCATCAAGCGCCGCTTCCATACCGCCGATCATTCCGGGAAAATAACGTTCGTTATTCGGCCCGCAGCTTCCCGGCCAAGGAGAAAACTCCGTCCATTTGAAACTTCGCGTTTGCGACCGGCTCGAATTGTCCATACTGGCTATCAGGAACTTGTCCGCGCAGGTTCTTTTTTGTTAGGCATGCGAGGAGCTGCTGTCTCGGTCCGGCAGTCCGGAAACCTTTTTCTTGACAGGGACTTGACGCCGTGTTAAATTATTTTAGGTAACCCTATTTGTCGGAGTCTGCTCAAGACAATCGGGGTTCTTTAATTCAGGTTGTCTCGGGAGGTGTGATCCATGCGGGTTATTATCACGTTGGCTTGTACGAGCTGCAAACAGAGAAACTACACGTCCAACAAGAACAAGCGTAACAACCCTGACCGCTTGGAGAAGAAGAAATATTGCAAATTCTGCAATTCTCATCAGCTTCATCGCGAGACCCGTTAAGGTAATACGGAGGTGCTGTTGTGGGATTCGTAGCCAGAATGAAGCAAGGATTCAGCTCCACGATCTCCTTCTTCGCGGAAAGTTGGGCGGAACTGCGCAAGGTCAAATGGCCGGGCCGCAAGGAATTGACCAGCTACACGGTCGTAGTTATCACTACGGTCATTTTCGTGGGAATCTATTTCACCATCTTGGATTTGATCATTTCCGAGATCGTGAGATTGGTCACTAAATAAGAGTGACGCTAGGAGACGATCATGGAGAAACGATGGTATGTTGTCCATACCTACTCCGGGTATGAGAACAAAGTGAAGGCCAACTTGGAGAGACGCGTCGAGTCCATGAACATGACGGACAAGATCTTCCGCGTCCTCGTCCCGATGGAAGAGGAAGTGGTCAGCAAGGACGGCAAGAAGAAGACCGTCATGCGCAAGGTCTATCCGGGCTATGTCCTCGTGGAGATGATCCAGACCGACGACTCCTGGTACGTGGTCCGCAACACTCCGGGCGTTACCGGATTTGTGGGCTCTACCGGTTCGGGTTCCAAGCCGACTCCGCTACTGGCCGAAGAGGTTGAGGCGATTCTGCGCCATATGGGCATTGAAGAACCGAAGCCGCGGATCGACTTTGAGCTCAAGGAAACCGTTCGCGTGAAGGTTGGACCGTTCGCCGACTTCGTGGGCTCCGTCGAAGAGATCCTGTTCGACAAGAACAAGCTGAAGGTGCACGTGAACATGTTTGGGCGTGAAACTCCGCTGGAACTGGACTTCACCCAGGTCGAGAAAATATAGGACACGCCGGGCGCTGTTGGCACCGGACTCGTGGCCCGTATGGAGTTTTGCGAACGCTCGTCCCCGGACGACGCATGGATGCCGGCCGCTCAAGTCGGCCCGGCCCGCGGTTACCGACTATGACGCCGGCGGACTTGTCCGCAGGTGAAACCGGCCGTTTGCCTTAGGTGGGAGGGTATAATCCCGTTCGACCACATTCCAGCAAGGAGGTGTCCCTCATGGCTAAGAAAGTTATCAAAATGGTCAAACTGCAAGTTCCCGCAGGGAAAGCGAATCCGGCTCCGCCGATCGGTCCTGCCCTCGGTCAAGCAGGCGTGAACATCATGGCGTTCTGTAAGGAATTCAACGCTCGCACCGCCGATCAAGCCGGCCTGGTTATCCCGGTCGTCATCAGCGTGTTCGAAGACCGTTCCTTCACGTTCGTCACGAAGACTCCGCCCGCAGCCGTTCTTCTTCGCGTTGCCGCCGGCATTGCCAAAGGTTCCGGCGAACCGAACAAGAAGAAAGTCGCTACGGTCAAGCGCGACAAGGTTCGCGAAATCGCCGTACAGAAGATGGAAGACCTGAACGCAGCGTCGGTTGAAGCCGCAATGCGCATGGTCGAAGGTACCGCCCGCAGCATGGGCATCACGATCGCCGACTAATTCTCACGCGTTCGCAGCAGCATCCAAATGCAAGCTTCCCGAAACCGATTCGCTCTCCTCTTGGAGACTTTCCGTTTACCATTTGGATCTCGGCTCTTAGGAGCCGTATGTGGGAGGATATTCCGTTAACACCACAAAGGAGGAACAAGACGTGCCGAAGCATGGTAAGAAGTATGCCGAAGCGGTCAAGACCATCGATCAGGATGCTCTGTACGAGCTTCTCGACGCGGTGACCGCGGTCAGGAAGAACGCGACGGCCAAGTTCGACGAAACCGTTGAAGCGGCCATTCGTCTCGGTGTTGATCCGAAGAAACAAGACCAAGCCGTTCGCGGCGTCGTTGTACTGCCGCACGGAACCGGCAAAACGAAGCGCGTGCTAGTATTCGCCAAGGGCGACAAAGCCAAGGAAGCGGAACAAGCCGGTGCCGATTTTGTCGGAGATCAGGACATGATCAACAAGATTCAGCAGGGCTGGTTCGACTTCGACGTCTGCGTAGCTACGCCGGACATGATGAGCGAAGTCGGCAAACTGGGCCGTCTGCTCGGGGGCAAGGGGCTTATGCCGAACCCGAAAGCCGGTACCGTTACGTTCGACGTGACGAAAGCCGTGCAGGAAATCAAAGCCGGTAAGATCGAGTATCGCCTGGACCGCGCGGGTCAGATTCACGCCCCGATCGGCAAGGCTTCCTTCTCGGAGCAACAGCTGGCCGACAACCTGCGCTCGTTGATCGAGGCCCTGGTTCGTTCGAAACCCGCCGCCGCCAAGGGTGTGTACCTGAAGAGCGCCGCGGTTGCGTCCACCATGGGACCGAGCGTCAAGCTGAATCTCCAATCCTTCCGGTAAGCTTGACACGGGGCGACCCGTCTGCTATTCTGGATAAGGTTTTTGGAATCGAATAGTCTGCCGTAGACAGTAGGTGCCCGCCAGCCGGGCTTAATTTCCTCCCGAGGCGTTCGAATACAGTTCGACAGTTCACTTGTGAGCATCGAATTTCGGGCCTTCGTGCGGAAGCACGGAGGCCTTTTCCGTAAGGTTCGGACCCGCTGATGGATCAAAGGCAGAATGACAGTAACAGGAGGTGTAACGATGGCAAACGCAAAAGTTCTGGAAAGCAAGCAACAGCAAGTATCGGAAGTGTCCGGCAAGCTGAAGGATAGCACCACGACGGTTGTGGTGGACTACCGCGGTTTGAACGTGTCCCAAGTGACCGAGCTGCGCAAGCAGCTGCGCGGGGCCGGTGTGGAATTCGAAGTTCTGAAGAACACCCTGGTGCGCCGCGCCACGGCGGAAGCCGAGCTGTCCGAGCTTGACCAATACCTGAGCGGCCCGACCGCCATCGCGTTCAGCAAAGACGACGCGGTAGCGCCGGCCAAGATCCTCTCCGATTTCGCCAAGAAGAACGAGAAGCTGAACGTCAAGGGCGGCGTTGTCGAAGGCAAAGTCGTCGGTTTCGAGCAGATCAAGGCGCTGGCGGATCTTCCTTCCCGCGAAGGACTTCTGTCCATGCTGCTTTCCGTGCTGCAGGCGCCGGTGCGCAACTTCGCGCTGGCAGTCAAGGCCGTATCCGACAAGCAAGAAGGCGGAGCTCAAGAAGCGTAAGCTTCCCGCCGCCGCTTAATATCCGGAACACCCGCAAGACCATCCGCTTCGAACGAAGCCCAAATACGATTCTATGGAGGTTTAACCATGAGCAAAGAGCAAATCCTTGAAGCCATCAAAGGCATGACCGTTCTGGAACTGAACGATCTCGTGAAAGCCATCGAAGAAGAATTCGGCGTAACCGCCGCTGCTCCCGTAGCCGTTGTCGGCGGTGGAGCTGCCGTAGCCGAAGTGGAAGAACAAACCGAGTTCGACGTCATCCTGATGAACGCTGGCGCTTCCAAGATCAACGTCATCAAGGCTGTTCGTGAAATCACCGGTCTCGGCCTGAAGGAAGCCAAGGATCTGGTTGACGGCGCTCCGAAGCCGATCAAGGAAAAGGTATCCAAGGACGATGCCGAAGCCATCAAGACCAAGCTGACCGAAGCCGGCGCAACCGTAGAAGTAAAATAAGGGTTGCCCTTGACAAAAACCCCCTTGAAGATTGCCTTCAAGGGGGTTTTTCCTCCAAATATCAGAAGGGACAGGCAACCCTGAGGAACCGGGAGGGTCGGCATGAGCGAGCACTATTACACGAGCAAACCTACCGTGAATCACGATACGCAGACCTTGAAGGAGAATCTTCGCGGCCATGAGCTCTCCTTTGTAACCGACGCCGGCGTGTTCTCCAAGGGTGGAATCGATTATGGCAGCAAGGCGTTGATCCGCAGCATGGAGATTCCGGCAGCCGGGCGTATTCTCGACGTGGGCTGCGGCTATGGGCCAATCGGCCTCACCGCCGCCAGACTGGCTCCGGATTCGGCTGTCACGCTGCTGGATGTCAATGAACGGGCCGTCGAACTCTGCCGCGAGAATGCGCGACGGAATGGAATCGGCAACGTCGAGATTCTCGTCAGCGATCGGCTGTCTGCCGTTCGGGGGAGACTCTTCGACTGCGTGCTGACCAATCCGCCGATTCGGGCGGGCAAAGAGACCGTTCACGGAATCTTCGAGGAAGCGGCGGAATGCCTCGTTCCGGGCGGCAAGCTGTGGGTGGTCATCCAGAAGAAACAGGGGGCTCCTTCCGCTTTCGCCAAGCTGGAGGCGCTCTTTGCGTCGGTGCGCGAAGCGGCCAAGGATAAGGGATATCGCGTCATCGTATGCCAAAAGTAAGGAAGTCTAGCAGGCACAAAGTGGGGAGTCATCTTTTTGGTTGACTCTCTCTTTGCTTTGTGGTAACATAATTAAATGTCAGTATAAAATGGGCTCCATGTCTTTAGTTGACTAAAATGTCAAGGCTTTTTCTGATGCTCTGATTTGCTGCCGGCCGGCGGAATGTTGGGAGCGAAGGAGGCTTGTGCATAAAGTTTGTCCAAACGGCGTATAATAATCGTTTTTTGGGCAATATCTACAGAGTAGGAGACTCGGCCGTTATGATGTCGATGGGCAGGCGGGATTTACTCTTAAGCCCGGTCGATCCGGTTCTCGCGCTAGTTCCGCCTGGGGCAGGTGCTGGAAGAAACCAATCCTTCGGCCGTACATCGAAAGAGAGACTTGTGCCCCCGAGCATCGGCAGGTGAAGTCGCGGAAGGCTTCATCCGTGAAGCTTTTTCTTGTTTTATCGCTGTTCGAAAGGGCGCTTCCTCTTATAGGGAAACGAATTTTCGAATAGCCGATCGTTTCATTGAGTAGACACAAGGGGTGAAGAAAAGTTGGCAGGTCATCTTGTACAATTCGGACGACGCACACGCAGAAGTTACGCGCGGATCAACGAAGTCTTGGAAGTCCCGAACCTGATTGAAATTCAGCAGAAATCCTATCAATGGTTTCTGGATGAAGGCCTGCGGGAAATGTTCCGGGACATTTCCCCGATTCAGGACTTTACGGGCAATCTGGTGTTGGAGTTTACCGGTTACAGTCTCGGTGAGCCCAAATACACCGTGGACGACTCCAAGGAACGCGATGTGACCTATGCGGCTCCTCTTCGGGTGAAGGTCCGCCTGATCAATAAGGAAACCGGGGAAGTCAAGGAGCAGGAAGTCTTCATGGGTGACTTTCCGCTCATGACGGAGACCGGCACCTTTATTATCAACGGCGCGGAACGCGTTATCGTCAGTCAGCTCGTTCGTTCCCCCAGCGTCTATTTCAGCACGAAAATCGATAAAAATGCGAAAAAGACTTTTACGGCAACGGTGATTCCGAACCGCGGCGCCTGGCTTGAGCTGGAAACCGACGCGAAGGATATCATCTATGTCCGGATCGACCGCACGCGCAAGATTCCGGTTACGGTGCTCCTCCGGGCGCTGGGCTTCGGATCGGATGCGGAAATTCTCGATCTTCTCGGCGACGACGAATTCATTCGCAATACCCTGGACAAGGACAATACCGACTCTACCGAAAAAGCGTTGATCGAAATCTACGAACGCCTGCGTCCGGGCGAGCCGCCTACGCTGGACAATGCCAAAAGTCTGCTCGTGGCGCGCTTTTTCGACCCCAAGCGCTATGATCTGGCTAATGTCGGCCGCTATAAGATCAACAAGAAGCTTCATATCAAGAACCGCCTGTTCAACCAGCGCCTGGCGGAGTCGCTCGTCGATGCGGAGACGGGAGAAATTCTCGCCGAAGCCGGCCAGATGATCGATCGCCGGCTGCTCGATCAACTCCTGCCCCAACTGGAGAAGAACCTGAACGGCAAAGCGTTCCCCGTTGCGGGCGGCGTATCGGAGGCTGATGATATTCCGTTGCAGGTGATCAGCGTCTATTCTCCCCAAGAAGACGGCAAGGTGATCAAGGTGATCTCTAACGGGATCATCGACAAATCCGTCAAGCACATCACGCCGGCGGATATCATCGCTGCTATCAACTATTTTATCAACCTGCTGCACGGCATCGGAAACATCGACGACATCGACCATCTCGGCAACCGCCGTCTCCGTTCCGTGGGCGAGCTCTTGCAGAACCAGTTCCGCATCGGGCTGTCCCGCATGGAGCGCGTCGTCCGCGAGCGCATGTCGATTCAGGATGCCAACGTCATCACGCCGCAGGCCCTGATCAACATCCGACCGGTCATCGCGTCGATCAAGGAGTTCTTCGGCAGCTCCCAGCTGTCACAGTTCATGGACCAGACGAACCCCCTCGCCGAGCTGACGCATAAGCGCCGCTTGTCCGCGCTTGGACCGGGCGGTCTGACCCGCGAGCGGGCCGGCATGGAAGTGCGCGACGTCCACCCGTCCCACTACGGCCGGATGTGCCCGATCGAGACGCCGGAAGGTCCGAACATCGGGCTGATCAACTCGCTGTCCTCCTTCGCTCGGATCAACGAGTACGGCTTCATCGAAGCTCCGTACCGCCGCGTCGATTCGAAGACGGGCGTCGTCACCGAGCATATTGACTACTTGACTGCCGACGAGGAAGACAATTACGTCGTCGGCCAGGCGAACGCCATCCTGACGGAAGACAACCGCTTTAAGGATGAACAGGTTATCATCCGGTTCAAGGACGAGATTCTGACCCTGCCGCGCGAGCGCGTCGACTATATGGACGTCTCACCGAAACAGGTTGTATCGGTCGCAACGGCGCTCATCCCCTTTCTGGAAAATGACGACTCCAACCGCGCGCTGATGGGTTCCAACATGCAGCGCCAGGCGGTGCCGCTGCTCGTCCCGAAGGCTCCCTTCGTCGGCACGGGCATGGAGCACAAGTCGGCCAAGGACTCCGGTGTCTGTGTCGTCGCACGGCACGGCGGCGTCGTCGAGCGGGCGTCTGCGAACGAAATCTGGGTTCGCCGCCAGGAAACCGTCGACGGCAAGCTTGTCACGGGCAACCTGGACAAATACAAGCTGCACAAGTTCGAGCGTTCCAACCAGGGTACGTGCATCAACCAGCGCCCGCTCGTCTTCCGCGGCGAGATCGTGCAGGCCGGCGACATCCTCGCCGACGGGCCTTCCACTGAAGAGGGAGAACTGGCGCTCGGCCGCAACGTGGTCGTCGCCTTCATGACCTGGGAAGGGTACAACTACGAGGATGCCATCCTGCTGTCCGAGAAGCTCGTAAAGGAAGATGTGTACACCTCGATCCACATCGAGGAATATGAGTCCGAAGCGCGGGATACCAAGCTCGGACCGGAAGAAATCACGCGCGACATCCCGAACGTCGGGGAGGAAGCGCTGAAGAATCTCGACGAGCGCGGAATCATCCGCGTCGGCGCCGAGATCGCAGCCGGCGACATCCTGGTCGGCAAGGTGACGCCGAAGGGCGTGACCGAGCTGACCGCGGAAGAGCGCCTGCTGCATGCGATCTTCGGCGAGAAGGCGCGCGAAGTGCGCGACACCTCGCTGCATGTGCCGCACGGCACCGACGGCATCGTCGTCGACGTGAAGGTATTCACCCGCGAGAACGGCGACGAGCTGCCGCCCGGAGTCAATCAGCTGGTGCGCGTCTACATCGCGCAGAAGCGGAAGATCTCCGAAGGCGACAAGATGGCCGGACGCCACGGCAACAAAGGGGTCGTCGCCCGCATTCTGCCGGAGGAAGACATGCCCTTCATGCCGGACGGCACGCCGGTTCAGGTCGTGCTGAACCCGCTCGGGGTTCCGTCCCGGATGAACATCGGCCAGGTGCTGGAGGTCCATCTCGGCATGGCGGCGAGAAGCCTCGGCATCCACGTGGCTACGCCGGTCTTCGACGGGGCGCATGAAAATGACGTGTTCGACACGATGGTCGAAGCCGGCATGCAGCGCAACGGCAAGACGAAGCTGTACGACGGCCGTACCGGCGAGTCGTTCGAGCGCGAAGTCACCGTCGGCGTCATGTACATGATCAAGCTGGCGCACATGGTCGACGACAAGATTCATGCCCGTTCGACCGGTCCGTACTCCCTCGTCACCCAACAGCCTCTCGGCGGCAAGGCCCAGTTCGGCGGCCAGCGGTTCGGGGAGATGGAAGTATGGGCGCTGGAAGCCTACGGCGCCGCGTATACGCTGCAAGAAATTTTGACCGTGAAGTCCGACGACGTGGTCGGCCGCGTCAAAACCTACGAATCCATCGTCAAAGGCGAGAACGTGCCGGAGCCGGGCGTGCCCGAATCCTTCAAGGTTCTCATCAAGGAACTGCAAAGTCTTGGCATGGACGTCAAGATTCTCTCCGAGAACGAAGAGGAGATCGAAATGAAAGAGCTCGACGACGAGGACGACGTCAGCGGAGATAAGCTGAACCTCAATCTCGAAGGCGCGGAATACGGCGTCGAATAACTCCCGGTTCCCATTTATCGCAGCCTGAACGGGCTGTCCCATAATTTTCGCTTGGCCCAAGCGCCCCGGTGTTCGTTCATGAAGCCCGGGGCCTTCGGCAAGCCACCGTGTCATTTCCGTTTCCCTATGCTTTTCAATCTTGAGGAGGGTTGCTCCTTGATCGACGTAAACAATTTCGAATACATGAAAATCGGCCTCGCCTCTCCGGAGAAGATTCGCTCCTGGTCCCGCGGCGAAGTCAAGAAGCCGGAAACGATCAACTACCGCACGCTGAAGCCGGAAAAGGAAGGCCTCTTCTGCGAGAAGATTTTCGGACCGACCAAGGACTGGGAATGCCACTGCGGCAAGTACAAGAGAGTCCGCTACAAAGGCGTCGTCTGCGACCGCTGCGGCGTCGAAGTCACCCGCCAGAAGGTCCGCCGCGAACGCATGGGCCACATTGAGCTGGCCGCTCCGGTCTCGCATATCTGGTACTTCAAGGGCATCCCGAGCCGCATGGGTCTCGCTCTCGACATGTCTCCCCGCTCCTTGGAGGAAGTCATTTATTTTGCTTCGTATGTGGTCACCGATCCGGGAGACACGCCGCTGGAGAAGAAGCAGCTGCTTTCCGAGAAGGAATACCGCAGCTACCGCGAAAAATACGGCTATGCATTCCAGGCCGGCATGGGAGCGGAAGCCGTCAAGAAGCTCCTGCAGGACATCGACCTCGACCGTGAGCTGGAGATGCTGAAGGAAGAGTTGCGCTCGGCTCAGGGGCAGCGCCGCAACCGCGCTATCAAGCGGCTCGAAGTCATCGAGGCGTTCCGCAATTCGAAGAACAAGCCGGATTGGATGGTCCTCGACGTGCTGCCGGTCATCCCCCCGGAGCTTCGTCCGATGGTCCAACTGGATGGCGGCCGTTTCGCCACCTCCGACTTGAACGATCTATACCGCCGCGTCATCAACCGCAACAACCGCCTGAAAAGACTGCTTGACCTGGGCGCTCCCGACATCATCGTGCAGAACGAGAAGCGGATGCTCCAGGAAGCCGTCGATGCCCTGATCGACAACGGCCGCCGCGGCCGCCCGGTGACGGGGCCCGGCAACCGTCCGCTGAAGTCGCTGTCGCATATGCTGAAGGGCAAACAGGGGCGTTTCCGCCAGAACCTGCTCGGCAAGCGCGTCGACTATTCCGGCCGTTCCGTTATCGTCGTCGGCCCGAACCTGAAGATGTACCAATGCGGTCTTCCGAAGGAAATGGCGCTCGAGCTGTTCAAGCCGTTTGTCATGAAGGAACTGGTCAACAAGGGACTCGCCCACAACATCAAAAGCGCGAAGCGCAAGGTTGAGCGCAGCAGCGCCGAAGTGTGGGACGTTCTCGAAGAAGTCATCAGGGAGCACCCGGTTCTCCTGAACCGCGCCCCCACGCTGCACCGCCTCGGGATCCAGGCCTTCGAGCCGATTCTCGTGGAAGGCAAGGCGATCAAGCTTCATCCGCTCGTCTGTACGGCATACAACGCCGACTTTGACGGCGACCAGATGGCCGTACACGTTCCGCTCTCAGCGGAAGCGCAGGCAGAAGCCCGGCTGCTCATGCTCGCCTCCGGCAATATCCTGAACCCGAAGGACGGCAAGCCGGTCGTTACTCCTTCACAGGATATGGTTCTCGGCAGTTTCTACCTTACCCTGTCCGACAAGGACGCGCCGGGAACGGGCTCCGTGCTGGGCTCGATTCACGAAGCCGTCTCCCTGTACCAACGGGGCATCGCTTCGCTGCATGCCGTTGTAGCGGTTCCCTCCCGCATCCTGCACAAGACGAGCTTCACGCCGGAGCAGCAGAATGCCATGATGATCACAACGATCGGGAAGATCATCTTCAACGAGATCTACCCGGACGATTTCCCTTACATCAACGAAGCGACCAAGGAAAATCTCCTGAACGGCATCTCCGACAAGCACTTTGTGTTTGAAAAGGGCGCTAATATCCAGGAGCGCATCAAGAACGCTCCGGAAACGAAGGGCGTCGGCAAGGAATACCTCGGCTCGATCATCGCCGAATGCTTCCGTCGCTACAGGACGACGGAAACCTCGGTCATTCTCGACCGGATCAAGCAGAACGGCTTCACCTACTCGACCAAGGCGGGGATTTCCATCGCCGTCTCCGACGTGACGATTCCGCCGAACAAGGCGCAGATCATCGCCGATTCCGACGAGAAGGTCCGCACGGTCACCAACCAGTACCGCCGCGGCCTGATCACCGACGAAGAGCGCTATACCCGCGTCATCGCCATCTGGAGCCGTACGAAGGATGAGCTGACCGATATCCTGATGAAGTCGCTCGACAAGTTCAATTCCATCAACATGATGGTCGAATCGAAGGCGCGCGGCAACAAATCGCAGATCACTCAGCTCGGCGGCATGCGCGGCCTGATGGCCACGCCGACCGGACGGATCTATGAGCTGCCGATCATCTCCAACTTCCGCGAAGGCCTGACGGTGTTGGAATACTTCATTTCCACCCACGGCGCCCGCAAGGGTCTTGCCGATACGGCGCTTCGCACCGCCGACTCCGGTTACCTGACCCGCCGCCTCGTCGACGTCGCGCAGGACGTCATCGTCCGCGAGGATGACTGCGGCACCGACAAAGGCTTCTCGGTCAGCCGGATCCAGGACGGCAAGGAGGTCATCGAGGACCTGTACGACCGGATCGAAGGCCGCTACGCCTTCGAGACCGTCAAGCATCCGCAGACGGGCGAAATCATCGTCCGCCGCAACGAGCTGATCGAGCCGCAAATCGCCGAAGAGATCATCAAGGCCGGCATCGACAGGGTGCAGATCCGCTCCGTGCTCAGCTGCCGCGCCCGCCATGGCGTCTGCAAGAAGTGCTACGGCCGCAACCTGGCGACCGGCGACCATGTGGAAATCGGCGAAGCGGTCGGCATCATCGCCGCCCAGTCCATCGGCGAACCGGGAACTCAGCTGACGATGCGCACGTTCCACACCGGCGGCGTAGCCGGCGATGATATCACGCAAGGTCTTCCGCGTATCCAGGAATTGTTCGAAGCCCGGAATCCGAAGGGCCAGGCGATCATCTCCGAGATCGACGGCGTCGTGAAGGACATTCGCGAAGCCAAGGACCGCCGCGAGATCGAAATCCAGGGCGAAGCGGAATCGAAGGTATACTCCGTCACCTACGGCTCGCGCATCCGCGTCTTCAAGGACCAGCAGGTGGAAGCCGGCGACGAGCTCACCGAAGGCTCCATCGACCCGAAGGATATGCTCCGCATCAAGGGCATCCGCGGCGTGCAGAACTATATCCTCCAGGAAGTTCAGCGCGTTTACCGGAACCAAGGGGTAGAAATCAACGACAAGCATGTCGAAGTCATGATCCGGCAAATGCTGCGCAAGATCCGCGTCATCGACGCGGGACACACGACGCTTCTGCCCGGCTCCTTCGTCGATATGCACGAATATGAAGCGGCGAACCTGGAGGCGCTCCTGAACGGCGATGAGCCGGCGGTGGCCAAACCGGTTCTGCTTGGGATCACGAAGGCGTCGCTCGAAACGGATTCCTTCCTTTCGGCTGCGTCCTTCCAGGAAACAACCCGCGTGCTCACCGATGCCGCCATCAAGGGCAAAGTGGACCAACTGCTCGGCCTCAAGGAGAACGTCATCATCGGCAAGCTGATTCCGGCCGGAACGGGAATGTCTCGTTACCGCAGCATCCGCTTGAGCGACGCGAGCGGCACGCTCTCCGAGCCGGAAGGCGGCGAGCATGAAGCGGAAACGGCCGAACAGGCCGCTGCGGTCGAAGTTCAGTAAGGAACTGCGCTGAACGAACATGCCGGGAGAACACAAGAAGACATGCAACAATCGGACAGTTAGCGACAAAATCGAGATACGTTAGAGTTAGGCGCAGCTCTTAAGTACCATCCACAGGTGGATAACTCCTGGCCGAAGTCAAGAAAAGTTCGAATTCCGTGCAGCAAGCCCGAACTTTTCTTGACACGGTTCCGGGTAAATGCTATCATATCGAAGTGTGCCAAAATCGAAAAGTTTCCCTGTACTTTGGAGGATATGATTTCTATGTCTTATGATAAAGTAAAACAGGCCTCGAAGCTCCGTATTGGCACAAAGCAGGCGACAAGAATGATCGAGCTTGGAGAAGCGACTGAAGTCTTCGTTGCCAAAGATGCGGATCTGCGTCTCACCGGAAAAGTAGTGAATCTCTGCAGGAAATGTGGAGTGGAAGTTACTTACGTCGATTCCATGAAGCAGCTTGGCAAAGCATGCGGAATTGAAGTGGGAGCCGCTGTGGCGGCAGTTGCATATGAATGAAGGGCCTTATCGTTTTTGTTGTCGGGAAGCCGGCGGCAAAAACGTTTCCTTTGTCCAATTGCGACTCGCCTGGATCTGTGGGCTTGCAATACAAGGTTTCAAGAATGACTGGAAGGGGGTGCTGAAATGCCGACAATCAATCAATTGGTTCGTAAGGGCCGCAAAGCCAAGGTGGTTAAATCCAAATCGCCCGCTCTGCAAATTGGCTTCAACGCACTGAAGAGGGAAGAAACCGACCTGAGCGCACCGCAAAAACGCGGAGTCTGCACTCGTGTCGGTACGATGACGCCGAAAAAACCGAACTCCGCTCTCCGCAAGTACGCCCGTGTACGTCTGTCCAACCGGATCGAAGTTACCGCTTATATCCCGGGGATCGGCCACAACCTGCAGGAACACAGCGTCGTGCTGGTTCGCGGCGGCCGTGTCAAGGACTTGCCAGGTGTTCGTTATCACATCGTTCGCGGAGCTCTTGATACCGCTGGTGTCAACAACCGCAAACAAGCCCGTTCCAAATACGGAGCGAAACGTCCCAAAGCCGCCAAGAAATAAGGCGCTTGATGAGGGCGCTGAACACGAAGTGATTGATTCCGTATGAAAGGGGGATAACTATGCCGCGCAAAGGTCCTGTCACACGCAGAGACGTGCTGCCTGATCCCATATACAACAGCAAACTGGTCACCCGCCTGATCAACCGCATCATGATCGACGGCAAGCGAGGAACCGCCCAGAAGATCCTGTACAACGCGTTCACGCTGATTCAAGAGCGCACCGGCAAGGATTCGATGGAAGTGTTTGAGCAAGCGATCAAGAACATTATGCCGGTTCTGGAGGTCAAAGCCCGCCGTGTCGGCGGCTCCAACTACCAGGTCCCGGTTGAAGTTCGTCCGGAACGCCGCACCACCCTCGGTCTCCGTTGGCTGGTGAACTATTCTCGCCTCCGCGGGGAGAAGACGATGGAAGAGCGTCTGGCCGCCGAGATCATCGACGCCAGCAACAACACCGGCGCTTCTGTCAAGAAACGCGAAGACACGCACAAGATGGCGGAAGCCAACAAAGCGTTCGCCCACTACCGCTGGTAAGCCCTCCGGTGCAACCGGGTTAAACGAAAGGAGAATACCCCATGGCAAGAGAGTTCTCCTTGAAAGATACGCGTAACATCGGGATCATGGCTCACATTGATGCCGGGAAGACCACCACGACGGAACGGATCTTGTTCTACACCGGCCGTACTCACAAGATCGGGGAAGTGCACGAAGGCGCTGCCACGATGGACTGGATGGAGCAGGAACAAGAGCGCGGCATCACGATCACGTCTGCCGCGACCACTGCCCAGTGGAAGGGACATCGCATCAATATCATCGATACCCCGGGACACGTCGACTTCACCGTTGAAGTTGAACGCTCCCTGCGCGTTCTGGATGGAGCAGTGGGTGTGTTCAGTGCCAAAGAAGGCGTTGAACCGCAATCCGAGACGGTATGGCGCCAAGCCGACCGCTACGGAGTGCCCCGCATCGCTTACGTCAACAAGATGGACATCATCGGTGCCGACTTCCTCGGAGCCGTGCAGCAAATGCGCGAAAAGCTCGGAGCGAATGCCGTGCCGATTCAACTTCCGATCGGAGCGGAAAATGATTTCGTCGGCATCATCGACTTGATCGATAACGTTGCCCACGTGTATCATGACGATCTCGGGAAAGATTACGACACAGTTGAAATCCCGGCCGATCTGAAAGAAAAGGCTGCCGAGCTGCGTTTGGAGCTCGTGGAGAAGGTTGCCGAGCTGGACGAAGAGCTCACGATGAAGTACCTGGAAGGCGAAGAGATCTCCGTTCCGGAGCTCAAGGCTGCTCTCCGCAAGGGTACCTGCGAAGTGAAGATCTTCCCGGTCATCTGCGGCTCCTCCTACCGCAACAAAGGGGTTCAGCCGATGCTGGACGCTGTCGTCGACTACCTGCCCGCTCCGATCGATGTTCCGGACATCAAGGGACATCTGGAAGACGGCAGCGAAGTTACGCGCAAATCGGCTGACAACGAGCCGTTTTCCGCGCTCGCCTTCAAAATCGCCACGGACCCCTATGTCGGTCGCCTGACTTTCTTCCGTGTGTATTCCGGCGTTTTGAACTCCGGTTCCTACGTCCTGAACGCCACGAAGAACAAGCGCGAACGCATCGGCCGCATCCTTCAGATGCATGCCAACAGCCGTCAAGAAATCCAGGAAGTCTATTCCGGCGACATTGCGGCTGCCGTAGGCCTGAAGGACACGACCACCGGGGACACCCTGTGCGACGAGAAACACCCCGTTATCCTGGAATCCATGAACTTCCCGGATCCGGTTATCTCCATCGCCGTCGAACCGAAGACCAAAGCCGACCAAGACAAGATGGGCATCGCCCTTTCCAAGCTGGCGGAAGAAGATCCGACGTTCCGGTACTACACGGACGAAGAAACCAACCAGACGATCATCCAGGGGATGGGCGAACTCCACCTTGAGATCATCGTCGACCGGATGCTGCGCGAATTTAAGGTGGAAACCAACGTGGGCAAGCCCCAGGTTGCTTACCGCGAAACGTTCCGCTCTTCGGCTAAGGTGGAAGGCAAATTCGTTCGTCAATCCGGCGGCCGCGGTCAATACGGCCACGTATGGATCGAATTCGCACCGCGCGAAGCGGGCGAAGGCTTCCTGTTTGAGAACAAGATCGTCGGCGGCGTCGTACCGCGCGAATACATCGCTCCGGTTCAGGCCGGTATCGAAGAGTCGATGAAGAACGGCGTTCTCGCCGGCTTCCCGCTCGTCGATATCAAAGCGACGATTTTTGACGGATCGTACCATGACGTCGACTCCAATGAAATGGCGTTTAAAATCGCCGGCTCGATGGCCCTCAAGGCCGCCAAGGACAAGTGCAACCCCGTCCTGCTCGAGCCGATCATGAAGGTCGAAGTCACCGTTCCGGAAGAGTACATGGGCGACGTAATGGGCGACCTGAACTCCCGCCGCGGACGCATCGAAGGGATGGACGCCCGTCACGGCGCCCAGATCATCCGCGCGAAGGTGCCGCTGTCCGAAATGTTTGGTTACTCGACCACCCTACGTTCCCGGACGCAAGGACGCGGCGTTTACTCGATGGAAATCTCCCACTACGAAGAAGTGCCGAAGTCCATTTCCGAAGAAATCGTGGCCAAGCACAAAGGTGCATAACCATCATAACCAGTTAAATTAAGGAGGAATCGTTTCAATGGCTAAAGCTAAATACGAACGCACGAAGCCGCACATGAACATCGGTACCATCGGTCACGTCGACCATGGCAAGACGACCCTGACGGCAGCGATCACCACCGTTCTCTCCAAGAAGTACGGCGGCGCAGCTGTAGCTTTCGACCAGATCGACAAGGCTCCGGAAGAACGCGAACGCGGCATCACGATCTCCACGGCTCACGTTGAATACGAAACGGCTAAACGCCATTACGCTCACGTTGACTGCCCGGGACACGCCGACTATGTCAAGAACATGATCACCGGTGCCGCTCAGATGGACGGCGCGATCCTGGTTGTATCCGCAGCTGACGGCCCGATGCCGCAGACCCGCGAACACATCCTCCTGTCCCGTCAGGTAGGCGTAGCTTACATCGTCGTCTTCATGAACAAGTGCGACATGGTAGAAGACGAAGAACTGCTCGAACTGGTCGAAATGGAAATCCGCGACCTGCTCAGCGAATATGAATTCCCGGGCGACGACACGCCGATCATCCGCGGATCCGCTCGCGAAGCTCTGCAGAATCCGGAAGGTCCGTGGGCCGAGAAGATCGTTGAACTGTTCGATCAGATCGAAGCTTACATTCCGCTGCCGGAACGTCAAACCGACAAGCCCTTCCTCATGCCGGTCGAAGACGTGTTCACGATCACCGGTCGCGGTACGGTTGCTACCGGCCGTGTAGAACGCGGTACGGTTAAAGTCGGCGACGAAGTTGAAATCGTCGGGATCGCCGAAGCTACCCGTAAGACGATTGTTACGGGCGTGGAAATGTTCCGCAAGCTGCTTGACTCCGCTCAAGCCGGCGACAACATCGGCGCACTGCTGCGCGGCGTTGACCGCAAGGACATCGAACGCGGTCAGGTTCTTGCCAAGACCGGTTCCGTTAAGCCGCACACCACGTTCACCTCTTCCGTATACGTCCTGACCAAGGAAGAAGGCGGCCGGCACAAACCGTTCTTCTCCGGCTACCGTCCGCAGTTCTTCTTCCGGACGACCGACGTAACGGGTGTTATCCACCTGCCGGAAGGAACCGAAATGGTTATGCCTGGCGACAACATCACGGTTACCGTGGAACTGATCGCTCCGGTTGCTATCGAAGAAGGAACCAAGTTCACGATTCGTGAAGGCGGCCGTACGGTTGGCGCAGGTTCCGTAGTAGCCATCACCAAATAAGCTTTTCTTCTATAGAAGAAAGCATAGAACCCCTGCCTCGGCGGGGGTTCCTTTTCAATTTCGGGGGATTTCTATAAACCCCGCATCTTTTTCTTGCTTTTTATCTGGGTCTTGTTATATAATAGTGAGCGTTGGTCTGTGACGTTGCGATGATGCGGGAGGTTGCCGATACACCCGGCCCCTTTGCCATTGGCAGGGGTATTGGATAATTTCCGCGGAGTATGTCCGATTACAAAATTGGGCGATAGAAGGAGGGACTCATATGGCAAAGCAAAAGATTCGTATCCGCTTGAAGGCATACGATCACAGGATTCTTGACCAGTCCGCAGAAAAAATCGTTGAAACGGCAAAACGTACCGGTGCAGGTGTATCGGGACCGATTCCGTTGCCGACCGAAAAACAGGTCATCACGATTCTTCGTGCGGTACACAAGTACAAGGATTCGCGGGAACAATTCGAAATGCGCACGCATAAGCGCTTGATCGACATTGTCAACCCAACCCCGCAAACGGTCGACGCGCTTATGCGTTTGGACCTGCCGTCCGGCGTGGACATTGAGATCAAGCTTTAATAGTAGAAGCGAATTATCCACATGTGAATGAAACGAGGTGTCAACATGACAAAAGGTATCTTAGGTAAAAAACTGGGCATGACTCAAGTTTTTGCTGCCGATGGCACGGTTACTCCGGTAACCGTCATCCTGGCCGGTCCCTGCGTAGTCCTCCAGAAGAAAGACGTGGAGAACGACGGCTACGAAGCGATCCAGATCGGCTTTGACGATAAGAAGCACCCCATCAAACCTGAGCTGGGCCACTCGAAAAAAGCTGGCGCAGCCCCTAAGCGCTACATTAAAGAATTCCGCGGGATAACATTGTCTGAGTATGAAGTTGGCCAGGAACTCAAGGCCGACGTGTTCTCCGAAGGCGAATTCGTTGATGTCACGGGCACTTCCAAGGGCAAAGGGTTCCAAGGCAACATTAAGCGTTGGGGACAACATACCGGACCGATGGCTCACGGCTCCCGCTATCACCGCGGACCGGGTTCCATGGGCTCCATTCAAGCGAACCGAGTGCCGAAGGGCAAGCACCTTCCGGGTCACATGGGCGTAGAAACCGTAACCCTGCAGAATCTGCAAGTGGTGAAGGTCGATACGGAACGCAACGTTCTGCTCGTTAAGGGTTCCATTCCGGGCCCTAAAAATAGCTACGTCTCTGTCAAATCGACAGTCAAAAAGTAAGAAAGCAGAAAGGAGGATCACCATGCCTAAAGTAGCAGTATACAACGTTAGCGGATCGGAAGTAGGCGAGATCGAACTGTCCGAATCCGTGTTCGGGATTGAACCCAACGTACACGTGCTTCATTCGGCTGTCGTCATGCAGCAGGCTTCACTGCGCGCCGGTACGCATAGCACCAAAGGCCGTTCGGAAGTTCGTGGCGGCGGACGCAAGCCGTGGAAACAAAAAGGAACTGGCCGTGCCCGTCAAGGCTCCATCCGCGCTCCCCAATGGAAGGGCGGCGGAATCGTATTCGGTCCGACTCCCCGCAGCTATTCTTACAAGCTGCCGAAGAAAGTTCGCCGTCTCGCAATCAAATCCGCACTGTCTTCCAAAGTGATCGACAACAACATTCTCGTTCTGGATCAACTGACCCTGAACGCTCCGAAGACGAAGGAAATCGTCTCCTTGCTGAAGAACCTGAAGGCTGACCGCCGCGCGCTGGTCGTTACCGGGGATTTCAACGAGAACGTCGCTCTGTCCGCCCGCAACATTCCGGGCGTGAAGTTCGTCAGCGCAACCGGCATCAACGTCCTCGACGTCATGCTGCATGACAAGCTGATCATCACCAAGGAAGCGGTCGAGAAAGTACAGGAGGTGCTGGCGTAATGAAGGATCCCCGCGATATTATCAAGCGCCCGGTCATTACCGAACGTACCAGCGACCTGATGGCCATGAAGAAGTATGTCTTCGAAGTGGACATCCGCGCCAACAAGACCGAAATCAAGCAGGCTGTCGAAGCGATCTTCAAGGTGAAGGTCGTGAGCGTCAACACGCTCCGCATGCCGGCTAAGCCGAAGCGCTACGGCCGTTACAACGGCTTCCGCCCGGAATGGAAAAAAGCCATCGTGGCCCTTTCCCCGGAAAGCAAAGAACTCGAATTCTTTGAAACCGTGTAAGACCACTATCTTTCGAGTAAGGAGGGAACCCAAGTGCCCGTAAAAAAATACAAACCGACTTCGCCGGCCCGTCGTTCGATGTCCGTTTCGACGTTCGAAGACATCACCACGAACGTGCCGGAGAAATCTTTGCTTGCGCCCTTGAGCAAGAAGGCTGGCCGCAACAACCAAGGCAAGATCACGGTTCGCCATCAGGGCGGCGGAGCGAAGCGCAAATACCGGATTATCGATTTCAAGCGGAACAAAGATGGAATACCCGGTCGCGTTGCTACGATCGAGTATGATCCGAACCGCTCGGCCAACATCGCTTTGATTCATTATGTCGACGGGGAAAAGCGCTACATCATCGCTCCGAAAGGCCTGAAGGTCGACGATGTGATCACGTCCGGCGCCGGCTCCGACATCAAGGTAGGCAACGCTCTGCCGCTGGAGAACATCCCGGTCGGTACCGTTATCCACAATATCGAGCTGAAGCCCGGCAAGGGCGGCCAACTGGTTCGCGCAGCCGGCACGGAAGCTCAGCTTCTCGGTAAAGAAGAAGAGTACGTCACGATCCGCCTTTCCTCCGGCGAGGTTCGCCGCGTGCTGAAGGTTTGCCGCGCTACGATCGGTTCCGTCGGCAACGGCGACCACGAGCTCGTCAAGCTGGGCAAAGCCGGCCGCGCCCGCCACATGGGCAAGCGCCCGGAAGTCCGCGGTGTCGTCATGAACCCGGTGGACCATCCGCACGGCGGTGGCGAAGGCCGCGCTCCGATCGGCCGCAAATCGCCTTTGTCTCCTTGGGGCAAACCGACTCTCGGCTACAAGACCCGCAAGAAGAACAAAGCTTCCAACAAGTATATTGTACGCCGTCGCACGAAATAAGAATGCACGAGATAAGGCTTATGGAAGGGAGGAGCTTCAATGGGACGCAGCTTGAAAAAAGGGCCTTTTGTGGACAGCTACCTGCTTAAGAAAGTCGAACAGGTCGGAGACACCACCGCCCGCAAAGTGGTGATCAAGACTTGGTCGCGCCGTTCCACGATTTTTCCGCAGTTCATCGGACATACGTTCGCGGTGTACGACGGCAAAAAACATGTTCCCGTGTACGTAACGGAAGACATGGTGGGACATAAGCTCGGCGAGTTTGCCCCGACGCGCACATACAAAGGGCATACGGACGACGACAAGAAGACCGGCAAACGCTAAAACCGGTCTCTCCCAGACCGGTTTTGCTTAAGGCGCTGGACGCACACATTGATTTCAACGGTATGAGAGGAGGTTTATCCCATGCAAGCAACTGCTAATGCGAAGTTCATCCGCATCGCTCCCCGTAAGGCCCAGCTGGTCATCGACCTGATCCGCGGCAAGGAAGTGGGCGAGGCGATTGCGATTCTGCGCAACACGCCGCGTGCCGCATCCCCGATCCTGGAGAAGCTCCTGAACTCGGCGATTGCCAACGCGGAGCACAACTACTCGCTTGATCCGAACAAACTGGTTGTTTCGCAGGCCTATGTCAACCAGGGCCCGACGATGAAACGGTTCCGGGAGCGCGCCATGGGTCGCGCAAGCCGCATCAATAAACGCACGAGCCACATCACCTTGGTGGTATCCGAAAAATAAGGAGGGAAAACGTGTGGGTCAAAAAGTAAACCCGATCGGTCTCCGCATCGGCATTATCCGTGATTGGGAATCCAAATGGTACGCTGGCAAAGATTACGGCACCCTGCTGATGGAAGACGTCAAGATCCGTGAATACCTGAAGGGAAAGCTGAAGGATTCTTCCGTTTCCCATATCGATATCGAACGCGCGGCTAACCGCGTCAATGTCACCATCCATACGGCCAAGCCGGGTATGGTTATCGGCAAAGGCGGCGTTGAAGTGGAAAACATCCGCACGCACCTGTCCAGTCTGACAAACAAGAAGGTTCACATCAATATCACGGAAATCAAAAACCCCGAGCTCGACGCGATCCTCGTTGCCGAAAGCATCGCCCAGCAGCTGGAGCGCCGCGTGTCTTTCCGCCGCGCCATGAAGCAAGCGATCCAAAGAACGATCCGATCGGGAGCCAAAGGAATCAAAACCTCGGTAAGCGGCCGTCTGGGCGGAGCGGAAATCGCCCGTACCGAAGGCTACAGTGAAGGCACCGTACCGCTGCACACGTTGCGCGCGGATATCGACTACGGAACCGCTGAAGCACACACCACCTACGGTCGGATCGGCGTCAAAGTCTGGATCTACCGCGGCGAGGTTCTTCTTACGGCGAAGAAGAAGGCTGTTCGGGAAGGAGGAAACTAATCATGTTAGTACCAAAACGCGTCAAGCACCGCAAGGAGCACCGTGGTACGATGAAGGGTAACGCCAAGGGCGGAACCGAAGTATCCTTCGGTGAATATGGCCTGAAGGCACTCGAACCGGCTTGGGTCACCAACCGTCAGATCGAGGCTGCCCGTATCGCCATGACCCGTTACATCAAGCGCGGCGGTAAAGTCTGGATCAAGATCTTCCCGTCCAAGCCGGTTACGCAGAAGCCCCTAGAAGTCCGTATGGGTTCCGGTAAAGGTAACGTCGAAAAGTGGGTTGCTGTCGTAAAGCCCGGCAAAATCCTGTTCGAACTGGCAGGCGTTAGCGAAGAGACTGCCCGCGAAGCGATGCGTCTCGCCGCTCACAAGCTGCCCATCAAGACGAAGTTTGTAAAACGCGAAGAACTGGGTGGTGAAGCAGAATGAAGGCTAGCGATCTCCGCAACCTGACCTCGGCCGAAATTGAGCAGAAAGTGTCCGGGTTCAAGGAAGAGCTGTTCAACCTCCGTTTCCAGCTGGCCACCGGCCAATTGGATAACCCGACTCAAATCCGCAATGTGCGCAAGGAAATCGCACGGGCCAAAACCATTTTGCGCGAAAGGGAACTCGGAATCGGATAATCCGTTCCAAGTCCAGAGAGGAGGATGAAACATGGCAGAACGCAAGGAACGCAAGGTTCAAGTCGGCAAGGTCGTGAGCGACAAGATGGACAAAACCGTCGTGGTGGCCGTTGAAACCTACAAAAAGCACAGCTTGTACCACAAGCGGATCAAATACACGAAGAAGTTCAAGGCTCATGATGAACTGAACGAAGCCAAGATCGGCGATACGGTGAAGATCATGGAAACCCGCCCGTTGTCCAAGGACAAGAGCTGGAGACTGGTTGAAATCGTCGAGAAAGCAGTCATCATCTAAAGGCCTAACGAAGCCGAAAGGAGGGTATCCCCATGATTCAACCTTTATCCCGTTTGAATGTCGCCGACAACTCGGGCGCCAAGCAGCTGATGTGTATTCGCGTGCTGGGCGGAACCGGACGTCGCGTAGGACATATCGGTGATACGATTATCTGCTCCGTCAAAGAAGCAACACCAGGCGGCGTTGTCAAGAAGGGCGATGTAGTGAAGGCGGTTATCGTCCGTACGAAGTTTGGTGCTCGCCGCAAAGACGGCTCCTATATTTCCTTCGACGAAAATGCAGCGGTCGTCATCAAGGACGACAAGAGCCCCCGCGGAACCCGTATTTTTGGACCGGTTGCCCGTGAGCTCCGCGACCGCGACTTCATGAAGATCGTTTCCCTGGCTCCGGAAGTCATCTAAGACAGGGACCCTTTTATCCGCCATTAGGAGGTGTAACCGAAGATGCCGAAAGCAAAGAAGAAGCTGGAATCCCACAGCAACAAGCTTCATGTCAAAAAAGACGATACGGTATTTGTCATTACCGGTAAAGATAAAGGCAAGAAAGGCCGCGTGCTCGCCGCTTATCCCCGTGAGAACCGCGTGCTGGTCGAAGGGGTCAACATGGTGAAGAAGCACTCCAAGCCGACTCAGAAGAACCCGCAGGGCGGAATCCTTCACCAGGAAGCTCCGATTCACGTGTCGAACGTCATGCTCGCCGATCCAAAGAGCGGCAAGCCGACCCGCATTGGCTATCAAGTGCTCGACAGCGGCGAAAAAGTCCGCGTAGCGAAGCGCTCCGGAGAAGTTATTGACTAAGAAAATGCAGGAAAGGAGGAACATGTAACATGGCTGCAAGAATGAAAGATCGTTACTTAAACGAGATCACTCCTGCTCTGATGCAGAAGTTCGATTATACATCGGTTATGCAGGTACCGAAGCTGGAAAAAGTGGTCATCAACATGGGCGTAGGCGACGCTGTTGCCAACTCCAAGGTGCTTGATTCCGCGCTCCAGGACCTGCAAACCATTGCCGGTCAAAAACCCGTTATCACCCGCGCCAAGAAATCCATCGCCGGCTTCAAGCTGCGCGAAGGAATGCCCATCGGTGTGAAAGTTACCCTGCGCGGCGAACGCATGTATTACTTCCTGGATAAATTGTTCAACGTTGCTCTTCCCCGCGTCCGCGACTTCCGCGGTGTTTCCTCCAAAGCCTTCGACGGCCGTGGAAACTATACGCTGGGCCTGAAAGAACAACTGATTTTCCCGGAAATTGAATATGACAAAGTTGAGAAGATCCGCGGAATGGACGTTGTCATCGTCACAACCGCCAAAACGGACGAAGAGTCCCGTGAGCTGCTGACTCAGCTCGGCATGCCGTTCGTAAAGTAATTCCTACTATGGAGGTGGAAATCTAGTGGCAAAAACTTCGATGAAGATCAAGCAACAACGCGCTCCGAAGTTCAAGGTCCAGGCGTACACCCGTTGCGAACGCTGCGGGCGTCCCCATTCCGTCCTGCGCAAATTCAAGATTTGCCGGATTTGTTTCCGTGAATTAGCATACAAAGGCCAGATCCCTGGCGTAAAGAAAGCCAGCTGGTAATCACCCCGCTTACGGGAAGGAGGTTCGCTACATGGTAATGTCTGATCCTATTGCCGATATGCTTACGCGCATCCGCAATGCCAATATCGTCCGTCACGAAACCGTGGAAATCCCCGCTTCCAAGATCAAACGCGAAATCGCCGAGATTCTGAAACAGGAAGGCTTCATCCGTGACGCGGAATATGTTCAGGACAACAAGCACGGCATCATCCGCTTGTTCCTGAAGTATGGTTCGAACAACGAACGCGTCATCACCGGTCTGAAGAGAATCAGCAAACCGGGACTGCGCGTCTATGCGAAAAGCCAGGAGATTCCCCGCGTTCTGGGTGGGCTCGGCATCGCAATCATCTCGACGTCCAAGGGCGTCATGACGGATAAAGAAGCCCGTCAATCCAAAGCAGGCGGAGAGGTTCTCTGCTACGTTTGGTAATCGGCTAACGTGAACGAATGGAGGTGTAAACATGTCCCGTATTGGTCGTAAACCCATCGCAGTCCCCAGCGGCGTTGCCGTAACGCTCGACAACACGCTGATCACGGTGAATGGCCCGAAAGGCACCCTGTCCCGTGAGCTGCATAAAGATATGAAAGTCAGTCTGGAAGAGAACGTCATCACCGTTGAGCGCCCTTCCGACAACAAGCTGCACCGTTCCCTGCACGGAACGACCCGGAGCGTGGTTGCAAATATGGTGAGCGGAGTGACCGAAGGATTCAGTAAATCCCTCGAGCTCGTCGGCGTCGGTTACCGTGCCAACAAGAACGGCAACAAGCTGGTCCTGAACGTCGGCTACTCCCACCCGGTTGAAATCACCCCGGAAGCAGGCATCGAGTTCGAAGTGCCGGCTCAGAACAAAATTATCGTCCGCGGCATCGACAAGGAACTCGTCGGCGCAACGGCCGCCAAGGTCCGCTCCGTACGCGAACCCGAGCCGTACAAAGGCAAAGGCATCAAGTACGAAGGCGAACGGATCATCCGCAAGGAAGGCAAGGCCGGCAAGAAGAAATAAGCCAATACCCGCGCGAAGCGCGGCTTGATCCCATCAGGCAGTACCCGAAGATAAGCTGAAAGGAGTGAGTGTTCCCATGATCACCAAAGGCGACAAGAACGAAGCCCGCTTGAAACGGCACTTGCGCGTGCGCAAGAAAATTCAGGGAACGGTGGAACGCCCCCGCTTGAGCATTTACCGGTCCTCCAAGCACATGTACGCTCAGATCATCGACGATGTCAACGGCAAGACGCTGGCAGCGGCGTCGACTCAGGATAAAGAACTCAAAGCTGTCGCAAACGGCGGAAACGTCGAAGCTGCCGAGCAGGTTGGCGCTCTGATTGCCAAGCGTGCCAAAGAAAACGGAATCGAGAAAGTCGTGTTTGACCGCGGAGGGTACCTGTACCACGGACGGATTCAAGCATTGGCCGATGCGGCTCGCGAAGCCGGACTCGAATTCTGATCCAATTTGCCAATAAGGAGGTTAAGGACTTGCGCGTAGATCCGAACACACTTGAATTAAAAGACAAAACCGTACACATTAACCGTGTTGCGAAAGTAGTCAAAGGCGGACGTCGCTTCAGCTTCAGCGCACTGGTTGTCGTCGGCGACGGCAATGGCTGGGTTGGCGCCGGGATCGGCAAAGCTTCCGAAGTCGGCGATGCGATCAAGAAGGGCATCGAAGACGCCAAGAAGAACCTGATCCATGTCCCGATCGTCGGAACGACGATCCCCCATCTGGTCACCGGACGTTTCGGTGCAGGCCGCGTTCTGCTGAAGCCGGCTTCCGAAGGTACCGGAGTGATCGCGGGCGGACCGGTTCGCGCCGTGCTTGAACTGGCCGGTGTAGGTGACATTTTGACGAAATCACTCGGTTCTTCCAACTCGATCAACATGGTCAACGCTACGTTGGAAGGCTTGCAGCGTTTGAAGCGGGCGGAAGAAGTCGCCAAACTTCGCGGCAAAACCGTTGAAGAGTTGATGGGTTAAGGAGGGGTAACCATGGCCAAGCAATTGCAAATCACCCTCGTGAAGAGCTTGATCGGACGTCCGGAGAAGCAGCGTGTTACCGTAAAAACGCTGGGACTTACGAAAATGCACCAAACGGTGCTGCATCAGGATAACCCGGCCATTCGCGGAATGGTAGGTCAAGTGAAGCACCTGGTTGAAGTTATCGAAGTAGAAGCGTAATAACGAATCAAGGCCTGCAGCCAGGCTGGCATAGAAAAGACATACAAGGAGGTGCTTGAGCGATGAAAATCCATGAACTTTCCCCGGCTCCGGGATCGACCCACGAACGCAAACGCATCGGCCGCGGTATCGGCAGCGGTACCGGCAAAACGGCGGGCAAAGGTCACAAAGGCCAAAAAGCTCGTTCCGGCGGTGGTGTTCGTCCCGGATTCGAAGGTGGACAGAACCCGTTGTATCGTCGTCTTCCGAAGCGCGGCTTCAAGAACTTTAACCGCGTGGAATACGCCGTGATCAACCTGACTGCCCTGAACGCTTTCGAGGCGGATACCGTAGTAACTCCCGAGTTGCTGCTGGAAACCGGTCTGGTCAAGAATCCCAAGGATGGGATCAAGGTATTGGGCAATGGTGATTTGGCCGTGAAGCTGACAGTCAAAGCGAATAAGTTCTCTGCTTCCGCAGTTGAGAAAATCCAAGCTGCCGGCGGTCAATCCGAGGTGATCTAATGTTCAAAACATTGTCCAACATTCTGAAGGTAGAAGATCTGCGCAAAAAGATCATTTTTACTCTTCTCTGTTTGATCGTCTACCGGATCGGGAACTTTATTCCATCACCCAACATCAATTCCGCGGCGCTGAAAGCTCTTGATGAACAGGGCAGCAGCGTCTTCGGTTTGGCGAACACCTTTTCGGGCGGAGCGCTGTTCCGCTTCTCCATTTTTGCAATGGGGATTATGCCTTACATCACGTCGTCGATCATTGTTCAACTCCTCTCCATGGACGTCATTCCGAAGTTTGCGGAATGGGCCAAGGAGGGAGAGAGCGGACGGCGGAAGCTGGCCCAGTTCACCCGTTACGGTACGATCGTCCTGGGTCTGATTCAAGGCTTCGGCACGGCGGTCGGTTTCAACAACCTGGTGCGGACCGGAGCCGGAACCATCGTCGTCGATCCGAAGTTCTCGACGTATGCGCTGATCGCGCTCGTGCTCACGGCCGGCACGGCGTTCCTGATGTGGCTCGGTGAGCAGATCACCGAGAAGGGCGTCGGCAACGGGATTTCCATCCTGATCTTCGCCGGGATCGTAGCGAACCTGCCGACGGGACTCCGCCAGTTGACCCAGCAGATGTTCATCGACGCCGGCGACAAGCTGTTCCTCAACATCGTCAAATTCGTGGTGCTGCTCATCGTGGTCATCGCCATCGTGGCCGGAGTCATTTACGTCCAGCAGGGCGTGCGGAAGATTCCGGTACAGTACGCGAAGCGCGTGGTCGGACGCAAGATGTACGGCGGGCAATCCACCCACATTCCGATGAAGGTCAATGCTGCCGGTGTTATTCCGGTCATTTTCGCGGTATCGCTGCTCATGTTCCCGGCGACCATCGCCCAGTTCTGGAGCGGCAAGCATTGGGCTCAATGGATTCAACACAACATTACGATTCAAGAACCGGCGGGAATCGGCATCACGCTGTACATCCTGCTGATCATCGGCTTCACCTTCTTCTATACCTTCGTTCAGATGAATCCGCAGCAGATGGCGGAGAACATGAAGAAGAACGGCGGTTACATTCCGGGTATCCGTCCCGGCAAGACCACTGAGGTTTACCTGACGCGGGTCATGACGAGACTGACACTAGCGGGAGCCTTGTTCCTGGCGGTAATCTCCGTGCTTCCTCTGATCTTCACGGATCTGATCGGCCTGCCGGCAAGCCTGAAGATCGGCGGCACGTCGCTCCTCATCTTGATTGGGGTTGCCCTTGAAACGATGAAGACGATCGAAAGCCAGCTGATCAAGCGCCATTACAAAGGCTTCATCAACAAGTAAAGCACGAACCGGTACTTGCCAAACACCCACGGGGAGGTGGCATACACGTGAACATCGTATTTATGGGACCCCCGGGAGCGGGAAAGGGAACACAGGCGGAGCGGATCGTGGAGAGCTACCGGATTCCGCACATCTCGACCGGAGACGCATTCCGGGTCGCCATGAAGCAGGAAACGCCACTCGGCCTGGAAGCCAAGCGCTACGTGGATCAAGGGCTGCTCGTTCCCGATGAAATCACGAACGGAATCGTCCGCGAACGGCTGCAGGAGAAAGACTGTGAGAGCGGGTTTCTCCTTGACGGCTTTCCCCGGACGATCTCTCAAGCCGAGGCGCTGGACGGCATGCTGACGGCCATGGGCAGACAGATCGATCAGGTCATCGACCTCCAGGTCGACCGCGATCAGCTTCTGGCCCGAATCACCGGACGCCGGATCTGCCGCTCTTGCGGAGCGACTTACCATGTTCTGTTCAACCCTCCCGCGAAGGAGGGCGTCTGCGACAAATGCGGCGGCGAACTGTATCAGCGTCCCGACGATACCGTTGAGAAGGTCGCGACGCGCCTTGACGAGTATATCAACAAAACCGCACCTCTTCTCGATTACTATCAGGCGAAGGGCAAACTGCGCGAGTTGAACGGCGAACAGGGCATCAACGCGGTAACGGATGAGATTCATTCCATTCTGCGGGGGCAGGCGGAATGATCATCCGCAAAACCGAGGCAGAGCTTGAATGGATGCGTGAGGCGGGCCGCATTGTCGGGAAGACCCACCGTCTCCTGGCGAAAGCGGTGCAACCGGGGATCACCACCCGGGAGCTTGACCGGATCGCGGAGGATTATATCCGAAGTCAGGGAGCAGTACCATCATTTAAAGGCTATAACGGTTTTCCTGCCAGCATCTGCGCTTCCGTCAACAATGAATTGGTACACGGCTTCCCCGGCGACCGTACGCTCCTTGAGGGCGACATCATCAGTATCGATATCGGCGCGCAGTACAAGGGTTACCACGGCGACTCGGCCTGGACCTATCCGGTAGGAGAAATTTCTCCCGCCGCGAAGAGGCTCCTGGAAGTGACCGAGGGCTCCTTGTTCGCCGGGCTCGCGGTAGCGAAGCCGGACGCGCGGCTGTTCAGCATCTCCCACGCGATTCAGACCTATGCGGAGAGTGCCGGCTTCTCCATCGTCCGCGAATACGTCGGGCATGGAGTCGGTACTAAGCTGCACGAGGAACCGCAGATCCCTAACTACGGCCCGGCTGATCGGGGACCGCAGCTGAAGCCGGGAATGGTGCTGGCGATCGAGCCGATGGTGAATGCAGGCGAGCGATATGTTCGGACGCTTGCCGACAATTGGACGGTAGTAACGGTGGACGGATCTCTCTGCGCGCACTTTGAGCATACCATCGCCATCACGGCGGATGGATATGAGATCCTGACGAAGGCCAGGTGACAGAGGATGGGCAAGGCTCAGATCGGCCAGCTCGTGCGAATCCTGCGCGGCCGCGGCCTGGAACAGTACGCTGTCATTGTCGGCATCGAAGATGCCCGGTTCGTTTGGATCGCGGATGGAGACAAACGCAAGTTTGACCAGCCGAAGAAGAAGAACGTCCTTCATCTCGAGCTCCTCGATGAGGTAAGCCGAGAGGTGGCGGATAGTCTGAACGAGACGGGACGTGTAACCAATGGAAAGCTGAGGCATGCGGTTCTCTCCTGCGGGAAGAAAGCAGGGCTCCAGCCAGAAGCGTATGAGAGAGGAGAATGAAAGTGGCCAAAGATGATGTGATTGAAGTCGAAGGCACCGTCATCGAGCCCTTGCCGAACGCCATGTTCCGCGTAGAGCTTGAGAACGGACACAAGATTCTGGCCCATGTCTCCGGCAAGATTCGGATGCACTTCATCCGCATTCTGCCCGGCGACAAGGTGACGGTGGAGCTGTCGCCTTACGATCTGACGCGCGGCCGGATCACCTACCGCTACAAATAAGCTGCACGAATCCCTTCCGTGAGGAAGAACAGATAGCCGCCGTTCAGGGCGGATGATCGAACGGCTTTCCCGCACCGGGAAGTTTGCCGTTACACACGAAGAAGCTTTCCCGCAGGCGAAGCTGCGCCGAAAAGCTTGAAGAGGAGGCAAACCCATGAAAGTCAGACCTTCGGTCAAGCCGATTTGCGAAAAATGCAAGGTCATCAAGCGCAAAGGCAATGTCATGGTCATCTGCGAAAACCCGAAACACAAGCAAAAACAAGGATAACAAGGAGGTGTAGCCTAGAATGGCTCGTATTTCTGGAGTAGACTTACCCCGTGACAAACGTGTGGAAATTGCCCTGACGTACATTTTCGGAATCGGCAAGACCACGTCGCAAAAGATTCTTGCCATGACCGAAGTAAACCCGGACACCCGCGTGCGCGATCTGACGGAAGACGAAGTCAGCCGCCTGCGCGACGCGATTGACAAGAATATCAAGGTGGAAGGCGATCTGCGCCGTGAGATCTCGCTGAACATCAAGCGTTTGGTCGAAATCGGATGCTATCGCGGTGTTCGCCACCGCCGCGGCCTGCCCGTTCGTGGGCAGCGCACGAAGACCAACGCCCGTACGCGCAAAGGTCCGCGCCGTACCGTAGCGAACAAGAAGAAATAATAAGGGGGGAAACCACTAATGGCTAAACCGAAAGCAAAAGTTGCTCGTACCAAGCGCCGCGACCGGAAGAACATTGAATCCGGAGTTGCCCATATTCGCTCTACGTTCAACAATACCATCGTCACCATCACCGACCCGCACGGAAACGCGATTTCCTGGGCCAGCTCCGGCAACATGGGCTTCAAGGGCTCGCGGAAGAGCACTCCGTTCGCCGCTCAGATGGCGGCGGAATCCGCAGCCAAGGCTGCGATGGAACATGGTATGAAATCTGTTGAAGTGATGGTCAAGGGACCGGGATCCGGGCGCGAAGCGGCCATCCGCTCTTTGCAAGCCGCCGGCCTCGAAGTGAACCTGATCAAGGACGTCACTCCGATTCCCCACAACGGCTGCCGTCCGCCGAAACGTCGTCGCGTGTAACCCAAGGATCGCTCGGTAGTATAAATATCTGAATCCTGGTTAAAGATGGTGAAGGATAGGAATACTACCAGGTTATTATCCGTTAGTAATCCCGAGGAAACGACGTTTCGAAGGAGGGCTCAGTTTCATGATAGAAATCGAAAAGCCGAAAATAGAGACCGTGACGGTGAACGAAGAAGGCAACTATGGCAAATTCGTCGTAGAACCGCTGGAGCGCGGCTATGGTACAACGCTGGGGAACTCCCTGCGCCGCATTCTGCTTTCTTCGCTTCCGGGCGCCGCCGTATCTTCCGTGCAAATCGACGGAGTTCTTCATGAATTTTCGACGATTCCGGGAGTTATGGAGGATGTTACGGAAATTATCCTTAACCTCAAGGGACTGTCGCTCAAGATTCATTCCGACGAAGAGAAGATTCTGGAGATCGACGCCGAGGGTGAAGGCCGTGTTTCCGCCGGAGACATTCGTGCCGACAGCGACGTAGAAATCCTGACCCCGGACCTCCATATCGCAACGCTTTCCCCGGACGCCCGTTTGCACATGAGAATTCATGCCAACAGGGGCCGCGGTTACGTGCAGGCGGACAAGAACAAACGGGATGACCAGCCGATTGGCGTGATCCCGATCGATTCCATCTACACGCCGATTACGCGCGTCAACTACACCGTGGAGAACACCCGGGTCGGTCAAGTGACCAACTACGACAAGCTCACGCTGGAAGTTTGGACCGACGGGAGCATTCGTCCGGAAGAAGCGGTAAGCCTCGGCGCCAAAATCCTCACCGAGCATCTGTATCTGTTCGTCGGTCTGACCGACGAAGCGAAGGATGCCGAGATCATGGTGGAGAAGGAAGAGGACAAGAAGGAAAAGGTCCTCGAGATGACCATCGAAGAGCTCGACCTTTCCGTGCGTTCTTACAACTGTCTCAAGCGGGCTGGGATCAATACCGTTCAGGAATTGATCACGAAGACCGAAGAAGACATGATGAAGGTGCGCAACCTGGGACGCAAATCTCTGGAGGAAGTTCAGGAGAAGCTCGACGAGCTGGGACTCAGCCTTCGCAGCGAAGAATAATCACTACGTACAGGAGGAGGGAACCTCATGGCATATCAAAAATTGGGTCGTGACGCGAGCGCGCGGAAAGCACTGTTCCGTGATCTTGTGACCGATCTGTTCATTTACGAGCGCATCCAGACGACGGAAGCGAAGGCGAAGGAAGTACGCTCCATCGCCGAGAAGCTGATCACCCTGTCCAAGCGCGGAGATCTGCATGCTCGCCGTCAAGTCGCCGCTTACGTTCGCCGCGAATCCGCAGGCGATCAGGACGCAATCCAGAAGCTGTTCACGGAACTGGCTACCCGCTATTCCGAACGGCAGGGCGGATACACCCGGATCTTGAAGCTGGGACCTCGCCGCGGCGATGCAGCTCCCATGGTATATCTGGAACTGGTAGACCGCGCTTAGTCGACAACGGGAAAGGGTGGACAGAATCCCCGGATTCTGCTGAAGCCCTTTTTTTGTGCAAATTTCGGAAAGTATAAATGCTGCTGCATCCTTTCTGAGGTGAAGCCCCATGCGCAACATCGCCATGCTGGTAAGCTACGACGGTACGGGCTACAATGGCTTTCAAACCCAGCCGGGCGGCAATACCGTTCAGGATAAGCTGGAGGGCGCCATTCAACAGCTTACCGGAGAGAGAACCAAGATCACCGGATCGGGACGGACGGACGCGGGCGTCCATGCGCGCGGCCAGGTGTTCAATTTTCACACCGGCTCCCGTATTCCGCTGGAACGCTGGTGTCTGGCGCTCAATTCCCGGCTGCCGGGGGATATCGTGGTCCACTCCGCCCGGGAGGTGCCGGAGGACTTCCATGCGCGGCGATCCGCCAAGCGGAAGACGTACCGGTACTCCATTCAGCGCTCCAAGTTTCCGGACGTTTTCTACCGCAATACCCGCTTTCATCACCCCCTGCCGCTGGCGGTTGACCCTATGCGCACCGCACTGGAGGCTTTCACCGGGGAGCATGATTTCACATCCTTCTGTTCCGCGCGAACACCGGTTGAATCACATGTGCGCACCATCTTCGCGGCGAGACTGCTCTCGGAGGCTTACGACGACCCGGACGATGGCGACGCAGGTGTGATCCACCTGGAGGTGACCGGCAACGGATTTTTGTACAATATGGTCCGCATCATCGCGGGGACGGTGCTCGAGGTGGGGGAGGGGAAGCGCGACCCGTCCGAGATCGCGACGATCCTGACGGCCAAAAACCGGGAGTTGGCCGGACCAACAGCCGTCCCGCACGGACTTGTCTTGTGGAAAGTAGAGTACGAGTTTTTTAGGTCAGGGCTTGATTAATGTTCGGGCGTATAGTATGATTATCATTGGTGTTTCGACTGGCTTCCCACGGCCCCGAGTTGGAATTACCGCTCATCTTTACGAACCGCATGGGCCCGTTGCCGGGTCTTTAACGAAGTTTAGGAGGATACGCAAATGAGTACCACATATATGGCGAAACCGAACGAAGTTGAGCGCAAATGGTACATTATTGATGCAGAGGGCAAAACCTTGGGGCGTATGGCTAGCGAAGCAGCGAGCATCATCCGCGGCAAGCACAAGCCGGAGTTTACTCCGAACGTGGATACCGGGGATTTCGTCATCGTCATTAATGCCAATAAGGTCGTATTGACCGGCAAGAAACTTCAAAAGAAAATGTACTACCGCCATTCTCTTTATCCCGGCGGTTTGAAAGTGACTTCCGCTCAGGACATGCTGAAGAACAAGCCGGAGCGTATGATCGAACTCGCCGTTCATGGCATGCTTCCGAAGAACCGTCTCGGAGATGCTCTGAAAACGAAGCTTAAAGTGTATGCCGGATCCGAGCATCCGCATCAAGCACAAAATCCTGAAGTCTGGGAACTTCGCGGATAATAAAGGGAGGACAGTTTCATGGCACAAGTGCAATACTATGGAACCGGTCGTCGCAAGCATTCGGTAGCGCGTGTGCGCCTCGTACCGGGTGAAGGACGCATCGTAATCAATAAGCGGGACCTGAACGATTATTTCGGTCTGGAAACGCTGAAGCTGATCGTCAAGCAACCGCTCAACCTGACCGAAACCACGTCGAAATACGACGTTCTGGTCATCGCCCATGGCGGCGGCATGTCCGGCCAAGCCGGCGCCATCCGTCATGGCATTTCTCGCGCGCTGCTCAAGGCCGATCCGGAACTCCGCGGCTCCTTGAAGAAAGCCGGCTTCCTGACCCGCGACCCGCGGATGAAGGAACGTAAGAAATACGGTCTCAAAGCCGCTCGCCGCGCCCCTCAGTTCTCGAAGCGTTAAGAGCCTTATACAGCAAAGGAATTCAAGCCTCTGGCCCACATGGGTCGGGGGCTTTTTGCATTTGTACTAATTTGATCATAATTGGCGGGCTCCCCCTCCGTTTGGGATGCAGGTTCGTTACATATACTGCTACTAAGCATATGGTATGGATGGGGGGTGGTTCAACATGGAACAGGATTTCAGGGAAATGGACCGGACAGAATTTGTGAAAACGCTTCGATCTCGCTATGGGTTCTCATCCGAAGCCGATGGCGGCGATGACGGAGATTGGGAAATCATCGAACAGTGGGAATCCCTGTTGGACGGGACCTTTATCACAAAGCCGGATGTCAAATAAGTCGGTCGGGCAGAATCTGCCGCCCAAGGCAAATAGCCGCAGCGCATAGATCCCTTCGGTTCCCTGATCCGAAGGGTTTTTTACTGTCATCCGAACATTGGGCAAGCCGGGCGAAATAAAATGCAAGAATGAAGTACAAAATGCCGGAGTGGTTGACAAATCATCCAGCCATTCTATAATTAAGTAAATCATTAAAACGTATACGATTAGTATGCTTTGGGAGGCACACGATGAATCTGCTGGAAAAGGAACAATGGATCAAGCAGGCCGCCGATGAGCTGGAGAGCCAGTCGGCCGAGGACGTAATCCGCGCGGCGGTGGAGAAGTTTCCGAACCTTACGCTTGCCTGCAGCTTCGGCGCTGAGGATGTCGTCCTGGTCGATCTTCTTCATAAGATCAGTCCGGAAGCGGACGTCTTCTACCTCGATACCAATTTGCATTTTGCAGAAACCTATGAAACCCGGGATCGGCTTGAAGAGCTTTACGGAAAGAAATTCATTCAGGTGTTGCCGAAGCTGACCTTGGAAGAGCAAGCGCGGCAGTATGGAGATGAACTGTGGTCGGTCGATCCGAACGCCTGCTGCAATATTCGCAAGGTGAGTCCGCTCACGGAGATTCTGAGCCGTTACGATGCATGGATAACCGGCATTCGCCGCGATCAGGCGCCGACCCGGGCAAATGCCCGCAAGGTGGAATACGATACGAAGTTCGGACTGGTGAAATTCAATCCGCTGGCCGACTGGACTTCCGAAGACGTATGGTCCTATATCCGCAAGTACAATTTGTTCTACAATCCGCTCCACGATCGGAATTACCCCAGCATCGGCTGCGTGAAATGTACCCGTCAGGTGCTTGTGGGAGAAGATCCCCGAGCCGGGCGCTGGTCCGGGTTTGCCAAGACGGAATGCGGCCTGCACAAATAGGTCAAGCCTACAGGAGCGGAGGATTCAACATGTCGGACACCATAAAAGCTCACGGGGGCACGCTGGTCAACCGCCTGGTTGAAGGTGAGGAACGCGGTCAACTGCTGAAAGAAGCTGAGCAGCTGCCGGTTATCCCGATAGACAGCTGGACGATATCGGATCTTGATCTGATTGCGGTAGGCGGCTTCTCTCCCCTGGTCGGCTTTCTCGACGAGATGGATTACCATTCGGTCGTGGACCGGATGAGGCTCGCGAACGGGACCGTCTGGAGCATTCCGGTCACCCTTCCGATCGAGCCCGAGCAGGCCGCCGGCTTGCAGGCCGGAGACCGCGTGGCTCTTCGGGGAGCCGAAGACGGCGTGGTCTATGCGGTGATGGAGCTGACGGCACTCTACCCGGCAGATCATGGGCAAGAAGCCCGGAAGGTATTCAAGACAGCGGACGAGGCCCATCCCGGCGTGAAGAAGCTGTACTCCCGTTCATCCATCTACGCCGGCGGACCGGTATGGGTGCTGAACCGCAAGCAGCCTGAGCAGTTCGGTGAATTCTATTTCGATCCCGCCGAAACGCGGCGGATGTTTCAGGAGAAGGGCTGGAAGACCATCGTCGGTTTCCAGACCCGCAACCCGGTCCACCGGGCCCACGAATACATTCAGAAGAGCGCGCTCGAGATCGTTGATGGCCTATTCCTCAATCCGCTTGTCGGCGAGACGAAAGCCGACGACATTCCGGCGGATGTGCGGATGAAGAGCTACCTCGTTCTGCTGGACAATTATTATCCGGCCGATCGCGTTCAACTCGGCGTCTTCCCGGCCGCCATGCGCTATGCGGGCCCCAGGGAAGCTATTTTCCATGCCCTCGTGCGCAAAAACTACGGCTGCACGCACTTCATCGTCGGCCGCGACCATGCCGGCGTAGGCGATTATTACGGAACCTATGAAGCGCAGGATATCTTTCGGGAGTTTCCGCCCGAGGACATCGGCATCACACCGCTGTTCTTCGAGCACAGCTTCTATTGCACCGCTTGCGGCAATATGGCCTCGAGCAAGACTTGCCCGCACGACCAATCCCGCCATATGACCCTGTCGGGAACAAAAGTAAGGGCTCTGCTGCGATCGGGAGAATGCCCTCCTCCCGAGTTTACCCGGCCGGAGGTCGCCCGCGTGCTGATCGAGGGCGTCCGTGATCCTCAGGAACCCGCGGTTAAGGCGTAAGCCATCCGGCCGCGGCTTGTCATATTCGTCCATCCTGTCCCATAAGATGAAAGTGAAGTCTAGGGGATGGGGTGGGTTTTTTATGCGCAGATTCCGCAAAAGGGTTGTCATCTGGATGACGCTGCACGGCAAAATCAAGATCGCGGCATCCCTTGTGCTCCTCTTTCTCATGGTGCTGGTCTTCGGCTATCAGCTTCCCGCCGCACCGGCCTCTTCGCCGTGGAGCCTGCCGCTGTCCGGCAAGGTGATCGCAATCGATGCGGGGCACGGCGGGCCGGACGGAGGTGCGGTGAGCGACAGCGGAGTGGTGGAAAAGGACGTGAATCTCGCCGTGACTCTCTATCTTCGCGATTACCTTCAGCAGGCGGGAGCCTTGGTGGTGATGACCCGGGAGACGGACAAGGATCTGGCGGACAGCGGTACCAAGGGGTACAGCAAGCGGAAGACGGAGGACCTGGTCAAGCGAGCGCAGGCGCTAAACGAGCGCAAGGTCGATCTGTTCCTCACCATTCACATGAACAGCATTCCCTCGCCCAAATGGTCGGGCGCCCAGGCATTCTACACGGCCAACCATCCGGACAACGCCGCTCTCGCCGCCCTGATTCAAGATGAGATCAAGCGCAATCTGGCCAATACGGAGCGGGTGGCGAAGCCGCTGGACAAAACCGTTTATCTGCTTAAGATGATGCAGGCTCCAAGCGCCCTCGTCGAACTCGGTTTCCTCAGCAACCGCGAAGAGGCGCGCAGCCTGAGCCAGCCGGGATACCAGCAGAAGCTGGCGGCTGTGGTTTATCAAGGGATTCTTCGCTACCTGTCGGGCGAGAAAGCGCCGGCTTCCGCTCTTCCGGACGGCGGTTCCAACTCGCAGCTCTAGATATGCTATACTGGCAGGGTTAAGCAATTTCGATCGAATACCACGATCCTACCCGAGGTGCAGAGCATGGTAACCAAAGAACAAATTCTTGAAGCGCTGGCAGACTTCTATGACGGAGGCTATCACCGGTCGGCCGTTGAGCTCGGTCTGATCCGCGATGTGGTCATCAAGGAGAGCGGTGTGCACCTGACTTATATTCTGACGGAAGAAGGGGCGAACACAGCCTTGTACCGGCAGGAAATGGAGACGGCGCTCGGTTCCATCGGAGTGGTCTCCGCGCATATTCGTTTCCGGCCGATTACGGAATATGAACGTGAGGCCTTGGAAGAGAAGCCTTCTCAAGAAGGCCGCAGCCCCGCTGGTTCAACGCTGCTCTCCGAAGGGAGCAAGACGAAGTTTATCGCGATTGCGAGCGGCAAGGGCGGAGTAGGCAAATCGACCGTCACCGTCAATCTGGCTGCTGCCCTCGCGAGGATGGGGCGCAAGATCGGCATCATCGATGCCGATATTTACGGCTTCAGCGTTCCCGACATGATGGGAATCGAAGAGCGGCCGGGAACCTCCGCATCCGGCGATAAGATTGTTCCGGTTGAACGCTTCGGTGTCAAGGTTATCTCCATGGGCTTCTTCGTGGAGGATAATGCTCCCATCATTTGGCGCGGCCCCATGCTCGGGAAGATGCTGCAGAACTTCTTCGCCGAGGTGGAGTGGGGAGAACTCGATTACATGCTTCTTGACCTTCCTCCCGGGACGGGCGACGTAGCCCTCGACGTCCATCAGCTGCTGCCGTCGAGCCGGGAGATCATCGTGACGACTCCTCATGCCACAGCGGCATTTGTCGCAGCCAGAGCGGGCGCCATGGCCGCCAGGACAGGTCATGATATCATCGGCGTCGTCGAGAATATGTCGTATTACGTGAACCGTTTGGGAGAAGTGGAGTATCTATTTGGCCGCGGCGGCGGAGCCAAACTGGCCGAAGAGTTGAACACCGAGCTTCTCGCGCAGATTCCGCTCGGAGCGCCGGACAATGCTCCCGCCGATCCTGATTATTCACCTTCCGTCTACAAATCCGGCACGGCCGCGGGCAGGCTATACGACGAAATGGCGGAACGGGTCGTGAGCAAGTTGGAGTCTTAAACCTGAACAGGGCCTCCCAATGCGGGGAGGTCCTGTTTTTAGTTAGCTGCTTGATCCCCCTTGCCCCTGCCCCTGCTGGTCTTCATCTCCGCCCTTCCCGCCACCTTTTTGATCGCCCGACGGCTGCTTCTGTTCTTCCGCTTTTAGTTTATCAACATTTTTGGGTTTTGTTTCTTGTTCAATGGCTTCGCCCATCATTTTGACGAGTTCTGCCCGAAACATCGGCGACGACAGGGATTCCTTCATCACGGTCATCATCGTCATGCGGAAGCTTTGGCCTTTGAGAACATTCTCTACAATCTTCGTGTATTCCGGATCGTTCATCATCTGAATGACTTGCTTTTGATACTGGGGATCCTTCAACAAGTCCTTCTGGATCTGTTTGTTATGCTGCTGCAACGCTTTGGCGAAATCGGCGGCAAAAGCCGGATCGGTGAAGGTTTCTTCAATAAGCTTGACCCCGTCCGAGCCGGTCAGAACGTTCTTGACGGTCTCCTGTATCTGTCCGCCCTGCTCGGAAGCAAGCAGCCGGAAGCTGGAGCTCTTTCCGGAGGATTGCTGGAGCTGCTTCATGGCTTCATCGCTTTTGAGGATATCGAGAACCATCGTCTTGGTGTCCTTGTAGTTTGACCCGGACGATTCCCCTGAAGATTGAGCGGGGGCCGTACAGGCGCTGGCGAGGAGGAGGGTCAGCACGGCGGCCGATGCTTTTTTGGGTATGCCCAACATGGATCTGCGCTCCTTTCATCCGTTTGCCGTACCTGTAGTATTCGCTCCCGAATGGGCTTTATCAGCGAAACGAATCGCTTTTTTCTGAGAACGTTGGTACAATTAGCAAGGATAAGGGCGGATGCGGAAAACCCGTCAGCTTCGGCACGAGCCGAATGCCAACGGGTCGAGAACGGGGAACTCCGGACTGGCTTATCTCCCTGTAGGCGAGGCCGAGTGAGAGGGAGATGGGGAAGCGGACGGCAGCTGCTTCGAGGCATGATCCTGGACGGGCTCTTCCTTCAGGTCTGCCTGATGGATCAGACTCGATACGGTGACGAATTCGTATCCCTTGGCCCGGAGCTGGTCAATGATGGTCGGCAGCGCCTGAAGATTTTGCTTGGCGGAATCGCTGGCGTGAAGCAGCACGATATCTCCGGGATGAACCCGGTTCACTACCCGATCGACGATAGTCCCGGCGCTTTTGTCCATCCAGTCCTGGGAATCGGTATCCCATTGGATGACCGTATACCCCAGTTCATCCGCGATTTTCAGCACCCTTTTATCAAAATCCCCGTTCGGCAAGCGAAGCAGTTCGGGTTGCTTTTTGGTGACGTCGGTCAGAATGGCGTGCGCCGTTTGCAGCTGATTGCGGATCTCGTCATCGCTGAGCGTGCTGTAATTCAAATGTTTGTGGCCGTGGCTGCCGATTTCGTAGCCGTCCTTCACCAGCTTGTCAATCACCTTTTGATGGCTCTTGGCCCAAGGGGAGGACAAGAAGAAGGTAGCTTGATCCACCCCCTTATTCTTCAACAGGTCGATAATCGGATCGGGAAGCTTGTCCCCCCAACTAATGTCGAAGGTCAGGGCAACCACCTTCTTGTCCGTCTTCACGTTGTAGACGGCGAGCGGCTGCTTCTGGGCGAATACTGTTAGATTTTCCTTTTCCGAGTAGATGATTCCGGCACCGAACATAAGGGCTACGGCAATCACCAAAGCCTGCTTGATTTTTCTTCCGTTCCATACGTAGAACCCGTTCATATCGCTTCAACCTCCTGCGCCCGGCGGGCGGATCGCTTTATACCCAAGTGTATGCTTGTACCTTGCGAATATGCCGGAAATCCCTTGGAGAGCCGGTCAGTCTTATACCGATAAAAAACAGCACAGAGCGAAAGGAAGCGACGATTCTTGGGTTTACAGCGGCTTTATCAGCACATGAAGGGAATGCGCAAATATATCATCGTGTCCGCGATTATCTTCGTATTCGGAATCATCCTGGGGTGCACGAACCGATATGAGGAGGTGATACGCTCCACTCTCGGAAATATGGCAGATCTGACCAAAGCGGCGGAGCAATGGCCGAACTATCATCTCGGTCTGTTCAGCCTTCTACTGCTCAATAATATAAGCGCTCTTGGCTCCGTTCTCTATGGCGGGGTGTTTTTGGGGATCTTGCCAATTTACTTCCTGATCATAAACGGGATGGCCGTCGGATTCTCCGGTATTCAAGAAGCGGCTAACGGATCGGTCTGGGCGTACCTTCTTCAGATTCTGCCGAGCGGGATCTTCGAATGGCCGGCGATGATTATGGCATCCGCATATGGCATCCGATTTGGCTTTCTGCTGCTCGACGGACTCATTAGCCTGCCTAGCGAGAAGGGCAGAATGCGGGTAAAAGCCGACCTGATCGGCTTTGTCCGGGTGCTGGTTCCCCTCATGGGCGTTCTGCTTGTGCTGCTTGCAGTGGGAACAGTCATGGAGACCTTCGTTTCGCCGTGATTTATGCGGCAGCCAAACTCATAAAAAATTCCAATGTTGAGCATAACTATAAGGCAGCCTCAAACGTGCACCATCATCAGGCGGAAGGGGACAAGTCGGGTTATGCTCGGTTTTTTGTTTAATGAGAGAGAATGCCGCGAATTGGAGTATATGCTGCGCAAGGAACTGGATGAGATGATGTTCGACCTGAAGGACGACCAGTTGAACCGCGAGATTCGCTCTGCGGTCGAAGGCCGCTACAAGATCGTCTTCCGGATGTACGCCAGGCTGGCTTCGCCCCAGGAAATTTCCCGCTACGCCAGAAGCAAAGCCAGATCGTAAAAAAAATGGCGTGAAAGGCTTGACTTCCAAATCGGCGACATGGTACATTAAGTCTCGCCCCTTCGCGGCAGAACTTTTGTAGCGAGGCGGCTCACTGTTCACAAGCTGCGAGTCATCAAAAAAAGACTTGCAAAGATATGATGAACTGTGATATAGTATAAAAGTCGCCGCTTGATTCCAAATGAATCTTGAGCGAATAGCAAACGGTGGCCTAAATGCCCTTTGAAAACTGAACAACGAGTGGATAGGACGCGACTTTCGGGCTTCGGCTCGGGAGGCGCACACACAAACACGCAAGTGTTATGCAATGAGCTTAAGTGAAACGATCTATAGAGTAACTTTTATGGAGAGTTTGATCCTGGCTCAGGACGAACGCTGGCGGCGTGCCTAATACATGCAAGTCGAGCGGACTCGTTCCTTCGGGGATGGGTTAGCGGCGGACGGGTGAGTAACACGTAGGCAACCTGCCCTCAAGACCGGGATAACCTTCGGAAACGAAAGCTAAGACCGGATACGTTCTCTTCTTCGCATGGGGGAGAGAAGAAAAGCGGAGCAATCTGCTGCTTGAGGATGGGCCTGCGGCGCATTAGCTAGTAGGTGGGGTAATGGCTCACCTAGGCGACGATGCGTAGCCGACCTGAGAGGGTGAACGGCCACACTGGGACTGAGACACGGCCCAGACTCCTACGGGAGGCAGCAGTAGGGAATCTTCGGCAATGGACGAAAGTCTGACCGAGCA